>DHCFI07803__coassemble_1443_pt1 | contig 18157 bp, 10 predicted proteins | sample DHCFI07803__metabat2_low_PE_023 | metagenome-assembled genome bin DHCFI07803
GAAGATCGTGTTCATCGGTGCGTCCTGCAGGAACCGCACCGGTTCGAAGCCGAGGCGGGTGAGCAGGGCGTTGAGCACGCCGATCTGCACGTTGCTGCCGCCCCGGTACTCGTACACGAATTTCCAGATGATTCCCGCCCCGACGAAGGAGATCGCCATCGGCAGAAAGACCAAAGTCTTGGCGAGCTTTTCGAACTTGGAACGATCGATGATGGTGGCATACACCAGCCCGACCGCGGTGGCCAACAGCGGCGTGAGGACCACCCAGATGGCGCTGTTGCGGACGACCGTCAACATGTCGGAGTCGGTGAAGATCCACACGTAGTTGGCCAGGCCCACGAAACCCTCACCGGTTCTGTCACCGAACGAGAGGATCGTGGTGCGGATGGCGGGAACGATGAGCCCGATACCGACCAGGATCAAGGTCGGTATCAAGAAGACCATTCCCGCAATGAGGCTCTTGGGCCGGTGGGGGACGATGTTTCCTACATAAAGGACACCCATCACCACGACCAGGAACGCGACCAGGCCGATCCCGAGGACACCGAACTTGGGGAGTTGGTCAAGAAAATCGAATGTCATTGTCTTCTCCCACAACGGCAAGGGCCGCCGCCGTCGCGGCGGCCCCCGCCGTTACTGAGCTAGTCCTCCCAGGCCTTCTCGACGGCGTCAAGAGCGTCTTCGGTCGACTTGCCCTTGATCCATTCGGTCATTTCCTCGAGGAACGCCTTCGAACCGATGTCACCCGGCATGAGGTCGGAACCGTCGAAGCGGAACTCGGCCTCGGGGTCGCTGAACAGTTCGACCGTCATCTCCATCAGCGGGTCCGTGGCGTTGGCGGCGTCGGCACCGGAGTGCGACGACGCCCACGGGCCCGTCTTCATGCGAGCGTTGGCGAACAGGTCGCTGGAGAGGTACTGACGGAACGCGTCGACTTCGGGAGCGTCGCGGAACGCCGCGACGAACTCGCCGCCGCCCAAAAGCGGGGTTTCGTCGGCTGTGTTGCCCGGCAGGTGGAAGGCGAAGACGTCACCTTCGGGACCGACCTCGACCTCGTCCGGCCACTGAGCGCTGTAGAACGATGCCTGGCGGTGCAGGGCACACTCACCGGCGGCGATCGGGAGTCCGCCCTCTTCGAAGGAGACACCGGCCATCGAGCTGACGTCGCCGTAGCCGCCGTTCATGTAGTCCTCGTTCTTGAGGATGGAACCGGCCTTGTCGACCGCTGCGACGATCGCGGGATCGTTGAACGGGATTTCGTGGTTGACCCACTGGTCGTAGACGTCGCCGCCGGATTCGCGCAGCAACATGTCCTCGACCCAGTCGGTGACCGGCCAGCCGGTGGCGTCACCGCTGTCGATGCCGGCGCACCAGGGCTTCATTCCCGAGTCGGCGATGGTGTCCGAGAGCGAGATGAGCTCGTCCCAGGTTTCGGGGATCTCGTAGCCGTTTTCGCTGAACTGGGTGGGGGAGTACCACACCAGTGACTTCAGGTTGGCGCTCAACGGTTGAGCGTAGAGCTGGCCGTCGAGGGTGCCGTACTGCAGCCAGTCCTCGCTCCATCCTTCGGATGCGAGAGCTTCCAGTTCGGCCGAGGCCGGGATCATCTGCTCCTGGTAACGCGCCATGAGCCCGGGTTGGGGGAACACGGCGATGTCGGGAGCGTCGCCGCCGCTGACGCGGACTTCGATCTGCGCTTCGAAGTCGTTGCTTCCCTCGTATTTCACCTGGATTCCGGTGCATTCGACGAAGGGCGCCCAGGCCGCTTCGTAGGCGTCGGCTTCGGCGTCGGTGATCGGGGTGTAGATCGACACCGAGGGCTGTTCCTCGGTGAAGTCGCCGAACTGCTCGTATGTGGCGCAGTCCTGCTCTTCTTCGGACAGGCCACTGTCTTCAGTGGGGGCGCCGCAGGCCGTGATGGCGAGGGCCGCGCATACTCCGGCGCTGGTCAGACCGGCCAGTCGCAGTCTCGTTTGGATTGACATGAATCCTGTGTCTCTCGTAGGTTGCGCCGAAGCATCTCGGGGTGCTTGGCGCGGGGATCGTCTGCGCCGGGGTGGAAGTGTGGCGCAGATACTCATCAAAAGAGTGGTCCGCTTAATGTTAGTTGTCAATGCGTCGTTATCAAATGGTTACGGGTGATGGGCCTGTGACCTGTTGGGATGCCCTTGATCGAGAGTTCCTTGGGGCAATATGGAATGTCTAATGTGTTTGGAGTTTGGGTGCGTCAAAAAGGCGGTGTCGCAGCTCCAACAACCGCGACACCGCCTTGGTGTCATGTGAAGGTCAGACTTTCGCGCCGTCCAGCAACAGCGCACACCGGATCAGACCCAGATGCGAATAGGCTTGAGGGTGGTTACCCAATGCCCGTTCGGCCAACGGATCCCACTCTTCGGCTAGAAGCCCGGTGGGGCCGGCGCAGTCCAGGATCTGCTGATACAACTCACGGGCGTCGGCGACACGACCGATAAGCAGATAGGCCTCCGCCAACCACGAGGCGCACAGGATGAACCCGCCCTCGGTTCCGGGAAGACCGTCGTCACGCAGGTACCGGTAGACGGTCGGGCCACTGCGAAGACCCGCTTCGATCGCGTTGACCGTCTTGATGAAACGCGGGTCGTCGGGCGGCAACAGTCCGGTGATACCGATCCACAGGCTCGCCGCATCAAGATCGGTGTCACCGTAGGCCGCGGTGTAGGCGCCGACCTCGTCGTGCCAACCCTTCTCGGTGACGTCCTCGGCGATCCGGTCGCGGAGGCCACGCCACGACGGTTTGGCCGCCATGCCGTACTTCTCCGACAACCGCAACGCGTGGTCGATCGTGCTCCAACACATGACCTTGGAGTACACGTGGTGACGCGGCGCCTGCCGGGCCTCCCACACACCGTGGTCGGGCTCATGCCAGCGACGCTCCACCGCGTCGGCCATCGAGGTGATGACCTGCGCCTCGAAGTCGGTCACACTGCCACGCTGGTCGGCGACCGCGGCCACCAGGTCCGCAACCGGGCCGAAGACGTCCAGCTGAACCTGACGGTTGGCGGCGTTGGACACTCGCACCGGACGAGAACCGGCGTAACCGGGCAGTGAATCGATCACCGCTTCGGGCCCCAACGGTTGACCGTCGATCGTGTAGAGAGGCGCCAGCCGTTCGGGGTGGCCGCCCGTCCGTTCCACCACGCCCGCGACCCAGCCGAAGAAGTTTTCCGCCTCGGCCAGTGAACCGAGGTCGACCAGCGCACGAGCCGTCATCGAGGCGTCGCGCAACCAACAGAACCGGTAGTCCCAGTTGCGAACACCGCCCAGATGTTCCGGCAGTGAAGTCGTCGCCGCGGCGAGAATGCCGCCGGTCGGTTCGTAACACAGCCCCTTCAACGTCAGAGCGCTTCGTGCCACCATGTCGGCGTTCTTCTTCGGCAGCTCCAGCTCCGACAGCCAATCCCGATACGGATTCTCCGTTTGCGAGCGGCGTTGCGTGAGTGCGGTGGCCGTGGCGCGAGTGTCGTCGGAGCCACAGCGCAACTCCAAAGTGACCTTTCCACCCGCTTTGGCCAGGTCCACGACCGCGGTGGCGACGTCCTGGTCGCCTTCGGAATCAATGACCCATTCGACACCTGGTGACCGCAACACCACCGGGTCGTTGTCGCCGAAGACGGTCAAGCCGTCGTCGGTTGCCTCGATGCGTACCGGCATCTGGCCGAAATCCGGGCGAGGCACGAACTCGATCGTCGCGGGAACGCGTCCGGTGAGCTCACGCACCAGAACCGTCATGTGCGGGTCTCCCTGAAGGCGAGGACTGGCGTCCAGCCAGTCGGTCACCGTCAGTCCGGCCCACTTGGTCTCGACGGTCATCGTGTCCTGCACGTACCACTGCCCCTGCGGGATACCGTCGGGGACCGGACGCACCGAGAAGTGACCGGCGGGCGGACCACCCAGCAACGATGCGAACATCGCACCCGAATCGGGACGAGGGTGACACAACCAGTTGACGCGACCGTCGGGAGTCAACAGGGCGCTGTTGGCACCGTCGGACAGCATCGAGTGGCGCTCGATCGGCTGCGCGTCCTCGCCGTGAAGCCAGTTGCGGCGGGTTTCCAGCAGCGTGGCCAACAGTTGGGCCACCTCGGTGGTGTCGGCGACCCGATAAGCCGCTTTACTGTCGCCCTCGCCGACTCGAACGCCGACGTCCGGGCCGTGCAGGTGGGCGAAGGCGTTCTCATCGGTGATGTCGTCGCCGATGAACAGGACGGCCGAACTTCCCAGCTGCTGACGCAGGGTGTCCAAGGCGTGGCCTTTGTGGGTGGTGACCACCGAAAGGTCCAATACCTCCTTACCCTCGGTCACTTGGATGTCGTCCCAGGCGGCCGGACCGGAGCGGACCTCCGCGACCACCTGGTCGGCGACATCCCGCTCGGCCTGCCGAGTATGCAGGGCGGCACCGGCCGGTTTGAGCTCGAGCCTGACTCCGTCGTGGCCGGCGGCGATCGACGTGAGCGTTTCGATGAGCTTGTTTCTCAAACTCACCTGTTCGGGCGTCAACGCCTGAACAAACCCGATGTCGAACTCCGAGCCGTGCGAGCCCACGAGATGGATCTCGCTGGGCAGGCGCGACAGCGCGGCCAGGTCACGTAGCGCTCGACCGGAGATGACCGCGACCTTGGAGTGCGGTAGCCCGGCCAGGGCACGGAGCGCCGTGACCGACTCCGGCCGCGGCGACGCAGCCGCCGGGTCGGTCACTATGGGCGCCAACGTGCCGTCGTAGTCGCAGGCGACGAGCAACTGAGGTACTCGCGCCAGCCTGGTCAACGCGGCTTTGAGCTCCGAGTCGAACGCGGCGGCGGGAGGAACGATGTGATTCATGGACGAGTTCCCCGTAAGGGTCTCAAGGTCGCGGAGCGACCGAACTGTTACGTGGACGTTTCGGGCGTATTGTCGGAATCGTACGCCGTGGCAGTCTCGGGCACGCCGAGGGCGGTGAGAAAGCCGCGGGCCCAATGTTTCACATCGTGTCCGCGGAGGTAACGCCGCATCGACTTGATCCGTCGACGTTGCTCCTCCACCGGAGATGCCGCCGCAGTCAACAGGACGGATTTCAAGGCATCAAGGTCGTGCGGGTTGACCTGGAATGCCTGCTTGAGGTCGGCGGCGGCACCGGCGAACTCGGACAGCACCAGCGCTCCGTCGTTGCTCAACCGTGAGGCGACGTACTCCTTGGCGACCAGGTTCATGCCGTCACGAAACGGTGTCACCGCCATGACGTCGGCGATCAGGTACAGGGCTGCGAGCTCTTCGCGGCTGTACGACTGGTGAAGATAGTGCACCGCAGGAACGCCGAGCCGTCCGTAATCACCGTTGATACGTCCGACTTCGCGTTCAACCGTCCGCCGAAGGGCCTTGTAATGCTCCACTCGTTCACGGCTGGGAGTGGCCACCTGGACCATGACCGTGTCCGGCACCGACATCTCTCCGTCGGCCAACAGCTCCCGGAAGGCCTTGAGTCGTTGTTCGATGCCCTTGGTGTAGTCGAGACGGTCGACGCCCAAAATGACGGTTTTCGGGTTTCCCAGCTCCTTGCGTAGCCGCTCGGCGTGCGAATGCACCGCAGGCGAACCCGCGACGCGTTCCACCGAGACCGTGTCGATGGAGATCGGGTACGCCTCGGCTCTGACCTGTCGTCCGTCCTCCGCCTCGACAAGGTGCCCGCGAGGTTTGAGTCCCAGCAGTTGACGTGTCAGGCGAAGGAAGTTCTGCGCCGCGCCCGGACTTTGGAAACCGACCACGTCGGCGCCCAACAGGCCGCGCAGAATGTCGAGTCGTTTGGGGAGCTGGACGAACAGTTCGGCCGGGGGAAACGGGATGTGGAGGAAGAAGCCGATCCTAAGATCGGGACGCATCTTGCGCAGCATCGCCGGAACCAGTTGAAGCTGGTAGTCCTGGACCCATACGACGCCGTCGGGCGCGGCCGTTTCCGCGGCGCGATCGGCGAAGCGCCGGTTGACCTCCTCGTACGATTTCCACCAGTGGCGGTGAAACGCCGGCTGTTCCACGGCGTCGTGGTACAGGGGCCACAACGTGGCGTTGGAGAATCCTTCGTAGTAGTTGCGGAGCTCGTCGGCGTATAGCGGGACGGGTGACAGTTGCATGTTGTCGAGGCTGAACGGGGCGGGAGCCTCACCTTCACCGCCTGCCCAACCGATCCAGCACCCGGCTTCCGCCTGGAGTACCGGATGGAGCGCGGTGACCAGCCCTCCCGGGCTGCGCCGCCAAGTCTGGCCGTCTGCTGTCGTGATGCGGTCGACTGGCAGCCGGTTCGCGACGACGACGAACGGACTTTTGCTGGATTCAGGCATGGTAATCCTTCCAAGCCGAGACCGGTTATACGCCAAGCCTACGGGCATGACTGCCTATGGTGAGGCTCACATGACAACGAGTAAGGGGTGCGTGTGGTGCAAAACGAGTCCCGATAACAGCGGGTTCCATGTTGTCGTTGCAGGTCGTCGACGTCTCGGGAACCTTTCCGAGGCGATGCCCCCGGCTATGGTCGTGGCGCAAGTGCGACAGGGGGCGGCGACGCGTTTCACACATGTTCACGCCGCCGGTGAGACCACCGTGCAGAGGCGATGTGTTGCACCCGCGCCCATACCCCCGTCAACCGCGACGGACGCACTTGCGAATATGGTTCGACGGTTTCGTGACGAAGATTTCAACCTGAGGGATGGCTGTGGCCCAGTACATATACACCATGGAGAAGGCGCGTCGCGCTCACGGGGACAAGGTGGTTCTCGATGACGTCACGCTGTACTTCCTGCCGGGGGCGAAGATCGGCGTGGTGGGCCCCAACGGCGCCGGTAAGTCGAGTCTGCTCAAGATCATGGCGGGACAGGACCACGTCACCAACGGTGAAGCCCGGCTGATGCCCGGATACACCGTGGGGATGCTTGCCCAGGAGCCGCCGCTGGACGAATCGAAGACCGTGCTGGGCAACATCGAGGACGCCGTGGCCGGCACCAAGGGGAAGCTCGCGCGGTTCAACGAGATCGCCGAGCAGCTGGCGACCGATTACACCGATGAGCTCATGACCGAGATGGGCAAGCTCCAGGAGGAGCTGGACCACCTCGACGCCTGGGACCTCGACTCGAAGCTTGAACAGGCTATGGACGCCTTGCGGTGTCCGCCCGGAGACGAGGAGGTGACTCACCTGTCCGGTGGTGAGCGCCGACGCGTCGCTTTGTGCAAACTGCTGCTGGAGCAGCCCGACCTGTTGCTGTTGGACGAACCGACCAACCACCTCGACGCCGAAAGCGTTCTGTGGCTGGAACAGCACCTGGCCGCCTACCCCGGCACGGTCGTGGCCATCACTCACGACCGGTACTTCCTGGACCACGTCGCCGAATGGATCTTGGAACTCGACCGCGGCCGCACCCACATTTACGAGGGCAACTACTCCACGTACTTGGAGAAGAAGGCGGACCGGATGGCCGTCGAAGGCCGGAAGGACGCCAAGCTGCGCAAGCGCCTCCAGGGCGAGCTGGAGTGGGTGCGCTCGAACGCGAAGGCCCGCCAGACGAAGTCCAAGGCCCGGTTGGAGCGGTATGAGGAGATGGCCGCCGAAGCCGAGAAGACTCGCAAGCTCGACTTCGAGGAGATCCAGATTCCGCCGGGGCCTCGCCTGGGTAACTCGGTGATCGAGGCCGAAGACCTCGTCAAGGGCTTCGACGGTCGTGTTCTCATCAACGGCTTGAGCTTCGACCTTCCCCGAAACGGCATTGTCGGGATCATCGGTCCCAACGGCGTCGGGAAGACCACGTTGTTCAAGACGATCGTCGGTTTGGAGAAACCCGACGCCGGAACGGTCAAGGTCGGGAACACCGTCAAATTGTCCTACGTTGACCAGGGGCGTGAGGGGCTGTCCGGCGACAAGAGCGTCTGGGAGGTTGTCTCCGACGGCCTGGACTATCTGATGGTCGGCAACGTGGAGATGCCGTCGCGGGCGTATGTGGCCGCATTCGGATTCAAGGGCCCGGATCAGCAGAAGCCGACGAAGGTGCTGTCCGGTGGAGAACGCAACCGCTTGAACCTGGCGCTGACCCTGAAGCAGGGTGGCAACGTGCTGCTTCTGGACGAGCCCACCAACGACCTTGACGTGGAAACTCTGTCCTCGTTGGAGAACGCACTGTTGGAGTTCCCCGGCTGCGCAGTCGTGATTTCCCACGACCGGATGTTTTTGGACCGCGTCGCCACCCACATCCTCGCCTGGGAAGGTGACGAAGAGGCTCCGAGGTGGTACTGGTTCGAAGGAAACTTCGAGTCGTACGAGAAGAACAAGGTCGAGCGTTTGGAGCCGGAGGCCGCCAAGCCGCACCGTGTCACGTACCGCAAGTTGACGAGGGACTGACGTGGCGCGCTTCCACTACGAGTGCCCGCTGCGTTGGTCCGACATGGACGCGTTCGGGCACGTCAACAACTCGCGCTTCCTTACGTTGTACGAGGAGGCCCGTGTGGCGTTGTTCTTCAACGTGGCCAAGAAGGGCGGCATGTCCTTCGAGGAAGGCGTCGTGGTCGCCCGTCACGAGATCGACTACAAACAGGTTCTCGACTACGTCCCCACGGTTCGTGTGGAGATGTGGATCGGTGACATCCGTAACTCCTCGTTCGACATCTGCTATGAGATGTTCAACGGGGACGTCCTGGTGAGCACGGCCAAGACGGTTGCGGTGTTGTACGACCTCGCAGAACGTCGTCCGCGGCGTGTGCGGGAGGACGAACGCGAGTACCTGCGAACCTGGCAGGACTGACGACGCCGCGCCGGTGGTGGGGGAGCGATCATTCGTCTCCCCCCACTACCGGGGCGCCGGAAGAATGCCCCGTGCGATCGCGGTCGTCACCGCGGCGGTGCGGTCGTCGACACCGAGTTTGCCGAATATGTGGGTCACATGGCTTTTCACGGTGGCTTCGGTGATGAACAGTTTCTTGCCGATCTGCGGATTGGACAGTCCTTTGGCGATGCCGTGAAGAACGTCTAGTTCGCGTGGCGTCAACGACCGGCCGACTCCACGAACCTGTGACGCCATCACGGTGGCGGCCACACCGGACAAAACCGTTTCACCGGCGGCGACGGCTCGCACGGCCGAGACCAGTTCCGTCCGTGACGCGTCCTTCAACAGGAAACCGGCCGCACCGGCGCGTACCGCCCGGATGACGTCGCCATCAGTATCGAAAGTAGTCAATACCATGACGGCGGCTGTGCCGGCGGCGACGATGCGTTCGGTGGCCGCCGCGCCGTCAAGGACCGGCATGCGAAGGTCGAGCAACGCCACATCGGGACGAATCCGTGCGGCCATGTGCACCGCCTGCTCGCCGTCACCGCAGTCGCCGCCGACCTCGATCCCGGGCTCGCCGGACAAGACCGCCCGCAACCCCTCGCGAACAACGAGGTGATCGTCGGCGATGATCACCTTGATCGTCATACCGGCCACCTCGCCGTAATCGTCGTACCCCGGCCAGGCCCCGAGTCGACGGTGAGCTCGCCACCGGTGTCGGTGACTCGGCTGCGCATCCCGGTCAAACCGTAACCCCCCGAGACCGTGGTGGCGTCGAAGCCGAGCCCGTCGTCGGAGACGTCGACTCGTGTCTGAGAAACGTCAAACCTCAATTCGATGGTCAGCGACCGGGCCCGAGAATGAGTGCGCGCGTTCGCCACCGCCTCCTGGACCGTGCGCAAAACGGCGATCTCCTGAGCGGGTGCCAGGGCCCTGGAATCCCCGTCCGAGTCGAAGGTGCAGCCGTTGGGAAAGTCGTCGCTGGACCGGTTGGCCATGCGGCGCAGTACTTCGGGCAACGTCGCCTGGCACAGAGAGGTGGGCGTCAACGCGTGAACGAGGATCCGTGCCTCGTCAAGATTTTCTCGAGCGATGCTTCCTGCCCGACCGAGATGATGTCGAGCCTGGTCGTCGTCGCGTCCGATCTCCGACTTCGCCGCCTCGACCAGCAGCGCCAAGGCGGTGAACCCCTGGGCCAAAGTGTCGTGAATGTCGCGCGCCAACCGCTCGCGTTCGGCGGCCACACCCGCTTGCCGTCCCGCTTCCGCCAGCTCCGCGCGGGCATTGTTCAACTGGGTGACGAGCTCGGCACGTTGCTGGCTTTGCCCCACGATCTTTGTGATCCACAATCCCAGCGCCGCGGTGAAGACCAGCGCAGCGACACTCGAGGCCACCACCGCGAACAGTGACGACGAGTCGAACCCGGTCCGAAAGACCATCGCCGCACCGGTGGCTACGACGGTGGCCACGGTGGCGGCCGCTGCCTTTCTGTGCGGCAGAACCATCCACACATGTGGGTACAGGATGAACAACATGATCGCTCCGACCGGGTCGATCGTGAACGGGATGAGAGTCAACGGAACCGCAAGGATCAGATAACGCGTACCCAATCGCTCGTCGTCGCGTCGAACCGCGCGGCTTCCCGCCGCGATGTACCAGGTCACCAGCAGCACAAGACAGCCGATCGCGCTCCAGCGCCACTGCGGTTCGGTCCCATCCTGTACCGCTATGAGTGCGATGGTGACGGAGGCCAGAACGCCGAAGACCACATGCCACAGGACCCACAGGCGTTCCCATTCGTGGCGGCCTGGGTCGGTCTCGGTGAAGTTGCCGACGGTCACGCGGCAAGTCTTACAGCAGCGATCGAACGCCGGTATCCGACGACAGTCGGATACCGGCGCCATACTGTCGACGACTGTTGCCCAAGGCGGAAGTCCACGACGATCACGGTATGACTTCTCAACGCTCAAGTAATCGAACCCTGGCTCTGGCGATGGTCGTCGTCTCGATGTTGTACGCCGCGGCGCTTGCCGTGATGGCTTCGTTGTCCATGTCGGGTGTCGGCGTGGTGGCCATCATCGGTGGTTGTCTCGTCGGTATCGGCTGGGTCGTGGTGGCGATGGGCACCGATCGGTTGTCAGGACGTAAGAGCGACGGGTAAACGTCCTCCGACGGCTTGATACGACACATACCGACCGATGAGAGTCGTGCACCGACGCCTCCAAGGTCGGCTTCACCGCGACGATAAGCTTTACCGTATGTATCGCCTTCCGACCAACGCATCCGCCCGTGGCGGCGCTCGTGTGTCGTCGAGGGGGCGAGACGATTGACCGCCGACGCCATGAGCGATCTCCTGGTCTTTTTGGCGCGGGCGCGTCGGTTGGACCCGCATGCCCTTGCCCGGTTGCAGCCCGTTGAAGGAGGTGGCCGGGCTTGGGCCGTTCTGCCGTTTGGCGTGTTGGCGACGAGGGTTGTGCCGGTGGCGGTCTCCGAGGACGTGACCGTCCGGGTTTCCGATCTGTTCGACCGTGCACGCGGTGCGGGGGGCCTGGCGTCGGTCGAGGGGTTGTCACGCCACGACGGCCAATGGCGGGGCGGAACGTTGCCGGACCCGGCAGCACCGGTGATCGAACGGATGGCCGCCCACGAGTGTCGGCGCATCGGCGATGAAGCGGGCACCGCATTGCGTGCGGCACAGGAGCAGGCACGCGTCGACCAGCGAGCCGTTGGTGAACGAAAGCTGCGTGACACCCTTTTGGACCATGTCGCTCTCACGGTGACGGCCGAAGCGACTAGGTACGAGATCCCGGTTCGCCTCGTCGTCGGGTTGCTGCGGATGGCGTTCGCCGGTGATGGGCCGGTATTGGTGCGCCGATCCGGGCGACGCCTCGGCCTGGAAGGGGTCCATGGTGGCGTGTGGCTCATCGGTGGCGGGCTTCCACTGTTGACGTGACCGCAGGGCGGTGATGCCGCTCGAATGTGGGGACGGCCACGTTTTCGCTCCTCGTTTGTTTGCGTGCCCGTGCGTTCTGGTATTTGCGTGCGTCGACGTCGTATGCGACACCCCCTTTGAACATGTAGTTCATTCGTCATACATAAGAACGTGTATTTAATTCACATTGTTGGGATCGCTTCCAAATGAACTGATTTCACGTTTTGGCGACCATTCTCCGGGGGTAAAGCGCGCAAATCGTTGATGGTGAGAAATGGTCGACAAGTGCCTAATGTTTGTCTTGTCTGAATTGTCGCTAAGCGACTCGGTGGAAGCAACCGGCCATGGGGGACGGAGCGTGCGCCCATTGCACTGCAATGATTCTGTACGGTCGCGAGCCCGTTACTCCATTGAGTAAAATTTTGGAAACAAGAAAGGGGATTTTGGGTGTGAATGCTGTATTTTGCTCGCGGTGTAGCTAAGGTCGTAATCACTGCCCCTAAAACCCCCTCGGCTGCTCGCTGCAGCCAAAATCCTCACTGAACAGCCCGGACGTCAATTTCTCAGTGCCGTCACCGGCCTCGAGGCGCTGATAGAAGGAACAGTGGAAACATGATTAATACGGCCGTGCCCATGTCGCCGTCCCAGCAGGGTATGTATTTCGACAGCCAGCTGCGGGAAGCGTCCGACTACCACGTGGCACTGCACTTGCGGATGGAACCGGTTGTGCCTGCGAGATTCGAGGCCGCCGTGCGACAGGTCGTGGCTGAACAGCCCGCCCTGCGTAGCGCCGTACGCAACACTCGCGGCGGACTCTCGTACGTGGTCGCCGAATCGGTCGATCCGCCCGTGAGCTTCCACGACCTGCGTGGCCGTGGGAAGGAGCTGGACGCGATCGCCGCGGAGGCGAACCGTACTCCTTTCTCGTTGGACGAGGCGCCACTGTTCCGTATTGTCCACTGTAAACTTGCGGACGAAGACCGTGCGATCATCGTGTGCCACCACCTGGTCGCAGACGGCCAGTCGGTGAGCCTTTTGGCCGAACGTGTCATCTCCTTGGCCCGTGGTCGCGCCGACATCGAGGGGCCCGCCGGGGTGGACGCGGGTTTCCACATCTACCAGGAGAAGCAGAACAAGCCGCTTCCTCCGAAAAAGGAGGCGCGCCACCGAACGTTTTGGCAGGAGAACCTCGAGGTACAGGACGCGCCCGACCTGTCGCATTGGATGCACTCGGAGACCGCCTACACCGTGGGCAAGGAGTTTCGTCTTCCCTTGGACGGCACCCTGCGGGAGGCGCTCGGCGCCAGCGCGCGCGAGATCGAGGTGTCGGAGTACACCTTGTATCTGGGGGCGTTCGGGCTGCTGTTGGGCCACTATGCGCACACCGACCACGTTTCGGTGGCGACGCCGTTTGCCGACAGGCCCTCCGCCGAGATGGAGGACAGCATCGGCTGCTTCATCAAGACGCTGCCGGTCCACATAGATGTAGAGCCGACCCAGACGCTACGGACGATGTTCGAGCGGCTGAGCAAACAGATCCTGGGAACATGGAAGCACCTGGGATACCCGATGGCCAAGCACATCGCAGACCAGCCCTCGCTCAACCGCGTCTACGACGTCACCTTCATTCAGGACACCTACCCCCCTACCCGCAGGGTGTCCTGGGTACGGCACGGCAGGACCGGGTTCACTTTCCCGGCAAACTCACCGTCATCGTCGAACAGATCGGCGACGGCTGCGAACTCGTCTTCCAATACAAGGAATCGGCCCTGTCGGAAGACAAGGTGTTCCGGCTCGCGCGGCGCTACCTCACTCTGCTCGCCCGGATCCCGGAGTGGCTGGACTCGCCCGTCCGAGATGTACAGCCCACTATGGAACCCGAGACGGCCGATCTGCTGGCGTCACTGTCTCGTACTCACTACTACGACTGGGAGCCGGCGCATCTCGGCTCGCTCTTTGTGGAGAAGACACGACAGGACCCGGCCCGGGTGGCGTGGTCCGACGAGACACGCCGGTATTCCAATGCTTGGGCCCACGATGCGGCCGCACTGATACAGCGCCGTGTCGCCAAGGTGCTGGACGGTGAGAAACAGGCCGTCGCCGTCATGCTGCCGCGCAGCGTTTCCCTGTTGGCGGGCGTATTCGGAACCGTGATGGCCGGCGGCGCCTACGTGCCGATGTCGGAGAACACCCCCACTCAACGGTTGGCCCAGATCATCGAGGACGCGTCGATCGGTGTTGTCCTGACGGCGTCTGCGGTTCAGGTTGAGCTGCCCGACGGCGTCACCCGCTTGAACATCGACGAGTGGGAGGAACTGGAGGCGCTACGCACCGACGAGCGCACCGAAATCCAGGAGGAGCCGCTCGACATCGACGTTGCCGCCGACGACGTCCTCTACATCGAGTACACCTCGGGCTCGACCGGGCAGCCGAAGGGTGTCGTGGTTCGTCACGCCAACATCCAGAACACCGCCATGGACCTGGAACGTCGGTTTCCTCTCGGCCCCGACGACGTGTACCTCCTGAAGACCGCCTTTACGTTCGACATCTTCGGGACCGAGATCTACGGGTGGCTCTTCGGCGAAGGTCGTCTCGACGTGCTTCCCGTGGGCCACGAAGGCGACGCGTTGGCGTTGCTGCGTGCCATTGCCGAGCGTGGCATCACGCACATCAACTTTTCTCCGACCATGCTGCGGGTTCTCCTGGACGCCGCCGCGTCGAACAACCGCGCCGACGACCTGGCGTCGTTGCAGTACGTGTTCAGCGGCGGTGAGGCGCTCACCGCGGACATCGCCGAGCGATTCTTCAACCTGGAGCTGGACTGCTCACTCGAGAACGTCTACGGGCCGACCGAGGCGTCGATGTGGGCGACACACAGCACCGTCACCGCCGGTGACAGCGACGCGATCGCGCCTATCGGTACTCCGCTCAACGATTATCGTGTCTACATTCTCAACTCCGGCGACGGACTGTGCGGTGTGGAGATCCCCGGTGAGGTCTGCATCGCCGGAGCCGGTGTCGCCGTCGGGTACCTGAACCGCGATGAACTCAACGCCACCCAGTTCGTCACCAACCCGTTCTACGATCCGGCCACAGACCCCGAGCACATGCAACGCATGTACCGCACCGGTGACCTCGGATATCTGCGTTCTGACGGCCGTTTCGCGTTCATTCGCCGTATCGACCGGCAGGTCAAGGTCGGCGGTGTCCGGATGGAACTGGGTGAAGTCGAACAGGCGCTGTTGCGCGCGGACGGTGTGGTCGAAGCCGCCGTGGTCATCGACGACGATGTCACTCCTCCCCGCCTGGCCGGATTTTTCACCGCCGACGGCTCCGTCTCCATCGATACGGTGCGTGCCACATTGGCCCAAAGCCTGATGCCGCACATGGTGCCGTCACTGCTCTTCAAACTGGACTCTCTGCCCACGTCGTCGGCCGGCAAGCTCGATCAACGCGCGCTCAAGGAACACCTGTCACGTTCACGAAGCGCCGGCTTGACGACGAAGGCCACACAGTCTCCGATACAGGAACGCATCGCGGGACTGTGGCGGAAGGTACTCGGCACCGAGAACATCGACGCGGACGGCTCGTTCTTCGAACAGGGCGGCAACTCGCTCAACCTGATGAGCCTGCAGCTTGAACTGCAGGAGGAGTTCGGTCGCGAGATCCGCATCACCGAGCTGTTGAAACACCACAGTGTCGTCGCCCAGGCGCGCCTGTTCGGCGATGTCAAGCAGGAAGTGGCGGTGACACGGCAGCGCGTGCAGCCTGCAGGCGACATCGCCATCATCGGTATCGGAATCCAGGTGCCGGGCGCCGGCGATGTCCACAGTTTCTGGACAAACCTGCAACAGGGCCGCGAAACCATCAAGTTCTACGACGACGAGGAACTGCGGAACCTCGGCGTTCCCGATAGCGACCTTCGTGACCCCAGCTATGTGAAGGCGAAGGGTCGACTTGAGGACATCAACGTCTTCGACGACGAACTGTTCCCGATACCACCGGCCGAAGTGGATGTAACGTCACCTCAGCTACGTCTGCTGTACAAGTGCTTTTGGCAGGCGTGTGAGGACGCCGGTTACGACCCCCGGCAACTGCCGGGCAGGATCGGGGTGTTCACAGGCGGCAGCGACGACTTCGCCTGGTACCAGAAGACACTGCTGAACTCGTCGGCGTTCGGGGACGTCTATCAGAACTTCACCCTGGCCACGAACCACTTCCTCAGCACTCGCCTGTCGTACTACTTCGACCTGACGGGCCCGTCCATGTCGACTTTGGCGGGTTGTTCCACCTCGCTGTTGACCGTCCACCAGGCCGCGCAGTCCTTGCGAGCCGGTGAATGCGACATGGCCGTCGCCGGTGGCGTGACCATCGAACTGCCCAATGAAGGCGGTTACCGCTACGTCGACGGGATGATGCTGTCGCCTGACGGGCACTGCCGTCCGTTCGACGCCAACGCCGGCGGCACCATGTTCTCCAACGGTGCGGCCCTGTTGATGCTGAAGCCGGTGGAAGCCGCCGTCGCCGACGGCGACCCGATCTACGCGGTGATCAAGGGCTCGGCGATCGGGAACGACGGCAAGCGCAAACTGTCGTACACCGCTCCCAGCGAGGACGGTCAGTACGAGACCATCCGCGCCGCATACGACGCTTCCGGGATCGACCCGTCGACGGTGACGTATGTCGAGGCACACGGGACCGGCACCCTCTTGGGGGACCCGATCGAGGTCGCATCCTTGTCCCGGGCGTTCGACGGAGCCCCGCTCGGAGGCTGCCTACTCGGTTCGGTGAAGGGGAACGTCGGCCACACCGATTCCGCCGCCGGTTCGGTCGGACTGAGCAAGGTCGCGCTCAGCCTGAAAAACCGTTATGTGCCCGCCACCTGCAATTACGAAAAGCCCAACCCCAACATCGACTTCGAATCGACCCCCTTCACCATCGCCGCCGATGGCCGTGTCTGGCGCGGCGAACGGTTGCGGGCGGGTATCAACTCGTTCGGTGTCGGCGGAACCAATGTGCACATGATCCTCGAAGAAGCACCGAGCACCGACATGACCGATGACAACCCGTACGAGTTGCTTCAGTTTTCCGCGGCGACGTCCGAGGCACTGGAACGCACATCCGAACGCGTCGGCCGCTACATCGCCGATCGCGACGAGGTGTCGTTGAGTGATGCGGCCTTGACGCTGCGCGCCGGACGCGCCGAACTCCCTCACCGTAAAACCATTGTTGTGGCGGCAGGGGAGAGTCGGGAGGACCTGGAGGCCAAGATCGCCGCCGCCGGCTCGGCGAAGTCCATCCGAGGCGCCAAGATCGCGTTGTTGTTTTCCGGTCAGGGAAACCAGTACCACCGCATGGGCTTTGACCTGTACAACAGCTCCGGCCCCGCCGGGAGGGTCTTCCGGCGTTGGATGGACGAGCTGATCGGTTACCTTCCCGACGACGAGGCCGCCACCTTCACCGAGATCATGTACGGCGACGAGTCCGATGGCCGCATCGACCGGACCGAGTGGTCGCAGTTCGCGCTGTTCAGCACCCAATACTCCATGGCGAAGGTGCTGGAGTCCTACGGAGTTCGGCCGGATGTACTTATCGGACACAGCATCGGTGAGCTCACCGCGGCGGCGCTGGCCGATGTGTGGAGCCTGGCGGATGCGGCATGGCTTGTGCGCCAACGCGGAAAGCTCATGCAAAGCCAAACGCCCGGTGTGATGGTCGCCGCGCTGGCGCCGGCCGACCGCGTACGACGCGTCATCAACGGCATGGACGACGTTTGGGTGTCACTGGACAACTCCAGCGAACGTTCCGTGCTCGGGATGACCTTCGAAATGTTCGACGCGGTGATGGATCGGCTGGCGGAGGAGGGTATTCGCGGAAGCAAACTGCACACCTCCCATGCGTTCCACACGCCGATGATGACCGACGCGGCCCAGGCGTTCGAAGCGGTGGTCTCGGGTGTCGAGTCGCGGGATCCGTCCATCCCCATCATCTCCAACCGCTCGGGACGCGCCGTTGAACCGGGCGCGATGATCAATCCGGCCTACTGGAGCGAACACATCACCGACGAGGTGCGGTTTGCCGAAAGCCTGAGCACGCTTCTCGCCGACGGTCCGCTCTTCGGGATTGAACTGGGCCCCGGCCGCAGCCTTGCGACGTTCGCCGGGCACGATCCGCAGCGCACGCCCGACCAGGTCTTTGTGAACGTTCTGCGCCACGCCGCTGAATCCACACCGGATGAGCCATACCTTTTGGCCGCGCTTGGAAAACTGTGGAACATCGGTCTGAGTCTTGACTGGAGCCACCACAACCGCGGCCGGCGCACATCGTTGCCCGGGTACGTCTTCGACAAGACCGTCTACGCGGTCGACACCGAGATCGTTACCGAACAGGCTCCTGCCCCGAAAAAACC
>DHCFI07803__coassemble_1473_pt1 | contig 17420 bp, 14 predicted proteins | sample DHCFI07803__metabat2_low_PE_023 | metagenome-assembled genome bin DHCFI07803
CGTTGGCCACCGCCGTGCGGTTGACACGTACGTCGGTGACGGAGAACCTGCGGGCGGACTACGTCCGCACCGGCCGCGCGAAGGGACTGGCACGTCGACGCATCGTCGGGGTGCACGTGTTGCGTAATTCGTTGATCCCGGTCATCACCTTCCTGGGGGTGGAGCTCGGTGCTTTGATGGGCGGCGCCATCGTCACCGAAAAGATCTTCAACATCCCCGGGATCGGTTTTCAGCTGTACAAGGCCATCACCATCGAGGACGGCCCCACGGTGGTGACCATCGTGAGTCTGCTGGTGATCGTCTATCTCGTGATGAACCTGATCGTCGACATCCTGTACGGGGTCCTTGACCCTCGGATTCGCTACGAGTAGCCCGGATGGTGAGCCGTGACCGAACCTGGATCCACAGTGACCGAACCGACCGGCGACGTTGTCGCCACCCGCAGCCTGGCCCTTGACGCGTGGCGAGACCTGCGGCGCAACCCCGTCTTCTGGATCTCGGGCATCATCATCGTCGTCCTGCTGGCGATGGCGCTCGTTCCGCGACTGTTCACCAGCGTCGATCCCCATTCCTGCCGGTTGAGTGATTCACTGCTGCCACCCGACGGTCAACACTGGTTCGGCACCAACCTTCAAGGCTGCGACATCTACGCGCGCGTCGTGTACGGGGCACGCGCATCGCTCGAAGTCGGTTTTCTGTCCGTGGCGGGCATCGCGATCATCGCGATTCTTCTGGGTATGGCCGCCGGTTACTACGGCGGTTGGCTCGACGCCGTCATCGCTCGAGCCACCGACATCGTTCTGGGTATCCCGTTGCTGCTTGGCGCCATCGTCATTCTCGCCAGCGTCGACCTGCCGTCGGTGTGGCCCGTCGTTCTCGCGTTGACGCTGCTGGGGTGGACGACCGCGACCCGCATCGTCCGGTCGAGTGTCATCGCCGCGAAACAGCAGGACTACGTACAGGCCGCCCGCATGCTCGGAGCGAACAACCGCCGCATCATGAGCCGCCACATCGCTCCCAACGCGATGGCGCCGTTCATCGTCATCCTCACCATCACGCTCGGCCAGTTCATCGCCGTCGAGGCGACACTCTCGTTTTTGGGTATCGGCGTCAAAGGCAACACGATTACCTGGGGCAAGGACATCGCCGCCGCCACCGCCCGGGTCACCACCTCCCTGGGGCCCGTTCTGTTTCCGTCCACATTCCTCGCCCTCACCGTGCTCGCCTTCATCATGCTGGGCGACGCGGTACGTGAGGCGTTCGACCCGAAGTTGAGGTGACGCGCAGTGGGAAGGCATTCGGCTCCCGAACCGGTGTTGGAGGTTGACGACCTTCGCGTCGAGTTCCGTACCGGTGAAGGCGTCGCGCATGTGATCAACGGCGTGAGTTTCTCACTGGAGGCCGGCGAGACTCTCGCGGTGCTGGGCGAGTCCGGCTCCGGAAAGTCCGTCAGTGCCCAGGCCGTCATGGGAATTCTCGACACGCCGCCGGGCCACATAACCAACGGGCAGATCCGATTTCACGGCGAAGACATGGTGACGATGTCGGAGGCCGACCGCCGGGCGATCCGTGGAAAGCGCATCGCGATGATCTTTCAGGACGCGTTGTCGGCTCTGAACCCGGTGTTCACGGTGGGCTGGCAGATCTCGGAGATGTTGCGTAAACGGGACGGTCTGTCGAAGCAGCAGGCCCGGGAACGGACCGTCGAACTGTTGGAACTGGTCGGCATTCCCGGGGCTCGGGACCGCGTCAAGTCGTACCCGCACCAGTTTTCCGGCGGCATGAGGCAGCGCGTGATGATCGCGATGTCCTTGGCGGAGCGTCCGGAGGTCGTTATCGCCGACGAGCCGACCACCGCGCTGGACGTCACGGTCCAAGCCCAGATCATGGACCTGTTGCGAGACCTGCAAAGGGAACTGGGGACCGCACTGATTCTGATCACGCACGACATGGGTGTGGTCGCCGACGTGGCCGACCGCATCGCCGTGATGTACGCCGGCCGCGTCGTCGAGCATGCCGACGTGCACTCGCTGTATCGGGCGCCGGCGCACCCTTACACGATCGGGCTGCTCGACTCGATTCCGCGGCTGGACGACAAGGGCAAGCGGTTGAGAACGATTCGAGGGCTGCCACCCAACCTGACGCGTATCCCGTCGGGCTGCCCGTTCCATCCGCGGTGCCGGTATGTGCAGGACATTTGCCGTACGGAGGTGCCACCGGCGATGGAGCTGGGACGAAACAGGGTCAGTGAGTGTCACTTCTCGGACCGGATTCTGGCCGGGGAGATGTCTCCCAATCCCGCGGCACAGGTGGAGGAGGAACAGTGACGGAGGCGATGTTGACCGTCACCGACCTGGTGAAACACTTTCCGGTGACGCGCGGGATCATCTTTCAGCGCCAGTATGCCGCGGTGAAGGCGGTCGACGGTGTTTCGCTCACGCTGCACCGGGGCGAAACGCTCGGCGTGGTCGGTGAATCCGGCTGCGGTAAGTCCACATTGGCCAAAGTATTGATGCGGCTGGAGGACGCCACCGCGGGTTCGGTGTTCTACGGCGACCGGGACATCATGTCGCTGCGAGGTGAATCCCTGCGCAGAATGCGACGCAAACTTCAGATGGTCCTCCAGGACCCCTATACGTCGCTGAACCCGCGGATGACGGTCGGCGACATCGTCGGCGAACCGTTCGACATCCACCCCGACGTGGTCCCGCGTGCGCAACGCCGTGAACGAGTGCGGTCCCTGTTGGACGTCGTCGGGTTGAATCCCGAACACATCAACCGCTACCCGCACCAGTTCTCCGGCGGGCAACGTCAACGCATCGGCATCGCCCGTGCCCTCGCGCTGAGGCCGGAGATCATCATCTGCGACGAGCCCGTCTCGGCTCTGGACGTGTCCATCCAGGCGCAGGTGGTGAACCTCCTGGAAAGACTGCAGGACGAGCTCGGACTGTCCTACATCTTTATCGCTCACGACCTGTCGGTCGTGCGGCACATCTGCGACCGGGTCGCGGTCATGTACCTGGGCAAGATCGTCGAGATCGGCACCGAGGCCGAGATCTACACTCGACCAACCCACCCGTACACGCAGGCACTGCTGTCGGCGGTTCCGGTGCCCGACCCCGATGCTCGCGAGCATCGCCAGGTGATCCGGTTGAGCGGGGACGTTCCGTCTCCGCAGAACCCACCGTCGGGCTGCCGTTTCCGCACCCGCTGCTGGAAGGCCACCGAGATCTGTGCCATCGAGGAACCGCCGCTGGTGCCACGAGAAGCCGACCCGCACCCGTCGGCATGCCACCATGCCGCGGTCGCCGAACACATCATCGGGTTAGCCGGGCGCTTTCTGTGACGGTCTTGCGTCAACACGTGAGACCGTCACCGGGTCACGACAACGCCACCTGTACCTGCTCGGGCGGTCCTCCGCGGTGCGTCAACAGGGCGCGGCCCACCGGCAGCCGTTGCGAGGCGACACCGTTGGACAGTCGGCCCTCCATGCGATCACCGGAGAACAACAGTGAGGGCGGAGAACCCTCGGCGATCGCCTGAAGCACCTTCTCGTACATGGCGCGCGAAGCGCCGCCGGTGCGACGGGCCGTGATCATGTGCAGGCCGAGGTCGAGACCCTGGGGAATGAACTCGAGCAACGGCATGAGCGGGTTGCCGTTTCCGCCGGCGACGAGGTCGTAGTCGTCGACGACGACAAAAACCTCCAGACCGTTCCACCAGGACCGGTCACGCAGCTGCTGAGGCGTGACATCGGGGCCGGGAAGACGTTCACGTAGTCCATTGGCGATCTCCTGTGCATTCTGCGCCAGATGAGGCGCGGACGTGCAGTACGACAGGAGGTACTCCTTGGGCACCTCTTCGAGATGCGTGCGTCTGAAGTCCACCAGAATGATCCCGACCTCGCTGGGTGGGCGTCGCGTGATCTGACGCATGATGGTCCGCAACGCCGTCGACTTCCCGGTCTGCGGATCACCGAAGATCATCAGATGCGGGTCCTTGTCGAACTTCGCGGTGACCGGGCCGAGGTCGCGTTCCGACAGACCCAATATCGGTCGCATCGCGTACGTGTCGGCGTGGTCGCCTCCCGTCCAGTCCGACAGCATGTCCGACAACGGCGCCAGCGCCGGCAACGTCTTCACCCGAGCGACCGACTTGACCGGCCACCGTCGTGCCACGAACTCGGCGAGTTCACGACCCGCCGACGCCAGATCGTCGATCCCGTTCCCACCGTCGATACGCGGCAAAGCTATGTGACCGAAACACTCGTCGTCGCACAACACGCGGCCCGGCACGTCCTTGGGCATCGTGTCGGCGATCTTGCGGTCGACGGTGGAGTCGAACGGGTCGGTCAACCGCAACTCGATCGTCCCGCCGAACGCCGTCGCCAGTCGTGACCGCACCTGCTGTGGATTGACGGCGGTGAGAACGGTGTGAACGCCCAGCGACGGGCCACGCCCGGTGATGTCGCGCAACTGCTCGTCCAAGGTCAAGTCGTCGCCTCGAAGAGCCGCCCAGCCGTCGACGACCAGCACGAGATCGGCCGGCACCTCGGCGGGGACCAGTCCGGCGGCTCGCGCCTCCCGGAGCCGGGCGGCAGAGTCCAAGCCCAGCCGGTTCATGAGCGCTTCGCGCGTGTCGAGTTGGTTTTGGACGTCGGCCAACACGCGCCGCACCAGCTCGGGATCCGACCGGTTCGCAACCGCACCCACGTGTGGCAGGCTCGCCAGGCCCGCCAGCGAGCCACCCCCGTAGTCGATGCACACACACGAGACCTGGCCCGGCTCATACCGAAGCGCCAGGCTCGACACGAGCGTCCGCAGTAGCAACGACTTCCCGGTGGCGGGTGCACCGTAGATCATCAGGTTGGCTTCGGCGCCGGTCATGTCCCACTCCAGCGGCTCCTGCACCTGCCGACGCGGGTCGTCCCGCAGCCCGAGAATCGCGGTGACCCTCCGCGGATCGTCTCCCCGGACGACACCGCCGTCGATGTGGTCCAACGGCAGGGCACCGGGCAGCGGCGGCAGCCACACAGGACGCACCGGCGGAACCATTGCCGAGGCGATGCGATCGACCAGCACCTGCAATACGGTCCGTTCGCTCGGGTCGTCCTCCGGCGGCTCCGTCGCCCCGGTCAGCATCGCGGCCAGGTCCTCGACGTCGAAACTCGCCGGCGGCCACTCCAACACCGGCAGGTCGTCGTTGCGGGTCTCGTCCGGCGGGGAGTACACATCGGACACCATGGCCGCCTTGAACCGGGTGAACACCGACGTGTCCACCTTCAGATAACCCGAGCCGGGCTCGGGCGGGAGACGGTAGGCATCGGGCACGCCGATGGCCTCACGACTCTCCGATTCGGAGAACGTTCGCAGCCCGATTCGATACGACAGGTGCGACTCCAGGCCTCGAATGTGCCCCGATTCGAGCCGTTGCGTGGCCAACAACAGGTGCACACCGATGGATCGACCTATTCGCCCGACGGCCAGGAACAGCTCCGAGAAGTCCGGCTTGGCCGTCAACAGTTCCGAGAACTCGTCGATGATGACCAGGAGGTGCGGCAGGGGCTCCATGTCCGGTTGTTGTTGCCGAAGTCGGTGATACGCGTGCACGTTCGGCAGGTTTCCGACGTCCTTGAGCAACTGTTGACGCCGCACCATTTCACCGAACAACGCCTCACGGAACCGGTCCACCAGGGCCAGGTCGTCGGCGAGGTTGGTGATACTGCCGGCATTGTGCGGCAGGTCGTCGCAGTGCGCGAATGTCGCCCCGCCCTTGAAGTCGACCGTCAGCAACGCCAATCGTTCGGGCGAATGCCGGGTCGCCAGCGCGGCGACCAGGGTGCGCAACGCCTCCGACTTCCCCGACCCCGTCGCGCCGATGATCAACCCGTGCGGGCCCATGCCCCCCAGCGCGGACTCCTTGAGATCCAGCTCGACGGGATCGCCGTCCGCGGAGACCGCGAACGGCACCCGAAGCGTCTGATGCTCGCGACGGTCCCAGGACCTGCGCGGGTCGAACGTCGCGGGATCGTTCACGCCGAGGATCTCGGTAAGCCCGTGAACCGTGTGTAGTGCTTCACCGCTGTCGGCCTCCGCCAACCGGTAGGGCGCCAGGGCGCGTGCAATACCGGCGATCTGCGCCACGCCCATTCCGTCGGCCTGACCGACGACGTCCCCGGGGTCGGAGCCTGCGGTAACCGTCTGATTCGGACGCGACATGGTGACTTCGCCCTGATCGGTCACCGACAGACGGACGTCCACGCCGTCGGGCTCGGATTCGGGGCGGTCGACCAGGGTGATCACGTGGACGCCCAGTTCCGCCGGGGGGATGCGTTCGTCCAACAGATCCGGCAGTGAAACCTGGTGTTCGCCGTCGATGACGATCACGAGGTGTTTCGTACCCGGACCGGGCGGCCCGCCGCGGCGACGACGCCAGTCCGCTTGGCGCGCAGCGATGTCGGCGGCGAGCATCTCACCCAGTCGGTCCGCGTTGTCGCAGATCAACGGGTCGGGCAGACCGGGGTTTCCATACTGGTCGGTCAGCGCATGAGGTAGAAACGACGCCCAGTGCCACCGGTCGATCAGCCTAGGGTGCCGTACGACGGCCAGTCCGCAGTCGTCCGGACCGACCAGTGTCGTCAGCTGGCCCAGCATGCCTCGCAGTAGGTGCCGACCGTCCTCGAACTCCCCGGTGATGGACAGTCGACTGCATCGGGCCAGCGGCACCGTCAGCGGTTGTCCACCGATTTTGACGTAGCGCTGGACCAGCTCCTCGGCACCGGATTGACACACCGGGTCGTAGGTGGTCAACGGGTTGTTCTCGTCCAGTTTGAGTGTGAGGGTCCGCGACAGACGTGCCAGTCCACAACGGATATTGAGCAGATCGGCCTCCCCGGACCGACGCTCCCAACGCCGTTCGGTCCCCGCCGCGATCGCCGCAAGCAACGGAGAATGCGGATGCCGCTGTTCGGCCGCGGTGTGTTGCGCCCGGACGGCGTCACGGATCAGGGACCGCATGTCGTCCAAATAGTCAAGATAGCGTTCGCGTTGTTCACGCAGCTTTCGCTTGGGGCCCAGTCGCATGGAAATGAACATGATGGCGCCCAGTGACACCGCGCCCACCAGCATCATCAAACCGATCATGGCGAACAGTGGACGTTCGATGTTCGACAAAGCCATGATGAGGCCCGAACTGCCGGCCATCATGGGCATGGCGATCATCGTCATGCCCATCGCGGGGTTGGCCGGTTCCGGCTGTACCGGTGGCGCCGCCAACGTGATGGGTTCATCGGAGATCGGAGAGGCCGCCGACCGTGCGGGCCTCCGGATCAACGTTGTGGACACACACACTCCTGAGGGGGGTCGAGACGACCGTTGACTGTCATCCGCGGTGTCGCGTAGGTTACCTTCGAAGCTTAGCCCTGCCAACTGCTCAAACACGTTGGCAACCCTTTGCACCTACCCCGTTCAGGAGCCAGTCCGTGCCCGGCCAGTACAGCAGCGTGACGATCGTGGGACCGGGAGCGACCAGGGACATGGCGCTCCCCAGTGGAGTGCCGGTCGCCGAGCTACTGCCGCCGCTGCTCGACCGAGGCATTTCCGGGGACGCGCACCACGACCTCGCCAGTTGGGAGCTGGCAACGACGACGGGGCACAGACTGGCGCCCGGCCAGACGTTGTCCGAAGCCCGGGTATTCGACGGGGACGTTCTCTTCCTTCACGACGTTACCGACGACGTGCTTCCGGCCCCCGTCGAAGATGTGCGCGACTCCGTCGAAGACCATGTGGAGGCCACCGGCCATCGTTGGCGGGCCGGCACCGGAAGGTTGTACGCGACGATCATCGCCGCCATCGCCGTCCTGGGAGGAGTCGTCGTACCCGGCACGCCCGCGTCGGTCGTCGTCACCGGAGTGCTCGTCTGTCTGTCCGCCATCGTCGTCACGTGGTGGTCCGCCGCCGAAGCGCCGCTGCTGGCTCGCCTCAGCCTCGGCGCCGGGGCACTGTGGGCCTGGCGGATCACCCACCTGTTGACCGAAAACGTCACACCGGACACTGCGGCGGGAGAAATGCTGCGTCACACCTACGGAGTGTGGGCGGCGGTCCTTCTCATGCTCGTCACGCTCGCCGGTACACCGTTGGCGTTGCCGTTCGTGATCGGATTTGCCACTGTGGCCACGATCGCGACACCGGTGGCCGTGGCAATGCAGATGGACATGCCGGTAGGCCCCACGGTCGCCGTCACCGCGACGATCCTCGTCTTCGGCGTTGGTCTCCTGCCTCGGGCGGCCATGGGCGTGGGGGGCCTACTCGGGATCGACCGGGACATTCAGGCCGGAGCCGACGTTCGTGAGCCCGCCCTGGTGGCCCTGCTCGATCGGCTCGACGCCATGCTCGTCGGAGCAGTCCTCGCCTTCGTTGCACTGTGCACAGTGGCCTCCGGGGTCCTCCTTCTTCAGGGAGACCCGTGGTTCGTTTTGCTCGCGGCGGGGATCGGACTGGCGTTGCTGACCCGCTCGCGGGTCTTCGACCAAACCCGCCACGTCGCACCGTTTCGGGTCGGCGGCACCGTCGTCGTCACCGCATGCGCCGTCGCCTGGCTGCTCGGCAACCCCGTATTGCTTCCCTGGGCTCCGGCACTCGTCGTTCTCGCGGCACTGATCTACGTGGGACTGGCGTCCGTCCCACGGTCGACCGTCGCCAACGCGACGGCAGCACGGGTCATTCGCTTCGCGGAGATATTCCTCGTGGCCGCCCTGATCGCACTGTGTGGGCAGGTGACCGGTCTGTACGGTTCCATCGGTTGGTGACCGGTGGCGGGTGCCCATCCGCCACCGGTCACGCCGGCGGTTCCCCTTGAGAGGACAACCGTTGTTACGAGGGCTTTCTCAACCATTCCGGAAGGACCGCCTCAACGATCTTGTCGGCGGTGGTTTTCTCCTTTTTCTCGGAACCGTCTTCAGACTCGTCCATGGACTGGTTCCCGTGCTGGTCGGCCCTTTGGTTGACATTCGTCGTAAAGCCGTCGTGAAGCTCCGAACGGATCTCGCTGTCCCAGTTCTCCCGTTCGGTGTCCGACATGTCGTCGTAGTGCTCATCGAGCAACTCATGCCACCAGTCCGACATCAACGAGTCGCGCATCTCCCGATGAAACTCGCCTTCGTGCTGGAACAACTCGTCGGAGACATCGGATTTCAAAAAAGTGGCTATCGAGTCTGTGACAAACCCGTTCACCTTGCCGCCCACCGGATGCTTCGCCCAAGGGGTCAACCCCACGGCCTTGTCGATGACCTTCTTGCCCTGGTCGACGAAAAGGTTGTTGCGGTCCTGTTCCTTGATCTTCTCGGAGTCGTGGGCTTCGATCTGACCGTTGGCGACGTGAGCCGAAATGCCCCCGATCGGGTAGACCGCCTGACCTGCTTGAGCTTCGTTGCCGCCGTTGGCGAGTACCGTGTCGAGGGCGTAACGCCCATAGGCCTCGGCGTCGGTGGTTGCCTGTAGAGCGGTCGCCTTCTGTGAGCCGAGGATCTGGAACCACTGGTTGGGCCCCTTTTCGCCGCTGAAGTCGACCTCGGCACCGAACAGACCCGGCATGAGATTGTTGAAGGTTTCGTTGTCCGAATACTCCGCGTTGACGAAGTGGTGATAGAAGTCGTCCATGTAGTAATGGGTGATGACACCGAAGTTCTCTACCATGTCGGTGGCCGCACCGTTGGGCATCCACCGCGAGGGATCGTTGCCGGTGTGTTCGACCATCCGAGCCAGGATGTCGGCCATCTCGGCCGTCGGCGGATCGATCTCGGTGCCGCCGCCCGCAACGTGTGAGGGCACACCGGTTACCGCGGCGACCATGGCGTTGCCGGCAAGGTCGGCGCTGATGTCGGTCCAGACGCCTCCCTCTTCCGTGGGAGCGTTTGCGGCGTTGTCGAGCAGGTACGTCAACGGATCCGGTGGATCCAGTTGCAGTCCCGTGTAGTCGTAATCGCCCTGGTAACCCGAGAACAGCATGGTCGCCGCCTCGGGGTTGCGGTCGACCGCATCCAGTGCCGCATTGACCGGGTTGAAGGCGAACGGCGTGCCTTCGAACAAGGGGTTGCCCTCACTGTGGACCATGCCCCAATCCGCGCCGTCGCGGTCCATACCGATCATGTGATTGGTGACGGGAACGATGAACTCGCCGGCGTACTCGCCGTGCAGCAACAGCGGCGCAAGCTTTTGGTAGCCGTAGCCGCCCGTTGCATCGGTTGCGCCGTAGTCCATGAACTCCTGAACCCACGCATGGTCGACGTGGTGTTCGTTGGACGTGTCGGTGGCCGATGCGAGAGCCAGACCGAGATTTTTGTAAAGGTCCATGGCCGTGGTGGTTGCGTCGGAGTCGTCCAGGATCGCCGCATACCGGGCAATGGCGTCGGGATGGTCGCCCAACTGGTTCGGGCCCAGTTCCTCCATGAGGCGGGTTGCAAAAAGGTTGTACTTGTCGGTCAAGCCGAGGATCTCCATGATCCGATTGGCTCGTTCCACACTCGACATGTCGAAGTCGCCGGCCACGATGCCGTGGCTGTTGATCAACAACGCGACTCGCTCGGCGGCCTCGTTGATCACCGAATCGGACGGTTCTCCGGCATAGCCATACCCGAACAGCTCGAAGGCGGCCCACCACGACATGCTTCCCTCGCCGACGAGGTTTCGAACGTTCTCCCTCGTGGCACCCGCAGCCAGTTGTGACCCGCGGTCGTCGGCGGCGTCCTCCAGATCGGAGTAGGCATCGTTTGCCTCTTTTTGGATCTGTCCTCGGATCGCCTCACGTTGTGCCTCAAGAGCCTCTTCGTCAAGGCGCAACGCGGAGGCGGTGCCGGCGCCGCCGTTGGCCCACGGCGACCATCGGGCCTGAAGCGTTGCGATCTTCGAGAGATAGTCGCCGACGTCTTCGGAGAACGCCGCCGTGACGCTGGCCCCCACCAAGGCTTCTCCCACCACCTGTTGACACGCGTTGACGGCGGCCTGCCCCTGGGACGATATCGCCGGTGAAATGGCATCGGAGAACGACATGGCGCCCGTTGATATGGACCCCAACAGATTCTCGCCGCTGACCCCGACACGCGACGACAGTTGCGTGAGCTCTTCCGAGGCGTTGACGAGTGTGCCCACCTGGGCATCGGTCTCACTGGGGGGCCAGCCTCCGCCGCCTCCCGAACTATCGTCGGTAGCCATGCTCGACTCCTCTTTCCCGGTCGGTAGGTTAGATCGGTTCTTGCCCGTTGATTGGTGGCACGGAAGCGTATTCGGCGCTCATCTCCGCGTCGGTGGCTACACTGTCGACGGCGCTTTCCCCGATGCCGTCACCGGTGTCGACCCCGGTGGCCTCGGCAGCCTGTAGAGCGGCGAGCAGGTTCTCGAGGAGGTCGTCGCACTTGCCGGTGAATGCGGTGAGCTCACCCCCACCGTCTTTTGCGGTCTGGGTGGCCGATTCGGCCGCTCCCGTTTGGTCTCCAACGTCGTGTGCCGCCGCATTCGTGTCGTTTGCGGACGAGGACGCGGGAGCGGGGTTGGCTCCTACCAACACCATATTGCCTCCATATAGCGGTATCACCGTGACCGCGCGCCTGACGGCGGAATGACCTGTGAATCAGGCACGCCGCAACGAATTCATCGTCAGGTGCGGTCCGACGGGGAGTCGGTTACCGATAATGGGGCCACGATCACCATAACGGGCTCGGGGGAAGCCGGGCAAGGGCAGTGCGCGGGCACGGCGGCTTCGGGTGGTCCTCGACGAGGGAGCAATAATCGCTCACCGCGACGTATCCGGGCTGCGGTCGTCTCCAAGCCTGTCGTCGTCCTCGGGAACGGCGGTTCGTTGCTCGAATCGTGGCGTGCGAGAGGGCGCCCCGACAGGCTGGACGTACCCTGATCCCCAAGCGATGTGCCCCCGTGTGACATTGACAGCCGTTGAGTTGGGCGCGTAGGGTACTGCGAGCAACCTTTGTACGCAATGGTCTGGCCCCAACCATTCCACTGCCAGGAGGCGCTGTGAACGATCAAAAGTTTACATTGACTACCGCCGATGCGATGAATATTGGGGCCCAACAGGCTTCAGACTCCTCCAGCGATCTTGCGGCACGACTGCGGACTCTTATCGCGGACATGGAGATGGATCACCGTGCGGTTGCCGGTACCACTCTTCCGGCGTTCCGCGAAGGACAACAACAGCTGAACGAGGCGTTTGCCGGCTTGACCCGCTGGTGCAGCATGCACGGCGTCCAGTTGAGCGAAGGACACCAGGACGCGGTCAACACCGATCAGGACATGCAGGGGACCTTCCACGCCGCGAAGACCGACCTGCAGATCAACGTCTAGAAGGGAAGCCGACATGGTTGCAGGTTTTGAGCTCGGTGGAGACTCCGACGTCCTACGGACCTTGGCGGATCAGCAGATCAGCCACCGCAACGAGTTTGATCGCATCATCTCCGACGTTCGTTCGCAAACCGCGCAGGTCCTGGGCAACTGGGAAGGCGGCGGTTGGGAACAACACGACGGTAGCGGTCGAAACTTCCAGGACTACGCGGAAATGGCCCAGGCGGCGTTTCAGAAGATGATTAGCGCGACCGACGACAACGCTTCGGCGGTTCAGCAGATGGCGGCTCGAATGACGTCCAGGTTCGAGCGGTGACCGAGTCCGGCGGTTCCACCGAAACCGCCGTCAAGGACTCCGACGAACGTGACCTGGTGCCGACGCCGATGCGCCGCACCGCCGACACCGAACGGCTCATTCTTCAGGCGGCGGCCCTGCGGCGTAGACAACTGCGTGCGGCGTTGCTGTACGGGGCGTCGCGGAGTTGGCGCCAGAAGTTGACCCTGTGGCCGGGTGCGATCGTGGGAGGTGTCGTCGTCGCCGTCATCGTCGCCGCGATTGCGGTCACCAGTGCGTTCCAGCAGGAACAGGAACGTAAGAAACAGGAGCAGCTCGAACGCGAGCAGACGAACATGGTGACGTCCACCGAGTTCGTCGAACGGTATCTGCCCCCTGAGGAGAGTTGATTGTGAGCGGACAGTGGCGTCAAGACGGCCCGTCCACGCCGGACCGCATCAAGTCCGGTGCGAACACCACTCTGGACAAGATGCGTGGCGGCAGGAGCGTCGTCATAGCCGTCGCCGCGGTAGCCGTCATTCTGGTGGCCGCTCTGGTGTGGGCGACCGTGGGCACCGGCTCCGATGAGGAGGCGGCGGTCGACGAAACCGAGGTCGACGGGAAAAGTGACGGCACGGCCGACGACCCGATCAACGGTTTGTTCCCCGACGGCAACTACCGGTTGAGCAACGAAGAGGGCTGTGTGGGCTTGGCCGAACACGGTGAGGTCGATCGGTGGATCATGGCCGCCCGTGAATGCGACGTTCAGCAGACCTATCTGTCGGTGAATTTCATAGCCGACGAGACCATGCGTATCGGGTTTCTCGTCGAAGGATTTACCGAGTTCTGTCTGCGTGCCGACGGCCCTGAGCTCGACGACGATGAGGCTACCGACGAGGATCTCTACTACTTCGCCCCCTACGAGTGCGACGACGCGGACGGGCTGCAGGAGTTCACTCTGTTGCCGCAGGGCGAGGATCGGTATGCGTTGCAGACCGGGTTCGGCCAGTGCATGGCGGTGTTTCTGGCCTGGGGTTTCCCCGACGGCCACGGCGTGGGCACCGCACCGTGCCAGGAGGGCAACCTTCAGACTTTCGCTTTCGAGCCCATTTAAACGGTGGGTTCGAGGGTGACCTTCTTAGACCTGTCCCTCCCCTGCCGCCGGCGGTCGATGCGACCTTTGGGCCGCCGGCGGCTCTATCCATGATCGAGCGTCTTCATTCCGCGCCGGCGACTACGAGCCCCGTTTCGTAGGCGAAGACGACGGCCTGCGCCCTGTCCCGCAAACTCAGTTTGGCGAAGATGCGGTGGACGTGGGTCTTAACGGTCTGCTCGACGACATACAGGTGCCGTGATATCTCCTTGTTGGACATGCCGCGGGCGATCAACAGCAACACCTCGCGTTCCCGTTCGGTGAGCTGCTCGAGTTCTTTCGACCTCACCTGAGTAGCCGGTCGGATTTTTGCGAACTCCGTGATGAGACGGCGGGTTACCGACGGAGCCAGCAGTGCCTGGCCGTCGGCGACGATCCGTACCGCGTTGATGAGATCGTCGGGCGGTGCATCCTTGAGGAGGAAGCCGCTGGCGCCGTACCGCAGTGCCTCATAGATGTAATCGTCGATGTCGAATGTGGTCAGCATGACGATGCGGGGCCGATGAATGCGCTCGGCTGCGAGAAGTCTTCCGGCTGCCTCGAGACCGTCCATCTCGGGCATCCGCACGTCCATGAGAACTATGTCGGGGCGCAACCGGTCGGCCCGCTCAACCGCTTCGATCCCGTTGGCGGCATCACCGACGACGTCCATGTCGACCTGGGCGGACAGCAACGCGGCGAAACCCGCACGCACCATTGCCTGATCGTCGGCGACGAGTATCCGTATCGTCATTCCTGTTCCGTTCGGTTGTGCGGCAGCTCGGCGTGAACAACGAACCCGCCGTCAGGCCCCGGCGCGGCCTCAAGCCGTCCGCCGAGCAGCTTCACGCGTTCGCGCATGCCCGCCAGACCGAGGCCCCCCTCGGTTGGCGTTGTCGACGGGCCCGACGAAGACGGACCGTTGACCACCGTTATCGCGATCGTTTCGGGGGAGGAGTCGACCGTCACGTCGACCGGAGCTCCGGGAGCATGTCGCACCACATTACTCAGTGCCTCCTGGACGATGCGGTACCCCGTGAGCGACAGTGCCTCGGAAAGGTCGCCGACGTCGCCGACGTCGAGGGTGATGGCGGTCCCGGCCCGGCGCATCGACTCGGTCAGCCCGTCGAGTCGATTCAGACCGGGTTGGGGTTCACGAACGGCGTCGGTGTCCTCGTCACGTAGCACCGTCAGCAGTCGTCGCAGTTCGGTGAGGGACTCCCTCGCCTGATCACCGATGGAGTCGAACTCGGTGACCGCTTCGGGGGAGAGATCGGGTAGACGATAAGCGGCGGTGGTGGCCTGAACGGTGATGACCGACATGTGGTGGGCAACCACATCGTGCAGTTCGCGTGCGATACGGGTGCGTTCTTCGAGGATGCGCCGCCGACCACGTTCCTCTGCGGTGAGTCGTTCCTCCGTGGCGACTCGTTCCCGAGCCCGTCGTGTCGAGCGGATGATGCCGCCCAACAGCATCGCCGCCAGACTGAGCAGCCCGATGAGGGTCAGGTTTTCCCGCGCCGTCGTTCCGTCGACCTGTTGACCGACGAGAAAACCGAGAAGGACGGTCGTCACCCAGACAGCGACACCGATCAACGGGCGCCGGTCACGTGCGACCCCCAACAGTATGACCAGGAGAGCGATGATGCCCGGCGCGGTGACCGGCCACGGGTCTCCGGATTGACTGACGGCGGTGGCCGCGACCCAACCCGTCGACGCCAACCACAGTAGCCAGCCGATGACGGCTTGATATCGGACGACGACGATGGAGGCGCCGGTCAGTAGCGCGATCAGGAACGAGAGGCCGTTCACTCCGTAGTTGGTGCTCAACACCTGGTGTTGGGTGCCGAAGATGATGCCGGCCAGTACCACCGACCCGGGGCCGATAAGAGCCAACGGTGTCGTGATGCGAAACCGCCAGTCGGCGTCCCACGGGCGGCCGGTGTCGATCAGCAGGCTGATGATGCGTCGGGCCGACCGGGCACGTTTGAGCCGAGGCGTGGAACTCACGGTTCGAGCCTAAGAGGAGAAGCACCCTCTCGGCGTCAACCCGGGGGTGGGGGTCGTGCGGCGGCGGTCATACCGGGGTAGGACTCTCAAACGCATGCTCCGGTGTGATGTTCGGGAGCCGCCGACTTTTTAGCTTCGCGGTCATGACTAACAACGAGGTCACGACGAACACCCCGCTTCGGGATGCGGCCCTGAGCCGCGGTCTGGAACTTGTCGCGGGAGTGTCGGCGTTGGTGGGGCTTGCGGCGTTTTTCGGTTTGCACGTCGGGTTTTACGACGTGGTCGATCCGGTGCGTCAACCGGTTTCCAGCTATGCCCTGGTTCCGTTCGGCGAGATCGGTTTCGCCGCGGGTGCGTTGGGTACGGCGGTGGCGTGTGGGGCGCTGGCGCTTCGGTTCGACGGGGATGTGCTTCCTCGTCGACTGTTGCTGCTGAGCGCGGGAATGTATGTGCTGGTAGTGGTGTGTCCGACCGATACGGGTGTCGAGGTGTCGTCGCTGTCCGGGCAGGTGCATCGCTATGCGGCCGGTGTCGCGTTCGGCGTGATGACGTTGTTGACGGTGGTGATGGCCGTTTCCCGTGGGGGGCGATCGCTGCGGTTTTTCGCGGGGGCGTCGGTCCTGTTGCTGGTGACGACGATCGTCAACACGTTTCTTCCCGGCCTGGCCGACGGTGGCGCGTGGCGTGGTGTGCCGCAGCGCGCTTTGTTGGCGCTGCACATCGGTTTTCTGTTGTGGTTGGTGATCTCTTGCTGTCGGGACGGATTGTGGGACGGGGCGCCCCGGGGCCGCGCGGACTGGGTTGGAGGTGTGTGGGAGTGGGCCGAGGGCTCGGAACGGGGGCCCGGGGGCGGATTAATGTCATGCCCGGGTGCGTGCGGTAATCGGCGTGGCGCCATGCTGGCATGACGGTGGTGTGGTGACCGCCTCAGCAGGCGGGGCGGGACATCGAACCACCGAATGCAGTACGCTTGTACTGTTACGGCTTCGGGATCCGTCCACCAGGACACGTCGGTGCGTACCCACCGAGACGAAGACCCAACAGCGATCTAGGAGAATCCTCGGACATGGCAGCCAAAATCAAGGTAGAAAACCCCGTCGTCGAGCTCGACGGCGACGAAATGACCCGGATCATCTGGCAGCAGATCAAAGACACCCTGATCCTGCCGTACCTGGACGTGGACCTGAAGTACTACGACCTGTCGATCGAGCACCGTGACGCGACCGACGACCAGGTCACCGTCGACTCGGCCAACGCGATCAAGGAACACGGCGTCGGCGTCAAGTGCGCCACCATCACCCCCGATGAGGCGCGGGTCGAAGAGTTCGGCCTGAAGAAGATGTGGCGTTCGCCCAACGGCACCATCCGTAACATTCTCGGCGGCGTGGTGTTCCGCGAACCCATCATCATGAGCAACGTTCCTCGCCTGGTACCGGGCTGGACGAAGCCGATCATCATCGACCGTCACGCCTTCGGCGACCAGTACCGCGCCACCGACCTCAAGGTTCCCGGCGAGGGCACCCTCACCATGACCTTCACCCCGAAGGACGGCGGCGAGCCGATGGAGCTCGAGGTCTACGACTTCCCGGGTTCGGGTGTGGCCATGTCCATGTACAACCTGGACGAGTCGATTCGCGACTTTGCGCGTGCGTCGTTC
>DHCFI07803__coassemble_1552_pt1 | contig 15385 bp, 11 predicted proteins | sample DHCFI07803__metabat2_low_PE_023 | metagenome-assembled genome bin DHCFI07803
CGAGCATTGTGGAGCCGGTGAGTTTGCGGGCCAGCAGGATCACGAGGACGACCGATGCGACGCCTGCGACGACGGAGCCGATGCGCCATCCGAATTCGTTGTACCCGAAGAGCCATTCGCCCAGGGCGATGCACCATTTGCCGAACGGTGGGTGGGCGACGTAGGAGCCGGTGTCGGAGTCGACGTTCCATTCGACGCCGTGGTCGAGGAGCTGATGGGCGTCTTGGGCGTAATAGATCTCATCGAAGATGAGACCTTTGGGGTGGGTCAGCCCGATGAGTCGTAGTACGGCGGCGAATGTGGTGACAGTTGCGACGGTGATCCAGCAGCGCAGTCGGTCGGTGGGGCGGTCGCCGGTCAACCGTGCGCGCAGCTCCTCGGTCACCACGGGATCGGTGCGGTCGCTGCGCAGCCTGGATGCGGAGTGATCGACGGCTGCGGCGTTCATCCTGGGCAGTGTAAACGTGTAGCGCCGACGTTGCCCGCTGCGGTGGTGGGAGTGGAGAGCCAAAAGGCGGGACGCGAATTATTAGGTTAGGCAAACCTGAGATAGTCTCTTCCGGTCGGTATCGACGGTCGAGCGAGGACGAGGATGAAGACCCGAACACCGTCCGACGCCACCGTCAACCGCACCATCCTGCGGTTCGGCTGGATGGTGTTGGGCCTGATTCTACTGTTGGCGGCGGCGATCGCCAGCCTGCGGCTCGGTAGCGTCGACACCGACTGGTCGACGATCCAGGCCGCGCTCTCGTCGACGCCGATGAGCGAATTGTCCGATGAGGCCGTCATCGTGAGGGAACTACGGCTGCCCCGCACCCTCGTGGGTATCGCCGTCGGTGCGTCGCTGGCGGTGGCCGGTGCCCTTATGCAGGCGGTGAGCCGCAACCCGCTGGCCGACCCGGGCATCCTCGGCGTCAACGCCGGTGCGGCGCTGGCGATCATCGTGGCCATTGCCGTCCTCGGTATCACGGCCCCGACGTCCTACGTCTGGTTTGGGCTGTTGGGTGCGCTGGCCGCTTCCGCCATCGTGTACGGGCTCGGCTCCGGCGGCCGAGGCACCATGACCCCGGTCCGGTTGACTCTGGCGGGCGCCGTCGTGGCGGCGTTGCTGTCGTCGGCGACGTCGACGGTCCTCCTGCTGGACGAACGCACACTCGACCAGTTCCGGTTCTGGATGGTCGGTTCCATTGCGGGACGAGACATGTCGGTCGTGACCGCGGTGGCACCGTTCATGATCGTCGGCCTGGTAGCGGCCTTGGCGACCGCTCCGGCGATCAACGTGCTCGTTCTCGGCGACGACGTGGCGTCGTCACTGGGGCAGCGCGTTGTCGTGGTCCGTGGCGTCGCCGCTGCCGCGGTCGTGTTGTTGGCCGGCAGTTCCGTCGCCGCCGCCGGCCCGATCGCCTTCATGGGACTGGTGGTGCCGCACCTCGTCCGCACCGTGACCGGCCCGGACTACCGGTGGATCGTCGCGTGCTCGGTTCTGTATGCGCCGGTGCTGATGCTGGCGGCCGACATCGTGGGACGTTACGTGGTCAGTCCCGACGAACTCGAGGTCGGCATCGCCACGGCCGTCATCGGTGCCCCGCTGTTCATTCTGTTGATCCGACGTCGACGGTTGGTGTCCACATGAGTCGACAAAGCACGGCGGACGTTCGGCCCCGCGCCCGTCGTACCGTTCGTACCCGGAACGGCCGGTTCTCGCGTCGCCTTGATCTGCGCATCGGTGTCATCCTGTTGTTGGCCGGTGCCGTCACCGTCGGGCTGGCCGTCTACGGCATGACTCTCGGGGCGGTCGAAGTGCCGTTTACCGAAATCCCGGCGACGCTGATCGGGCAGGGCAGCGGCCAATACGATCTGGTCGTTCTGGAACTTCGGCTTCCCCGCGTCGCCGTGGCGGTCCTCGCCGGCATTGCTTTGGGGGTGTCCGGCGCGCTGTTCCAAAGTTTCGCCCGCAACCCGTTGGTGTCTCCCGACATCATCGGCGTCAACACCGGCGCGAGTCTTGTGGCCGTCGCCCTGTTGACCATCTACTCCAGCCACGTCGCGTTCCTGCCGTTGGGTGCGTTCGCCGGGGCGATCGCCGCCGCCGCAGTCGTCTATCTCAACGCGCGTTCCGGGCACGTCTCCCCGTACCGGCTCGTGTTGATCGGTATCGGCGTGGACGTGTTCTGCCGTGCAGGGGTCTCCTACCTGTTGGTGCAGGGCGAAAGCATGCGGGCTCAGGCGGCCGTGCGGTGGATGGTCGGTTCGCTCGATCAGGCGACACCGACATCGATGTGGTTCCTCACCACCGTGGTCGTGTTCCTCGTGCCGGCGGCGATGCTGTTGCGTCGCCCCATGGAAGCCATGACGCTGGGGGAGGACACGGCGAAGGCGCTGGGCGCGGACCCGAAACGTATGCGTATGGCGACGTTGGCGGTCGGCGTCATGTTGGCCGCGTCCGTGGTCGCGATCTGCGGCCCCATCTCGTTTGTGGCGTTCATCGCCCCGCACATGGCCCGGCGGCTGGCGAACGCGCCCGGCACGGCGATTCTGCCGGTGGCGGGTGCCGTGGGTGCTCTGTTGGTTCTGGTGTCCGATTTGCTGGTACAGCATGTGATCCCCGCGTCCCTGCCGTTGGGCGTCATCACGCCGTTGCTGGGCGGTCCTTATTTCCTTTACCTGCTGCGGCGGGTCGGCCGACAGGAGGCCGGTTGATGGCCGGTATCGACATACGCAACCTCGACCTCGCCTACGACAGTCGCCAGGTGATAGCGGACCTGTCCGCGGACCTCGCCGACAACGCGATCACCGCCTTGGTGGGCCCCAACGGCTGCGGAAAGTCGACCCTGTTGCGGGGCATCGCGAGACTGGTTACACCGAAGGCGGGCGCGGTCATGTTGGACGGCGCCGACATCGCCCGGTTGCCGGGTAAGGCGCTGGCCCGTCGCCTCGGTCTGCTGTCGCAGTCGCCGACGGCTCCCGAAGGGCTTGTCGTGGGAGATCTGGTGGCGCGTGGGCGCTATCCGCACCAGACCTGGCTGTCTCAGTGGAGTCGTTCCGACGAGGAGGCCGTCGATCGGGCGCTGAAGTTGGCCGGCGCCGACGACCTGCGCGACAGGTTCGTCGACGAGTTGTCGGGCGGTCAGCGGCAGCGGGTGTGGATCGCGATGGCCCTGGCGCAGGAAACCGACACTCTGCTGCTGGACGAGCCGACAACCTTTTTGGACATCTCGTATCAGCTCGAAGTCATGGAGCTGCTGCTGCGGCTTCACGAGGAACGGCAACGCACCGTCGTGGTGGTGTTGCACGACCTCAATCAGGCGTGCCGGTACGCACACCGACTGGTGGCACTGAAGGACGGTCGGATTGTTGCGCACGGTCCGCCCGCCGACATCGTCGACGAGGACCTGGTCCGCGACGTCTTCGGTATCGAGTGCCGCATCCTCTCCGATCCCACCGCAGGGACGCCCCTGGTGGTGCCGGTCGGTCGACGATCGGCTGTGCCCGGCCGGGTTCGGCCCCAAGAATCCGTTCCCGTCAAGAAAGGTCCATTATGAACGTTAAATCTTCGCTGTGGCGTGTCGTCGCCGCCGCGCTGACATCGGGGGTCGTGCTGGCCGGCTGCGGCAGCGGCGGCGACGCGGCCCAGGCGGACGGTGAAACCCGCACCGTCCAACACGAGCTCGGTGAGGCCGAGGTCCCGGTGTCGCCGGAGACCGTGGTGGCCCTCGACCCCTATTACTCGCTGCCGACCGCCCTGGCCGCCGACGCGAACGTCGTCGGATCCTCTCACCGTCAGTTCGGCGAGCCATTCCCGTCCTACCTGGACGAATTCGACACCGAAGGCGTCGAGAACGTCGGTTGGTTCACCGAACTCGACATCGAGAAGATCATGACGCTGAACCCGGACGTGATCGTCGGGCTCAGCTCCTTCGTGGAAGCCGACTACGAGCAGCTGTCGAAGATCGCGCCGACCGTCGCCGTGTCGATGGACGCGATGCGTTGGCAGGAGACGTTGGGCGTGATCGGTGACGCCATCGGGAAACCCGACGAGGTCGCCGCGAGCCTGGCCGACTACCAGTCTCAGGTTGAGGGCCTGGCCGGTGAACTGGACGCCGCGGGTCTGCAGGAAGAACCGGTGTCGTTGCTGAACATTCGTGCCGTCGACGACCTGCGGGTGTACACGCGGTCGTGCTCGGCGGCGATCCTCGGCGATCTGGGCCTGCCCGTGCACTTGGAGGATGAGACCGAGGAGGGCGGTAACTCGGTCAACCTGAGCATCGAGCGTTTGACCGACGCCGACGCGGCGACCATGTTCTACTTCGTGGGGTCGGCGGGATCCAATCCCGAGGACGTGGAAGCCGCCTATGAAGAGGTCTCGACCCACCCGTTGTGGGAGCGCCTCGAGGCGGTCGAGAACGACCGGGCTCACCAGGTGAACGCCGAATGGTGGTTCGACTGCGGTTCGGTCCAGGCCGCGACCCGGGTGTTGACCGACGTGTCCGATTTGATGTTGGCCTAGTGCATGGGGTTTGACGTGATGGGTGCACCGCGGCCGACGACGGTTCCGTTGTCGGCCGCGGACCTCGCGGGACTGGTGGAGCTGGGGCGGCCGGTGATGTCGCCCGACGGTTCGCATGTCGCGACCGTCCATACCGGCCCGGAGACGGTGGAATTGGTGACGACGCGGCTCGACGGTGAGCCGGTCGAGCGTCGACTCGTGGTGCACGATATCGGGAGCGAGCCGTGCTGGAGCCCCGCCGGTGACGTGGCGCTGGTGGCCGACGTCGACGCGAACGGCGCGATCCTCACGGGACCGGATGCGGCGGGGACGGTGACGGTCCGGTTGCCGGACGACCTCGGGCGGGTCCGGATGTTGGCGTCGGGGCCGGTGGGGATGCTCGTTGTCGCGAACCGTGGCGGACGTTGTCGCCTGTGGATCGTTGAGGTCCCGGGTGGCGCGGCCCGGCTTGTCGATACGGCCGTTGACGTGCTGAACGTCACGGCCACACCGGATCCGGCGAAAGTGGTCGCGGTGACCGACGACGATCGGCTGGTCCTCCTCGACGTCGGCTCCGGGCTTGTCGAGCGTGTTCTGTGTGAGGGCGCCAGCAGGCCGACCAGTCGCGACCGGACCCTCGAGGTGTCTCCGGACGGTTCGCGGGTGCTGTTCAGCCTCGGTGGGATCGAGCACGGGCACCGTCCGGCTGTGGTGCCGTTGACGGGCGGCCCGGCACACGTGCTGCTGCCCGACGAGGCGGGGACGGTTCTGGCCGCCGATTGGGCCGCCGACGACGCGGTCGTGGCACAGGTGTTTACGAATACCCGGTCGTCTCTCGTGCGGGTGCCGCTTCAGGGGAGCAGCCCTGGCGAGGCGCAACCGTTGGGGGACATGGAGACCGGTCAACCACGTTTCTCCTATGGCCGGAGGCGTGGTCGTATCGTTTCTGTTGACGGCCGTTGCGATGCGGCGCCGGATCTGTATGTGTGGAACGGTTCTCGGCGTCGTCGCGTCAGCGACGCCAACCCGTGGGTACGTGACCGTCACACCGCCCCGGTCTCCGAGGTCGCGTGGGACAGTGACGGTACGACGATTACGGGTTTGCTGGTGGAGCCGGAACGGACCGGACCGGGACCGATGGTCGTGAACCTGCACGGCGGTCCGCATTACCACTGGAGCGCCGGTTGGTTGGGTTCCTGGATGGACTGGGCGCAACTGTTGGCGGTTTTCCTGCCGAACCCGAGAGGTTCGACCGGGCGCGGTTGGGCGTATGCGCACGCCGTACGGGGAAGCCTCGGTGACCTTCCGCTGAGAGACGTCCTCAGTGGTGTCGACGCGATGGTGGACCGAGGCGTGGCCGACCCGACGGCGTTGGGCGTGGGCGGCTGGAGCTACGGGGGTTACCTCACCGCTTGGGCGATCGCACGGAGTAACCGTTTTGCTGCCGCCGTGGTCGGTGCGGGCATTAGCGACTATTACAGTTTCATCGGTTCGTCGCCGATGGGGCCGGTCTGGGAGGGGTTTGTTCCCGACGCGCGTTTTCCCGACCGTGCCGGGTTCGACGCGATTTCGCCGGTGACTCATCTGAGCGGAACCCGGACACCGACTCTGATCGTGCACGGTGACAAAGACCGTAAAGTGCCGTCGCATCAGGCTTTGACGCTGCATCGTGCATTGCGGGCGGCGGGTGTTCCCGCGGAATTGACGATGTTCGCCGACGAAGGGCATGTGCTTCGGACGAGAAACGCCCGTGTCGCGTTGTTGAACGACACCATCGAATGGTTCGCGTCGCGGTTGACGGGATCACGGAATGTCGTTGCCGCGAATACGTTCGGTGGGGTTTCCGCGCCCTAGCGGTGAATGTGGGGGTGGGCCGCCTCGTTTTCTCAGATCTGCTGAGGAAACGAGGCGGCCTTTCGGCCCCAATGCGCATAAGGTATCCGGTGGATCCATCGTCAACCTTGCACAATCTTGTTCGGTGAGTTGACGGCAAGATCGAGATGCCCGGTGATGTGAGTGAATCCGTCCGCGGTGTTCTGGAGGTGTACGACGGCCTCGGGTGGACACGGTTTTTCGGCGCGTTCACGCGGACGGCCGTTCAAGGCCGAATAACGAGAAAACGATTCATGAGAATGAAATATCGGTGAAACGATTCGGCGACCCGTGTACCGCCGTTATATGGGGGCGGTCGCCCCATCGCCTCAGATCGGCTAAGACGATGGAACGACCTTTTCGGCCCCAAGGCTCACACGGTAAAGATGAAATCCAGTCCGTATCTTGCATAATCTTGCTTAAGCCCGTTAGAGAAGGTGCGCAGTGTTTCTCCGTATCCTCGGATCCGTTGAGGTTTTGGTCGAGAAGCGATGGTGTCGCGCCGGCCCGGCGAAACAGGCGGCGATCTTGGCGGCGTTGGCCGTTTCTCCACGTCGTTCGGTCCCGCAGTCGGCATTGATTCTGCGCGCATGGGGGAGTGAGCCGCCGCCGTCGTCGCGCAGCGCCCTGTACAGCTATGTGGCCCGCCTTCGGCGATTGATCGCCACGGTCCCCGACGCGTCGATTCAACGCGGCGCCGGCAACGGTTACCGCTTGGAGGTCGACGACGGAGCGATCGACCTGTTCGTGATGCGTGACCTGGCCGCCAAGGCGTCGTCCTTGCACGACATCGGTGACATCGGTGGGGCCGTCGACTGTTGGCGCCGAGCTGTCGCCCTGTGGCGTGACCGTCCCCTGGCGCATATCGAAACCGCCTGGGCGGACCGGGTTCGTGCCGCCTTGACACGGGAACACGTCGCGAACCTACGTAACCTGTACGCGGCGGAGCTCGACGCGGGCGGTCACGGCGCCGTCATCGGTGAACTGACCGAAGCTGTGGTCGCCTATCCGCGTGAGGAACCGTTGATCGCCGAGCTGATGCGCGCCGTGTTCCTGTCGGGTAGGCAGGCCGACGCGTTGGCGTTGTACTCCGAAACCGTCGCCCGGTTGCGTGACGAGTTCGGCGTCGAGCCGTCGGCTCGGTTGCGTCGCATGCAACGGCGGATTCTTAGGCAGGACCCGAATCTTCAGCCCGAGTCGGCGTTGTCGTCGCCGTCGCCGTCTCCGATGATGCCGACGGCTGCACACCCGACCGGGCGGGACGGCCCGATGCGTGAACTGGACGCTTTGTTCGCCGACAGCCGTGACGATACGGTCCAGATCGTGCTCGTCACCGGCGAAGCCGGGGTCGGGAAGACGACCCTGGCGTTGAACTGGGCACATCGGATCGTCGACGACTTTCCCGACGGGCGACTGTTCGAGCATCTGCACGGTGATCGCTCGGTCGACACCACGAGCGATGTGTTGGCGCGGTTGTTGACGGCGTTGGGGGTTACCGGCCCGTCGATTCCCGCCGACGTCGACGACCGGTTGGCCCTGTACCGCTCGCGTACGGCGAATCGTCGACTGTTGCTGGTGCTTGACGACGTCGCCGATCCGGATGTGGTGCGTACGTTGACTCCCACCGGCGCGGGAAGCCTGGTGGTGGTGACCAGTCGTCATGCCCTGTCGGGTTTGGTGGCCCTTCAGGACGCACGACGGGTTACCGTGCCGGGATTGTCTCGTGCGGACTCGATGGGTTTGTTGGCGGCGCTGCTGGGTGAGCGGGCGACGGCCGAACCGACGGCCGCGGATCGGTTGGTGACGGTCTGCGCCGGTTTCCCGTTGGCGTTGGAGCTGGCCTGCGCCGGGCTTGACGACGACGAACGGCTTTGCGACTACGTAGACGCGTTGGGCTTCCGCCACGACGACCCGGTCCGGGCGGTCTTCGACCACGTCTTCTCCCGGCTCGACGAGCGGGCTCGCACGGTGTTCGGGTGTCTCGGGTCGGTTCCCGGGTCGAGCGCGCCGGGACGTGCCGTCGCCTGCATGGCGGCCATGGACTCGGCGGACGCCGATGTGGCGTTGCGGACGTTGGAGGAGGCCCGTTTGATCGTTAAGACGGCACCCGACTCCTATGCGGTGCGTGGCCGCCTGTGCGACTACGCGGCCGAGTGGTTCGACGAGCTCGAAACCTCGGATGCGCAGAGCCGTTTGTTCGACTGGTATGTCCACAGTGCGCGCCGTGCCTCGGAGGCGATCAGCGCGGGCGGTCTACAGCTGCCCGCACCGGCGGTGACTGCCGGCGTCGACGTGCCGACCTTTTCCAGTGGAGAGGCCGCCATCACGTGGTTTCGCAACGAGGTCGACAACCTGGTCGCCGCGATCAGACGCGCCGTCGCGGTCGAGAACGCCGCGGCCTGGTTGTTGGTCGACGCGATGCGTCTGTACCTGGAACGCGGTATGGACCGCCCGGTGCACAGCGAACTGATCGAACTGGGGCTGAAAGCCGCCACGACCGCCGGTGAACACGATGCGACGGTGGTTCTGCGGACGACACTGGCCCGGAGGATCAAATTCCTGGGTGACCCGGCAGGCGCGGAAAAACTGCTGTTGGCGGCTCTCGCGGATACCCGTCGTGACGCCTTGCGGTCGACGATTCAACTGGACCTGGCCGAACTGTACTACCGTTCCGGTCGGCTCGACGAGGCCGTTCGGCGCGCAGAGGAGGCTCTGGCGGTCCCGGACCCGACGGATCGGCACCGCATGATCGGGGTGAACGTCCTGGGCTCGATCCATCGGGAACGAGGCGATACAGCCACATCCCGACGTCTGCTCGAACAGTTGGTCGACACGCTTACAGGACCGAAACTGGCGCCCGCCCTGTGGAACCTCGCGGTGACCTGCCGCGAAACGGGTGACCTGGCAGCGGCCACCGAACATGCACAGCGGGCTTTGCAATACGCTGCGGCGCACCGCATGTCGAAGTCGTACGTGCTCGACGTCCTAGCAAGAATCCATATAGAACGCGGTGATGTCGTCGCGGCCAGGGCTCACGCCGTCGAGTCGTACGAACACCTGCAAAAAGGAACGTCCGAACTGTATGTGCCGCGTGCAATGGTGACGTTGGCGTGGTGCACCGGCGACGCCGAAGAAGCAGACGGACTGGCCTCAGCCGCCGCCCGCTATGCCCGGGAAACGTCGCTCGCGCAGATCGAGACCGACGCGCACCTCGTGGGGGCGCACGCCCGCCTGGCGTTGAAACGGCCCGGCGACGCACTCACGTCGGCCGAGACGGCACTGCGTCTGGCCGACCGATACGGGTACAGGCTGCTCCACGCCCGAGCGGTGTTCGTCCGGGGTCGGATCCACCGAAACCGGGGCGACGTGGACCGGGCGCTGCGAGACGTCCGGTCCGCCGAAACCGAATTCGCCGCCTGCGGCGACCGGGTCGGGAAGGCACGCGCCGTTCACCTGGGCGCGGTCATGTCGGGCGACGACCGGTTGGCCGAGAAGGCCAACGCGGTTCTGAGCGAATGCGGCGCCGCCCGCGTACACACCGACGAGGAAAAAACCCGCCGATGATCCGGGTGCGTCCGGTAAGACGGACACACCCGATCGGATCAGTTCCACGGTCGCCACTGGTACCAGCGTTCGTGATAGTCGGTGCGTTGAACCTCATCGCCGTCACCGGTGATGATGAGCGCCATCGAATCGCGGGCCGGGTTGCCCTCGTCCCAGTACGCGCTGTGGGCCTCGGACCGGCTGCCGTCGTGGCGGGGGGTTTCGAACACCTCGGCACCGAAACTCTCCATGATCGGCGCGGTCCCGTGGGCCCACGACGCATCGGGGACAATATGGATCAGGTCGTTGGGGGCTGTCGTCGCGTACACGTTCTCCGCGCCGATCTGTAGGTCCGAGGCATGATCGGTTCCCACACCCGGGCTGCCGACGAGGACGATCTGGTCGGTGCGCAAACCGTCGCCTTCAGCCGCCGAGTGACCGACCACCGTGCTGCCGTACGAGTGCCCCATCGTCGTGTTGAGAACTTCGTCCGGGCCGCCCTGCGTGACCTCCATACCCCATTGGAAACGCTGAAGGTCGGCTTCGGCGTCGTTTGCATACGACGGATCCGCCGCCAACGCGACGTTGTCGGGCGCGTCGTAACCCAGCCACATGATCCCGGCCGTGGATCCGGGGTCGAGCAGGTTCGCGTCGGCGACCATACGGTCGACCCTGGCGACGTCACCCGAAGCGGTCGACAATTCGGCACCGGTGCCCGGAACGAAAGTGACCACATTGTCGGCCACATCCGGGTTCCCCACGGCGACAACGGCTTGACCGTCACCGGAGGAGTCGATCAACAGGAGGTAACCGCGGTCGTCGTAACCGGCGGAACCGTGGTCGCTTTCCAGCCGTTCACGAATCTCCAGAAGACCCTCCTGGATGCCCAGAAGCCGTTTGTTGTCCGGGTCGTCGGCCAACGCCGCCTCCACGTCGTTCAACTGTTCGTCGAGCAACGCGCGGTTGGCGACGTCCCGATAGACGGTGGGCACGCCGTCGAGCGGTCCGATCAGGTCGGGACGGTTCATCAACAGGCTCTGCCGTTGTTCGGGCGTCAAGCCGTGCCACCACTCGTTGACCTGCTCGGGGTTCCAGTGATCCTCCGGCTCGGGCACGTCGTCGGCGGAGGGCGGGTTGCTCGTCAACGTCGGTGTGAGCAGACTGATCCGGGTACGGGCGGTCTCGTCGGCTTCGGTGGCGGTGGTGAGCGCGTCGCTGATGTCGTCGGCAATGGTCTGCATCGACGTCATGTAGTGCTTGAGGTCGGAGGGCTTCACACCGCGTTGTTGCAGCGCCTCGATGTTGAGCCTGATCGAACTTCCGTCTTCGGCCACGATCGCGAAACTCTTGGCGCGGTCGAGAGCGTCGTTGAGGCGCTGCTGGGACAATTCGACCACGTCGGCCAACGTGTTCAGTTCTCCGGCGACACCCACCAGGTCCGCCTGAGCGATCGTCGCGCGGTCGTGCTGGTCGCGAACCGCCTCGACGGCTGCGGTCCCACCGACCTGGTCGTTGCCGCTCCACGCGTTGTTCAGTGACTCTCCGTTGGTGCGCAACGGGTCCAATTGGGCGTCGACGACTCCGGCGAGGTCTTCGTAGGCGGTCGCGGTCAGACGGAACGCGGCGGGGTCGGCTGCTTTCAGCTCTGCGAATCCAACCATGGTCACGTCACCTGCGGTTCCGACTCTTGGATGCGGAGGGCGGTTTCGACGTCGCCTTCGTCGAAGTCGTCTGCCGACACCTTCATGATGCGGCCGATGGAGGTGAGTCGACGACTGAAGCCGGACAGTTGATCGGTCCAGTCGGGGGTGATGGCGGCGACTTCGCCGACGGTGACGAAGCCGGTGTTGCCGGAGACGGTGAGACCGTCGGTGTTGTCGGTCAAGTGATCGCTGACGGCGCGACCGCAATCCTGTATGGCGGATCCGCATCGGCGTATCGCCGGAAGATCGTTTTCCATCGCAGCATCCTCGGGGCAGAAGAAGTGGGCACACGGGCGAGGTGTTGCACCAGATCATGCACCTACGCGTCAAGCGTGTGAGCGTCGGGGCGAGGGGAAACGATCACCATAAACAGCAAGATTTGGGTATGTAAATGCACAACTCGGGACGGTATTCTGCGTGCATCAGGAATCACTCACCGTGATGTTGCGTCCCTCCGGTGAAGCAACCGTGCTCATCACCCGTCTCGGGTCGACCACCGCCGCCCTGACCATCGGACTCCTACCCGCCACCCCGACGCAACAGAAAGCCCCCGACATTGCACGGTGCCCGAGGGCCTCTCGCAGTGTTGTCGAATAGTCGTGCACACGACATCGGTATGCGAAGACCTTCTCCACCTTGCATTCCCTCGACCCGAACGGCTGTTCACAACGGCGAGACGGCCTCGTAACGGTGCGGCCGGCTGTCTTCGGCCGTGTTACGACCGAACCGTGCGGGCGCCTTGTCGTGACACGCGACAACGCGACGGGGCCGCGACTCGGTCGCGGCCCCGCATGCGCTCGTCGGCGTAACGAATCGCCACACCTACCCCTCGAGGCGCGCGATTTCCTCGTCGACGATCGACGGATCGAGTTTGGTGAAGATCGGTGTCGGTTTGGACAGCGCGTGTCCGACCTTGATCGGGCGGGACTCCCAGCCGGGTGTCTGCGAGTAGTCGCCGGTCAGGATCGGGTAGGTGTCACCGGCCAACGGGCCGGTGCCGTCGAGCTCCTCGACGTCCTCGATGCGCGGCATCGGCGCGAACACGCCTTCGCCGCCCAACAACTCGTGGACCTTCTGCGCCGAGAACGGCAGGAACGGCGCGAGCATGGTTTTGCAGTCGTCGACGGCCTGCAACGCGACGTGCAGGACCGTCGCCATCCGGTCCCGGTCCTCCTTCAACTTCCAAGGAGTCGTGTCGGCGAGGTACTTGTTGACCGCGCCCACCGTTTTCATCGCCTCACCGATGGCGGACTTGATGCGGTTGGCGGCGATCAGTTCACCGACGGAGGCGAACGCGGCCTGCGTCGTCTGCAGCACGTTCTTGTCGAGGTCGGTGAGTTCACCGGCGGCCGGGATTTCGCCGAAGTTCTTGGCGGCCATGGCGACCGACCGGTTCACGAGGTTGCCCCAACCGGCGACGAGTTCGTCGTTGTTGCGTCGTACGAACTCCGCCCACGTGAAGTCGGTGTCCTGGTTCTCGGGTCCTGCGACGGCGATGAAGTACCGCAGTGCGTCGGCGTCGTAGCGTTCCAGGAAGTCCCTCACGAAGATGACGATGCGTCGCGAAGAGGAGAACTTTTTGCCCTCCATCGTCAGAAATTCGCTGGAGACTACTTCGGTGGGCAGGTTGAGGGTGCCCAGTTCGCCGGCGGTGCCTCCGGTGGCGCCTTCCCCGTTGTTGCCCAACAGGATCGCGGGCCAGATCTCGGAGTGGAAGACGATGTTGTCCTTGCCCATGAAGTAGTAGGACAGGGCCTGCGGGTCACGCCACCATTTCTTCCACGCGTCGGGGTCACCGCTGCGGCGCGCCCATTCGATACTGGCCGACAGGTAGCCGATCACGGCGTCGAACCACACGTAGAGCTTTTTGTCGGTGCGATCGCGCCAGCCGTCCACGGGCACCGGGACGCCCCAGTCGAGGTCACGCGAGATCGCGCGTGGCTTGAGATCGTCGAGAAGGTTGCGGGTGAAGCGGACCACGTTGGGGCGCCAATCGGACCGGGTGTCCAGCCAGGCGTTCAACGCGTCACCGAACGCCGGCAGGTCGAGAAAGAAGTGCTCCTCTTCGACGAACTTCGGCGTTTCACCGTTGATGCGTGACTTCGGGTCGACGAGGTCCTCGGGGTCCAGCTGGTTGCCGCAGTTGTCGCATTGGTCGCCGCGTGCACCGTCGTCACCGCAGATCGGACAGGTTCCCTCGATGTAACGGTCCGGCAGGGTGCGGCCCGTCGACGGGGAGATCGCGCCCATCGTCGTCTTGGTGAGGATGTACCCGTTGTCGTGGAGCGCGGTGAAGATCTGCTGCACGGTCAGGTAGTGGTTGCCGGTGGTGGTCCTGGTGAACAGGTCGTAGGACATGCCGAGCGCGTGCAGGTCTTCGACGATGACGCGGTTGTACTTGTCGGCGGCCTCCCGCGCGCTGAGGCCCTCCTCGTCGGCCTGCACCAGGATCGGGGTCCCGTGTTCGTCGGTGCCCGAAACCATGAGCACGTCGTGTCCGGCCATGCGCATGTAACGGCTGAAGATGTCGGCGGGGACCCCGAAGCCGGATACGTGACCTATGTGGCGGGACCGTTGGCGTAAGGCCAGGCCACCGCGGACAGAACATGACTCATAGTCGCCGATCTTAGTTTGACGTCGATAGACGGTTGCGCGCAACCACGGCACGCCCGGGCACCCCACAATGCGCCACGTCACGGCTTCGACGGTGTGAAATACCGTAATGTCGGATTTTACCGGACCACAGCGGCCCTCCGGCGAACCCGCCGTAGAGGACGAGATGCTCCCTCGACCGCCGGTCGATCCGACTCGATGGGGGGCCGACCTGGACGCCGACGATCCGGACGCGTCCGCCCCGCCGACACCTGCCGGAGACGGTCCTTCTCTGTACATGAGCGGTGGGCCGTATGCGATTCAGCGCATCGACCGTCCGATCACCGAGCCGCTGGTGGTGTCCGGAGAACCGAGCGTTCCCGACGGGAGGTCCGGGCTCGACGACACCGCGCCCCAACCGGCCGTGACCGGATCCCTGTATGCGACGCAACGTCTTCACGAAGCGTGGACACAGAAGCCGAAATCGAGGCCTAAGAGCTCGGTGTCGGCACGCACCAAGAGAGTGAAACCGCCACGCCGCCCGCAGGTCATGCTGCCGATGGTGATTCTGCTGACCGGTGTGGCGGCGTTTTTCAGTTGGGTGTCCGCCGAACCGTTCTGGCTGTACACCGGGCACGAGGTCACCGGCACGGTGACGGTGGCCGAATGCGACGCGGAGGGGTTCGCACCGCGCTGCCAAGGCCGGTTCGTCCCCCATTCGGGTGGCGAAACGCAACCGGTTCTTCGTATTTCGGGCGACACCCACGCCGAACGGGCGGGCGAAACGGTTACCGGGCAGGTGGTCTCCCACCGGTCGACGTCCGTCTACATCGGTGACGACCTGGGGCTGCTGTTGCGCTGGAGCGTTGGTCTGGGGCTTGTGATCGCGACCGGCTTCGCCATCGCGTGGGCCACCGGTGCCTGGCGGTTCCCCGGCCGTCTCCGGGCCGGGGCGGTGGCCGTCAGCCTCGCCGGGCCGCTGCTAATCTGGCTCGGGGCGCTCGCCTTGACGTGGTGACATCTCAGGGGAAAAGAGAACACCGGGGCAACCGATCAAGGAGCGGTGGCGTCCATTCCACGTACCGTTGTGCGCGGAGGTAGCCGAGTGGGCGAAGCAGGTGGCGCAGTGTTGCCGTCAACAAAGAAGATAAGACAGCGAGAACAGCGACGGGCGGCAGCACGGCTGGGG
>DHCFI07803__coassemble_1563_pt1 | contig 15146 bp, 13 predicted proteins | sample DHCFI07803__metabat2_low_PE_023 | metagenome-assembled genome bin DHCFI07803
CGAGAAGGCTCCGGATACCTCCGAGACCAACCGTGATTCGGGGTGGATCGACCTTGATCGGTTGAAGGTCTCCGTGCGGCCGGAACTGGAATGGCCGCAGATGTTCCGTGAAGCCTGGCGTCTGCTCAAAGACCATTTCTGGACCGAGGACATGTCCGGCGTCGACTGGGACGGCGTTTACGAGCGTTACGCCCCGATGGTCGAGCAGGTGTCGACGCGTGCGGAACTTTCTGACCTTATGTGGGAGATGAACGGTGAACTGGGCACCTCACACGTCTACGAGGTGCCCGGTGACCCCCGGATCGGGCCTCATTACGGACAGGGCTATCTGGGTGCGGACTTCTCATCGGACGAGAGCGGACGGTACCGGATCGACAAGATCCTGCGCGGTGACATATGGCGGCCGGACGCGACCTCGCCGTTGAACCGCCCCGGGGTCGATGTGCGCGTCGGCGACGTGGTGTTGGCGGTCAACGGTCAACCGGTGGGAGCCGCCACCGGCGAGACGATCGGCCGGCGGCTGGTCAATCTCGCCGATCAGGAGGTTCGCTTGCTGCTGCGCCGTGGTGACGCCGAACCTCACACCGCGGTCGTGCGTCCGTTGACCGATGAGACCGCACTGCGTTACCGGGAATGGGTGGACGGCAACCGGGCGGCGGTTCACGCCGCCTCCGATGGCCGAATCGGGTACATCCACATTCCCGACATGGGCCCGACGGGCTACGCCGAATTCCATCGCGGTTTCCTGAACGAGTACGACCGACCGGGTTTGTTGGTGGACGTTCGATACAACGGAGGCGGGCACGTCTCGTCCCTGTTGATCGAGAAGCTGGCACGGCGGCGGCTCGCCTACAGTTTCCCGCGCTGGGGCTCCCCGGAGCCGTATCCGTCCGAGAGCCCGGCGGGGCCCATGGTGGCTCTGACGAACGAGCTGGCGGGCTCCGACGGAGACATTTTCTGCCACACGTTCAAGCTGTTGAAGCTGGGGCCGCTGGTCGGCACACGGACGTGGGGCGGCGTCATCGGCTATACGCACCGTGCGGGCCTGTCGGACAACACTTTTCTGTCGCAACCGGAGTTCGCGCTCCATTTCGACGACGTGAAGTGGAATGTGGAGAACTTCGGCGCGGTGCCCGACATCGAGATCGAGTATCCGCCGCACACCGCCGACGATGACCCGCAACTGCGGAAGGCGGTCGAGGTGGCGCTGGCGGAACTCGATCGGAAACCGGCCCATCGGCCGGTGTCCAGTGACCGGCCGAGATTGACCGCCGAACCGCTTCCGCCTCGCCCACGGGCGTCCTGACGTGTCGCCACCGGCCATGTGGCACAGATCCGGGATGTTCGATAACGGTGGGCCGCATACGGTACAGGCCTTGCTTCAACCGATAAACAATGTGAGGACACGATGAGCGACGAACCGTGGATCGACTTCGACGGCGACGGTCAAGGCGACGAGTACGAGACCGAAACCTATGAGGACGGCAGCGCCACCTACACCCACACGGACGAGGACGGTGTCGAAACCGTTGCGTACGACTTTGACGGTGACGGGCTTATCGATGCGCTGGAGGTGGACACCGACGGCGATGGTGTGGCCGACGAGGTCCAGTTTGACACCGATGGCGACGGCATGATGGACGAAACGTACGTCTACGACGACAACACGGCGGCAACCGGTGACGACACCACGGCTCCGTCGGGGGACGACACCGCCGCCACCGGACCTGCAACGGGCGGTGACCTGATGGGCGACCCCCTGGTCGACTTGAGCCCCGGTGACGGCCAGTCCCGTTCCGACGCCACGCTGAACCCGTTCGACTAAACCGCCTGTTACATCGGCCGGACCGACACATCGGTCCGGCCGATGTCGTGTCCGGAGACGGATACGGATGGTCGCGCGGGCTACACGATCGACGGGGAAAGCACTAGCCTTGGTCGGGGGTCTCGATGTCGTTGGACAACCGAATCACACGCAGAAGACGTGCACGGTTGGTCGAGGAGCTGGAAGATCACGGCGCCATCCGTTCAGCCCCGGTGGCGCGCGTGATGCGGACCGTTCCCAGGCACGTGTTCGTGCCGGAGGCCGACGAATACCGCGACGAGGTGGTCGTCACCAAATCCGACTCATCGGGTAGGCCGCTGAGCTCGTGTTCACAGCCGGCGATGGTGGCGATTCAACTGGAACAGTTGAGGGTTCGTCCGGGCCACCGGGTTCTGGAGATCGGGGCCGGTACCGGGTACAACGCGGCGCTTCTGTCGGAGCTGGTGGGGCCCGAAGGCGCCGTATACACCGTGGACCTCGATGACGACATCGTCGAACGGGCGCGACGGGGTTTGTCGGCGGTCGGCCATGCGGGCGTGACCGTCGGCCGCGGGGACGGTGAACGTGGCTGGGTGAACGGCGCCCCCTTTGACCGCATCATTGCCACCGTCGGTGTCGGTGACGTGCCGGCAGCCTGGTGGGAACAGTTGCGGCCCGGTGGGCGGGTGGCGCTTCCCCTGGCGTTTCGGGGCATGCAGCGGGCCATGGGCATGGTCGAACGGGACGGCCGTTTGATCGGTGACTCCATGGAGCCGTGCGGGTTCATTCCGGTGCGCGGTATTGGCGCGTTCACAGAGTCGGTCGAGGTGTTGAACGCGATTACGGTGGCCTACCGCGACGCCGACCAGAGTCCGGCGGGCGACCTTGCCGACGTTTTGGCCGGCCCGTCGTCCGAATGGTGGCTCGACGAACCGTTGAGACCGTTTGATCGCGTGAACGCGCTCGACCTCATGTTGGCCGTCGGTGAACCGGGTTATCGGCGGGTGGTCGATCGCCGTGACGAGCATGCCGCTTTCGGTGCCGTGTCGGGAGTCGTCGACAGTGGTTCCTTCGCCCGACTGGTCTACCGGAGGACCGAACGGGGCGTCTATCTCGGTGTGCGTTGCCACGGTCGGGGGAGGGACGCGCTGGTCGAACGTCTGCGGCACGTGCTCTCGACCTGGAGCCGACGGCACCGACAGGTCGACTTCACGCCGACGGCCGTCCTGACTCGTAAACCGTTGAAGCCGCCGGCGTCGGTCGTCGTCGACAAGCCGCACACTCTGTTGACGTTCGTCGACGCGCGGCACTGATTTCGTCTCGACCTGTTCCGACCTCCCCCGGAGAGACGTTGCGGGAGATTCGGGGTGTGAAAGGCCGGGAAAACCACTCGCAGCCGGTCACGGTGCTCGATTACCATGACAATCAACGGTCGTTGGGAGACGAGTAGCGTCCACGAACCGCATGAACGAGAGACTCGCCGGTAGCTGTGAAGGCGGGACATGACGGTGGGCGCGAAGACACTGCCACAGCTCGCATGGTCGAGCGGACCGCGGGAAGAACGGGTGTACGCCCCAGTAGAACCCGCCGATTGGCTCACGATACGAGCGACGAACGAGGCTCGGCACCGCCAGTGCCGGGCGAAGGTGTGGTGGCACCGCGATATCCCGATCGCCCACACCTCCGGGGTTTGTATTCAAACCGAGGAGGTGTCGAAACACATGTTCAGTTCCACTGTCTCGCCGAGCCCCGCGGCCTCCGATCGCCCGCCGAGGGTGTTGTCGGAACAACTGTCCGGTTGCGTCGGCGAGCGAGTCCGAATCTGTGGTTGGCTGCATCGCCGACGGCAGTTGAAGTCTGTGACGTTTGCGATCGTGCGCGACCGCCGTGGTCTGTCGCAGGTTGTGGTGACCGAGCCACTTCTGCGGGAGCGGTTGGCGGCTTTCTCCGAGGAGAGCGTCGTCGAAGTGACGGGCCGAGTGGTGGCCGCCGAGGCCGTTCCCGGCGGGGTCGAGTTGACACGGCCGCAATTGCGAGTCTTGAGCGAGGCCGAGTCACCGCCGTTCGACCTGTATCGGCCGGCGCTTCGCGCAAATCTGCCGACGTTGCTCGACCATGCACCAATCTCGCTGCGCCATCGGCGCCGACAGGCGGTATTCACGGTTGCGGCCGCTGCGGTGTCCGGTTTCCGGGCGCACCTGACCGGTCGGGACTTCGTCGAGGTTCACACGCCGAAGATGGTCGGTTCGGCCACGGAGTCCGGTGCCAACGTGTTCGCACTGGACTATTTTGGGGAGCGTGCCTATCTGGCGCAGAGCCCCCAGTTCTACAAGCAGACGCTGGTCGGTGTTTTTGAGCGGGTGTTCGAGGTGGGACCGGTTTTTCGCGCCGAACCACACGACACGGTGCGTCACCTCGCGCAATACACGTCGTTGGACGTGGAGTTCGGTTTCATCACCTCGCATGTCGAGGTGGCGCGGTTGCTGTGCGGTGTTCTCACGTCCATGCTGGAGGAGGTTGCGGACAGGTGCGCCGGCGAACTTGAACATCTAGGTATATCGATGCCGAGTGATCCGATATCGACTCCCCACATCCACTTCACCGATGCGCTCGACATCGTTTCGCGGGGAACGGGTGAAGACCCGGTCGGCGTGATCGACCTGTCGCCCGCTCATGAACGGGCTCTCGGGCGGTGGGCGTTGGAAGAGTATGGAAGCGACTTCCTGATCGTTTCCGGTTACCCGATGGCCAAACGGCCGTTTTACACCGCAGGCGAGGAAGGAAGGCCTGGCTACAGCGACTCGTTCGACCTGTTGTTTCGTGGCACCGAACTTGTGACCGGCGGCCGCCGACTACATCGTTACGACGACTACCTGGCGGCGCTGTCGGCTCGAGGTGAGTCCACTGAGCCGTACGAGTCCTACCTGTCGGTGTTCCGTCACGGCATGCCGCCACACGGTGGTTTCGCCATCGGGATGGAACGTTTTGTCGCGCAGTTGCTGGGCGTGGCCAACATCCGGGAGGCCACGTTGTTTCCCCGTGACCTGCACCGATTGACACCGTAGATCCGTGGGGCGTGCGATCGGGCACCGTGGCCGCACGCCCCCATGGGCGCTCAGGTTTCCAGGATCTCGGGCAGACGTCGTTCGACCACGGGCATGACCTCGTCGACGGTGACGTCTCGACCGAGTTCACGGCTCAACGAGGTCACCCCGGCGTCGGTGATCGCGCACGGTGCGATGCGGTCGAAGAAGCTCATGTCGCAGTCGCAGTTCAGCGCAAACCCGTGCATCGTGACGCCCCACCGCACGCGGACGCCGAGCGCGGCGATCTTACGTTCGGGGCCGCGGTCGTCGGCGGGCAGCCATACACCGGTCCGGTCGGAGACCTGAACGGTGTCGACGCCGAAATCAGCGCACACGTTCATGAGCATCCGTTCAACACGCCTGACGTATTTGACAACGTCAATGGGCTTGCTCAGCTTGACGATCGGGTAACCGACGACCTGGCCCGGACCGTGCCAAGTGATCTGTCCGCCACGGTCGACCTCCACGACGGGTGTGCCGTCTTGCGGAAGGGTCCACGCCTCGGTACGTCGACCGGCCGTATAGACGCTGGGGTGTTCCAGAAGAAGAACGGTGTCGTCGATGTGGTCGTCGATCCGTTGCTGTTGGGTCTGCTTCTGTAGCTCCCAGGCGTCGCGGTAGTCGACCAGGCCGGGCTTTTCAATGATCAGCGAGGACGTAGTGGTCACGCCTTGAGCTTAATTCCCGTGTCCGCGCTTGCGGCGCCGTGCATCGGTGTGCCCGGTCACGCTCGAATAACGGGATGGGTCGGGTTCCCAAGCGTCGTGTTATCGGGCATTATGGCGAGCGCCGTTGAAACGTCCCCGGTTCGGCGGCGTAGAGTCCCTCAACAGCGTGGCCCCTCGCGCCTACCGGTGACCGCCACGTCGACCACCAGAAAGGCCCGATCGTGCGTTCTCGCCGAATTCTCACGCTGGCAGCTTTCCTCACGCTGGTGTTGCCGGTCGTGACCGGTTGCCAGGCGGCTACGTCGGTCGACATGACCGATGTTCCGACGGACTACGTGATGTCCATGGCATCCGACGACTTGCCCGAGGAGATCGAAGAGATCCGTGATCGGGGTCGACTGGTCATCGGATCGAAGTTCGACCAACCGTTGACCGGCATGCGCGACGACGCCACCGGCCGGATCGAGGGTTTCGACGCCGAGATCGGACGCATACTGGCGCAGCGGATTTTCGGGTATGCCGCCGAAGGCGAAAACCTCGACTTCATCGAGACGACGTCGGGAAACCGTGAGCGGTATCTGAAAGAGGGAACCGTTGACATCGTGATCGCGACCTACACGATTACGGAGGAGCGGAAAAAGGTCGTCGACTTCGCAGGCCCGTATTACAACGCCGGACAGTCGATTATGACGCGCTCCGACGAGAAGGTCGACGACGTTGAGGATCTTGCGGGAAAGAAGGTCTGTTTCGCCGACGGGTCGACGTCGGGTGTGACCATTGAGCGCCTTGTCCCCGACGCCCAGACGCGCCCGATGCGTGATTACGCCGGTTGTACGGCTGCGCTGCGGTCGGGTTCGGTGGATGCGGTGAGTACCGACAACGTGATTCTGTACGGTTTCGCCAAGCAGTATCCCGATGAGTTCTACATCTCCGAGGAATCGTTTACGACGGAGTCGTACGGGGTGGGGATGGCTCACGAGTCGCCGGAGCTGCGCGAGTTCATCAACGCGACGTTGGAGGAGGCCTACGCCAACGGGGACTGGGACCGGGCCTTCGCCCGTACCTTGGAGTCCGGTGGCGCGGTTCGGCCCGAGGAACATCCCAAGATCGAGCGTTACTGAGCAACCCCGGTCCCACTCCAAAGAGTGTCGGTTTCTTGACAACGCCGTAATGTCCCACCGTGTTGCGGGGTTCGATGTGCCCGTCGTTGGCGGAGTCGTTGATCTGGCTCGTTGCCCGGCGGATAGAACGTTCGATGTAGATATTTCGAGCGACCTTTGCCCTTTGCCGTGTCCCGGTGGCACAACTGATCGTTGCGTCCAGTGAGCGCTCGGTGTAAATACGTAGGCGTGCCCCAACACGGCACGGTTACCCGGTAATCACCGAATGAGGTCGCCGCCCCCCGGCGAACGCGGCCTGGTACCCAATGCAACTCCAAATGAGACGGTGGGGTCGACATGGAGTGGTCAGATCAGCCGATTGGTAGACGGGTCGCGTACTGGCGACAACGTCGTGGAATGTCTCAGCAGGTTTTCGCCGATGCGATCGGTAAATCCAAAAGCTGGGTCGACAAGGTGGAGCGTGGCGTTCGACGACTGGACAAGTTCTCGGTTCTGGGAGAAATCGCCGAAGCGTTGGCGATCGACACCCAGCAACTGATGGGCCGCGACGTGACACGGCGTAACGACGTCGTCAACTGCATCGACCAGGTGGAGGTCGACAGCATCCGAGCGTCTCTGGAACGTTACGAGCGCCTGGGAACGTATCTCCAAGCCGCACCCATCAGCATGCTGCCGTTGGACGAGCTGCGTAAATCGGTGACCCACGCCTGGTTTTCCTTCGAGAAGGCGAACTACCCGGCGTTGGCCCGCAGCCTCATAAGCCTGTTGAAAGCCGCGCCGGTGGCTGAAGAACAGGCGCGCGATGACAAACGACGGGCCGAGGCCGCGGCTCTGCTGACGCAGGTGTACCAGATCGCCTCGACCGTGCTGAGGAAACTCGGCGAACCCCAGTTGGCCTGGTTGGCTGCGGACCGGGCCATCGGCGCCGCCCAACGATGTGACGATCCGCTTCTCATCGGCATCGCGACGACTCGGGTCGCGAACGCCCTGCGATCGCTGGGGCGTTTCGAGGCCGCGCTCGACCTCAACGTCCAGGTGGCGCACGGCATAATGTCCGAAATCGGTAGTCGGGCCCAACGGGATCCGGCGGCCATGAGTGTGTACGGAGCCCTGCTGCTGCAGGGAGCGATGGCGGCGTCGTTGTCGGGTGACGCGGCGACGACTCGAGACCTGCTGACCTCGGCGGAACGAGCGGCCCGACTCGTAGGGCACGGACACAACCACTACTGGACGTCCTTCGGGCCAACCAATGTGGAGCTGCACCGGGTTGCGGCACTCGTTGAACTCGGAGAGGGCAGGCAGGCGATCAGTACCGCCGAACGCATTGACAAGGATGCGCTGATGTCGCTGGTGCCGGAGCGCCGCGCTCACCATTTCCTCGATGTCGCGCGCGCATGCACCCAGACCGGGCAGCTGGCCGAGGCCGGCGAGGCCATGGTGGAGGCGGATCGGGCGGCTCCCAACGAGATACGGTGCCGTCCGTTGGCGCATGACATCCTGACCGACATCATCCGGCGAAACCCGGCCCGGTCCGCCACCTCGGTGTGGCACCTGGCCGATGCGATGGGAGTCGCGGCATGAGATGACCCGCGGCACCTGGTCGGTTCCGGGACGGCCGGTCAAGTACGCTCGCGCGGATGAACACCATCGGTGAGATCGTCGCGAAACTGGATTCCGTATACCCGCCCGATTGGGCCGCCGACTGGGACCGTGTCGGACTGGTGTGTGGTCGTCCCGAGACGAGAGTCGACCGAGTCCTGTTCGCCGTGGACTGTGTCGCGGCGACGGTCGCGCAGGCGAAGGAGGTGGGTGCCCAGCTGTTGGTCACCCACCATCCGCTCCTACTGCGGGGGGTCTCCTCGATCGCACCGACCGATTACAAAGGAGAAATCCTTCACACGCTGATCGAGTCGAAAATCGGTCTCTACGTTGCACACACCAACGCCGACGTCGCCTCGCCCGGGGTCTCCGACGCGTTGGCCGAACGGATCGGCCTCACCGGTCTACGTCCGCTGTCACCGATCGACGAGGGACCTCGGGGCATCGGTCGGGTCGGGGTCCTGCCCGAACCGATGACGTTGGCCGAGTTCGCGCAGCACGCCGCGGGGCGTCTACCCGGTACTGCAGCAGGACTGCGTGTGGCCGGCGACCCCGAACGACGCATCGAGGTCGTAGCCGTGTCCGGCGGCGCCGGCGACGGGTATTTGACCGAAGCACGAGCGGCCGGAGCCGACGTGTATCTGACCGCCGACCTTCGCCACCACGTCGCGGGGGAGTACATCGAGGACGACTCTCCGGCGTTGATCGATGCGGCGCACTGGGCCACCGAACAGCCGTGGCTGGATCTGGTGGCCGCGCAGGTGCGGGATGCCTTCGACGTCGATACCGTGGTGAGTAACCGCAACACCGATCCGTGGGGGATGCACGTCGCCTCGACGGACTTATCGACAACTACACAGCTAGGAGCGCGTGTGCAAGCCGACCCGGCCGACCAACGCCGATTGTTGACCCTGCAGCAGATCGACACGGCACTGAACCAGTTGACACATCGGCGCACTCACCTGCCGCAGGAGACCTCCGTCGCAGAATTGACCAAAATGGTCAACGCCGCGACGGACACACAGGCCCAAACCGAGGCCGCCGCCTACGATCTCGACCGCGACATCGCGCGGGTTGAGCGGGAAATCGAACAGGTCCGCAACCGGGCCGACAAGGACCGCGCACGTCAACAGTCCGGTTCAGCCAGTCCCAAGGAGTTGACCAGCCTGGAACACGAACTGCAGACGCTGGCCCGTCGGCAGTCCGAGCTGGAAGACCAACAGCTGGACCTGATGGAACAAAAGGAAACCGCGGTGGCCACCGCGCAGGAACAAGGCGAGCTCCTCAACCGGCGTCAAGAGGAACTGTCGGCAGTCACCGCCGAGCGTGACGCGGAGATCGCCGACATCGAGGCCGAGATGGCGCGTCGTCGCGACGAACGCGAAGAAACGGTCGCCGAGCTTCCCGAAGACCTGGTGGCGCTGTACGAGAAGATTCGGAAGCGGAACCAGTCGGTCGCCGCGGCCATGTTGCGACAACGTCGTTGCGAGGGCTGCAGGATCGAACAGCCCGGCGGGGAACTGGCTCAGCTGAGGACGGCGGCTCCCAATCACGTGGCACGGTGTGACAACTGTGGCGCGATCCTCGTTCGTACGTCGGAGTCCGGCCTGTGAATCGAATCGGCAAGGTTGTGGTCGAAGCCGACGGGGGGTCGCGGGGCAACCCCGGCCCCGCCGGATACGGCGCGGTCGTCTTCGACGAAGACGGTCAGGACCTCCAGGACAGGCGTGGATACCTTGGTGTCACGACCAACAACGTGGCCGAATACGAGGGTTTGATAGCGGGTTTGACGGCCGCCCGTGACCTGGGGGCGACCGCCGTCGAAGTACGGATGGATTCGAAGCTGGTCGTTGAGCAGATGAGCGGCAATTGGAAGGTCCGCAACCCCGGTTTGCGGCCGTTGGCCGCGAAGGCGTCGGGGCTCGTGGCCGAATTCGAGTCGGTGGAGTTCATCTGGATTCCTCGAGCCGACAACGTTCGCGCCGACGCGCTGGCCAATCAGGCCATGAACGAGGGCCGCTGACAGGCGGCCTTGGGGCGGCGAACGGGCGTCGGCGCAGGAGAAGCCGACGCCCGTTCTTTCCGGGGCCAGGGTGGCGTCCCATCGATCGGTGATGTGTATCGGTGTTCTGTGGTATGTCGTTTGACGATGCCACGCGGGACCGATGAACGCTGAGGGTTGACCAAAGTGGTGACGCGAGCGCGTTACTGTGCCGGATGAGCTGCGGTTTCATTCTCCCGATGCCACCGGCGAGTGTAGTCGTCGATCTCACCGATGAGACGTTTTTTGACCTGTGCCGACGCGAACGACGCGGTCACGGCGTTCTTGGCCAGCTCGGCGACACCGAAGACGTCGAGATCGAGTAGTCCGGCGGCTATGACGTACTCGGACGACAGGTCCGTGCCGAACATGGGTGGGTCGTCGCTGTTGATGGTGACCGTGACGCCCGCGTCGACCATGCGGCGCAGCGGGTGCTCGTCGATGGTGGCCACGACTCGGGTGGCGAGGTTGGACGTGGGGCACACCTCAAGAGCGATCTCGTTTTCGGCGAGATGCTCGAGAAGCCTCGGGTCGGCGACAGCGCTGGTTCCGTGGCCGATTCGTTCGGCTCGCAGGTCCCGCAGAGAGTCCCAGATTGTTTCGGGACCGGTGGACTCGCGCGCGTGGGGGACGCTGCGCAGGCCTTCGGCGACGGCACGCTCAAAGTACGGCTTGAACTGGGGGCGTGGGACGCCTATTTCGGGCCCGCCGAGCCCGAAGCTGACCAGCCCGTCGGGTCGGTACCGGGTAGCCAGCTCGAGCGTCGACTCGGCGGCGGGGATGCCCGCCTCGCCGGGAATGTCGAAGCACCACCGCAAGGCGACTCCCAGCTCCGATTCCGCGCCGATACGCGCGTCTTCGATGGCGGCCATGAAGTCGACGGGGTCGATACCTCGGTGGACCGAGCTGTACGGGGTCACCGTGAGCTCGGCGTATCTGATGTTCTGCTTCGCCATGTCGCGGGCGACCTCGTAGGTCAGAAGCCTCACATCGTCGGGGGTGCGGACGAGGTCCACTACCGAGAGGTACACCTCGATGAAATGTGCGAAGTCGCGGAACGTGAAATAGTCGACCAGCGCCTGCGGATCCGTGGGAACAGCCCCGTCCGGGTGGCGGTTCGCCAGATCGGCGACGATGCGAGGCGACGCCGAACCCACGTGGTGGACATGGATCTCGGCCTTGGGAAGACCGGCGACGAATGCGGTGATATCAGACATGAAGGGCTCCAGCCGTCAACGGACGGCCTGAGGTTACAGCCGTCCGGACCGCATTTCGTCGCCGGGCTCAACCGCATGGTGTTTGTGCGGCTACACCGCTATGTGAAGATGCTGACCCCGCCTGGACCGACGAGGAGCCCGATGATGATGAGGACGATGCCCCAGAGAAAGTTTTTACGGAAGAGGTTGACGATTCCGCTCACGACGAGGATCACTGCCAGGATCCAGAGTAGAAAACTAATCATGTCCCGAGAAGTACCCGAAACGAAGCATTCCAAGCATCGGGCGGCCCACCGGATGGTGAGCCGCCCGAAAGAACGGTGGTGACGTGACCGGCGACTAGAGCGGAATGTTGCCGTGCGCTCCGCGTGCGGCCGGTGCGGCTGCCAACGCCGCGGCCAGACGCTGCCGGGTTTCTGCCGGGTCGATCACCTCGTCGACGACACCGATTTCGCTGGCGAGAGCCACCCCGCCGGCTTCGGCCTCCTGCTTGGCGATGAGCTTCTCACGCAAAACTTCGCGTTCCTCTTCGGGCGCGGCCGCCAACTGCTTCCGGTAGAGGACGTTCACCGCCGCCGATGCGCCCATGACGGCGACCTCGGCCTGTGGCCAGGCGAAGACCGCGGTGGCGCCCAAAGCACGTGAGTTCATGGCGATGTAGGCGCCGCCGTACGATTTGCGGGTCACCAGTGTCACCCGCGGAATAACCGACTCGGCGAACGCGTGCAGTAGCTTGGCCCCGCGACGGACCACGCCTTCCCATTCCTGCCCCAGACCCGGAAGGTAACCGGGCACGTCGACCAGCACGATCAACGGGACTCCGAGCGCGTCGCACATCCGCACGAAACGGGCCGCCTTTTCGGCGCTTTCGGAGTTCAAGCAGCCGCCCAGGCGCAGCGGGTTGTTCGCGATGACACCCACGGTGCGGCCTGCGAACCTACCGAGGACCGTCACGATGTTGGTCGCCCACTTGCCGTGCAGTTCCACCGGCGCTTCGACGCCTTCGCCGCCGTCAAGAAGTTTGCGCACCAACGGTTTGACGTTGTATGCGCGGTTGGCCTGCTCGGGCAGGACGTCGCCGAGGTTGGAGTCGTCGACGGCGTCGGCCGGTTGGAGGTGGCCCTGATGACCGAGCAGCGACGTGAGGTCTCGTGCGGTGGCCAGCGCCGTGGCGTCGTCCTTGGTCGTGATGTGGGCGACCCCGGACTTACGCGAGTGCACGTCCGGGCCCCCCAACGACGCCATGTCCGACTCCTCGCCGGTGACACTCTTAACGACCTCGGGTCCGGTTACGAAGATGCGACCGGTATCGGACATGATCACGATGTCGGTGAGCGCAGGACCGTAGGCTGCGCCACCGGCGGCGGGCCCCAGCACGACCGAGATCTGCGGGACCCGGCCGGACGCTCTGATCATCGCTGCGAAGACCTGCCCGACGGCGTGGAGTGCGATGACTCCTTCGGGTAGACGCGCCCCACCGGAGTGCCAGATGCCCACCACTGGGATCCGGTCGTTGACGGCGGTGTCGATGGCCGACACGATGTGCCGGCAGCCGTCGGTCCCCATGGCGCCGCCCATGCGCCGAGCGTCGGAGCAGTAGGCGATGGCGGGTGTACCGCCGATGTCACCGCGCGCGGTAACGACACCGGAGTCGTCACCGTGTGCGATCAGCTGGATCGTTCCGGAATCGAAGAGAGCTTCCAGCCGCGGCATGGGGTCGCGAACGTCGGCGACCGGCTCGGCGGAGATGGTGGTGGTGGACACTGTGGCTCCTAGGGTGGTTCACGCCTTTGCGAAGACAAGTGAAACGTTGTGGCCGCCGAATCCGAACGAGTTGTTCATCGCGGCGTCGAGGTCGACCTTGCGTGGTTCGCCGGTCACGACGTCGAGATTGAGCGCCTTATCGGGTTCGTCGAGGTTGATGGTCGGCGGAATGACACCTTCGTGAATGGCCAGGATGACCGCGATCGACTCGACCACTCCCGCAGCACCCAGCAGGTGCCCGGTCATGGATTTGGTGCTGGTCAGCGCCGGGTGAGTACCGATCGCCTCTTCGATACCGTGGACCTCGCCCATGTCGCCCACCGGTGTGGAGGTCGCGTGGGCGTTGACGTGTCCGATATCGCTGCCCGACATCCCCGCGTTGCGCAGTGCCATCCGCATGGCGCGGATACCGCCGGCAGGATCGGGCTGGACGATGTCGAAGCCGTCGGAGGTGATGCCGGTCCCGCACAGTCGTGCGTAGACCTTGGCGCCGCGTGCCGCCGCGTGGTCGGCCCGCTCGAGCACGACCGCTCCGGAGCCCTCACCGAGGACGAACCCGTCCCGGTCGGCGTCCCACGGCCGTGATGCCTTGGTCGGCTCGTCGTTGCGGGTCGACAGTGCCTTCATCGAGGCGAAGCCTGCGATCGGCAGTGCGTGGACGACCGCCTCGGTGCCGCCGGCCACGACGATGTCGGCGCGCCCGGCCCGGATCATGTCCAAGCCCCAGGCGATGGACTCCGAACTGGTGGCGCACGCACTGGTCGGAGCGTGAACCCCGGCCTTGGCGCCCAGTTCCAAGCCCACCCATGCGGCGGGGCCGTTGGGCATGAGCATCGGGACCGTGTGAGGAGAAACCCGGCGTGGGCCCTTCTCCTCGAGGATGTCGTCTTGTTCCAGCAGGGTGATGGCTCCGCCGATCCCGCTACCGAAACAGACTCCCAGCCGTTCCTTGTCGAGCTCGACATCGGTCAGCCCCGCGTCGTTGAACGCCTCGTTCGCAGCGATGATCGCGATCTGTTCGCTGCGGTCCAATCGGCGTTGCCGAACGCGGGGAATTTTTACGCCCGGATCCTCGGCCAGTTCGGCCGCGATGCGGACCGGAAGTTCTGCAGCCCATTCCTGGGTCAGCGGGCCCGCCCCTGAAACACCGTCGAGCAGAGCGCGCCACGTTGACGCGACGTCTCCGCCCAGCGGGGTCGTCGCACCGAGCCCGGTAACGACAACGTCTGTCATTTAGCCCTGTGCCTTCTCGATGAAGGAGACGGCGTCACCGACGGTCTTGAGGCTCTGGACGTCGTCGTCGGGGATCTTGACGTCGAAGCGCTCTTCGGCGGCGACGACAACCTCGACCATGGACAGCGAGTCGACGTCGAGCTCCTCGGTGAAGCTCTTGTCCTCGGTGGCGTCCTTGGGCTCGACACCGGCGACCTCTTCGAGGATCTCGGCCAGACCTTTGAGGATTTCCTCACGGCTGCTCATGTTGGTTCCTTTCCATGGGTGTTGTGTTCTTACGGACAGTGGATGACTTGACCTGCATAGGTCAGGCCACCTCCGAAGCCGAACAGAAGGACCGGGTCTCCGGTCTTGATCTGCCCGGATTCGGCCAGCTTCGACAACGCCAGCGGCACGGACGCCGCCGACGTGTTCCCCGATTCGACGACGTCGGAGGCGATGATCGCGTTCGGCGCCTTGAGTTTCTTGGCTATGCCTTCGATGATGCGCAGGTTCGCCTGGTGGGCGACGAACGCGGTGATGTCGTCCATGTCCACACCGGCTCGTTCGGCTGCCTTCCGAGCCAGTGGCGCCAGCGAGGTGATGGCCCACCGGAACACGGTTTGGCCTTCCT
>DHCFI07803__coassemble_1622_pt1 | contig 14259 bp, 13 predicted proteins | sample DHCFI07803__metabat2_low_PE_023 | metagenome-assembled genome bin DHCFI07803
CCTTTTCGATGGAAAGGACCGTGCCGGTCATGAGAAGACCGGCGAGGTGCCCGCCCGCGCTGGAGCCGATGACGCCGATAGGCCCGGTGTCGAGGCCGTGGTTCCCGGTTCTGATGTGTTCCAGTCCTGCCCGGGCATCCTCAAGAGGGGCGGGGAAGCGATCCGGAAGAAGCCGGTAATTCAACACGAATGCGTGCAGTCCGATGGAGGCGAGCCACCGGGCGTACCCTTCGCCTTCGTGTGGTGGGAGTTCCCGGTATCCCCCGCCGGGAAGGACGAGGATCGACGGCCGAGGACCGTTGAATCGGTTCTCGGCGGGGTAAACGGTGATGAATTCCGAGATGTGCTGTTGTGACGTGGAGATGGCTCAAGCCACCTTTCAATCCGGCGCCTCCATGCCTGACGTTCGTCCGCCACCGGCACGCGACGCTCCGCAGAGGATAGCGCCCGTGCGGGGCTAAGGCCATCCCGCGTCGGTATCAGGGGGCGGGCGATCGGACGCCGTGTTGTGACCGCTGTGGTCGCCCGCCGACAAGCGGGGCGACCACAGCAGGGGCGCGCTCTACCGCCAGCGCGCCAGCGGGGTCTCGCCGCCCACGACCTTCTCGCCCGGAGCGACCAACGCGTCGGCGGTGTCGGCCGGCAGGTAGACGTCGGTGCGCGATCCGAAACGAATCAGGCCGAAACGTTCTCCCTTCGCCAGCAGCGCGCCCGGCTGGGCGCGGTTGACGATGCGGCGCGCCACGAGACCGGTTCGTTGCGCGACCGCCACACGGCCCCGCGTGGTCTCCAACACCGTGTAGCACGCGACGTTGTGCTCGGCTGCGGCCTTCATCGCGGGGGCATAACCGCCCTCTTCACGGAAGACGTCGACGACCCGCCCGGCCACCGGCGCCCGGTTGACATGCACATCGAGAACGGACAGGAACACCGCGATACGGAGCCATTCGCTGCCGGCGTCACCGGTGGCGCCACCGAAACGATCGTCGGTGACACGCTCGACCGACAGCACCTTTCCGTCACCGGACGAGACGACGTTGTGAGGGTCTTCGTCGATCGTCCGGTTGGGGTCACGGAAGAACGCGGCGGCCGGGAGCGCCGCGACCGCGGGAACCATCCACAGTTTCGACTTTGGACGTACTCGTTTGGTGACTCCCGCCAGACCCAGCAGGATCGCACCGACCGCGAGGCCGTTGGAGTCGATGTTCATTTTCGGTGTCAAAGGGACGCTACTCGGCCGGAACGCGGGCGCGAGGTCGTCGGCCGCCTTCAACGACGCGGGTTTGAACCGGAACCGGTGAATGCGAAGCGGCGGCCGGTTACGGAGGACCAGGTCCTGTTCAACACCGAATTCGCTCACGAAGTCGGCGAGGCCGTCGCTGGAGACGTTGAGCGGAACCGGCAAGGTCATGGTCCCGCCGGCGGCGGTGAGCTCACGCAGCTCGGTCAACGTCTTGTTGACGTCACCCTCACCGCTCAAAGGCGAAGCGACCATGACGACGTCGGCGGGTGCCGCATCGGCGGTGGAGTTCACCAGTTTGACCCGCTCGGTGACCCAGTTTCCCTGGTCGGCGAGGTACGTTTCGACGCCCGTACGTTCGGCCGGATCGACGACGACGGTCAGCCTGTCGCCCGGCAGAAGCGCGTCGACGGTGGCGGCGAGAACAGGGCTCGTGCTGTCGGCTCCGATGACCAGGCCGGTTTTCGGCCCGGGGTGTCGAATGAACTCATCGGTGACGATGCGCGCTACCCGGCGACTTACGCTGGCGGTGAATGGCATGTGGAATCCCCAAATCCTGGTCAGGCGTACCGGGCCATGATAATCCCGGTCTTCGAATGCTCCCGCATACGACGGGCCGCGCGCGAGCGGCGTGGCCACACGCCCCATTTACCTCAACGGTTCCAAGATCATTGATATCGCGCGGTGCGAATAGAGCGGTGTTAGCCTTTAAAGATGCTGGTCGATAGCGCTTTCGACCACGTGAAGGCCATAACTCAACAGGCCGTTGAGGTGTTTTCATGGGACGCTCCTCAACGCGGTGTCGAGAAGTCCAGGTGTCGACAACGACGGTGTGGTGACGCGCCGCAGACGCCACACCGATCAGGTGCCGTGGACGTCGTACCGCGATCGTCGTGCCCGCCGCGCGCGATCGGCCAGATACGGCGAGCCGGGGTACCGCGCGCAAGCTACCCCGGTTCGTCGTCTGCGTGGTGAGCGAGTCGACAGCCACTACCGACCGACAACGAAACGACCCACCCGGTGATGAACCGGGTGGGTCGTCTCATGTCATACCTATGCCTCCTCGGTGGAGGATCCCGTATCGTCGGATCCGCCGCCGGTGAGCTCGACCGGAGGAACATCCGGCACCTCGACCGGCTTCTCCGAACCGGCGAACGTCAGTTTGGCGTTCTCGATATCGGTCGGGTCGCCCTCGCAGTCGATGACGATGATCTGGCCCGGCGTGAGCTCGTTGAACAGGATCTTCTCCGACAAAGTGTCCTCGATCTCGCGCTGAATGGTCCGGCGCAACGGTCGAGCACCCAATACCGGGTCGTAGCCCTTGTGTCCCAGGAACTCTTTGGCGGCCTGAGTGATCTCCAAGCCCATGTCCCGGTTCCGCAGCTGTTCCTCGATGCGAGCGATCATCAGGTCGACGATCTTGATGATCTCGCTCTGCGACAGCTTCGGGAACACGATCGTGTCGTCGATACGGTTCAAGAACTCCGGACGGAAGTGCTGCTTGAGTTCGTCCTGAACCTTCAGCTTCATCCGCTCGTAGTTGTCGTCACCGTCCTGGTCTGCCTGGAAGCCCAGCGACACCGCCTTCGCGACGTCCTTGGTACCCAGGTTCGTGGTCAGGATGATGACGGTGTTCTTGAAGTCCACGATCCGGCCTTGACCGTCGGTGAGACGACCGTCCTCCAGGATCTGCAGGAGCGTGTTGAACACCTCCGAGTGGGCTTTTTCGATCTCGTCGAAGAGGACCACCGAGAACGGCTTACGCCGCACCTTCTCGGTGAGCTGCCCACCCTCGTCGTAACCGACGTACCCGGGAGGCGCACCCACCAGTCGAGACACGGTGTAGCGGTCGTGGAACTCGCTCATGTCCAGCTGGATGAGTGCCTCTTCGGAACCGAACAGGAACTCCGCGAGCGCCTTGGAGAGCTCACTCTTACCGACACCGGACGGGCCGGCGAAAATGAACGAACCGGCCGGACGCTTCGGGTCCTTCAACCCGGCGCGGGTGCGGCGGATCGCCTGCGCGACGGCCTTGACGGCGTCGTGCTGCCCGATGATGCGCTTGTGAAGCTCGTCCTCCATGCGCAGCAGGCGGGACGTCTCCTCCTCGGTCAGCTTGTAAACCGGGATGCCGGTCCAGTTCGCCAACACTTCGGCGATCATTTCGTCGTCGACCTCGGCGACGGTGTCGAGATCTCCGGCCTTCCACTCCTTCTCCCGGTTCTCGCGCTGCTCGATGAGCTGCTTCTCGTTATCGCGAAGCTGCGCGGCACGTTCGAAGTCCTGAGCGTCGATCGCCGATTCCTTGTCCCGGCGAGCCTGGGCGATACGGTCGTCGAATTCACGCAGGTCCGGCGGCGCCGTCATGCGACGAATCCGCATCCGAGCGCCCGCCTCGTCGATCAGGTCGATCGCCTTGTCGGGGAGGAAACGGTCGGAGATGTAACGGTCCGCCAGGGTGGCGGCGGCGACCAGCGCCCCGTCGGTGATGGAAACCCGGTGGTGCGCCTCGTACCGGTCCCGCAGTCCCTTGAGGATCTCGATGGTGTGTGCCAGAGAAGGCTCGGCCACCTGGATCGGCTGGAAGCGGCGTTCCAGAGCCGCGTCCTTCTCGAGGTGCTTGCGGTACTCGTCGAGAGTTGTGGCACCGATGGTCTGGAGTTCGCCACGGGCCAACATCGGTTTGAGGATGCTGGCGGCGTCGATGGCGCCTTCGGCCGCCCCGGCACCGACGAGCGTGTGGATCTCGTCGATGAACAGGATGATGTCGCCGCGGGTGCGGATCTCCTTGAGGACCTTCTTCAGGCGCTCTTCGAAGTCACCGCGGTACCGGGAACCGGCGACCAACGCCCCCAGGTCAAGCGTGTAAAGGTGCTTGTCCTTGAGGGTTTCGGGCACGTTGCCCTTGACGATCGCCTGTGCCAGACCTTCGACGGCGGCGGTCTTTCCGACACCGGGCTCACCGATGAGCACCGGGTTGTTCTTGGTGCGTCGCGACAGCACCTGCATGACCCGCTCGATTTCCTTCTCCCGCTCGATGACGGGATCCAGTTTGCCCTCGCGGGCGGCCTGGGTGAGGTTACGACCGAACTGGTCCAACACGGGCGAGGTGGACTGCGACTGCTCACTGCCGCTACCGCTACCGGCGGTGGCGCCGGCGGGCTCCTTGCCCTGGTACCCCGACAGCAGCTGGAGAACCTGTTGACGCACCCGGTTGAGGTCCGCCCCCAGCTTGATCAACACCTGGGCGGCGACGCCTTCGCCTTCCCGGATCAGCCCGAGCAGGATGTGCTCGGTGCCGATGTAGTTGTGTCCAAGCTGCAACGCTTCCCGCAGGCTCAGCTCAAGAACCTTTTTGGCGCGCGGCGTGAACGGAATGTGCCCGCTGGGTGCCTGCTGGCCCTGTCCAATGATTTCTTCAACCTGCTGCCGCACCCCTTCCAGCGAGATGCCGAGGCTTTCGAGGGCCTTCGCGGCCACGCCTTCGCCTTCGTGGATGAGGCCGAGCAGGATGTGCTCGGTGCCGATGTAATTGTGGTTCAGCATCCTGGCCTCTTCTTGGGCCAGGACCACTACTCGTCTCGCACGGTCGGTAAACCGTTCAAACATGTGCTCGTGCTCCTTGCGTCCGCCCCGTCTCGGGCCTGCGCTGACAGGTCTGACTACTTCACAGTGAGTCCACCCTATCGCTGATGTCAGACGCCAACGGTGCACCCGCCAACGGCATTCCCAGCGTGTGGCTTTGTACGCCGTGGGCGAACACGGTCGGATCACGGTGTTCGGGCACCCGATACAGCAGAAATGCGAGAAACCAAATCAGCTCCTCGCATTCTAGGGGTGGCCCGTAAAAGACTTGAAAATTGACCGTCAGATCCTTCACTCGACCGGGCGGCGAAGCGGTGACGCCTCTGCCTATCCGGTTCACGGTCGGATCGCGACACGTCGGTGGGTCGGTCGCCGGTCACGCACCCGCCCCTGCCGGCACGATTACTTGTTCGTGGTCTTTCCGGCGCTGGCGTTGTACTCGTCGACGATGGTTTGCGCGATCCTGCCGCGGTCGGAGATCTTCTTACCGACGCGGGCCGCCCATTCACGGATCGCCTTGTTCTGCTCACGGTCACGGTCTGCCGTGCCACGGGATTTCGCCGATCCCGAACCGGCGGATTTGCCGCTGACCGAATAACGCCCCAGCTTACGCGCCACATTGACGTAATCCGCCAAAGCCTCCCGCAAGGTTCCGGCGTGTTCATGCGACAGATCGATCTCGTAAGCGAATCCGTCGAGACCGAACTTCACGGTTTCATCGGCGTGACCACCATCGAGATCGTCGACGAGGATTACCTGAACTCTTTGTGCCACGGCTGGACCTCCAGGTCAACAATTATGTGTCATTCGCCTCGATACTTTATCCCAAGGATTTTGAATTGCGCAGCGACCCATGGTGTTAATGCTTCTATCACGGGGCGCTGCGCGTATTCAGATCGTAATCCTTGCGAGGTCAGGCTTCCGGTTTAACGAGAGGGAACAAGATCGTCTCTCGGATTCCCATACCGGTGAGCCCCATCAGAAGTCGGTCCACACCCATGCCAACGCCACCCATCGGCGGCATGCCGTACTCCATGGCCCGAAGGAAGTCCTCGTCCAGGGGCATGGCCTCCTTATCGCCTCGCGCTCCGAGACGGGCCTGCTCCATGAAGCGTTTCCGCTGGATGACGGGGTCGTTGAGTTCGGAGTACCCCGTCGCGGTCTCGACGCCGCGGATATACAGGTCCCACTTTTCCGTGACACCGGGCTTCTCGCGATGTGGACTTGTCAGCGGCGAGGTTTCCTCCGGGTAATCACACACAAACGTCGGTGCGTTGAGGGAATCGAGGGCAAGGTGTTCGAAAAGCTCTTCGGCGAGTTTGCCCGGTCCCCACAGTGGATCAATTGCGAGGTCCACCTTATCGGCAAAGGAAACCAACGTTTCGTAAGACGTGTCGATTGTCACCTCTTCGCCAAGCGCGTTGGATATCGCGTCGAACATGCTGAGCCATGGCCATTCGCCACCGAGATCGACTTGCGTTCCATCGGCGTGCTCGACCACAGTTGATCCGAACACTCTCGTGGCAGCGGTCTGTACCAGCGTTCGAGTCAACTCGGCGATCGAGTGGTAATCGCCATAGGCCTCATATGCCTCGAGCATCGCAAATTCTGGAGAATGGGTGGAATCAGCGCCTTCGTTACGGAAATTCCGGTTGATTTCGAAGACCTTTTCGAGGCCACCCACCACACAGCGTTTGAGGTACAACTCCGGTGCAATACGCAAGTAAAGTTCCATGTCCCACGCATTTGAATGCGTCACGAATGGCCGTGCCGACGCCCCGCCGTGCAGCACCTGGAGCATCGGGGTCTCGACTTCCATGAAGTCGCGTTCGTGCATGACGTCGCGCAGCACCCGCATCACGTGCGAACGTCCCCGTGCCACCTTTTGGGCCTGAGGACGCATGATCAGGTCGACGTAACGCTGCCGGACCCGGGTTTCCTCGTTGAGGGATTTGTGCGCGACCGGAAGCGGACGCAGCGCCTTGGCGGCCATCGTCCACGTGGTCGCCATGACAGAGAGCTCGCCACGACGAGAAGTGACGACCTCGCCGGTGGCCGCGACAATATCGCCGATGTCGACCAGACGCTTCCAGTCGGCCAATGCGTCGTCGCCGACCTTGGCCAACGACAACATGAGCTGAAGCTCGGTGCCTTCGCCTTCTCGGATCGTGGCGAAGCAGAGTTTTCCGGTGTTACGAACGAAAATGATCCGTCCGGCGACCGTCACCTCCGTCCCCGTTTCGGCGCCGGCCTCCAGATCGCCGTACTCTGCGCGCAGGGCGGCCAGAGACGTGGACGGTTTGATTCCCAGCGGGTAGGGCTTGGCGCCTTCGGCGAGCAGCGTGTCACGTTTCTCGCGACGTACCTTCATCTGCTCGGGAAGATCGTCTTCAGATGCCACCTGGCCGGGATCGTTGGTCATGACCGTGCTTTCTCATCGTCTGTGTGGCGGCCTGTCTTGGGGCCGGCCCCCGCCGGCACGGTGCACCCGCCGACGCGCACCGTGCCAGCAAGCCTAATGGCCTTCTTCGGCGCGCTGCCAGCAGGTTTCCCCGCGGGCGAGCGCGGGACGATCCGTAAGCCGCCGGTGCACCGTCAGTCGGCGATCAGGCGGTATACGTGCGTGACGTATGGCATGGCGAAGCGTTGTCGTCCCGCCAGAAGCGGGTGCTCGTTCAGCAGTTCGGTGACACCTTCCATGATCCGGTGTCGACGGTCCTCGTCTGCGGTGAAGTAGTAGGAGCGCGACTGCACCAGACGGATCAGCCCTTCGGGGCTCAGCGGTTTCTCGTGCGGGAAGAGCTTCAGTTCCGGAGTGCCGAAGAATGGCTCGAAGTAACCGGGACGGCCGGCCAACCCCGCGGCAAGCTCGGCGGCCGACGAACCGACGATGTCGGAGAGCTGCTTAACCCAGTCGACCGACTCGTCGCGGACATTCCAGATCGGTACAAAGTGTCCGCCGGGGCGCAGTACTCGGCGGATCTGGGGCAGTGCCAGTGAGGGGTCGAACCAGTGGTATGCCTGACCGGCGGTGACGGCGTCGGCCGAGGCGTCTGGGAGGGGGAGGTCTTCGGCACCGCCGTGCCGATGACCGGCGAGGCCGTCGGTGACGGCGATCAGTTTGTTCAGCATGAGTCGGTCCGGCTCCACAGCCGTGACACGGTGTCCTGCGGTGATGAGACCGCGGCTCAACAACCCGGTGCCCGCACCGACGTCGACAAGGTCTTTGGGCGTGTCACCGAACGCCCATCTCAAGGCCTCGTCCGGATATGTGGGGCGAGCGGCGTTGTAGAGGTCTGCGGCCTGACCGAACGACAGCGCGTGGATCTGTGTGATCTCGGGGTCGACGGGGTTATGCGGCTTCTGAGGGGATTGATAAGTCACATGGCCAACGTAGCCACGAGAAGGCTTGGGAGGGAACGTATCTAGCTTAAGTTGTCCCAAAGTGCATTGTGTCGTCTTGCCTGGGCGAAGACGAGCTGCGGCGGTCCGCCGTGCGGAACCGCCGCATGCCGGGAAGGGGTCTTCCGGACGCGCCCTAGATGTCCGGGCGGTCCAGTTGCGTCGCCGCGCGCATACCCAGCTGGAAACGGGTCTGGACACCGAAGGTGTCCATGAGGGAGCGAACTCGTCGTTGGACCGTCCGGCGCGACAGGTCGAGCCTGCGGCCAATCGCCTGATCGGACAGTCCGGTTGCCAACAGGCGCAGCAGTTCCAGTTGCTCGGCTGGAAGTCGCGGCGCCAAGAGTTCGGACCGTGGCATGCGCGCCTCGCTCATCCGTACTTCTGGCGACCGCAATGCTGTGGACATCTGTACCTCGCTCTCGCAAGCGTCTCGGCTAATGGGGGTGCGCGTAGAACAGCCGTCGCCTGGCCGAAAGGCCGATGACGACGGCAAGCTCTTGCCAACAATCACGCGCCAGACAGCCATACAGTTGCGTCAAATGAATGAAAACGCCGAATACCCGACGACACGATCGGGACGACCGAAGGTGTCGGCCGAGGTTCGAAGGTCCAATTCGGTCGGTGTGAGCCGATGTCGTGCGGCCCATCGCAACGCCCCTCTCAGCGGAAACAGTCCACAGGCGTCACCGTTACGGATGCGTTGTGGCTCAAGGGCGTTGATGGAATCGGCAGTTGCGCGATCACGTTTCACCGCCTCGGCATGGTCCAAATAGTGAGACAGGTCGGTGCTGCAGAGCACCACATCGTCCTCGTTCACGAGGTTGTCGATCACATCCGCGATCGCATCCGTCTCGGCCGCGCCGACGGCGATCGGAACAATCGGAACCCCCGGCAGAACCACTTGCAGGAACGGAACCTGCACCTCCAGTGAATGTTCCCGTTCATGCGGCGCCGGGTGCGGCGTCACCTCGGGTGCCTCGGCGACCTTCACCGTTCCCAACGGGGTCTCCCACTCCCGGTGCGCCGAAGCGGCGAAACCGGTCATCCGGACAAAATGCGACGGCCCCAACAACACCACACGGTTCACGGTGGCCGCGTCCCTGCGAAGCCTCGCGTACACGTGCGCCGCCACCGGTCCGGAAAACCTGTATCCCGCATGCGGCACCACATGGGCGCGTGCCCGAGGCTCACCATCGGGGACTCGGATGCGTGACAACGCGATCGTGCGGCGCAACTCCTGCGCATCGGCCGGATAAAACCGGCCCGCCACGGCTGCGGGCCTAATGCTCATGTGGTCGATCCCTTCGTCGTGGTCTCTCCGGATGGTCCGGTACGGCGGTCATGCGGTCCCGGACGCATCGCCGGGGGCGCCAGCTAGACCTGCCGACGTCGAGGCCCCCAATCGCCGACCGGACCGTCGAACACGCCCGGCAGACGGACTCCACAACCGTTGCACTCACCCGCAGCGCCAAGCCGGTATTCGTCGATCCGATAGCGATCCCGGACCACGACGGTCTCCCCGCACGCGGGGCACGTGGTCGTCTGTCCCGGCGGATCGTGCACGTTGCCCGTGTAGACGAACACGAGTCCGTGGTCCATCGCGATGCGACGCGCCCGCGTCAACGTCTCCGGCGGGGTCGGCGGAACATCGCGCATTTTGAAATCCGGATGAAACGCACTGAAGTGCAGCGGCACCTCCAGCCCCAGGTTGTCGGCTATCCACGCGCTCTGCGCGGCCAACTCCTCGTCCGAGTCGTTGTGACCCGGGATCAACAGCGTCGTGATCTCCAACCACACGTCCGTCTCGTGACGCAGATACATCAACGTGTCCAGCACCGCATCCAGCTTTGCGAGCGCGACCTTTTTGTAAAAACCCTCGGTGAACCCCTTGAGGTCGATGTTGACAGCGTCGACGTGGCGGTAAAACTCGGCTCGAGGCTCGGCGTTCATGAAACCGGCGCTGACGGCGACCGATTTGATGCCGCGGTCCGCACACGCCTGCGCGATGTCCACCGCGTACTCGAAGAAGATCGTCGGATCGTTGTAGGTGAACGCGACCGAACGACACCCCAACCGCTGCGCCACCGCCGCCAGGGCGTCCGGTGACGCAGCGGCGGCCATGGTGTCGACTTTACGTGAGGTAGAGATGTCCCAGTTCTGGCAAAACCGGCAGGCAAGGTTGCAACCGGCAGTCCCGAACGACAACACCGGGGTGCCCGGAAGGAAATGGTTGAGCGGCTTTTTCTCGATCGGATCAACACAGTATCCGCTGGAACGTCCGTAGGACGCCAGCACGATCTGGTCGTCGACGCGGCCACGCACGAAACACAGCCCCCGCTGTCCCTCCCGCAACCGGCATGCTCGCGGACAGACATCACACTGAATACGACCGTCGGGCAGCCCGTGCCAATGTGATGTCGGCACGGTGAACGGATCCGACAAACTCAACGCGTCGTTTTCGGCCATGACCATCACCCTTCCCGCTTCGAGCCTACGACCTGGGCGCATGTGACTGCACGTCCCGCGTACACCACCGAATTCGTCGTGCACAACCGCTGTCACGGTGGGATTCGGGCCCCCAGGTGTAACCCGATTCTCAGCTGGGGATGACAGGATGGACAGGTGACCACGCAACCATCACGATCCGGCAACACTGCGTCTGAATCGCACCCGTCGTCAGGTGACACCTCGTGGTCGACTTCGGTTTTGAACCGTTTCTGGCCGCAGACCGGTGAGCGTTGGATCCCGTACACGCGTCCGCTCAGCTGGTGGCCGGACGTGCTCATGCTGCTGGCCGTGGTCGTGGTGACGACCCTGCTGCTATGGCGCTCGCCCATGGCATTGCTGGATGTGGCGTTGCGTGACTGGGCCCTGGCGACCCGACCCGAGTGGGCTTTCGTCCTCGCCGACATAGCGCGATACGTGGGCCAAGGGACCCCGCTGGCCATCTTTGTTCTGGGATTCGCCGTGATCACCGCATGGCGCTACCGCACGATCCGGCCACTTCTGCTGCACGTGTCCGTGTTGTTGGCGGCGACCTTGTCGATCAGGTTGTGCAAGCTGGTCTTCGACCGGGTTGCGCCGCGGTTCCCCGACACCGACGGCCCACCCCCGTACGTCGACGTCGACGGTTCGCTACTGTTCAGCGGCTTGGATCACATGTCCTATCCCTCCGGGCACGCCGCCAACACGGCCGCCTGGTACGGCCTGATCGTCATGTTGATCGGGATGCATATGTCCCGGCGGTGGCGGACAATCCTGTACGTTGCGCCGCCGGCCGTCCTCGTCGTCGCTCAGCTCTACACCACGTACCACTGGATCAGCGACGTGATCGCCGGTTACCTGATCGGTCTGGTGGTCATCCGCATGATTCAGCGGGTCCCGTGGGGGACCATGCGGTTGGGGCCACTGGCCAAGTACGATCGCGGCCCGATCACTCCCGGCTGACCCGCCAGCTGCGACGCCGATCCCGTGCACGACGCAGCCTGTTCACCGTCAACGGGTGCGCCTCCAGCGCGGCGGGGTCGTCGAGCAGAAGTGCCAGCCGCTGGTAGTACGCGGTCTCCGACAGTTTCAACTCGGTTGCTATGGCCTGCCGTTTGGCGCCCGGCGAGCGCCACCAACGGGCCTCGAAGTCGAGCAATCGGCCATCGCCGGTGGACAAGGGGGTTCGGGGGTGTTGGTTCAACTCGACTCCACCAGGGAAACCAGATCCGCCACCGAGTCGGCGACGCGATTGGGTTGAAACGGGAACCGATGCACCTGGTCACGACTGGTCACACCGGTCAAAACGAGGATCGTCTCGAGCCCGGCCTCCATACCGGAAACAATGTCGGTGTCCATCCGGTCGCCGATCATGGCGGTGGACTCACTGTGCCCGTTCACCTTGTTCAGCGCACTGCGCATCATGAGGGGATTCGGTTTACCGACGAAATAAGGCTCGACACCGGTGGCCTTGGTGATCAGAGCGGCCACGGCGCCGCACGCGGGTTGAATGCCCTCCGGGGAGGGGCCGGTCGCGTCCGGGTTGGTCGCGATGAAACGAGCTCCGGCGTCGACCAGGCGGATCGCCCGGGTGATGGCTCCGAGACTGTAGGAGCGGGTTTCACCGAGTACCACGTAATTCGGTGACAGATCGGTAAGCACATAGTTCGCGGCGTGCAGAGCCGTCGTCAATCCGGCTTCACCGATCACGTACGCGGTTCCCTCGGGACGCTGCACCGACAGAAAATCGGCGGTGGCCATGGCCGACGTGTAGATCGCCTCGGGCGGCACGTGCAGCCCCGCGCCTCGCAGCCGGACGTGCAGATCGCGTGGCGTGTAGATCGAATTGTTGGTCAAGACGAGAAACCGTTTCCCGGACTTGGTGAGGGCGGACAGGAACCGGTTGGCGCCGGGGATCGGTACTCCTTCATGGACGAGAACCCCGTCCATGTCCGTGAGCCAACATTCGATCGGTCCGCGCTTCGTCATGGGGCCAGTGTGCCACCGTCCGGTGACGAAATTGAATCTTAAGCGGGAACGACGGCCGAAACCCGTTGCCCGTACACGACGTAGGCGCGCTTCGCCGCGTTGCCCGATGACGACCGCGCGACACCTTCACCTAAGCTGTCGTGCGTGATGGGAGTGATCGTGGTCGTAGCGCTGGTGGCCGCCTGCGGCGTGCTGGCCGGCGGGCTCGGTTACTGGGCGGTGCGAATCGGGAGGAACAGGTGAGCAAGCCCGACAACGATCCGAAGACGGATTTCAGTCAAACGTTCGAACCGATCGAGTCGTATCCGTTCGAGGAGACCGACGACCTTCGCAGCGGCCCCGATCTGCATCCGGAGATGTTGATGCTGCTGCCCTTCATCGGGCACTGGCGCGGCCGCGGCCAAGGCGGGTACCCCGACATGGAGGACTTCGCCTACGGCCAGGAGGTGCGGATCACCCACGATGGGCGCCCTTTCCTGTATTACGAGTCGCGCACGTGGATTCTGGACGAGAATGACAAGCCGGTCCGGGCGGCCGCACGCGAAGTCGGCTGGTTTCGCGCACTCGGTGACAACGGCACCCGTACCGAGGTGGAGCTTGAACTCGCGCACCCCACGGGCGTTATGGAACTGTATTTCGGCCACATCACCGGCACCACGTTGGAACTGGGAACCGACGCGGTCATTCGTAGCCCCAAAGCCAAAGAGGTCACCGCCGGTAAGCGTCTTTACGGCCTGGTAGAGGGTGCACTCATGTATGCGGCCGAGATGGCCGCCATGGGCCACCCCATGACGCCGCACCTGTCGGCGCGACTGGTGCGCGTCACCTCTTGATGCGGCGGCCTGCCGCAGTGGTGGGGCGGCTTCGTCGTCCCACCCGCACGTGCACATGTCCGATGAGAACGGCACGGGAAATATTCAGAGGCCGGGCGCGGACGGTGGGTGTGAACCGTACGCGCCCGGCCCCCTCTGGGTTGGGCGGTAAAAGCCTGTACCGGTGAGCTGACCACCGGGTTCAACAGGTTCAACGAGGCATTGTGGTGCCGGTTACGTGGATTCGTCGATCTTGGCGGAATTTTGTTTCCCGGGAAGTTTTCCCGGGATCGTGAAGGGCGGCTCGATCAGCTCCGTACGAATGGAGTGGTCGGGGACGACCCACGAGGAATCGGGTGGCCCGTCCGGGTTGGCCTTCCACGATCTACCGACCTTGGGTACCGCGATCGGATACACGGTCAGACCGGACTCGTCGATGCGCATCCGAAGAAAGCATTTCGCATCCTCGATGCTTTGACCGGCGAACAGCTCGTTGTCGTTGATGCCGAAACCACCGGCCACCAAAAGATACGCCGACACCAACATCGTCGCCGCCAAACCCGCGACCGGGACATACCCCAGGTACGCCAGCCATCCCGACAACTCCATGGCCGACCAGGCCCATGCACTCACGACGGTTAGGCTCACGTGAGCCACACCGTGCGCGAAGCCGGCGACCCAGTGTTTCAACCGCCGCGCACCCTCCGACGGCCCCGCCAACACGGTCGTCATGCCCAGCGTGGC
>DHCFI07803__coassemble_1759_pt1 | contig 12481 bp, 10 predicted proteins | sample DHCFI07803__metabat2_low_PE_023 | metagenome-assembled genome bin DHCFI07803
GCACAGGTGGCGGTAACGGTACGTTTCACGATTCCTCACTCAAGTCGAAAAGTATTTGGGGAACGTCGGTGACGGGATGCCGCACGATCGTGGCCTCGACCTCGAAAACGTCCCGCAGCAGAGACGTCGTGAGGACACGCGACGGTGTTCCCGCCGCCACGAGAAGGCCGTCGCTCATGACCGCGACCGTGTCGCACACCGCTGCGGCGAGATTGAGATCGTGCAGGACCACGAGCACGCTGAGACCGGTGCGGCGCAATAGCCGCAGGAGGGCGAGCCGATGGTGAAGATCCAGATGATTGGTGGGCTCGTCCAGCACCAGGACACGTGGCGTCTGGGCCAGGGCCCGCGCGATGAGGACACGTTGACGTTCACCGCCGGACAGGCTCAAAATTCCGCGGTCGGCCAGGTGCAGGACATCCATGTGTCTCATGGAGTCGACGCAGATGCGGCGATCCCGTGCGGTCATGGGACGACCTCGACCACGATGCGGTGTGCGTCCCATCGCGACGGCTTCGGCCACGGTGAAGTCGAGGTCGGTGACCGGGTCCTGAGGTAGTGCCGCCACCCGACGCGCACTGTCGCGGTACGTCAACGTGGTGATGTCGATGCCGTCGACGTGAACCGCGCCGCCGGTCGGTTGCAGCGACCGATACACGCACCGCAACGCGGTCGACTTACCGGATCCGTTCGGGCCGACAAGTCCCACGATGTTGCCGGGCTCCAGCGTGAGCGACAACCGTCGAAGCGGTTGCGAGCCGCCGATCTCGACGCTCAGATCCTTGATCTCCAGACCCACTATCGGCTCCCGAACAGATAGCCACGGCGACGTAGCAGGAGCAGAAAAACGGGAACTCCCACGAGGGCCGTGATGGCGCCCAGCGGAAGTTCTCTGGGAGCGACCACGGTACGAGCGGCAACGTCGACCCAGACCATGAACAGTGCCCCCGCCAACGGTGCCACCGTCAACACACGCGCGTGTGAGGCGCCCACAAGGATGCGGACGACATGCGGCATGACGAGGCCCACAAACCCGATGGCTCCGCTGACGGCGACCATCGCTCCGGTGGTCACGGCGACCACGGCGAACAGGAGGCCACGTAGCCGCCTACCGTTGACGCCCAACGCCGCCGACGTGTCGTCGCCCAGCGAGATCACGTCGAGGCCGCGACTGTTGAGACCACAGACGACCACCCCGAAGACAACCGTGGCCGCAACGAGGGGGACCTCGTCCCAGGTCGCGCCTCCGAAACCGCCCATGAGCCAAAACAGGACGGTACCGGTGGCTTCGCCGTGTGGGGCGAAGTAGACGATGACGCTCATCAGCGCTTGAAACCCGAACGCCATGGCAACTCCTGTAAGGACGAGTCTCAGCGAGGTCACCCCGGCCGCCGACGTCGCCGCAAGGTAGACCAACGCGGAAGCCACCAGGGCGCCGACGAAGGCCCCCACCGAGGTGGCGTAAACACCCAGCGCCAGGCCCCCGGCGACGGACACCGTGACCGCACCGACGGAGGCCCCGGAGGCGACACCGAGGACGAACGGGTCTGCGAGCGCGTTTCTCACCATGGCCTGGATCGCGACGCCGACGGTGGACAGTCCCGCCCCCACGATCGCCGCCAGCAGTACACGCGGTGTTCTGACCTGCCAGACGATCTGGTAACTCGTGAGATCCTCGGCCGAAACCGTTCCTGCGGTGAGGGCGGTGTGGAGATGGTCGACGGTCGTGGGTAGGGAGACGAGCGAGCCGCCCAGTGCGATCGCCGTCGGAATGGAAATCAACAGGAGAAGGCCCGACACGGTGCCGATGATCGCGGTCGAACGTGTGCGTTGTGTCTGAGCAATGTGAGCACCCATGGAACCTCGTTTTGGGAATGAAAACCATTGCCATTAAACGGAGGTGTGGAAGCTCGGGCAAGTGAATGAGACGACCGTCACCCGAATGCCCACCCGTGTCCGCGGTCCGCGTCCCGCGGTTCGGAGTGGGAAGACTCCGTTGTGTCCGCGACCCCGTGCGGTCGTAGATATGTTGCACGGCAGTGCATCCGAGGCTTGCGCGGTGGTGAAACGCTTGTGATGCGCGCGGTCCGATCGCGCCCGAGTGGTGGTTCGTTCGCCGCGTAAGGCTCGTGTGTGCGGCGACTCTCGGGGCGCCGTAGCGCGGTCTCAAGCCGCGGGGCCGGTCGTGACCGTCGCATCACCTTAAGTCGAACTGAAATGCGTTTGACCGGGTCTTCGAGGTCATGAAAAAGTGGACACCACTCTTAAGGGTGGTATGTCCCCCGGATTTGGGGTGGGGCGTGGATCGACGCCCCACCAGGCCGGTTTCTTTGCCGACCATGGGGCGTCGATCGTTGCGTCCCCGGCCCCGTGTCGTCGCGGCGTGCGCCGCCCACCGCGCGGGAATCGGCGTTTCCAGCGGGTACTCGCCAATGTGGCCCGTTTCGTGCCGTGAAGGTTTGAAACTGCGGTGGCTCGTCGGTGACCGCGCATGTGTGCAGGCTGGGCCGGTTGACGCGGACGGCCCCCTCGGCGATGTGCCGCGACGCGTCTGCGAGCGTCGCCATCCCGGGTGAGACCGGCCCATTGGTCGTTTCGTTTGAGCTGGCGTGTCCTCGTCGTGGGGGCTCCGGTCTGATGTGTCCCCGGTGCGGCGAGTCCGTTTCGGGTCGGTATGCGTGTGTGCCGGCGCGAACGCGGTGCCGGGCACGTGCGGCGCCCACCCGCTGCCGGGTCCCCGTGGCGGGCGGGTCGGCGCCGTCACCGGTAAGGTCGGCGCCGACCGTCGTCCGGCGGCCGGGTCGTGTTCGCCTCGATCACATACGAAACGACAACGCGGCGACAAGGTCCCAATGAAGATTGTCCAGGTATTGCTGAGCCGAATCCTCGTCGACCGCGTTAGTGGCGGTGCAGGAAACTATGACCACATAGGATTTAGCTGCTTCGCTTCGCCAACGCCCGAACTCGTAGCCGTCGACAAAAGCGTCGTCGTGGGGCGTGAAGTCGTCTTTGGTGAGAGCGATCTCCAGATCGGTGGCGGTGTCGGGGTCGGGGAAACCCAGGTACAGCGCCGAAAGGCGAAGGCTGCCGTCCTCCGCTTCATAAATGACCTCTGTGGCCCAGCTGCATCCATGATCGACCAACGTCTCACGAACGTCCGGCGGTGAACAGTCCTCATAGCTCCAGCCGTCCTTTTTGGCAGCCTGGAGGCTCACGTCGCCGAACGAGAAGTCCCAGTCCCCGAACTCCGCCTCCGAGATGCGACTGCTTTCGGTCGCCGTATCGGTCGTGGGCGGCTCCGAGGGTTCCTCCGACGTGGGCTCGGGATCGACCGACTCCGACGGGGAGGCCGTGGTGGTGTCCGGCTCGTCGTCGCCGGTGAGGTCGACGACAAGAAGCGTCACGATACCGATGGCCGCGACCAGTGCCAGGCTGACCAGCGCGATGATCGGGCCGGTAAAACGCTTCGGAGGCGGCTGCGGAGGCATGTGAAACGCCTGCCCGTGCGGCGGGTACCCGGGCTGTTGTCCCGGCATGGGACCGGGTGCCGCCCCGTGCGCGGGCGTATGGGGTCCTCCGTGCTCCGGCCCGGGAGGGGTCTGGTGATATCCACCGGGGAAACCGTGGGACTGTCCGTAAGGGTCGTGCATGGGGGCTGAGTCACTTTCTTGTCGTCCGTGTCGAGGGTGGCGACACCCGACGTATCACTGCGCGCCTGGCGTCGCGGTAAGCCGGGTGAGACCATACGAGCGGGGTACGACCCGTCGGGATGGGGCCGGCCGCGCCGGACGTGTGACCACCTGCGTGACCACGTCGTGTTTCGGCGCCGAATGCAACGAGCATGACGGCCGTTCCCATGTTTCCCGATTCCCTCACCATCTCCGTGCGCACACATGGTGTCACAGTGACGCAAGCCGGTTCAGATGTGACGGGCGCCTTCGATGCGTAGTCGGCGAGTCAGCGGTGTCACCAGGGAGGAGGGCAGCTTGACGACCTTTCGGTCGTAGGTGAGCAGCCCGTTGAGTTCATCCTCTACATCAGATAGTTGTGTGTACACGGTGGCGCTCAACCCCTCGGCGATCGCCGGAAGAATCTGCCGCCGATGAAGGTCTGCAAAGGCGGCGCCGAGCTCGTCGGCCGACTCGTATCCTCGGTAACCGAAGACCTCGTCACCGACGTGGTGCCCCTCGACCTTCAGGCTGTACCCGCCGTACTCCGTGAGAGCCAATACACGATCGTCACGGTCCGCGGGCATGACGAAGTCGTCGCCGTAAACGTGAATACTGTGGATGTCACCGCCGCCTTGATCGTGCCATCCGCTGGCCTGATCGATCGGTCGACTCGGGTCCAACACCCGCAACCGGTCGACGGCGTCGTCGGCGTGAAACTGCCCCCAGCCCTCGTTGAACGGCACCCACACGGCCAGACTCACGACATTGCGCAACAGGGAAACCGTCTGCTCAAGCTCCGCCTTGAACTCCTCACGACCGGCGGCGTCACCACGCCCGAACCGTTCCACGTCGGTGTCGTCCAGATGTTCACCCGCAGCAGGAGGCTTCGCCACCTCCGGCGCGGCCGGGGCGCCGCCGTTGACCAGGTCCTGCCACACCAACATTCCCAGCCGGTCGCAGTGGTGGTACCAACGCAACGGCTCGATCTTGATGTGCTTACGCAGCATCGTGAAACCGAGGTCCTTCATGGTCTGAATGTCGTGAATCATCGCCTCGTCCGACGGCGCCGTGTAGAGCCCGTCGGGCCAATATCCCTGATCGAGAACACCGGCGTGAAAAAACGGCCGACCGTTCAACAGCAGACGTCGGTGCCCCGATTCGTCCAACCCGAGGCCAAACGACCTCATACCGAAATAACCGTGCACGACGTCGTCGGTGAGCGTGACCGTCACCCGATACAGGTGAGGGTCCTGTGGTGTCCACCAACGTGGGCTCGGAAGCGGAACCTCGGTGGCCACATCGGTTTCCAACCGCACGGAGGCAACAATGTCGTCCCCGTCGTAAACGGTCACGCCGGCCGTCGCCGCAGTGTCGGTGTGGACGGTCACCTCCACACTGTCGCGATCGAGCCGCGGCACGTAGGTGATATCGCGAACGTATACGGGCGGGACGCTTTCCAACCAAACGGTCTGCCATATGCCCGATTGCGCGGTATACCAGATGCCACCGCGCCGAAGGCGCTGCTTACCGGTGGAGTGAAACGCCGTGTCGCTTACATCCCTCACCGCGACGACCAACACGTTGTCCCCGTCGATGAGGTGATCGGTGATATCGAGGGTAAACGCCAGATAACCGCCTACATGGGACCCCACGGCGGCGCCGTTGCAGTAGATCTCGCAGGACTGGTCGACCGCACCGAAATGCAGCAGGACCCTGCCGCGATGGAACCCGGCCGGCAACCGGAAGGTCCTGCGATACCACAGTCGCTCGTCGGGTTGCAGCTGTCGGTTCACACCCGACAGCGGCGCCTCCGGGGAGAACGGCACGAGGATTCGCCCGTCATAGCGATGTGGAGCATTCGCCTCGGCGGCTGTGACGGCGTAGTCCCAGTACCCGTTGAGATTGAGATAACCGTCGCGAACCAGCTGCGGCCGCGGATATTCCGGCAGAACCGCCTGCGGATCGAGCATCGCGCCCCACACCGTCGTCGCATTCGTCATGTCGCACACCCTTGAAGATCGTGTTCGGTCACACTCTCGCGCAGGACGGCCGCCCCCGTCTGCCCGGCCACCGTTCCGGTGACGTGTCCACCGGCGCGTCCCGGAGCCCACAACCCACGACGTTACGCCCACGGATCCCGTTGGTCGACCAACAACCCGATACCGCCACCGAGCCCGAGGCGCTAATCTGTCAAACCTTGCCCCCCTTGCCCACGGAGTACCCGGTGAGTGACCGTGATGAGACACCAGAACAGACTCAGCCACCGACCACGACGCCGCGCCGCCGGTGGGTGCGCCGCATGATGTTCACCGGTATCGCCCTGATCGTGCTCGTCGCGGCGGTCACCGGCGGTGCCGGGTGGTATTTCTCCGGCGAGGTCGTGAACGTCACGCGGGCCGATTACGACTATCCGGTGACCGTTCAGGCGGTCAACGGCACCGAGGTCACACTTCCCAGGACACCCGAGACCGAACGTCCCGGAGTGTGGGGCCTTCACTGGCCCGACGGTCGGGCACTACTCGGTGAAGTCGTCAGCGGGGACGACAACACGGTGGTCCGCAACATTCACCGTGTCCTGTACGGCGACCTGCGAGCCGGCATAAACACCCGCGTAGACACTTGGGCCGTAGGGGAGGACCCGCAGGCGGCGTTCGGAATCCCGTTCGAGTCGGTGGACGTTGAAACCGAGCTCGGGCCCGCCCCCGCCTGGTATGTACCCGCGGAAGACGACACGTGGGTAATCGCCGTGCACGGACGCAACGCCGAACCCCGCGAAGCCCTCCGGATCATTCCGGCTCTGCACGCCGCAGGACTGCCGGTCCTGTCGGTGACGCACCGCAACGACCCGGGGGCTCCCGCGTCACCGGACGGTCTCCATCATCTGGGCGCCACGGAATGGCGGGACGTGGCAGCCGCGGTCGACTATGCGATGGCGCACGGAGCCTCCGACGTGGTGCTGTACGGCTGGTCGATGGGCGGGGCCGTGACCATGATGACGCTACGCAATATGGAGTCCCCCGAACGCGTAAGCGGTATCGTCTTGGACTCGCCGGTTCTCGACTGGGCGTCGACACTCGACAAACAAGGAGACCAACGTTCTCTGCCCAGGGCCCTGACAACGGTTGCGAAGTGGCTGGTGGAGTGGCGAGTCGACCTTGACCTGGACGATTTGGATCAACGTGACTTCGCTTCGCGGATGGTCACCCCCGTTCTGCTGTTCGCCGATGTCGCCGACGACACGGTCGACGTGGGCGCGACCCTGGACTTCGCCGAAGCCGTGCCCGACGACCTTCTGACACTCGTGACGACCACCGCCGGGCACACCGCCTCGTGGAACGAGAACCCGGCGGCGTACGAAGCCGAAGTGGTGAAGTTCGTGACCGCGTGAGTACCGGATAACGCATGGAACGATGAAACGGCGGCATCGGTGATACCGACTTCCTCAAGATTCCATCCGTCGCTTGAGGAGGCGACCTGGTTCGTGCACCAGACGATCGCGGTCTGATCGTCCAGATCACGCCACATTTCGCTGTAGGAACGGTCGTTTCCGCCGTTGTGCCATGCAATCCGGTGGCCGGATTCCTCCCCGATCACCCAGCCGTACCCGTACCACGTCGGTTCGTTCTCCTCGGGGACGTGAGCGGTGAACAGTTTTTTACGAGACTCGCGGTCCAGAACGGCGTCGCCTTGTAGAGCGGTGTGCCAGCGCGCCATATCCGTGACGGTGGAGAGAACACCTCCGTTACCACGCAGGTTCCAGTACGGACCGTCGTCTGCCCAGGTGCGTTCGTGTGGACGGCCGTGCCGCGCGCCCTCGGCGTCGTACTCGACGGCGACGGTACGAGACGGCCAGGACGGTATGACGTAGCCGGTGTGGAGCATGCCTGCGGGACGAAAAAGGTGCTCGTGAAGGTACTCCTCATAGCCTCCTCCGGAGACGACCTCGATGACCGCGGCGAGGAGGCTGTAGCCCAGGTTCGAGTACCGGTACCGCGTTCCCGGTTTTGCCGAGACGGGAGCCGAAGCCGCCCACGCCTCCAGGTCGTCCCGATGTAGCACGTCGTAGTCGCCGCCCGGCTGGTCACCGAGCCCCGAAGTATGAGTCAGCAACTGGTGCACGGTGATGTCGGGGCCGTTCCAACCGGGAAGGTGAACGCTTACGGGGTCGGCGACCCGAAGGGCGCCGCGCGCCTCCAACGTCAGGACGGCGGCAGCGGTGAACTGTTTGGTGACCGAGCCGATGTCGTAAACGGTCCGTTGTGTTGCAGGCTCGTTGTTCTCGCGATCGGCCATGCCGAACCCGCTTGAGTACAGAAGCGAGTCGGGTCCGCACAGGGCTATCGAGACGGTGGCCGACACGGGGAGCTCATCGGACAAGAATGCTTCCACGTCGACCGCCGGATCACCGGTGACGGAATTGCACCCGGTGAGGGCGGTCAACAGCCACGGCGCAATGGCGAGTGTGCTGTAGCGGAGGACGTCACGTCGATTCGGCATGGGAATCCTTTCGGTATGCCCGGCTTCAGGGGGCACAGGCGGAGGTGTCGGTGTGGACGGTGACCGCCGACGCCCAATCGATCAGCTGCTCTTCGGTCAGCTCGGTATCGGTGCCGCTGAGACGGATCACCATGTCGTCTACACCGGATTCGAAGACGACGACGGCGATTCCGTCCGCGGTGTCGGCTATACCGGATCGGCCCGATACGTCGACCGGACGTCCAGACGGCAAAAGGCGTTCTATATCTCCCTCTCGCACCGACACGGTGACGGTGTGGTCGGCGCCGACGACCGGCTGGTCGACCGCTATCGGTTGCTCCCCGGTGAACTCCTCTGTGCGGGTGTCGATCCGGTCGCCCCAGGCCCACTCGGTGATCGTCAGCGACGACAGATCACCGCCTGAGACGTCCATACACACCGCGACGTCGCCGGTCCCCATGCCCTCCGCCGCAGGCGACGGTGCGTTGGAGTGCCACGGCACCGTTGAGATGCCGACGGCACCTACGACGAGAACCACCACCCCTACGGCCCACGAACCGCGCCTGATCCGCTGTCGGCGCGCGCTGGCGGAACGAACTCGATCCAGTAGACCGTCCGGCTCCGGGGCCAACCGCGCCTGGAGCTCCAACGCCCGTTTTATCTCGGTCATGTCGATCTCCTCACCACGACATCGGCGAACTCCGGACGACCCCGGAGCGCGGCCAATGCACGGCTCATGTGCACGCGTACCGTCGAGGCGGAACAACCCAGCAGTTCGGCTATCGCCTGGTCCGGCAGGTCCTCGTAGTAACGGAGTACGAGCACCGCACGCTGCCGCTTCGGAAGCGACGTCAATGCCATCCGCATCGCGTCCTGCTCGGCCAAACGGGCGGCGAAGTCGCCACCGGTGCCGTGGTCGGGAAGCTCGTCGGAGGGCGTCTCAGCCGAAGACCGTCTTCGTCGCCATGACAGGAATTGCCGCAGTATCGCCTTGCGCACGTAGGCTTCAGGCCCTCCAAGTCCTTCGATACGACGCCAGCGTTGGTGGCACCTCACCAAGGCCTCCTGCACCAGGTCCTGCGAGCGATGACGATCTCCGCACAGCAGATACCCGAACCGCAGGAGTGCTCCACCACGGCCCCGTACGAAATCGTCGAAATCGGTCATTACCCTCCTGAGGTTGAACCTCCTATACCGCTATAACGCGGTGAGGCACCGGTTTTGCTTACTCGTGACCGAGAATCTTTTGAAAATCTCGTTCACGGTCTGCCACCGCCCAAACCGGGCCGACCGGTGTGACACGCTGAAGCCATGAACCGCCTTGCTGACGCGCTGTCGCCCTATCTCCAACAGCACGCCGACAACCCGGTGGACTGGTGGCCGTGGGGGGAGGACGCCCTCGCCGAAGCCAAACGGCGTGACGTACCCCTGCTGATCTCCGTCGGATACGCCGCATGTCACTGGTGCCACGTCATGGCCGACGAGTCCTTCGCCGATGACGAGGTCGCGGCCCGGCTCAACGATGCGGTCGTCTCGATCAAGGTCGACCGTGAGGAGCGGCCCGACGTCGACGCGGTGTACATGCAGGCGCTGTTGGCGTTGACCGGTCAGGGCGGTTGGCCCATGACGGTGTTCGCCGCGCCCGACGGCACCCCGTTTTTCGCGGGAACCTACTTCCCCAAGGAGCACTTCCTGCGTCTGGTGGACGCGGTGGACGACGCGTGGACGAACCGGCGAGGGGAGCTCATGTCACAGGGCGCCGCCATCGTCCAGGCGTGCGCCTCCGCGGGCCCCGAACTATCCGACGTCACCCGTGCCTGTCCGATCGACGGTCCGTGCCCCGACGTGTCGCCGGTACCGGTGGCGACCTTGGACGCGGCCGCCGCGTCGATCGTCTCGTCCTACGACCGCAGGAACGGTGGCCTGGGAACGGCTCCGAAATTTCCGACTCAACCGGCGCTGGCGTTCCTTTTGGACCATCATGAGCGAACCGGCGACGACGAGAGTCTCGCCATTGTCCGGCACACCTGTGAACGCATGGCCAGGGGCGGGATCTACGACCAGCTCGCCGGCGGTTTCGCCCGTTACAGTGTGGACGAATCCTGGGTCGTGCCGCATTTCGAGAAGATGCTGTACGACAACGCCCTGTTGTTGCAGACCTACACCGACGTGTGGGAGTTGACGCGACGGCCGTTCTTTGCCCGCGTCGCCGAGGAGACGGCCCGTTTTCTGGTCAACGATCTCACGACTGCCGAGGGCGGGTTCGCGTCGGCGTTGGACGCCGACACCGGTGGCGTGGAGGGCGCGACGTACGCCTGGACACCGGATCAGTTGCGTGAGGCGCTCGGTCAAGCCGACGCCGATTACGCCGCCCACGTGTTCGCCGTCTCCGACGCGGGCACGTTCGAGCACGGCACGAGTGTTCTTCAGCTTCCGGTCGACCCCGAAGATGCGGAGCGTTACGCAGACATCAGAAGACGGCTGAGGGACGCGCGTTCACAGCGACCGCAGCCGGCGCGTGACGACAAGGTCGTTGCCGCGTGGAACGGTATGGCGATCACGGCGCTCACCGAGTATGCCGCCGAACTCGGTCACGATTGGGCCGACGAGGCAGCCGAACGTGCTGCACGGTTGCTGGCCGAGTTGCACATGGCCGACGGGCGGCTCCGGCGAGTGTCACGTGACGGTCGAGTGGGGGAGCCCGTCGGTGTTCTCGAGGACTACGGTGCGGTGGCGTCGGCGTTCATGTCCCGGTTCGAGGTCACCGAGAACCGGGTGTGGCTGGATCGTGCCGGTGCCCTGCTCAACGTCGTGTTGGAACACTTTGGTGACGGTAAAGGCGGGTTCTGGGACACCGCCTCCGACGCCGAGCAACTGGTGAATCGTCCTGCCGACCCGACGGATGGGCCGACCCCGTCGGGGTGGGCGTTGACCGCCGCCGCGCTGTCGGATTATGCGGACCACTCCGATGACGATCGTTATGAGGACGCTGCATGGCGGGCATTGGCGATGGTTGCGCCGGTGATCGGTTCCCACGGACGGTTCGCCGCGGGCTTGGCCGGCGCGGCGGAGCCGATGGTCGTCGACGAGCCGTAACCGCCTGAGAAGTCATCGTTGGTTGCGCGGTATACGCGTGGCTGCCGGTGTGCCGAAGAGCCTGCACATACCCGTGTCGTATACGCGGGCTCTTCGCCGCTTTGCGATCCGTTCGGCTCACTGCGGGCGGAGCCTCCAGAGTGCTTTTATCCGGGTGGGTCCTGTTTGTAGTAGATGTTGGCCTGTCGTGTTCCGGGGCAACCTGACGCGAACCCCATCGCGAGTCGTGGTCGCCCATCGGCGAGATTGATCAGGCCGAGTCCTTCGGGCTCTCGGAAGTTCAGTGAGTAACCGGCGTTGGTGAGGTGGGCTTCGTGGTCGCTCTCGTCGTTGAAGTTGATGCGCCCGATTACGGTGTTTCCCCTGCCGCGTTCACCGGGTTGGTCGCACGGCTGGTCGTACGGGTTGCCCTGTAGTAGGTAGAGGTGCTGTCCGTAGTGTTGGTAGCCCTGCGGCGTGACGTCGGGTGTGTGGACGGGCCGGGTGCTGATGTCGGCCAGCCGTTGTGAGAAGTCGTGCTCGGCGAACGCGTCCAGGTCGTACAGCGAGACGCGCATGCCGTCCACGCCGTCTTTTGTGTAGCGCACGGCGATGGTGTTGTGGTCCATGTCGAGCGAGCACGACGCCAGGTGCATGCCGTCGATCGGTTCGTACAGTTCGACGTCGTCGCGGGTGATGGGGGTCGTTGACGCCGCCCACGGGAAGCGGCATACGACGCGGGCGCGACTGTTGTCGTCGCCGTAAGGTTGGGCGTCGGCCTCGGTCCACATGATGACGCCGTCGGGGGTCGGTTGGACGCCGAAGGCGATGCCGTGCCCGAAGCCGTTGAGGTACATGCGACTGATGTAGTCGCCCTCGAGGGTCATGCGGTTGATGGCCAGGTGCCTGCGTCGTTTGCTGTCGGGTTGGTCGCTGCGTTGCATCACGTAGACCTCGCCGTTGACGTTGTCGAAGGCGAAACACTGCATGATGGGTTTTTCGTGAAGTGGCTTTTTCCAGAACAGACGTGATGAGGCCACTGTGAGGTCGAAGCGCGGTGAGGTGGGCACGTCGGCACGTGCGGTACCGGCGATCGCGGTGGATCCGAGGCCGCCCGCGAGGATTACGCCGGTGCTCAACGCCAGCATGCGTCGTCTGCTGAGTGTGGACTGTTGGTGATGCATGGTGTCCTCCTCGGAGTCGAGGGTGGCTCTCAATGTAGGCGACGGTGCGACAAATCAGCCATTGTGGAATCTTTG
>DHCFI07803__coassemble_1795_pt1 | contig 12058 bp, 10 predicted proteins | sample DHCFI07803__metabat2_low_PE_023 | metagenome-assembled genome bin DHCFI07803
TACGACGCCGACCGCTACACCCGCGTCGACCGTGCCCGCCAACACGAACAAAACCGCATGCGCGAATACGCGACGACCCGCACCTGCCGTCTGCGGTACCTACGTGACCAGCTCGACGACCCCGATGCCGCCGACTGCGGTCGCTGCGACAACTGCACCGGCACTCCCACCGACGCCACCGTCTCCCCCGAAGCAGTATCCGCGGCACACGCCGCCGTCGACCGGCCAGGCCTGTCGTGCCCACCTCGTCGCATGTGGCCGACCGGGCTGAAAAACCTCGGCATCGACCTGGCAGGCAAAATCGCCACCGACGTCCGCACCGACACCGGACGCGTTATCGCCCGCCTCTCCGACATCGGCTGGGGACCACGTCTACGCGAACTGGTCGACGGCCCCGACCAACCGGTACCCGACGACGTGTTCCACGCCGTCGTCGCCGTACTCGCCGCCTGGGACTGGAAACGCCCAAACGCCGTCGTCGCCACCGGCTCCACCACCCGACCCGTCCTGGTCGAGACACTGGCACAACGCATCGCCGACACCGGACGCATGACCTACTTGGGTAGCCTCCACCGCACCACCGAGCCCGGCCCCGCCGGCGTCAACAGCGCCATGCGGCTACGCAACGTCTGGGACGCCTTCACCGTCCCGTTCACACCCTCCGGCACGGTGTTGCTCGTCGACGACACACGCGACACCGGCTGGACCGCGACCGTCGCCGGCGCCCTCCTCCGCGAAGCGGGCGCCGAAGCGGTCTACCCGTTCGCGTTGGCGTTGCGCGCCTGACGTCAGACGGCCCGGCCCGCCTGTGGATCTCGACGCCGACCGCGGCATTCTGTAACCGCGGTCGGCGCGCAGGCTCCTACACCCGGTAGCTGCGCGTGGGTGACGAGACCAGGTCCGCGACAACGAAAGCCCATGCCCGCCAAGGCCGGACCGGTCGGCGGCAACGCCTTCCACGCGAGGGCGCCAAGGTCAGGCGCATCCGGCCCCACCAAGAACCGAAACGGTCGCAGAACATGGCGTCACACTCAAGATGCCCGCCCGGTATCGGCGCCACCAATGCGACGGCCTGCACACTCCGGACAGCACCACCGGCACATCCAGACCAGACGCCTAGGCTGTAACGATCATGCTCACCACCGGCCGCCCCGACCCGGGAACCCCCGACACCGGGAGCCCACTGGCATACCTGTGGTGGCTGGTGAAGTCACAACCACTGCGATGCGCCCGCGGCGGCCTCTGGGGGACACTATGGATGGTCGGTTTGATGATGCCGCCACTGTTCATCTCCCACGCCATCGACAACGGGCTCCGCCCCGGCAACGTCAACACCCTGATCGCCTGGAGCGCCGCCATCGTCGCCCTGGGAGCCGCCAACGCCGGCATCGGACTCCTCCGACACCGCACCATGACCTTCGTGCGACTGGACGCATCATGCCGCACCATCGCCGCCGTCACCCGGCACACCGCCCGCGTCGGCGCCGCACTTCCCCGACGCGTCTCCACCGGTGAAGCCGTCAACATCGGCACCACCGACATCACCCAGATCGCCATGGTCCTGACCATGGTCGGGCCCGGAGTCGGCGCCGTCATCGCCTACATCGTCGTCGCCGCCCTGACACTGGCGATATCCCCACTCCTGGCCCTGGTCGTCCTCATCGGTGTACCCGCGGTCGTGGTCGCGGTCGGCCCCCTGTTGACCCGGCTGCAACGCACCGAAGCCGCCTACCGCCACCAACAGGGCCACCTGACCGCCCGCGCCGGCGACATCGTCTCCGGTCTACGCATCCTGCGCGGAGTCGGCGGTGAGTCCCTGTTCCTCGACCGATACCGGTCCAGATCAGCCGCCATGATCGACGAAGGATACCGAGTCGGACGGTTCACCAGCTGGATCACCTCTTTGTCATCGGGAATCCCCGCCGTCCTGGTGGCCGCAGTGACCTGGCTGGGCGCACGCATGGTCGTCACCGACCAGATCAGCATCGGAGACCTCGTCGCCGTCTACGGATACTGCCTCGTCCTGGTCGTACCGGTGTCGTTCCTGATCGAATCCGGTTACGACCTCACCCGAGGCCGCGTAGCCGCCGCCCGCGTCATCGACATCCTCAACGTTCCCGCAGACGTCACCGACCACCATTCGAGCCTCGGCCCGCCCCATCTCGGCGACCTGACCGACCCCGCATCCGGGCTCACCGTCACCTCGGGCTCGTTCACCGCGATCGCCGCCACCGACCCGGCCGACGCCACCACCATCGCCGACCGACTTGCCCGCTTCACCGACTCGACGGCGACGCTCGGCAAAGTTCGCCTCACCGACATGGCGATCTCCGACATCCGGCGACGCATCCACATCCTCGACAACGACGCCTACCTGTTCTCAGGGGCGCTACGCGATATGACCGACCCCTGGAACGGCAACGACACCGACCACCTCGCCTCCTGCATTCATGCCGCAGTCGCCGACGACATCGTCGAAGGACTCCCCGACGGTCTCGACACCCCTATCGCGACGCAAGCGCGCACCCTCTCAGGCGGCCAACGTCAACGAATCCGATTGGCGCGGGCACTCATGGCCGACCCGGAAACACTCATACTCATCGACGCGACCTCCGCCGTGGACTCACCCACTGAAGCCGTCATCGCCGACCGGCTCCGGGCACACCGTGCACACAAAACCACCATCGTCGTCACCACATCCCCGGCCCTACTAGACCTGGCCGACGAAGTCGCCTTCATCACCGACGGACACGTGACCGCGGTAGGAAGCCACCACAACCTGCTACACACTCAACCGGCCTACCACCGCCTAGTCGACCGGTCGTTGGGAGAAAACGGCACCCGGGAGGCGACATGACCGATCTCCGTGACGGCCATCTTCCCGTCGCCGACCGCACCCGGATACGCCACGCCGTCGCGCGACTGTGGCGCGCCGAACGAGGCGCCACCGTCACCGTCGTTGCGCTCTACTGCGCAACGTCACTGATCGGCCTCGCAGGGCCGTGGCTGCTGGGACGCATCATCGACGAAGCCGCAGCAGGCACCAACACAGCCACCATCGACCGGTTGGCCGCCGCCATCGTGGCATTCGCGCTCCTGCAGCTGATCGCCAACCGCTTCGCCCGTTACACCGCACACCGTCTCGGTGAACGGACACTCGCCCGCCTCCGCGAAACCTTCGTCGAACGGACTCTCCGACTGCCCACAGCCACCGTCGAGAAAGTCGGAACCGGCGACCTGATGACCCGAAGCTCCTCCGACGTGGCCACCATCGGCATGCTGACCAGGCAAGCCCTCCCCGAACTGTTCCTCGCCGCCGTCCAGGTCGTCTTCATCCTGACCGCGGTATTCCTGGTCAGCCCACTGCTGGGAGCCTGCGCCCTGATCGCCGCCCCCACCCTGTGGTGGGTCACCCGCTGGTACCTTCACCGCGCGCGGTCGGGGTATCTCGCCGAAGGCGCCGCCAACACGGAGATGTCGCAGGCTCTGGCCGAGACCGTCGAAGGCGCCCGCACCATGGAGGTGCTGCGCATCGGTCGTTACCGCATCGACACCGGCGACACCAAGCTCACCGAACTGATACGCACCAGGCGTTACACCTTGTTCCTGCGTAGCGTCCTGTTTCCCGTGGCGGAGCTCTCCTACGCATTGCCCATCGCCGTGGTTCTGCTGGTCGGCGGGCTCGGCTACATCAACGGTCTCGTCGGTCTGGGCGCCGTGGTCGCCGCGACCTTGTACCTCCAGCAACTGTCCGAACCACTGGACACGGTGCTCATGTGGCTGGAACAGCTGCAGCGCGGCAGCGCCTCCTTCGCCCGCGTGGAAGGCCTCGCCGCGCTCGATGACGACCCATCCACCACCGACACGGAACCCGTCGACGACCGGATCAGCCTCGACGGTGTCCGCTTCGCCTACCGCGGCGGACGCGACATCCTCCACGGCGTCGACCTGCACGTCGAACCGGGGGAGCATCTGGCACTGGTCGGCCCCTCCGGCGCAGGAAAGTCCACATTGGGCAAATTGTTGGCCGGGGTCGAACGCCCACATACCGGAAGCATCACCATCGGCGGCGCCGACATCGCCGACCTCCCACCCGAACAACTACGCCAACGCGTCGCACTGGTCACCCAGGAACATCACATATTCATCGGCACACTGCGCGACAACCTCATCCTCGCCAAACCCGACGCCACCGACACGCAAATCACCGCCGCACTCCACGCCATCGACGCCGACCTGCTCGACCGGCTCCCCCACGGACTCGACACCGAACTGGGCCCCGGGACCACCACACTCGACGCCGACGCCCAACACATCGCCCTCGCACGACTCATCCTGGCCAACCCCCACACCCTCATCCTCGACGAAGCAACCGCCCTACTCGACCCCACCACCGCCCGCCGCACCGAACGCTCCCTCGCAGCGGTCTTGAAAGGACGAACAGTCGTGTCCATCGCGCACCGTCTCCACACCGCACACGACGCCGACCGCATCGCCGTCATCGACCACGGCCGCATCGTCGAACTGGGAAGCCACGAACACCTCATCGCCGCCGACGGCGCCTACGCCCACCTGTGGCACACCTGGCACGGCGACCGGTGAACTAATACGCCGACACCGCCTTCTCCTCATTGGGCAGCAAAATCCACAAAGCGATGTAAATGATGAACTGCGGTCCGGGCAGTATGCACGACAGGACCGCGATGATCCGCATGGTCGTGTTCCCGATACCGAAACGACGTGCCAAACCGGCACACACTCCGGCGATCATGCGCCCCTGGCGAGGCCGATACAGTCTGTTGCTCATCGTCGGCTTTCCCCTTCCTCTCAAACTGACCGGTTACCCTCAATCGTGCCTGTGCCAACAACAGCGACGCATCGGTGATGACACCTAGACAACCCTGAGGTTTCGGTGCACCGGCGGCCCCACCCACCCTGCCGGGTCGGCTCTCTTCCGGCCGAAGCGCCGACTCGTCGAACAGCGCCAATACCGGGTCGACGACACACCGGACGTGGCACAGGTACACATGTGCCGACAGGTGACAACTGCGCCTCGGGCGGTACTGAAGCCCCTACTCGTAACTACAACACCATCGCCGGTCGGGGCATGGACCAAGACGAGCGAAGAACCCTCGGCACTGATCGTGCCCCAGTCTCAAAGACACCCCATCTTCCGCCTCTGCAACACCCGAAGCCGCCACCACCTCCTCCACGAGAAAGGCCGGGAATCCGGCGAGCCTCTCATCTTCGAGAGACCCCATGTGCACGGCCTACCACGAAGTCCACAAAATCCATCGGGCCCCAACCCGGTTACGTCACAAAACGATGCCACCATCCGCCACACCGGCCACTCCCATCCGCTTGTTCGATTCGGCCAACCACACCGCTGCCGACCGCCATAGTTGAACCCATGAACAAGTTCAACCTCACCGACGTCGCGGCCCACGAACTATCACTCGCCGCCGAATCACCCGCCGGACGCAGCACCGACACCGTCATAGGCGGCTCCCGAAGGCGCCTACGACAAAGCGTCATGACCCTCATCGCCGGAGAACGCCTCGCCGAACACGAGTTCCCCGGCGAATCAACACTTCAAATCCTCTCCGGATCGGTACGCCTCGACACCGGCGACGACTCCATGACCGGCGACCCCGGCGACCTCTTGGTCATCCCACCCGAAAGGCACAGCCTCACCGCCGTCACCGATACCGCCATGCTCCTCACCGTCGTCAAGTAACCGGTCAAACTCCAACGAAATACCCAAGGCACCCGCCAACGTGTACGCCAACGGCAACACGTCGGCCGCCGAAATCGTGGCGCCCGCCAAAGCCTCCACCCCACTCACCTCTTCAAGCCGACAACCCTCAAAACGAGCCCCCACCGCCTTCGCCTCATGCAACTTCGCGCCCTGCAGATCACAATCCACAAAACGCACCCCCGAAACATCCGCCCCGGTGAAATCGACCTCCGCCATTCGACAACCAACAAACTCCACATGAGAAAAACGAGTAAACCGAAACCCCGCCAGATCAATCCGGCAGTCACTAAACGACACGTCCTTCACGACACCGTCGGTCCACTGCAAACCCGTCGCACGCGCCCCCATCACCTGCGACCGAAGCAACGAACACCGCTGCCCCACGACCCCCGCCAGGCTCACCGACTCCAAACGACAATCCCGCCACACACCGTTCTGCCACGCACCCGACGACAAATCCGTGCCCACGAACCGACACTGCTCCATCTCAAACCCCGCAGCACGAACCCCCGCACAACCGTCCCGCCCCACCTCCAATCGCCACCAGTCCACCTCCGACTCAAACACGCGGTCCCCTACCGGCTCCAACCTCTTCGGAAGATCCGGCACCGCAATACGACCCATCCCGCGTGCCACAACAAACCCCTTTTCCCACGACACAACACGACGGCCACACCCTAAACACCTCCCCCGACACTCACCGCCCCCACCGCGATAATCGACACCTCCCGTCACACCGAAACAAGTTAAACGTGAAACTTCTTTTCCTCGACCAGTGGCCCACAGGCGGCATGGCAAAAAATCCACGACACGGCACACCCGCATCCAACCCGACCGATCACGCAGACTCCGCGGCCTCACCCCAGCACCCCGCATTCATTCCCTTGGCACCAAAACCACGTCACCACCACCGTCCTGCTCACCACGCTCCATCAAACGAAAGGCACCAACGATGAACCGATTCACCGGTAAAACCGCACTGATCACCGGCGCCGCCCACGGCATCGGCGCAGCATGCGCACGCCGCCTCACCAACGAAGGCGCCCGCGTCGCCATTACCGACATCGACATCACCGCAGCCCGCGCCACCGCCGCCGAACTAAACGGCGCCACCGCCATCGCCTGCGACGTCACCGACCCCCAACAAGTCACCACCGCCGTCGAAGCAGCAGCAGCACAACTGGGCGGCATCGACATCGTCATCAACAACGTCGGCGTCGCCGGCGGCATCACACTCGAGGAACTCGACGAAACCGAATGGCACCGGCAAGTCGACCCCACACTCCACGGCACCATCCGCGTCACCCAGGCGGCAATACCCCACCTACTCACCGCCCCAGGCGGCGGCGCCGTCGTCTCCATCAGCTCCGTCAATGGCCTCGCCGCCATCGGAGACATCGCCTACTCGGCTGCCAAAGCCGCCCTGGTCAACATGACCCAAAATCTCGCCGTCGAATACAGCCCGGCCCGCACCGGTACCATCGGAGCCGCCTCAGGATGGGCCCGATTCAACGTCGTCGCCCCCGGCACCGTCGCCACCCGCGTCTGGGACGACAAACCCACCAACTTCGAACGTCTCCGCAGGGCATACCCCCTGGGCCGCGTCGGACACCCCGACGACATCGCCGCAGCCGTCGCCTTCCTCGCCGGCCCCGACGCATCCTGGATCACCGGCATCACCCTGCCCGTCGACGGAGGACTCCTCGCCGGCCCCGCCGTCTTCATTCCCGACATCGGACGCCGCGAAACCGTCACACCCAACGAGTAAAACCATCATCACCAACCACAACACGGGAGCAGCATTGAACACACGACAAGCCGCACAACGCTGGGCCGACACCTGGACCACCGCATGGCCCACACAAGACACCGAGGCACTCTGCGCACTCCAGGCCACCGACGGCGACCACTACGCCTCACCGTTCCGTCGCTACCAAGGCCGCAGCGGTCTACGCACCTACCTGACCGAATGCTTTAACGACGAGGTCGCACCCACCACAGCCTGGTTCGGCACACCCCGCATCGACGAAGACAACGCGACCGTCGAATACTGGGTACACCTCACCACCGCCGCAGGCCCCTTGACCATCTCCGGTTGCACGAACCTCACCTTCGATACACACGGCCTCGTCACCTGCGCACGCGACTACTCCCACGCCACCGAAGGCCACCTGGAACGTCCCGCCAACCTCACCTGACCCGGTCAAGCCGACAACAACGTCAACCGCATGACACGGTCGGGATTGTCGACGTTGGTGTCCACGAACACCACCGACTGCCACGTCCCCAACGCCACGTCCCCACCGACGACGGGCAACGTCGCGTGAGGCGCGATGAACGCCGGCAACACGTGATCCCGACCGTGCCCGGGGCTGCCGTGCCGGTGCCGCCAACGATCATCGGGCGGCAACACGTCGTCAATCGCCGCCAGCAGGTCCTCGTCGGAGCCGGCGCCCGTCTCGATCACCGCGATACCGGCGGTGGCGTGCGGGACGAACACGTTCAACAACCCGTCGCAGGCACCGACATCGTCCAGAAAACGACGGCAGTGGTCGGTGACGTCGACAGCGCAGCCGGTACGGCCTGTCGTGATCTCGATGGTGCGTGTCTGGAGTCGGTGACCCATGACGGTCGATACTGCCACGCGGTGTCGGTACGTTTTGGGTCACCGGGCACCATGGTGTACGTGAACCTTGTTGACGTGTTTCCCGACGACCCCACGCCCGACGCGGTGTTCGAAGCCTTCACCGGCTGGGCGAACAACGCCGGATTCGACCTCTACGACGCCCAGGAGGAGGCGCTGATGGAGATCGTTTCCGGGAACAACGTCATTGTGGGAACGCCGACGGGGTCGGGGAAAAGTCTCATCGCGCAAGGCGCCCACTTCGCGGCGTTGGCGTCGGACCGCACCAGTTTTTACACCGCACCGATCAAAGCGCTGGTCAGCGAGAAATTTTTCGACCTGTGTGAGCGGTTCGGCACCGATAACGTCGGGATGATGACCGGCGACGCCAGTGTCAACCCCGATGCGCCGTTGATTTGTTGCACCGCCGAGGTGTTGGCCAACATCGCGTTGCGCGACGGTGATTACGCCGACGTCGGTCAAGTCGTCATGGACGAGTTCCACTTCTATTCGGAGCCGGACCGTGGCTGGGCTTGGCAGGTGCCGCTGCTGGAGCTGCCTCACACACAGTTCATTCTCATGTCGGCAACCCTGGGCGAGACCACGTTCTTCGAAGAAGATCTCACCCGGCGCACCGGGCGTCCCACCGCATCGGTGACATCGGCGACGCGGCCGGTGCCGTTGTACTACCGCTACTCGACCGAACCGCTGCAACAAACCATCGAACTGCTGTTGGGGGAGGACAAAGCCCCCGTCTACATTGTGCATTTCACGCAGGCGCAGGCCATGGAACAGGCATCGGCGCTGATGAGCATCAACGTCTGCACCAAGGCCGAAAAAGCCGCCATCAACGATCTACTGGGTGGTTTCAGGTTCACCACCAAATTCGGCAAGGCTCTTCAGCGACTGGTGAAGCACGGTATCGGTGTTCACCACGCCGGAATGCTGCCCAAGTACCGGCGCCTTGTCGAACGGCTCGCCCAAGCGGGTCTTCTGAAGATCATCTGCGGCACCGACACCCTCGGAGTCGGTGTCAACGTTCCCATTCGCACCGTCCTTTTCACCGGCCTGTCCAAATATGACGGCAAAAGGGTGAGGCGGCTGCGGTCACGCGAGTTTCACCAGATCGCCGGCCGTGCGGGCCGCGCCGGTTTCGACGCGGAAGGCCTCGTCGTGGCGCAGGCACCCGAACACGTCATCGAAAACCAAAAAGCCATCACCAAAGCCGCCGACGATCCCAAAAAACTACGCAAGATCAAAAAGAAGACCGCGCCGGAAGGTTTCGTCGGATGGTCCCATGAAACGTTCGACAAGCTTCAGGACGCGCCGCCGGAGCCCCTGGTCTCGCGTTTCACCGTGTCCAACGCGATGCTCATCAACGTCATCGCCCGGCCCGGAGACGCCTTCGAGGCGATGCGGAAACTCCTCACGGACAACCACGCCCCGCCCGGCATTCAACGAGCACTCATCCGCGAAGCAATCGCCATGTACCGCTCCCTGTTGGCGGCGGGCATCGTGGAAAAACTCGACGAACCCGACGCCAGCGGACGCACCGTCCGCCTCATGGTCGACCTCGACCCCGACTTCGCACTCAACCAGCCACTGGCACCGTTTGCATTGGCGGCGTTCGAACTCCTCGACACCGAAGAACCCACCCATGCGTTGGACGTCATCAGCCTCATCGAAGCCATCCTCGAAGACCCGCGACAGGTGCTCATCGCACAGGAGAAACGCGCCAAAGGGGAAGCCATCGCGGCCATGAAAGCCGACGGCATCGAATACGACGAACGCATGGAACGGCTGAACGACATCAGCCACCCCAAGCCGCTCGAAGAACTTCTCGACGCCGCCTACACCGAATACGGTCGCTCCCACCCCTGGATCCGTGACCACCAACTGCGACCCAAAACAGTGGCCAGAGACATGTACGAACGCGCCATGACCTTCACCGAATACATCGCGTTCTACGAACTGTCCCGCGCGGAGGGCATCGTCCTGCGCTATCTGGCCAACGCGTACAAAACCCTCGAACAAACCGTTCCCGAACAGCACAAGACCGAAGAACTGAGAGACATCACCGCCTGGCTGGGAGAACTTGTCCGGCAAGTCGACTCCAGCCTCCTCGACGAGTGGGAAGAACTGTCCAACCCCACCGACGACGACCGGTCCCAGCCCATCCGCACGGAAACATCCACAGCGATATCGGCCAACACTCGTGCCTTCACCGTCGCGGTCCGCAACGCCATGTTCCGTCACGTCGAACTGGCCGCCTTCGATCGGCCCACCGAATTGGCCGGACTTCAAACCGGGCTCACCGTCACCGATTGGGAGGAGGCACTCGACCAGTATTACGAAGAGCACGACGACATCGGGCTCGGCCCCAATGCACGCAGCCCCAAGATGCTCCAGATCGAAACCGACGCCGCTACATGGCGTCTGTCCCAAGTCATCGACGACCCCGACGGTAACCACGACTGGCGCATCGAAGCCGACGTGGACCTTGCCGCCAGCGACGAAGCCGGTGAGGTCGTCCTGACCGTCACGGGGATGCGGCGACTATAGCCACACCACACCGTCACCAATCACCTACAGTCGGTGACCGATGCGATATCTTGTCCAACATCATGAATATCGCCTCCCCAACCACCGAGAACGCCCTGTACCCACCTATAAGACAACAACGTCGCCGCAACATCACCGTCACCGACATCGTCGACACGGCCACCACACTGGCCGACGAACACGGGCTCGACGCCATGTCCATGCGAAAAGTCGCACAGCGACTCGGCGTCGGCACCATGTTCCTGTACACGTACCTACCCAGTCGCGCCGAACTCATCGAACTCATGGTCGACGCCGTTTGCGAACGCATCGCCGCCGGCGGCCACCGCGAAGACCTCGGCTGGCGCCGCCGCCTCAGCGACTGCGCCCACGACGACCTTCTCGCGCACCTACGTCACCCATGGCTCGTCGACGCCCACAGTCAACGACCACGCAAAGGTCCCGGAGCCACCGCCAAGTACAACCGCGAACTGGCCAGCATCGACCGCATCGGACTCAGCGACTCCGAAATGGCAACCATGGTCACCCTGGTCACCGCACACGTCCAGGCATCGGCCCGGCGGCACCTCAACACCCGACACCGACCACACACCACCGACCCACGCCGGTCACCGGTCGCCGCCAGAGTCATAGCCGCCGACACATGCGACGGCTTCGAATTCGGTCTCAACCGCATCCTCGACGGCATCGCGGCCATCACCCGCCGACGTTGACCTCACAACTCACGCGACCACGTTTGAGCCGTCAACTCGTCACCGAACATCGACGTCTGCGTCTCCGACTCGACAACAAACCCAAAACGCCGATACAACCTGGCATCCTCCGTCAACCGGTTCACCGTCCACAACCGGATGCGCCGATAACCCGCGTCCGCAGCAAAAGACAAACAACGGGAAACAAGCGCACCACCCACTCCCATGCCCCGCGCATACGGCTCCACCAACAACACTCGAAGCTTCGCCACCGACGGCTCATCATCGGGCACACACATGACCGACCCGACCATGTCGCCCCCATAATCGGCAACCCACAGTCGACTCTTAGCAGACGGACCCTCAGCCGCGTAATCAGCCACAATCGTCGCCACCAACGCCTCATACCGACTACTCCAGCCA
>DHCFI07803__coassemble_1835_pt1 | contig 11622 bp, 10 predicted proteins | sample DHCFI07803__metabat2_low_PE_023 | metagenome-assembled genome bin DHCFI07803
ACGGCGGGGGGCGGGGCGGTGGCGCCGAGCAGGGGACGGGCCTCCAACAACTGCCGTGTGTAGGAGTGCCGTGGCGTGTCGTAAACCTCCATGATGGATGCCTGTTCGACCGCACGGCCCTTCTGCAGGACCGTGACGTCGTCGGCGACCTGCCCGATCACGCCCAGGTCGTGGCTGATCCACACCACGGCGGTCCCCATGTCGTGTTGCAGGGCCCGCACCAGATCGATGATCTGAGATTGAGTGGTCACATCCAACGCGGTCGTCGGTTCGTCGGCGATGAGGACCTGCGGGTCACATGCCAACGCGATGGCGATCATGACGCGCTGCCGTTGCCCGCCCGACAATTGATGGGGGTAGCCGTCCAGGCGGGAGTCCGGGTCCGGGATGCCCACCGCGTCCAACAATTCGGCGGCACGGGCACGCGCGGTGCGGCGTGTGAGACCGCGGTGGGTTTGAAGAGATTCGGTGATCTGCCGTTCCAGGGTGAGCAACGGGTTGAGCGACGTGCTCGGGTCTTGAAACACAAAACCGACGGTCTTTCCGTGGACACGACGCATTGTGCGTTCGCCGGCGCCGACCAACTCGACGTCACCGAGCGCCAACCGGCTCGAACCGGTCACGACGGCGCCGGGGGCGTCGAGCAGTCCCGTGGCCGCCAGCACGGTCATGGATTTTCCGGACCCGGATTCCCCGACCAGTCCGAGAGTCTGCCCGGGATGAACATCGAAGGAAACGTCATCGACGATCCGGGTACGTCCGATACGGACGGCAAGATCGCGAACGCTCAAGGCAGGCGTGGTCATCGATTTCTTCTCGCTTCGAGCATGGTGCGTTGTTTGGGATCGAGAACGTCTCGCAGGCCGTCACCGGCGAGGTTGAACGCCAACACGGTCACAAAAATCGCCGCGCCGGGGAACACACTCATCCACCACGCCTGTCCAAGGAAGCCCTGCGCGTCGAACAGCATGCGCCCCCAAGACGGTTGCGGTGGCTGCACGCCCAGGCCCAAAAACGACAGTGCGGCCTCTGCCAGCAACGCAAACGCCAACGACAGCGACGTTTGCACAATCATGGTGCCCGCGATATTCGGGAGAACGTGTCGGCCGAGGATATAGCCGTTACCGGTGCCCATGGTCCGCGACACCTGCACAAACGGTTCGACGGCGACGCTCAGAGTGGCGGCGCGGGCGACCCTGGCGAAGATCGGTGTGTAGACGACGCCGATGGCCAACATCGTAGTCGTCAGGCCGGGGCCGAGAACCGCCACGATCGCCATGGCCAGCAACAACACCGGGAACGCGAACATCACGTCCACGACGCGCATGAGTACGGTGTCGATTCGCCCGCGTAGGTAACCCGCCACGACACCGACCAGAAGCCCGGCCGCCAACGCGATCGCGACACTCACCACCGCCACGCGAAGCGACACCTGAGTGGCCACAAGGATACGAGACAGAATGTCGCGTCCCAGGTCGTCGGTGCCCAGCCAATGCCGCCCGTTGGGTGGTTGGAGCGCGTTGGCGACGTTGGTCTCGTTAATGCCGTACGGAGCGAGCCAGCCACCGACCAGCGCAACGACGACGATCAGAAGAAGGATCAGCACACTGGCGACGGTTACCGGATTCGACAACAGCAGTCGCCACGCGGCGACTCGCTTCCGCGGCGGGTCCGTCTCGATGTCGGTCGTGGTCATGACAGCCGAATCCTCGGGTCGACAACCGCGTACAGCACGTCGACGATCAGGTTGATCAACAAGAACAGGGCAGCGATCAAGAGGACCGCCCCCTGGATCATCGGATAGTCGCGGGCGGCGACCGAGTCGAACACGAGCCGTCCCAGCCCCGGCCACGCGAAAACAACCTCGACGACGATGACGCCACCGAGAATCGTGGCCAACTGGATTCCGGCGATGGTCAACACCGGGATCAACGAGTTCCGCACGATGTGGCGAAACGTGACGACGGCCGGTTCCAAGCCCTTCGATTTGGCCGTACGCACATACCCCATGGCGACGACCTCCAGTACGGCGGCGCGAATGTACCGCGTCATGATGGCCCCCGCCACGATGCCCACGGTCACCGCCGGCAGCGTGACGTGGCGCAGCCACTGCACCGGGTCCTCGGTGAACGCCGTGTAACCCGACGACGGAAACCAGCCCAGCATCGACGAGAACAGCGTGATGAGCAACATGCCCATCCAGAAATCCGGAATCGAGACGCCGAATTGGCTGCTGATCCGCACTATGGCGTCGCTGAAGCGGCCCTCGTGCAACGCCGACCAGATTCCGGCCGGAAGCGAGATCAACAGCGCGATGACCAGTCCGATCCCCGCCAAGGACGCGGTCGCGGGTAGACGGTCGAGCAGGTTCACGGTGACCGGCGAACCATTCCGGAAACTCACACCGAGGTCTCCGGTGACCGCGTTACCGAAGTAGGCGAAGAATTGCCGCCACAGCGGCTTGTCGAGTCCGCTGGCCACCTTGAGCGCCTCGTACGCCTCCGGGTTGTACCTGGTGCCCAACGCGATCCGGATGGGATCGCCGGGCACCAGGTGTACCAGCGAGAACACCACGACCATGACACCGGCGAGGACGACCGCCGAGTAGATCAGCCTCCGGGTCAGAAACCGCACGGTGGCGTTGCGGACGAAGGCGGCCACCGGCGCCGGGAGGCTCCTGGGTCGACCGGTCACGGGTTAGCCTCCGAAACTCGCGTCACGGAACCGCACGGCCCGGTCACCGCGGACCTCGTAGTCGAGCCCGGGAACCCACGCCTGGATCACCGACGGGTTGTACAGGTATATGTAGCTGGCCTCGTCGGCGACGATCGTGGCCAGGTCGGCGTACAGCTTTTTACGGGTATCGGTCTCGGTCTCGGTGCGAGCCTGATCGAGGAGGTCGTCCACGTCGGAGTTCGCGTAACCCTGCGCGTTGTTGGCGCCGTCGGAATGGTGCTGCGCGTAGTAGAAGTCGTCGGGGTCGATGTTGCCCAACCAGCCCATCATCAGCATGTCGAAGTTGCCGGTGTTCTGTTCATCCAACCAGGTCGCGAAGTCGGGACTGCGGATTTCCACCGTGATGCCCAACGGCTCCAGGTTGTCGGCGATGATCTGGGCGGCGGTGACCGTCTCGGGATATTCGGACGACACCAACAGGTCCAAGGTGACGTCGGTGATCCCGGCTTGGTCAAGAAGGGTTTGAGCGGCGTCGAGATCGGTGGAGTACGGGTTGTACTCGTGATACCAGACGCTTTGTTCGGGGATGGCCAGCTGGTTGGCGGTGGCGGTGCCGTAGGTCGTCGCCTGGACGATGGCGTCGCGGTCCACCGCGTAGGCGACGGCCTGGCGAACTCTCACGTCGTCCCATGGTTGTTTGTTGTGGTTGAGCGCCAGATACCAGTAGTCGTTGCTGGGTGTTTGGCCGAGCGTCAACGTCTCGGTTTCGGCGGCGAGCCCCTCCACCTGTTGAGTGGGTATGGAGTCGGTCCAGTCGACCTCGCCGCTTTTGAGCGCGGCGACGGCGGTGGAGCCTTCGGAGATGAACCGGAAGGTCACACCCGGGATGTCGGGTTTCCCCGCCCAGTGGTTTTCGTTGGCGACCAGAACGATCGAGTCACCACTTCGGTATTCGTCGACAGAGAAGGGGCCGGTACCGATCGGATGGGTCGTGATGTCGCCACTGTCGACATTGTCCTGCTGGACGATGGCGAGGCCTTTGAAGCCACCGAGGTTGGACAGCAGGTTGGGGCTGGGCTGAGAGACCTGGACTTCGACGGTGTGGTCGTCCGGAGCGACGATCTCCTCGATGGCGCTGAGCCGCCAGGCGTTGGACAGTTCCTCGTCGATGATCCGGTTGTACGAGTAGAGGACGTCGTCGGCGGTGAACGGTGAACCGTCGTGGAAGGTCACGTTGTCACGTAGCTGAAACGTCCAGGTCAACTGGTCGTCGCTGAGTTCCCACGACTGTGCCAGGGCGGGTTGCATCTCAAGGTTCTCGTCGGGCTCGACGAGGGTGTCGTAGACGTTTTCCAGGACCTGGAAGGAGAAGTAGGACGTGGTCATGTGGGGGTCGAGCTGGTCGGGTTCACCGGCGATCGCGGCGACCAGCGCATCCGAGGCGCCGCCGAGATCGGTGCCCTCACCGGCTGAACAGCCGGCGAAGACCATGACAGCGGCGGTGCCGGCGCCGATTAGTGCAGTGGTACGTCGCATCGCGGACTCCGAGGGATCATTTTAATGATGGTAGAATCAGTATATGGTTCATTCCGGCGCAGGGCAAGCCAGCTGCGCCGTTACACGATCTTGACACCGCGTAACCCGCACTTGCACGCGGAAAACGCCCGACACCGAAAGGCCTCGTGTGACCTACACGGTGCTCGCGATCGACCCCCGATCGCAGCTCATCGGAGCTGCCACCGCCTCGTATTCGTTGGCCGTCGGCAACGCCGTGATAGCGGTGGCCCCGGACGTGGGCGCCGTGGCAAGCCAGGCCTACACCAACCGCCGACTGCGTGCCCGCTGCATCGACGGGCTACGCAACGGGATGAGCCCACAACACCTCACCGACACGATCCCGGCATGGGATCCCGGGCATACACACCGACAGGTCGCCGTCATCGACCGCAACGGCCGCACCTCCGCCGTCACCGGGAGCGCGTGTAGCGCGTGGGCGGGCGAAGCGGAAGAGCCCGGGATGGTGACCATCGGAAACCTCTTGGCCGGCCCCGAGGTCCTCACGGTCATGCGCACCGTGTTCAAGGAGTCGGCCGACGCCGGGACCTTCGACGACCCGGCCGGGCGGTTCGCGAGCCGGCTACTGGACACCATGTCGGCCGGCGAACGAGCCGGAGGGGACGCCCGCGGCAGACAAAGCGCCGCCGTCCAAGTGGCACACATGTCCTCGACACGCGATTGGCCGCCTGCTCTGGCCGTCGATCTACGCGCCGACAACAGCAGGGACCCGCTGGCCGATCTGGGTGAGGCACTACAACTCCAGTTCGGTCCGCACTGACATCGGTCCTATGGGCCCATATCGAGCCTGACCTTACGACCGACACCACCCTGAGCCGCCATAATGGATACTGTTTTTCGGCGGTTCCCCGGGCCGACGACCACCGGTATACGGCGTCGGCCGACCGGTGACGCCACAGCGTGGGGCTGCCACGCCCCGTCGGTCGGCCGCCACCGTGTCATGAGCGTCAGCTTGCGGACCGCAGTCTCCGATCGACGGACCACCCCACGAGTCCACACCGGACTCTTATGGTTCTCACAGTCCGGCACCCGACGGGGCTGAGCGATCAAAACGCTTGGTCGCAACGCCACAAGTGGCCGGACGTGTTCGCTCGCCGAGTCGGCCGACGGCGAAATGAGAAAGAACATCCATTCGGCCTCCCCTCACTTCCACAGGCGAAAACCTCCCAACTCGTAAGCAACGCACGGTCAGGCGTGTTTCCCCGCCCCCGCGACCACCGAAAACCGGGCCCCACAAGAGCCCGGTCGTGTCCGTCCACGCCGCGCCGCACCGCACCGCACCCACAAGATGAGGGTCAACATGCGGGTGACGTCGTTAAGCGCCCTTGGGCCGTTGGTCGGCTCCCCAGCTGGACCGTCATCCTGATCAGGCTTCGAAAGGGCTTACCGCACCGGTCACCACAGTGACGTCGTCGTGGCCGTTGGCCCACCAGTGCGGCTGCGAACAACCGTAGGTGACCGAATCGCCCTCCTCCAACTCGATCCGACGGTCACCGTGCACGACCACGAGTCGTCCCTTGTCTACGGTAACGTGTTCGGTTCCGAGGTGCCGGAACGGCTGGCCCTCGTTGGAAAAACCCGGCGGAATCGTGGAACGGATGACTTGAAGGTTCGACTGCGACCGAGGCGTCAACAGTTCACGAACGACCCGTTGCGGTTCGGGCAGATCGGGCGAGGTTGGAAGGATGTACCGTTCATCGGCGCGCACCACCATGCTGTCGCCCCCCATGCCGCTCAACAACTTGGGAAGGCTGATACCCAGCGCGCTGGCCAGACGGTACAGCGACTGAAAGGACGGATTCCCCAAACCGCGTTCCAGTTGACTGATCAGACCGAAACTGACTCCCGATCGCTGACTCAACGCCTGCAGGCTAAGCCCCTGCCGCTGCCGCTCGACCCGAAGCGAAGCCCCCACTGCGGCGATCTCGAGTTCCGCCTCGTCCTTTTCACCCATTTGCACCAATGTACCCAGCCGGTCCGACATGTGCCGAGCAGCATGGTCGAAGACCGGCAACCCGGACCGTCCTCCACCGTAGAATTGTCTGGGACACAGCCGTCGACCCCGGCTACGCTCCCTTGAGGCATGTCTCTTCCCGTACGTGATTCGACAAACGCCTTACCGTCCCGCCGCTACCAAGGCCGCAGCGGTCTAGTTCAGATTCCCATCGCCATCATCCGTTACCCGTCACCGGCGTCGGTGTTTCACCGCCTTTGGGGTTGACGGGAACCATTGGCGAAATGTTCTCGATCGGTGCCAGGCCCGCCGATCAACTCCGTGACGTTCGTCTGCATGGGGCCACCACCCGGTCAGCATCCGGCGACGGCTCGGCGGAGGTCCGTAGCACCGAAGGGGTGCCGGGGTTCGTTGTCGGCCCGCCGACGTTGCTGTTCACCGCTGACTTCGTAGTACCCCGATGGTGGATCGTCGGCGCCGACCGGCCGCCAGGCGACACCGTTCAGATGCCGACCACCGTCACGGTACACACGCTTCCGTGTTCGAAGAGGCGGCTGGGCATACGACATCAACGCCCCCGTCCACGAGGAGAAATCGGGCTCGTGACCGCGGCGAGGCATCTCGGGGCGGGAACGCGAAACCCGGGACGCCGCCTCCGTGGTGCGAACGGTGGACCGTTCGCGCAATATCGACTCATCGGAATACCCGGTTTTACGCGTTGCGGCTCTTCCGGGACGCAACCTCCGGCGTCGGCATCGCGGGCGGAGCGGTCGTCACACGACGGCGATTGCCGTGCCCATCGTCGGCTCAAACCGACAACCGTGCTCCATCAGGTCAGCCAAAGGCCGCGCGTGATCGGTCGCGTGCACGAAGCAGCCGGACCGCAAGCACGAGGACAACCAGGAGTGCCACCACCATTGACGTCACCGCCACACCGTCGTCGGACTCGGCGGCGATCCATGCCAGCGCCCACACCATCGAGATCACAAAGCCGACCACCGCGACAGCTTGCAGAACAACGATGACCGAGACGACCCCCACCAGCACCAACGCCACCGCCCCGGTCACCGTCCCGGCACCGTCGTCCCCCAGCGCCGCCACGGTGGTCAACGCGCCGACGGCCGTGGCCGCCAACACCCATCCGGTGTAGAGCGTTAGCGGCGCCCACAGCAACAGTTGCGTGGGTCGGCGGGTGGTTCGAGGTACGGAGGTGGCCCGTCGCCAGGCTACGGTCAGCATCGCCAACAAAGCAACGATGACGATTTGCGACACCCAAACCTGCCGGGATACGAACAGACCAACCCAGCCCGCGTTCAGCACACCGACCGCGACGAGCCACCAGCCGGTGCGCCGATGAATCGTTCGGCCGCGTTGAGAAGGCAGCAGTTGCCACACCGCATAGGCGAGGAAGGCAAGGTATATGACGTTCCAGATCAAGAAAGCCGTGCCTGCGGGCAGGATCGGATTGGCATAGCTCCGTGCGACGTCGCCCACCGACTCGTCGGCGACGCCGCTGCCCCCGACCGCACCGGCGGCGAACTGGGTAAGCGCGGCGACCAGCACCGCGACGGCCCGAACGATATCGGTCCGTTGTGGACGTGAGATGTTCATGGGCGGGCTCCTTTGACGATCTGCAGACTTTGTATACCCGGCTCCACCGCCGATACCCACGGTTTCGTAAAACAGAGGTGAACAACCGCGCCGCCGACGTCTCGTACCGCGGGCCTCGAGTGAAAGACCGCGTTCGTGGAATGGGTTGGGTGTGCAACGCCGCCCCGACCCCTGGCGATGCCATCGAACAAACAGATTCCAATGTCCACATGCACTCATCGGCGACCGACGACCGTGGCGTTCTTTTCTCGCAACACCACGCCGACGCACAGTGTGACCGTTCATTGGGCGATGCCCATATCGAGAACGCCACGGCGATGCACCGGCACTACCGGCCGATCGGCGGATTCGAGTTGGCCGACCCGGTGATGCGTTGGTACCGGCGGCGGATGAACAGGTGCAACGTGACCCGCTGATTCGGTGAACGGCGTGCCCCGTTCCTTCGCCGGGGATATTGCCGGCGAAGCATTATGGTGAGTTGTCGGGTGAGCGTGGCGGTGCTTGCCCGGTCGGTAAAGGCTTTGTCGTCGGCGGTTTCACGTTCCCGGTTTTGGGCGGTGCGTTGTTTCTTGACGGCCCGGACGAAGGCGTATTCGACGACCCCGCGCCCTGGACAGGGGATAAAGCGGGTCGCGGAACGCGTCGACCAAGGCACGGAGTTTGCGAGCACTGGTGTGTCCGTATCGGATTTCCGGGTACAACGACAGGTCGCCGACTGCGGCGCGGCTCGCGTGGCGACGCAAAACATCAGCGCCGGGAGCAGCCCCAGGGCGTCGAGGACTATGTGACGTTCACGTCGGTTGAACGCGCGGCGATACCAACGACAAAAGCCTCACGTGTCGACGTCGACCGGTCAAACGTCGATACCGGAGTTTCCCCACACCCGGAACCGCTATGGAATCGTCTTCAGGAAACAAGATCGGGATACAGATCCTCGTACGGAACATTCGGGGTCTGGAACGGCACCCGGCCTCGGGTCTCCACCGAGCAGTCGGAACTCAAGATTGGAATGTATCGGCCACTGACTCGGCCGTTCAGCTCCTCGACATAGTCGAGGTGACCGCTACCGGTCAATTCATCACCCACCCGAAACAGATGGTTGCGGACGCTTCCGGCCAGGCTGCTCTCGTCACCGGCTTCGAAACCGAGCAACGTCGCACGTACCGCGATCGTGGCGGCATCATAGTAGATCAGACTGTATCCACTATAGAATTCCTCCGGTGTGGAGATACTTCTGCTCTCCGCCTTCACCGTCTGATTAACGGCCGCCTCGTAGTCGGCAAAGCCCGGCGGGCTCCAACCTTCGTCGTCGAGCCAGTACGGATCGAACGCACTCCCCTGAACCAGACGATAACGCTGTGGATTCTGTTCTGCGGTCGGGTCACACGCGGCACCCGAATAAGAGCCGGCCATATCGGGAAGCAGGCCGAGTTCGACCGTGTACACCGTGATCGGATCACCGTCGGCGGTCCGGCAACCGCGCAACTCCAGCGCACGCAGGAAGGTCCCCAGGTCGGAGTACCGTCCCGCGAAGAACACTCCGGTTGTCTCGGGATCGGCACAAACCTCGTTGACGATGTGATCGAAGTAGACCGTGGAGTCCCCGGAGCCGGCGCTGCCCTGGAACGTGAGCAGGTTACGGACCAGGTAGGGCCCGAGGTACCGGCGGAACTGGTCGGCCAGATCCTGCGAAAACACGTCATCGTCGTTTTCGTCGGCGAGCAACAGGCCTTGAACCGGTTCGTGACCGTCCTCCACTCGCCGGTCCAAATGATGTCGCAACGCCGCCGCGAAGTCCTCGTTGTCGGGCGCCGCCCGGATGAGGCCCGGCGAGTTCACATGGTTGATGGACGTCGACGTCGACGAACCCGCGATCATGGGAATGTTCAGCTCGGACAGATCCCGTGCCGTCTGCTCGGTCACCGTCGTCGAGGTCGACTGTCCGATCACGATCGACAGCGGGATGTCGTCGTCGATCATCGACGCAAGAGTATCGACGACCGTATCGGCGCCCTGCTGTATCGCACCCTCGTTGGCCAGGTACAGCTGAAATATTCTGCTGTGCTCGGTCGCCGCCTCGATGCCGGAATCGGTTTCCACAAAACCGTTCTGTCTCATGATGCCCACATAGGCACCCTCCACGGCGTGAAGGATCTGCTCCTCGTCCAGATCCGCTTCACCGCTGAGGGAAAACGAACCCATGAGGACGATGCGAAACGCCTCGACGTCGTCTTCGGCGGCCCGGTCCTCCACCGCGGTGTTCATACGGTGAATACGGTCGGTGATCCAATCCAGGCCCGGGTCGAAGGACTGCGACCCGTCGTTCACTCCGACACATTCACCGTCAACCTGTTTCAACCCGCTACCGCAGACGAGGTAGGGCCAACCGAACACTCCTCCCATCGCACCGGCGAGGATCACGACCACGGTCGACAACGCCACCGCCAGACGACTGCGCCGAAACCGGCTTCGCTGGAGCGGTGAGCCGATACTACGCACCAGTTCCGAGCGAGTGAGCGGAAACTCGAGATCGCTGATAACGGACCGGCCGTGTTCCACAGGTGTACCTCACACGTCGATGTCGGAGTCCAGGGGGTTGACCGGACGCTCCAGCGAAATGTTCTCGTGAAACTCGGCTTCCGCCCGGAAGGGGCCGGCGTCCTCGCACACCGCCCCCAGATCGTGGAGCGCCGTTCGAACCCGCAGATGAACATCCCTGGTGTACATGCTTTCAAAGGGGTCCTCGATGACCCATTTACCGGCGACGATGCGGACAAGTCTTGACAACCTGTGCCCCAACGGGGGCGTACCGCCGCCGCGACGCGGCCCGCGGTTGCGGACCAGAAACGCGTACCGCTGCAACGGTGTAAACGTCTCGACGTCCTCGTCGTCGATCGGCGGTTGCGGCACAAAGGCAGCGTGACGAATCAGATCAAGAACATCGGCTTCACGTCCCGGCTGGTCAAGAAGCGCATCGAGTTGTCGACACACCTCCATAAGGTCACCCGCGCCAAGCGTGTAGTAGTACCAGTTACGGGTGTATTCGCGGCCCTTTTTCCCGGATCGTCTCGCGAGTCGACGGAACGCTCCGTCACGATCACAGCGGTCCCATGTCGGCTCCGTGGGCCAACGATGCAGGAGCAACCGCATCAACAGGGCACGAGCCGACCGCGCGGCCCCCGAGTTCTCGTTCCAGGCCAGCCACCGACGATCGTCGAGCCCGGTGAGGTCCTCACTCAGCCCGTATGTCTGAATCAGATAGTCGACGTCCTCGATGTCTTTGGCCAAAGAACATATCGTCAACGCCTCGAGTGCATGACTGGCCAAGTCCAATTCAGAGTGTTTGAGGAGCGCTTTCACGAGCGTGTTGCACAGGTGTTCTTTCAGCGTGAGACCATCGACGCCGCTGCGCTGTCTGGCCAACAGCCGCTGAAGCCCGTGGTGGGCGTGCATCCCGTCGATCGCCTGATCCTGCAGCAGTTGGCTGGTCGCCGTCGCATAACCGCCGGTGAGCCCGTACACGAGTCCGGGAAAGTAGTCGTCGATGTGATGCGGTATCCGCTCGGCCAACCGACGCACCTCGGTAGGGCTGAAATCCGGGACCGGGACCGCCTTGGTCTTGGCCATGTGCGGTTCTTCGGGAGTACTACTGACCAGCAACAACGGGATTCGGTCGGTGTCCTTGTGCGTCGGTGACGAGTGCACGGATCGAAACAGCGCCAGCAGTCCGCCTCCTTTACCCGCCGGTTGCTTCAACGCGTCGACATCGTCCAAAAAGATCACACGGCGATACTGGTCGGCACCGG
>DHCFI07803__coassemble_1843_pt1 | contig 11563 bp, 8 predicted proteins | sample DHCFI07803__metabat2_low_PE_023 | metagenome-assembled genome bin DHCFI07803
GTGTGGAGCCACCGTTGCCTCGCGAAAACGCGTTCAGTCGCAACCGTTACAGGTCACCGTAGGTTGCCGCACGGCGGCGGCGCCTGGTCACCATCAACGCTGCCAATCCAAGTGCTGCGATCAATGCGGCACCGCCGACGGCGGTGGTCAAGCTGACACCGGTTGTCGGAAGCTTGCCACTGGCATCGTCGTCACCGGGATCGCCGGGTTCACCCGGGGCGCCCGGTTCGGTCTGAACGTGCACCGTGAACTGAGCACTGTTGTTCGACTCGTCGGTGTCGGGCTGCGTCGACAGCACCGCGGCGCTGCCGGGCAGCTGCTCGTCCGGAGCGTCCACCAGAGTCACCGTGAACTCGATGTCGCGCGACTCACCGGCACCCAGCGGGTCGCCCACGGGGCACAGCACGACGGTCGCGTCGTCTGAGACGGACTCACAGCCGCCCGGCATCGCCGTCAACTCGACATGAACCGGCAACGTGAACACGACGTGGTAGATCGCGACCTCGGCCGGACCGTTGTTGGTCACGGTCAACGTACCCGTGGCCTCCTCGCCGATCTTGCCGTCGATCTCGGTGGCCGCGATCGCCAGGTCGGCACGGTTTTCGGTCGCGTTCACCAGGAACGCGGCGGTGTTGTTCGTCTCGTCCGGGTCGGCCGCCGACTGGGTGTTCACCGTCGCCAGGCCCGCCTGCTGCTCGTCCGGAGCGTCCAGGATCGTCACGGTGATCGTGACCGTTGCGGACTCCCCGCCGTTCAGCACGGTCGGAACGGCGCACCACACGGTGCCGTTACCGACGGCCTGACAGGTCTCGGGCAGCTCGGCCACCTCGGCGTGCGCCGGAACGGTCAACAACACCTGGTGGTCGGCCGCGGTGGCGGGACCGTGGTTGGTAACCGTGAACACGACGTCAACGACGTCGCCGGGGAAACCGTCGGTGTCCTCGACACCAAGCTCAAGATCCGCACGGTTCTCAATCGAGGTCACATCGAAGACGTCGAAGTTGTTCAACGTGTCGGGGTCGGGCTGAGACCCGGTCACCTGCGCGCGTCCCTCATCGGACTCGGCGGGAACGTCGACCATCGTCACCGGGATCGTGTAGACGACGGAGGCACCGACCTCGAGAAGGCCCAGCGAATCGCACTGGATACGCGTCGGGTCCGCACCCTTGACGTAGCAGGCCTCCGGCAGGTCGCCCATCTGAGCGTAAGCGGGTACATACGCTTCGACCGAGTGGTCACGAGCCGGCGCGCCACCGTGGTTGGTGACCGTCAGGTGCAGCTCGGTCTTGTTGTTGATCGGCGCAACGAGGTCGTTGCCCGACAGCGACAGGTCCGCGCGGTCGCCGTGCGTAAAGACCGCGAACTCCGCCCAGTTGTCGTCTTGAGTCTCACCGGGCTCGGTCGTCGAAAACGCGGTCATACCGGCCTCGGCGGGACGGCTGGACGTGATCGACACGTGGTCGGCTGCGCCTAGCGCCTGACCCGCAACCCAGGCCTGGTTACGCAGACGGGTGTCAACGGGGGCGTCAGCGGCGACGCTGAAGCCCAATGCCTGCGCGCCACCGAGCGACAGTTCCTCGCCGCCGGCGATCGTCTCGTCCGGCCACACACAGTCGACGATGAACGCCAGGCTTTGAATCTCACAGCCCGCGGGAGCCGTCGTGAAGGACAGCTCGGTCGGCACGATGACCGTGAAGGCGACGCCTTCGATGGTGCGGTCGGACTCGTTGCTGAACGCCAACACGGAGTCGTCGATAAGACCGTCCTCGCCCGGTGTTACCGCGAGGTCGCGCTTGGCCCAGGTGGCCAGGTCCGGCCCGCCTTCGGAGGCGATCCGGGCCTCGACGACCGTCGCGTTGTCACGGGGGTCGCGGTCGACCTGGTCGGCGACGACCTCGATCGTGGCCAGACCGAGAAGCGTGCCGGCCTCCCCGCCCGAGGTGAACAGCGTGAAGGCGTTCAGGTTGGCCAGGGCGCCGGCTTCGAGGCTGCCGATGGCACAGGAGCCGCCCCGACCGTCGTCGGCCAGCTCGCACGAGGGGGCAAGCTCATCGGACACCCGCATGGAACCGGCTTCGGAGTCTTCGGGCAGCTTGAAACGCAGGGTCACGTTGGTGGCCGTGGCCTCGGCCGACACGTCGTTACCGACGACGACACGGACCGACTTCGCCGACGAGTCCAAGCTCGCCGTGGCGCTGTGAACGGAGACCGACAGATCCACGGCGGGGTCTTCGGCCAGTGCGGGCGACGTCGCGGTCAAGGCAACCGACAGACCCAGTACGGCCACACCACCGGTGGCCACACCACGTCTCAACAGACGACGAAACACAGACATATGGGGTGACTTCCACTCGAAAAGGGATGAACAACGGGCACTGTGGGCGACGGGTGAAACGCCGACTCCTGTCCGCCGACCAGGACACGCCAACGATGCCCGCCGGGACGCGAATGATCAACAAACGATGCCAACCCGTTATGAGATTTTCGCTGCTTGGGCATCGGCGGTGACGTCGGTGTTTAAGAAGGTGTCGTTAAACCCGCCGTTGTGTTGCGTTCTGTCCACAAACGGCTTCCGCGTCCGTTTCGTTGCGGATCCGGCGAATGTGGGGGGCACCCGCGCCGACACCGGCGGGCTTCACAGCAGACCCTGATATGGGCACTTTTTCGCATGAACCGGAGCAAAGCTCCGAAAGACCCTCAAGCACCACATGGCGCCACGTATCCGTCCACTGCGGGGGAACATCTCGCTACCGCACGAAGGACTTGTCGGCCCGCGTCACGGCATGGCCGTCCGATGTGCACCAGGGTGGCGCTCGACCGGCTCTACCGGTGGTCGATCAACCGCCCGGCCAACACGGTGGCAACACACGAGCCCGCCCCGTCCGCGACGAGCGCCGTGTACGGGTCACCGGAGGTGTCGACGGAGAAAACGGCCAGATCCGCCCGGTTGCCCGGCCGCAGGGTTCCGAAGTCGTCACGTCCCATGGCCTTGGCGCCGCCCGCCGTCGCCGCGGTGAACAGCCACTCGTCCAAGCCGTCACCGGTGTCGCCCTGTTGGACGGCGATCGAACGCAACACCGGCAGTTCGCCGACCACGTCCAGGTCCGGGGAGGAGGCCAGCGAGTCGGTGCCCACCGCGATCGGGCTGTTCTCGGCCCGGTAGGCCGCCACGGGGGCGGCACCGGATTCAAGCCGGGCATTCGAGCGGGGACACAACGCGACGTGAGTGCCTCGAGCACGTAGGAGCGCACGGTCGGCGGCGTCCAGGTGTACGCCGTGCGCGACGTGGGAATCGGCGCCCAACAGCCCCCAGCCGTCCATTTCGGTGGCCGGCGATCCGCCGCACCCGCCCTCGAGCAGCTCGAACGCCGCGCCGAGTCTACGACTCATGTCGGCGAACGGGCCGGTGCCGGTCCGCACGTAACCGTCTTCGTGCATCGTCTCGGCCAGATGCGGATGCAGTCGCAGGCCGCGAGTGCGGGCGATCTCGGCCAGGTCGACGCCGACGGACCGTCCCAGTGTGTACAACGTGTGGGGACTGACGCCGACCCGTAGATCGGTGTCGTTTCCCGCCACAACACGATCGAGAACCTCGATGTGCCCGGACCGCTCGTTTTCCCAAGCGACGTGGTCGACGAAGCACGCCTCGTAGTACAAAGTCCCGGCCAGGCCCGACTCCAGCAGCGGTGCAAAGGCAGCCGACGGGGTCACGACGTCGGCGACACCGGTAACGCCGTTACGCAGGCTCGCAGCAACACCCACCCGAATCGAGTCCACCCAGTCTTCACTCGACATCGTCGGGTTACGGCGAGCGAAGTCCTGAATCCACTCGAAGAACTCCTTGCCGTTGGTGTAGTGATCGGCGTATGCCGAATAGCACAGATGTGTGTGGGCGTTGACAAGCCCGGGCGTGAGAACGCCGTCGAATTCGATCACCTCGTCGGCGGTCAACGTCGCGATCGGCCCGACCTCCCGGATACGGCCGTCGGCCACGACGACACCACCGTCACGGATCGGGGGCCCGGCGACGGGCACGACGACGGGGGCACGGTACAACGTGGTCACTACAGCTCCTTTGTGGGGCGTCAAGGAACGACCGCGCCGGCACGGCACACCGCGATCGGGTCCGCCGGGCTCATGGAAAGCCCGGGTTAGGCCTTGTTCGCCTCCAGCAGCGGCAAGGCGATGGACGACACGTGCGAGCGAACCCGGTCGTCGGTGGGATCGTCGGCAGGTGTCCGGTGAACGGCCAACCGCTCGTACAGGGTGTCCCGCTGGGCGGGAATACGGCCGGCGGCACGGATCAGATTGATCAGTTCGTGCAGATTCGACCGGTGACGTGCGCCGGCGGAGGAGATCACGTTTTCCTCGAGCATGATGGAACCGAGATCGTCAACTCCCATGTGGAGCGACAACTGGCCGGCAGCCTTACCCGTGGTCAGCCACGAAGACTGAAGGTGCGCGATCTCGTTGAAGTACAGGCGCGCCACCGCCAACATCCGCAGGTACTCCATCGTGGTCGCCTGCGTACGACCCTTCAGGTGGTTGTTCTCCGGTTGATACGTCCACGGAATGAACGACCGGAAACCACCCGTGCGGTCGTGCACGTCACGAATCATCCGCAGATGCTCGATACGCTCGGCGTTGGTCTCGCCGGTGCCCATCATCATCGTGGCGGTGGACTCGACCCCGAGATTGTGTGCCACCTCCATGATCTCGCACCAACGCTCACCCGACTCCTTCAACGGCGCCAGCGCCTTACGCGGCCTCTCGGGCAGAAGCTCCGCTCCCGCGCCCGCGATCGAATCCAACCCGGCGGCCTTGATACGCCGAATCGCCTCCTCAATCGAAACATTGGAGACGGTGGACATGTGAGCGATTTCGGACGGACCGATCGAGTGGATCGTCAGCTGGGGGAACTCCCGCTTGACGGCGCCGAACAGTTCTTCGTAGTACTCGACGCCGTACTCGGGGTGGTGGCCACCCTGCAGCATGACCTGAGTCGCGCCGAGGTCGACGGCCTCGGCACAACGACGCAGAATCTCGTCCATGTCGTGGCTCCAGCCCTCCTTGTGTTTCGGCGCCCGGTAAAAGGCACAGAAACGGCAGGCGACCACGCAGACGTTCGTGTAGTTGATGTTGCGGTCGATGAGATAGGTGACGATGCCGTCGGGGTAACGGCGTCGGCGGACCGCGTCGGCGGCCTCCCCCAGCGCATGAAACGGCGCGTCGGTGTACAGCAGGAGCGCCTCGTCGGTGGAGATACGTCCACCGTCGGCACCGCGTTGCAGGATTTCGGCTATCTCGTTCGACACGTACCTCAGCCTACCGTCGAAACGATGGAGCGTCGGCAGTGAACTATGACTCACACCGCGAGCAGCCGATTGCGGCGGTGAGACACCCGACTCGACGAGGATCTCTATCATCAACGCGGTGACCGACACCGTCGACGAGCCCGAACAACCGGACGAAGCCGAACACGACACGAAACCGGCCGCCGTCAAACTGTCCGACACCTTGGGACGACCGATCCTGTTCGTCCTTATGACCTGCGGCTTCCTGGCCTGCCTGGCGTGTGTCCTGGGCACGGTCGCCGTCGTTGTCTTCGCCTACGGCAGTCTCAACGACATGTGGTGAACCGCCACTCCGTACAGGGTTCTCACCCCTAGGTCTTGGCAGAACGGACCTTTGGGACGACAAATATGCCTTTTTCGGTAGGACCCCGAACCGCGTAGGGGCGGTATCTTTCGGTACCAGAGATCTCCGACGGCGAGGAGATGCGACATGGACCTTGCCCACCCGTATATCGACCGTGGCCCGCACCTGGCAGCCGTAAAGCGCGCCTTCGACGACAACGGTCGACTACTTCTGCATGGCCCCACCGGGATCGGTAAAACCACAATTTTCCGGCAGCTGATGCGGGAACAGAACCGACTGTGCCTCACCGCCACGCCCAGGCGTGCACCCCGCCCTTTCACGACAGCCGTCGAACTTTTGCGAGCCGTCGACGGCGACGTCATCGCCGATCTTCCGCCTCAGTGGCGGCACATTCTGTCGTCCCTGATCCGGGGAGACGGTGAACCACCGGGAGATCGTGTCGCGATCCAGTTGGCGACCCTGGAGGTCTTTCACCGGATGTCCGGACACGACGGCATCCTCATCGGCATCGACGACGCCCAGTGGATGGACGGTGAATCACGCGACATCATCCGGTTCGCGCTACGCAACCTGCGTCCATCCCGCCTTGCCCTGCTGCTGACCAGTGATCAGGCCGCCCTGGCTTCGGCGGTGGGTGGAAACTGCCTACCCATGCCGGTGCCGCCGTGGACCGTCAGCGAGTTGTCGGAGTTGCTGGCCGGGCAGGGGCTCCCGTCCCGGTTCGCGGGTCGCATTCACCAGGCGTGCGGCGGCAACCCGACTTTGGCCGTCCATATCGGTTCAGTGATCGCGACCCCTCGACCGACGATCGCACGCACCGACGACTTCGCCGCGTTCCACATGGCCGCTCGACAACTGGACGGGCTCACCATCCGGGCGAAACGCACGCTTCTCCTCGCGGCCCTCGCGCATCGCCCCACCGTCGCATTGCTGCGCCGCACGGGGCGACGCCACGCCCGGGGCGACCTGGAGATGGCCGCCGATGCGGCTCTCGTCACCGTCGACCATGCGGGTGTCGTGACCTTCTCCGCGGGTGTCATCGCCGACGCGCTCCGCGCCGACGCCGACGAATCGACCCTGGCGTCGGGGCACCGTGCCCTCGCCGAGGCCGAGACCGACCCGACAGCGGCCCTGTGGCACCAGGCCATGGCCGACCCGTCCCCTTCGCCAGAGCTGGCCGACAAGCTGGAACGTGCGGGCGAAGAGGTCGATCGGGCGGGTGATCCCAAGCGAGCGGCTCAGTTGACCATCCTCGCCGCCGACCGCACTCCACCGACGGAAAACCGTGCTCGCCTACGGCGTTACCTTGCCGCGGCGGCCGCGGCCTCGTTCGCGGCCGACAGTCGTCTCACCAATCACGCCGCAGCGGCCGCCCTCGATTTGGTGACCGTCCCCGCCGACCGGGCGCGAGTCCAGCTGGCGTTGATCGAGGTCGCCGGCCAGGCTCTCGGCGGCATCGACGACGTGTTCGCCGATGCTGCGGAAAGCGCTGCGGGCCACCCCGAGCTGCTGGCCGAGGTCGAACTGTGGCGGGCCTGGCGGGCGCACATTTGCGACGCCGATCTGGTCACCGCGATCAAGCACGCCGAAAGCGCGTTGGCGTTGGCCGTCGAAGCCAACGTCAATACACCGCAGATCGAGGCACTGACGACCATCGCACGGCTCAAACTCGCGTTGGGCGATGCGTCGGCCGAGGAGCTGCTCGAACGCGCCGAAGCCCTGTACGACCCGAAAAATCCCGTCCAGGTCAACGGCACCGCGTCGTTCGTGCGTGCCAGGCAGGCGTTGTTCGAGGATCGGGTGGTCGACGCTCGGGAACACCTGTCGGCGCTGTTGCCCGAAGCACGTCGACTGGGGCGGGTCACCGGTCTGGTGGAGGTTCTGCGGTCGCTGGCCGAGGTAGAACTTCGTGCGGGCAACTGCCGCCTCGCCCAGGACTACGCCACGCAGGCGACCCGTCGGGCAGCCGAGTCGGAGACATCTCCGGGGGCCGCCTGGTATGTGGCGTCACTGGCCGAGGCCGCCGCCGGCAGTCTCGACCGTGCGCGACTGTTCGCGACTCAGGGCCTGCGTTCGTCGCGTGAAGACCAGGACATCTTGTATACGACCCGAAACCTGTATGCACTCGGACGGGTCCAGCTCATGTCCGGTGACGCGGCCGCCGTGGAGACACTGCTGAACGTGCAGAGCCTTGAAACCACGAACGAGCTCATGGACCCGTCGGTGCTGCAGTGGCACCACGAACTGGTCGAGGCACTGGCCGTGAACGGACGTGTTGACGAGGCCGCGTCGGTGTTGGCCGACGGCCGGGCCGGCGCCGCACGGTTCGAACGCGCCAACGTGTCGGCGCAACTCGATCGTGCCGAGGCGGTCCTGCTGCTGATGCGTGGTGAACTCGCCGAGGCGGAGCGGCTCCTGACGCGGGCGGTAACGGAGTTCGAGCATCTCGGACTGCCGTTGGAGCAGGGGCGCGCCATGCTGGACCTGGCTCGGCTGGAGGCTCGCCGCCCCGACCTGGACGGCCTGGACGCCGCGATCAACGCGGCTGCGGAGCTCTTTCGCCGGTGCGGCGCCGACGCGTGGTGCGTCGTCACGTCCGTCCAACATGAACGATTGAAGTCGCAGGCCGACGGCACACGCCTGACCGACGCCGAGGCGAAGGTCGCTCGATTGGTGGCCGGTGGCGCATCCAACAGGCAGACCGCCGCGACGCTGTACGTCAGTGTCAAAACGATCGAGGCTACCTTGACGCGGGTGTACCGCAAGCTCGGCATCCGTTCCCGTCGCCAACTCGGCATGGTGTGGCGTTCGGGCCGCTCGACCACGTAAGCAGCCGTCGCGTTGAAAGCCGTCCCGATCACGACGCGGACGCGCCCTCGGTAACACGCAGTGGACTTATCGACGGAACCGACACATATCGCCCACCTCAACTGGCAGTCTGATGGCAATCGTGGTCACCACCACGCCCATTAGCCGAAGGCGTTGAGAAAGCGGAGCGAAATGGCACCGAAATTCGTTGAAGGAGCACCGTACTGGGTCGACCTGTCGGCCACCGACGTGTCCGCCAGCGTCGAGTTCTACAGCCGCCTGTTCGGTTGGGAGGCCACCGACACCGGCCCCGATTCGGGCCATTACACGTGGCTGTCGCATGAGGGCGACCTCGTCGCGGCCATCGGGTCGTCGTTCATCCCCGAACCAACACCACAGTGGATGCTCTATTTCAAGACCGAGGCGTTGTGGGACCGCACGAAGGCTATCGAGGCCGCGGGAGGACTCGTCCGGATGCCGCCCGCCGACGTGTTCGATCAGACGTCCATTGCCCAGTTCACCGACCCCGCGGGCGCACCGTTCGCCGTATCGCAGCCGGGCACCCACACCGGCGCACAAAAATGGGGCGAGCCCGGATCGGTGTGCTGGGTCGAACTGCACGTGCGACAGCCCGAACCGTCCATGAGCTTCTACCAGCGAGTTTTCGGCTGGGGCATGCGCATGATGTCCGACACGAACTATCCGTTGCTGACAACCGACGACCAGTCCGACTTCTTCGGCGGCCTCGAAGTCGACGAATATACGTCGACACCGCCTCACTGGAGCGTCTACTTCGGTGTTCCCGACTGCGATGCAACCGCGGAACGAGCCGTGGCGTTGGGCGGACGCATTCTGTCCGAACCACACTCCATTCCGTCGATCGGCCGCTGGACCACCCTCGCCGACCCGGCCGGCACCCGGTTCCGGGCCTTTACGGGGCACCAACCGGCCTGACCACCGTCATGAGGACGCCTCGCGGTCTCGCGTACCGTACGGCTTCAAGAAACCGTCGTTGCACACCTGCTCCGTTGAGCGAAGCCTCAGTGGTGTCTCGCAGCGTTGTCGAAAAAGTACATACACAACGCCGCTGTTCAAAGCCTTCTTTGCCTCGCCCGGACAACCGTCGACAACCGCCGGGTTCACGGCCGACCGCTCAGGCGTCGTAGTCGACAACCACCTCGTCTGTTTCCGGACGCGACTGGCAGGTCAGCACATACCCGGCGTCGAGATCGGCCTCGTCAAGAGCGAAATTACGCGCCATGTGCACCTTGCCGTCGACGAGCTTCGCACGACACGTGGCACAAACGCCGCCCTTGCAGGCGTACGGCAACTCCCCACGCACCCGCAACGCCGCATCGAGAACCGGCTCATCCGGACGCATCGTCACCGTGGACGACCGCCCGTCCAGGACCACCGTCAACGCGGTGCCGCCTTCGGCGCGGGTTTCGGCACGGGGCGGCGGCGGGACCTCCTCGGCGAAGAACAACTCGGTGTGTACCGCCGATGCCGGCACGCCGGCGTCCGTCAGAGCTTGACGCGCCCCCGTGACCAGCCCGTACGGTCCGCACAGGTACCACTCGTCGACGGTGTCGGGCGGCACCAGGGATTCGAAGACCTCCGCCAAACGCTCCGGATCAAGCCGACCGTGAAGCAGCCGGGACGCCTGCGGTTCGCGCGACAACACGTGCACCAGATGCAGTCGGCCGCCGAACCGGTCCTTCAGGTCGGCCAGTTCATCGGCGAACATGACCGACGAGGCGCTCCGGTTCCCGAACAGCAACGTCACACGACTGTCGGGTTCGGTCTCCAAGGCGGTCGCGGCGATGGACATCACCGGAGTGATACCGCTACCGGCGACGATCCCCACGTAATGACGCTTCTCGACATCGCCGTCGTGCCAACGCTGCGCCGAGGCGCCGCCGAAGGAACCCAGCGGGGGCAGAACCTCGACCTCGTCACCGACGGACAGGCCCGCGTTCGCGTAGCCGGAAAACTCTCCGTCGGGGATCTGTTTGATCCCGACCCGCAAAAAACCGTCCCGCCGCAGGGTCGTGCCCGTCGAACAGATCGAGTACGACCGGCGGACCTCCTCCCCCGCCGCATCCGTCCTACGGAGCGTCAGGTGCTGCCCGGCGACGAAGTCGAACGTCGAACGCAACGCCTCCGGCACCGAAAAGGTCACTGAGACGGCCTCGTCGGTCAACCGTTCGATGTCGGCGACGGTCAACCGGTGCCATTGCGGCCTGCGCCGTTTGGGCTTGCTCAGCACCACGCTCACTATCGCTCCCCTTTGCTGATCTGGTCGAGTGAGATCATGCGGCCGTCAGTGCCGCTTGACGTGTTGGAAGGGTTCACGGCAGTCTTCGCAACGCCACAACGACATGCACACCGTGGAACCGAACCGGCTCAGTTCGGACACCCGTGCCGAACGGCACTGCGGACACTCCGGAGCCGGAGGCCCCAGCAACGGCAACCGCCTGTGCGTCGCCTCCTCCACAGGCGGCGCGATACCGGACTCGGCGAGCTTACGTCTGCCCTCTTCGGATATCCAGTCCGTCGTCCACGCCGGGGCGTACACCGTCTCGATGTCGACGGTGAGGTACCCGGAACTCTGCAAGGCACGTGCTATGTCGGACTTGATGGTGTCCATCGCAGGGCAACCCGAATACGTCGGCGTGATGGTGACCTTCGCCGTATCGCCCTCGGCGTAGGCCTCCCGCAGGATGCCGAGGTCCGCGATCGTGACGACCGGGAGTTCCGGATCGGCCACGGACGCCGCGATGTCGAAGACGCTCACCATGTCGCTCCCGGATGACTCCGATGCAGATGCTGCATCTCGGCCAACAGGTAACCCAGGTGCTCGGTGTGGACGCCGTCGCGCCCACCGGTGGGGCGGAACCGGTTCTCGTCGTCGGCGGGGCGCGTCACTGTCGCCCGTGTCAACACCGGGTCAACGGTCTCGATCCATCGCTCGCGCAGATCACCGTATGTCTCGAAGAGTTCAAACGTGTAAGGCCACAATCGGTCGACCGCGTGCTGAGTACGTCGACGGGACTCCTCGGTGCCGTCGCCCAGCCGCCACACCCACTGGGTGGCG
>DHCFI07803__coassemble_1870_pt1 | contig 11234 bp, 11 predicted proteins | sample DHCFI07803__metabat2_low_PE_023 | metagenome-assembled genome bin DHCFI07803
GATGCCGTTGAAGTGTCCGCCTTTTACCACGAGTTCCTCACTGGGCAACTCGTCGTGAAGGATGCCCGAGCCGGCGGTCATCCATTGGGTGTCTCCGTCGCTGATGACACCGCCTCCGCCGTGTGAGTCGTGGTGCACGAAGGTTCCATCCATCAGGTACGTCACCGTCTCGAACCCGCGGTGTGGGTGCCACGGGGCCCCCTTGGCCTCGTGCGGTTCGTAGACGGCGAGCATGTGATCCAGGAGAAGAAACGGATCGGCCTGGGTCATGGAAGCTACGGGAAAGGGACGGCGGACCGGGAAGCCGGCGCCTTCGGTGGCGTGCATCGAGTCGGTGACCCGTGTGGCCGGCCTGTGCGTGGATTCTGCGGGCGGTTGTGCGATACGCGGCAAAACCAGGATGTCGGCGGTGACGGCCGGCATGGTGTCCTCCTCTGTCGGGTGTACGACGAAAATACTTGGTCGACCAAATATATCGTTGATGCCAACATGGTTCCACCGACCGATATTCCCGCGACGAAAGGGCAGCGATGACCGAATCACCATCATCGTGTGACGAACAGGAAAACGCCGCCCCGGTGGGGCATGCGCTTTTTCGAGTGGCACGGGCCCACCGGATGGCCGCGGGTACCCTCCTGAGGGAACTGGGTCTCTACCCGGGGCAGGAGATCATGCTCGCCCACCTGGCCACGCACGGCGACCAGCGACAATCCGCCCTGGTGCTGGCCCTGTCGATCGACCCGTCGACGGTGACGAAAATGCTTCACCGTCTGGCGAAGGCGGGACTGGTGGCCCGACGCCCCTGCCCGGACGACGGCCGTGTCAGTCTGGTGTCGATCACCGAATCCGGACGAGCGCTCATCGACCGCATCACCGAATCCTGGCGCCGACTCGAAGCCCGGACGACTCGTGGATTGAGCAAAGAGCAGCAGGCTCAGCTGACGACGCTGCTGAGCCTGCTGGAACGCAATCTGGGGCGCTTACCCGGAACCGTCCAATATAAACAAGAACAGGATCAAGGCCGCGAGCAACAGTCCGGCCGCCAGGGCGGCGGCGATCTTCAGCTTCGAGTACGGGCGGTCGCCCTGAACCTCGCCGGTTTGGCCGTTGATGAGAACCTGCCAGGTTTTACCGGCGAACAGGTAGCAGCACACCCACACCGGCAGCAACATCAGCTTGTAGGTGATGTTGCTGTACGTGGTGTTCACCCGTTCGACCCGTTGCTCGTCCCCACCGATGTCGGCGCGACAGTCTTTTTCGATGATCGGAGCCATTTTCGACTTCGCCACCGCCAGACCCGCCTCGGGCTCGAGGTCGTAGCGCAACGTGTGGTGCCCCGCCAGGTATGTCGCTTGGAACGGCTTGGCGTGGTGGAGGGGCCACGGCTCCAACTCGGACAACTTGTCCTGCGTCAGGTGGCGCGTCCCCATGACGAGCACGTCGTCGAAGGTGCGGCCGACGGTACCGCTGGCCGGCCGCCACCGCGTCTTGCGGACCTGTCTGGTCCGAGTCTCCGTTTTTCCGTTGACCGTCGTGGTGTAGGTCTCGGTAACGTAGTAGTAGTCGCCGCGCTGACCCCTGTACCGCGACCGGGTCCGTGCATCGTATGTCCAATGCGGCACATATGTGCTTTTGGTCGACTCGGCTTCGGTCACCTTCTTCAACTGGTTCGGTGCGAACCAACGCGACTTGACCCAGGTTTGCAGGGCGCCTCGGGCAGCCGAACGGTCCAGCGCGAACGGGAGGACCGCCTCGGGCGCGATCTGATGGTCGTCGGTGGTGTCCACAACGAGCGGTGCCGCACAGAACTGACACTTCTGTGACAGGGCGTCACTGTCGGTGTGCGCTCCGCAGCCCTGGCACACCAGGTGGTACGCCGCCGTCTGTTGACGGGGCTTTCGGGGCATGGCGGCAAGCTCGTCATACGAGTGCTCACGGATGGTGCCGGAGGACTCGATCGCCTGAGTGTGCCCACAGTAGGGGCACTGGAGGGTGTGGGTGCCGGGAGCGTACTCCACTCGCGCACCACAGCTGCCGCACGGGAAAGCGGCCGGCTGCGACGATGCGCTCGGCATGGTCTGGTCGGACATGGTTCCTCACTCGAAGGGGGCGGCGGGCGTATGCCTGATCAAGCGGTGGGCGGCGGCAGCGGAGGCGGCGAGGCTGCCAACACCTGTGCGAGTTCGGGCACCTGTCCCGCCGGTGTCCAGGCCGCCATCTGAGCCTTCCACACCAACGTCGAGGCCGTGAGGTTCCCAGCCGAGACCTGCGCCGACAATCCCGACACGTCGAACGGTCCCAACTGCTGACCACCCACACCGAGATACCACTGGTCGGCCTGCGGCAGCGGAGGCGGTGCGGCGGCCGCCGGCGGTGCCGCCTGCTGCTGCGGCGCCTGCTGTTGAGGTGCCTGCTGGTTCGGGTTCAACGCCTGCGCCATTTGTTGGCCCGCGGCGATACCCATACCCAGGCCCAGCCCTTCACCGGCGCCGCCGCTGGGGTTGTTCGCCGCCGCCTCCATCGCATTGGCCGCCTGGAACTGCGAGTACTGATTCATGTCGCCGACCAGACCCATCTGGGTCCGCTTGTCGAGCGCAGCCTCGACCTCCGGCGGCAGGGAGATGTTGGAGATGATGAACTTCGGGATCGACAGACCCATCGACGCCAGGTCTTCCGACAACAGCGGAGCCAAACGTTCACCGATGCTGTGCTGATCGGCGGCCAGATCCAGCATGGGAACCTCGGCGCGTGCCAAGGCGCTGCTGATGCGGCCCACGATCATCTGACGCAGATAGTCGGCGACCTCGTCGGTACGGAACTGCGGGTCGGTGCCGGCAAGTTCCTTCAACAGCTTCGGCGCGTCCACGACACGCATCGAGAATCCGCCGAACGCCCGCAGACGGACCATCCCGAATTCGGGGTCACGCAAAATGATGGGGTTTTTGGTGCCCCATTTCATGTCGGTGAACTGCCGGGTGTTGACGAAGTAGACCTCGGCCTTGAAGGGGGAGCTGAATCCGTGCTTCCACCCCTTCAACGTCGACAGGATGGGCATGTTCTGAGTTTCCAGCCGATACATGCCCGGCTGGTAGGTGTCTGCCAGCTGCCCCTCGTTGATGAACACCGCGACCTGTGACTCACGCACGGTCAGCTGGGCGCCCATCTTGATCTCATTGTCATACCGCGGGAACCGCCATACGATGGTGTCGCGACTGTCGTCGGTCCATTCGATGATGTCGACAAGTTCGCCCTTAAGTTTGTCGAACAATCCCACTGCGGCTCCTCGTTATGGTGTTAATACCCGTTTCTCGCGCCATACAGTACCAACGTGCTTCAACGGGCCGCCTCCGCTGAAAGGCGCGGAATGACCGGCGACAGGCCCATGCCCGGGTGCTCAGGGGGTTACCGGAGCGGTCGCCCCGACGAACAAGTCGAGCGCCTCACCGGAGAGGGACCGCAGCGGAGCCTCGTGGCGCTCGGCGGCGGCGTGAAGTCGGCGCATCGGGAGCGTCCGCGACGAGGCGAGGACGATGACGTTTCCGTCTCGCCTTCCGCGCAACATGGACGGGCCGGCGAAAACGACCACCTCGTCGAAGACCCGACGCAATGTGGCCACCTGGCGGCGTGTGCTCAGCAGACCCGTGGCGTCGAGCACGTTGACGACGAAGAGCCCGCCGGGAGCCAACGCCGCCGCCGCGTGTTCGGCGAACTCGACACCCGTCACCGGCGCGGGCGTGGACCCACCGCGGTAGATATCGGAATAGATCAATTCGTAAGGGTGCTCGGGGATTTCCCGAATGGCGTCGGCGGCGTCGTCGATACGTATCGAGATGTTTGCGGTCGCGGGCAATGGCAGGCCGTAGGACACGAACTCGACCAGTCCACGGTCGATCTCCACGACCGTCTGTCGACTGCCCGGTCGCGTCGCGGCGACGTATCTGGGGAGAGTGAGGCCCCCGGCGCCAAGGTGCAACGTCGTTACGGGTTTGCGCGGCGGTGCGGCGACGTCGGCTACGGCTGCCAACAGTCGTGCGTACATCATGGGCAAGCGCGTCGGGTCGGCCAGATCAACGTAGGACTGTGCGACGTCGTTGACCAGAAGCGTCCACCCCTGCGGATGCCCTGGGTCGGCGACGAGCTCGGCTTGACCGGCGTCGACGGTCGCCTGCAAATCCATCCGATCGTATTGATCGATCATGCCGTCCCTCTCGTAGTCGTGCCGATGCCGACCGTCATCGGTCTCCGCCGACCGTACGGTGTGGGGGTGCATGGCCGGGGTTCGGGGCGTAACGACCGTTCCCGGCGTCGTCGAGTGAGGTTGGTGGTGATCAGCCGCGACGGCCGGCCAACTGGTGCAGTTGGGTGCGGATCTGCTCCGCGAGGTCGCCGTCGTCGTCGTTGTTGACGGTGAACCGCTGATATGTGTCGTGCCCGGGACTGGTGAGCCCGCCGCGGTCGTCGGCCTGGAGGATGACGTCGGTGCTGGTTTTGCTGGCGACCAGCGTGAGCTCAACCTCGTTGAACAGGTCCTTGAATTCACCGGAAGGCCAGTATTCGATCTCCTGATAGAACGGCATGTGCGACCCGGGGATCGTTCCGGCCTCCAGGTCGGCCAACTGCAGGACGAATCCCAGTGACTCCATCGCTCGCAGGGCCGCCGCCTGCACGGGAAGCGGTTCGACGACGAGCAGGTCGAGGTCGCCCTTGTCGAACGCCATGTCCAACGCCAATTCGGTCGAGACGCCCAATTTCATGCCCGGCAGCGGTCGTCCCTCCAACACGTTGATCGGCGTCTCCCACGGCACCGGCACCTCGAACTGCACAGCGTGACCGGACCCTTTGGCCAGTTGGAACGGACCCGACACCTGTGCGCGGTGGAAATGGTGGGTTGACGTACGGTCTTCGCCCTTGTCGTCGTTCTCGACCAGCGCGGTGAATTCGAGGGTGATGCCTTCGACCTTCTGGTCGACTTCGCCGCCGGTGAACTTGACTTCACCGTTGAGCGTCCCACCTGGAGTGACGGCGTTGTCATCAAGGACGGTGTCGACGGTGACGCCGACTCCCAAGGCGGCTTTGAGAATGCGAAGAACCACGAAAGTGGATCCTTTCGAAGAAGGGGGTTGATCGGCTTCCCCCAGGTTAATGCCCCCGCTGTGGAAGAAGACGCACGCGGTCGTTCCGAAAAGAACGCCTTCACGCCGCAATGTAGACGTTGCTATCGACGAAACAGTCCGGGGCGTTCGGCCAGATTCCGCAGCTCCTCGCGCAGCACGTCAACGGCGTTGTCTTCGTCGTGCCGCAGCCGCATGTGGGTGCCGGCACGACCACCGGTGCTGGCGTCCCCCTCTGTTTTCTCGGCCTCGACGTAGACCTCCGCCGCGTCGGTGGTGCAGTGAAATGCGAGGCGCATAACCGTGAACGCCTTCGCGAACTCACCGGTTGGCCAGTATTCGAACTTTTGACGAAACGGCAACGTCGAGGTGGGTAGGCCGCGGGAAACGATCAGGCTGCGATGAAACGCGAACCCCAGTGCGTCCGCCGCCGTGAGCACGGCCGCCTGCGCCGGCAGCGGTTGGATCGTCAAGGGGTCGAGATCACCCTTGTCGAACGCCCGTTCCAGCGCAAGCTCCGTTACCACGCCGATACGGACCCCGGGGACGCTTTCCGTCGCGAAACCGTTGACCGGAGTGTCGGCCGGGAGGTCGAATCGAAACGGGAGCGCGTGTACGCTCTCGGTCTCCAACGACAGGTCGGTCGCCATGAGATGGCGGTGAAAACTCTGTTCCCCCGAATCGGAGTTGTCGGCGACCACCTGCAGATCCAAAGCGATGTGCTGGACACGATGGTCAGTGCGCCCGCCGGTGAGGAGGACCTCACCGGACACGGTTCCACCGGCAACGGCCGAGGCGTCGTTCAGCACGGTGTCCACCGTTACGCCGGCGGCCAGCGCTGCGGTGAGTTTGCGAAGCACCACGACCGGTCCTTTCCTCGAGGGTGTCTATTTCTACCAGCCGCCGATGGACTACACGTGCGGCGTCCGGGCCTGGAAACAAACCGCCGCAAGGATCGTCACCGGACGGTTTCGCCATGGGTGGGTACAGGAAGCGACCGGACGTTGGACACCGTATGCAAGGATCGCGGTGTCGGCGTTCGCCGAAACAGACACGCGCAGAAACAGCAGGGGACGCACACATGGCCAAGGATCACAACGAGGCCACCACATGACACAGGAGTGGCTCGGCGTCATCATCGCCTTTGCCGGAGCGTTCGGATACGCACTCGGCGCGGCGATCCAGCAGTTGGACGCGGTACGCCTGGGAGCCAGCAGGGCTCTTATGCGCCAGACCCGATGGTGGATCGGTGGCGGCATCAGCTTCACGGGCGCCTGTCTGCACGCGGTCGCTTTGGTGTTCGCCCCGTTGACGATCATCCAACCGATCTCGATGACCACACTGGTATATGCGGTGCCGTTGGCCGCCAAATTTCACGGCCGTAAACCCCGTAAAGCGGAGTTGCTGGGGTCGGTTGCGGTGTCGATAGGTTTGGCCGGCCTCATGCTGATGATCCCGATCCACGAAAGTGGGACACCGACACTCGGCGACGGCCTCGCATTGTGGTTCCTCGGTGCGGTGCTGTTCATCGTTCTGGTCAGTCAACTCGTCGGACGGCGCGTGGCCGGGCCGCTCAAGGCACTGTTTTCGCCGTCGGAGCCGGTGTGGCAACAGGGACGGTATCCACCTTCGTCAGGATCGTGGGCGTAGGGCTGCACACCGACCTGGCCAACCTGGTGCACTGGTTCACCCTCGTCATACCGGCGATGCTGATCGTGGCGACGATCCTGCTGCAGAAGTCGTACGCGGTCGGGTACTTCGGGATCGCCTACGCGGCGGCACAGGTCGCGGACCCGATCGCATCGGTGCTGGCGGGGGCCGGGCTTCTGGGTGAACCCCTACCGTCGGACCCGTTGCTGATCGCTCCGGCATCGTTGTGCGCGGCACTGCTGATCGTCGGGACGGTCGTGCTGGGGCGCAACGCGCCCGACCACGCCGGTGCCGCTGCGGCCGACGAGACGCCGCCCGAACGCGTCGACACCGCCGCGTAAATGCTCATCGGCGCGATGGTGCTCGTCCACGGTGCGGTTCAGCCGCAGCAACCGCCACCGCAGCAGCCGCCACCGCCCGCACCGGCGTCGATCGTCTCGGTCGAGGTGACTCCGGCCCCCGACAGCGACACCGTCGACAGCAGTTTCACGGAGTCGTTGTGCCCCTGCGGGCACGGTGTGGAATCGTTCGCCTCACTCATCGGGCGGGACGCTTCAAAGGTGGTCTCGCAGGTGCGGCAACGGTAGTCATAACGGGGCATGTGGAACAGGATAAGCCAGTAGTGAGCCGGTGGGAAGCCCGGCGGTCCAGCCGCATGAACCAAGGGCACAGCGGAACCCATAAGGTTGCTTCAGCCCCGAAACGAACCTCACGGCGTTCTTGTCGGTTTATTCAGGGTTATGGCCTATTGGTCCGGATTGTGAGGCCGGACGGGTCGGCGTGGCATATTTGACGACTGGTCCAGCGACGAAAGAGCTGAAGGTGCGGGTTGGCGACATTCTCGGACAGCGTTACCGTCTCGACGAGCGGGTCGACGGCGGTGCGATGGGCGATGTCTGGAGGGGGACCGACACCCGCTTGAACCGCCGAGTCGCGGTCAAGGTCCTGCACGCGGCACTGTCCACCACCCCGGAGTTCAGAAAACGGTTCGGCGCCGAGGCGAGAGCGGCGGCCGCACTCAGGGCGCCCGGCGTAGTCGACCTGTACGACTACGGGGAAGACCACCCCGACGACGTGACCGTGATCTCCTACCTGGTGATGGAGTTCGTCGATGGGCGACCTCTGTCGAAGGTCCTCAAGGAGGAGGGGCGCCTACCACCGGGCGATACGATCGCGATGATCGGGCAATGTGCCAAGGCGCTCGAGGCGGCCCACCAGGCCGGCGTGATCCACCGTGACGTCAAACCGGGCAACATTCTGTTGCGTGAGGACGGCAGCATCAAGATCGTCGACTTCGGCATCGCACGGGCGCACGGCGAAGCGGGACTGACGGGCACAGGGCAGGTCATGGGCACCGTCGCCTACGTGTCGCCCGAGCAGCTGTACGACGAGGAACTCACAGGCGCGTCCGATTTGTATTCTCTGGGAATCGTCGCCTACGAGTGCCTGGCCGGTACCAAACCGTTCACCGGAGACGCTCCGGCGGCCATCATCCAGGCCCAACTGCATCAGGAACCGGCGCCGCTTCCCGACGACGTCCCGGCGGAGGTTTCGGCCGTCGTCATGCGATGCCTCGCCAAAGACGTGAAGAATCGGTGGCAGAACGGGGGAGAGCTGGCCGAACAGTGCCGTCTACTGGCCGCTCGTCTGCCTCAGGGCGATTCGACGGAACCGATGGAGGCTCCGACCGGCACTTCTGAAACGGTGCGTGTGGCGACACCGAGCGACACCGTGACGATCCCGCCGACGGAACCGGCGCAGCCGACGCAACCGGCGGACGGTTCACGCCGACGTCGGCAGTTGATCGCGGCCGTGGCGGCGATCGTCGTGCTCCTACTGGTGGGGACCGCTGCCGCGTGGCGGCCATGGGACCCTCCCGCGGTGACCGAGCCCCGTGACGACTCGCCGCCGACGCCAAGAGAGTCGCCCACACCGTCGCAGAGCCCGACCGGCGAGGAGAGCCCGCCGCCCGAGGACGACGGGTGGGTTCCGCCGCCCGAGCCGGAGGAGAGCCCGTCTCCGTCGGATTCCGAAAGCCCGCCGCCCGAGGACGAGCCGACCGACGACGACGGTGACGACGGCGGTGACGACGGTGGCGGTGACGACGGCGGTGGTGACGACGACGATGACGACGGCGGAAGCGAGGATCCGCCATCGGGAGACGAACCGGGCGGCTGACCCTGGGGCTGCGGTCCCATCGGAACCCCTCCGGCGGGGGACCCGGCGCCCCTCCCGAGAGGTTTCCGGCACGCCCGTCTGTGCGGAAGCCTCTCACTCATGAGACATCACAAGCCCGGTCATCGGGTGCTTGTTGCATCGGGATGGACGGTCGTCGTCGGTTTGGCGGTTTTCGCCGGTCTGTGGGGCGGTGGAGTCGCCATGGACCTGATGACCCTGTTCATGAGCGTTTTGGCACTGTTTGCCGATGAGGTCCTACCGTTTTCGTTCGACCCGACCGGTGCCGCCGTGCGGTGTGCGGCCCTAGTGGCGGCGGTCTACGTCGCGTGGGGCACCGTTTGCATGCAACGTCGGGAACGTGGCGTGTGCGTCCGGTGCGGCCAAGACGACCGTGTGGGCGTCGACCGGAGTCGGACGGCCAGGTCGGCCGCCTACGTGTCGATCCTGCCCGCCGTCGCGTACGCCACTCTGAAGGTTCACTGGGCGCTGGGCGGGACGGTCGGGTGGGACGACCCCGCCGTCACGGGGGCGATCGGCGTGTGGACGCCCGGGTTTATGGACACGGTGGTCATGGCCGCCGTCGGGATCTTTGTGGCCCTGGGCATGGCGCATCGAATGCGGCTGCCGAGGCCGCTTCTTCTGGGGCCCGCGTTGGTCGGTCTGGCCATGTTGTTGCCGGTGTCGGTGTGGGGCAACGTTGGCAACGTCGTCGTCATGTTGGGTTTCGCCGAGTACCCGTCGGGTTTGGCCCCGTGGGTTTTGTGGTTCGTCTATCCGTGTTTCGCCGTGTGGGGGTTGTGCCTGTTGACGGTGACGGTCGACTACGCCGCCGCCACCTCCCGGCCGTGTCGGCGGTGTGGGCGTCACCGAGCGCTTCGACACGGCTCGGCGGTATCGTCGGTGGAGTCTGACAGGATCTCCGTGTGATGAGGTACCTGCGACCGCTCACCGATCCGGCCACCTACCGCGGGTGGTTGTGGTTGATCGGCGGCGGGGCACTGGTCATGCCGTTCGTGCTGTTCGGCGAGGTTGTCGTCATCGCGACGGCGGGTCCGGGCACGAGCGGTCTTCCGCAGCTCTCACCCGAGATTTTCGTGTCGGTTCTTCCCCTCGTCGCGGTGGCGGGGGCGTTCATACCCGTGGGGCAGACATCGGTCTTTTTGGCCAGAACCCTGTTGAAGGCCGACGGCCTTGTCGATGTGTCGGCGAAGCGAACGCGGCAACGACGAGTTCGTGACGCAGCCTGGCTGACCATCCACTTGGGCGTCGGAGGTGTGCTCAGTGGAGTGACACTGGCGTTGACGCCGCTGCTGGTGATGATCGCGCTTCTGCCGGTGCTGTCCGACGAGGCGCTGGTGGGGCCTCTGCAAGGTGTGGGTGGGTTGCGTGTCTGGGGCCCTCTGGCGGTAATTCCGACGGTTGCCGGTTTTGTCTACCTGATCGCGGGGATCACTGCATGCATGCGGCGGTTGGCCGAACGGCTGTTGGGCCCCACGGTTTCGGAGAAACTGGAGGCCTCACGGGCACGTACGCGCCGCCTGGCCGAGCGCAACCGCATCGCGCGCGAACTGCACGACTCGGTGGGGCACAGTTTGTCCGTGGTCATTGTCCAGTCGGATGCCGCTTCGCACGTGTTGAACACGAACCCGGCGTTCGTCGAAGCGGCGTTGGCGTCGATATCGGACTCGGCAAGGCGGGCGTTGACCGAACTGGACCAGGTGCTGAGGGTCCTACGTGACGACGACGTGGTGGGACGGGGCGGGGCGGTTACCTTGACCGATCTGCCGCGTCTGTTGGCCGAGTGCGGACTCGACGTCGACGACCATGTCGACGAAGAGGCGTTCACGCTACCGCCACACTTGTCGCGCGAGGCGTACCGCATCGTCCAGGAAAGCCTGACCAATGCGTTGCGCCACGGGGACGGTACGGCGGACCTGGTGGTCACCGTCTCCGCCGATCAGATGACGATAACGGTGACCAATCCGATCGCCGCGAAGGTCGACCACGGTCGTGCGGAGCCCGAAAGGGTCGGCTTCGGCCGTGCGGGCCTGGAGGAGCGGGCGGCGATCCTCGGCGGTCGAATCGACAGTGGAGAAAACGGCGACCGTTGGACGGTGACCGCGCGATTTCCGATACCGTCGGACGAGTGACGACGGTATTGCTGGCCGATGACGAAGACCTGATCCGCAGCGGCATGGCGGTGATCATCGACGCGGATGCGGGTTTGGACGTCGTGGGGCAGGCCGCCGACGGTGTCGAAGCCGTTTCCGAGGCACGGCGGCTGCGACCCGATGT
>DHCFI07803__coassemble_1877_pt1 | contig 11157 bp, 10 predicted proteins | sample DHCFI07803__metabat2_low_PE_023 | metagenome-assembled genome bin DHCFI07803
AGCCACCGCCAAACGCCTCCACTACCAGCGACAACTCGCCATCACCGCATGAAATCCGAACCTACAACTGGAGTACTAGTCCACAGTCGGCTATAGCCGAGAGCCTTCGACCGCCCGAGGGAACCGCTCACTCCGGACCCCAACGCATCAACGCGATGAGCAGTAGATCGGCCGAAACCGTACGACCACGACCAACCCGGACAATCGTGAAGGCGGACAACCGCCCGAGCCGACAACAACCACACGATCGCTCTCGGTAAAGCACGCATTCCGAGAACTGTCGACACCGGTGACGAAATAAACGAATAGACCCCGCGCACCTGCAACGGAACCGATTGAAACGAACGCCGCCGCAGGACCCTTGCAGACCACACGGGCCAGCCAACACCACCCCAAATACGGAACCCCCGCACCGACACCCCCACAATCAGCACGAGGCCGACCACATCACGGTGAGTACGCACGCGTCCGGCGCGAACCCGGTTAACCGGGCACCACGACTCCGACGAAAAACGTCAGAGCGGAGGCGCCACCCCAACCGCCGAAAATAAGCAATGAGGAGCCCTACGCCGGCCGTGCGCCACACAAAGAACGCTCATGACCCGCCCGTGACCGAACACTGAGGCATCAAGTAGCCGACACTCGACACCACCCGGGGTTGCGAACCGACAACACGCCATCGGTGCATACTCGTGTGATTCTCGTCGCCACCGCCGCAGACCGGACGGGCAACCATCCTCACGCGGGCAGGTATTTCAGTGCCACATCCGAGCCGATCCGCTGGCAGCGTCACAATAATGACAGGGCCGAAACGCGTTTCACCGGTTACCGTGACTGGGTGACTTCCGACTCCCCCGACAAACTTGAGCCGCCCTCGCGGCGGCGCGCCGTCACAAGCCTGTGGCATCTACGTTCATACCTTCGCCCGTACCGGTTCCGGATGCTCGCCATGCTGTTGCTGGCGGGCTCGGCGACCACCGCCCAACTTCTGGTCCCCGGACTGATCCAGGCCGTCATCGACGGCCCCATCGCCGACCGCGACCTCAGCGGCTTGTGGTGGCTGGGCATGATCATTGCCCTTCTCGGTGTCGGCGAAGGTGTTCTCGTGTGGCTTCGCCGTTACATCCAGGCCCGTGTCGCGCTGAGCATGGAGGCCGATATTCGGTCGGACCTCTACGCCCACATGCAAAAGCTTCATGCAGGATTCCACGACCGCTGGCAGACGGGACAGCTGCTTTCCCGTGTTACCTCCGATTTGGGGTCCATCCGAAGGTTCATGGCCTGGGGTCTCATCTTCGGGCTCATGAGCATAACGGTCTACATAGCCGTATCGGTGCAGCTGATCACCAAACACCTGTGGCTGGGCATGGTGGTGGCGGCTTCGGCGATCCCACTGTTCATCGTGGCCCGGAACTTCGCGCGCAACTTCATCGTCGCGTCGCGCAGGGTCCAAGACCAGCAAGGTGAGGTCGCCGGCGTCGCCGAACAAGCGGCACAGGGCATCCGGGTGATCAAGGCCTTCGGCCGTGCCCCCCACGTGCAGGGACAGTTCGAGAAGGAGGCCGTCGCGCTGCACGACCTGTCGGTGACCAAGCAGATGATCGCCTCACGATCGTGGTCGCTGTTTTCGCTCATACCCAACATGACCATGGCGGTTGTCCTGATCGGTGGTTCCATCGCCGTCGCCAACGGCTCTTTGAGCCTCGGTGCCCTTGTCGCCTTCGTGACCCTCCAGCTCATGCTCGTGTGGCCCATCGAGGCACTGGGCTGGATCATCGCCAACGGCAACGAGGCGATGACGGCGGCCGACCGTGTCCGGGACATATTCGACACCAAACCGTCGATCGTCGACAGGACCGATGCTCGGTCTGCCGACAGAAACGCCTCGCGCGGTCACGTGCGGTTCGACAACGTCGTCTTCCAGTACGAGGAGACCGACGAACCGGTCCTGAACGGTATCGACCTCGAAGTTCAACCCGGTGAGACGCTGGCCATCGCGGGCGCCACGGGAAGCGGAAAGACCACATTGGTCTCGCTGATTCCGCGGTTGTACGACGTCACGGGCGGCCGCATCACGATCGACGGCGTCGACATACGTGACATCACGATCGACAGCCTTCGGTTGGTCGTCAGCACCGCGTTCGAGGACCCCACGCTCTTCTCCATGAGCGTGCGGGAAAACCTGGCTTTGGGCCGATCGGACGCCACGGACGAGGAGATCCGGGAGGCGGTTTCGATCGCTCAGGCGGACTTCGTCTATGAGCTTCCCTACGGGCTCGACACCAGGGTCGGCGAACAGGGTCTCTCACTCTCGGGCGGGCAACGGCAACGGCTCGCCCTCGCACGGGCGGTACTTGTCAAACCGGCCGTTCTCGTCCTCGACGATCCTTTGTCCGCGCTGGATGTCCACACCGAGGAGCTGGTGGAAAAGGCGTTGGCGAGCGTGCTGACCGAGACCACCGCACTGATCGTGGTGCACCGCCCCTCCACGGTTGCCCTGGCCGACCGGGTCGCCCTGCTTTCCGACGGGCGGATAGCCGCCGTCGGAACCCACAGCCAACTGTTGGAGTCCACACCCGCCTACGCCGATGTGCTGTCGGCCGAGTCCGAGGAGGTGAGCCGATGACCGCTCAAGTCGACGACGCCGCAACCACTTGGCGCGGCAAGGCCGACGCCGACGACGCCGAGCGAACCTCGGCCGAGGCCACCGACGCCGATTCCGTGAAGCAGTTGCGTGGTCGCAGCCAGGCGCTGCTGCGCGACCTCCTGCGTCCGCACAAACGCCGAATCATCTGGATCGTTGTTCTCCTGTTGATCATGAACGCGGCGAACCTGGCGGGGCCGTATCTGGTCATGGAGGGGATCGACAAGGGTATTCCACCGCTGAGCGAAAGCGGTGACTACTCGGTTCTGTTGCAAGTCGCGATCGCGTTCGCAGTGGTGACCGTGGCCGAGTACGTCGCGACACGTAACGAGATCGCGCTGTCGAGCAAGGTCAGTCAAGCGATGCTGCTGGACCTGCGCCGACGTGTGTTCGCGCATTTCAACCGGCTTTCGGTGAGCTTCCACGAGCGGTTTACCTCGGGCCGGGTTGTGGCTCGGATGACGTCCGACATGGACGCGATCCGGGAACTGTCGGACAACGGTGTGCACGATCTCGTTCTCGCCGGGCTCTCGGTGGTCAGTATCGCCGGGATCATGTTGGTGACCGACTTCGAATTGGCGTTGGTCGCGCTCGTGACGTTCCCGATCATGGGAATTTTGGGCAACTGGTTCCGTAAGTACTCCACCGTTGTTTACCGCCGTACCCGGGAAACCGTCGCGTTGGTCATCGTCTACTTCGTCGAATCGATCGGCGGCGTGCGGGCGGTGCAGTCCTACCGCCGTGAGCCGCGCAACCAAAAGATCTTCGACCGGTTGAACGACGACAACCGCGAAGCCAACATTCGTGGCCACCGCGCCGCCGCGATGTTCGCCGCGAGCACCAAGGGTCTCGGCAACCTCTCGATCGCCATCGTGCTGATGTACGGCGGATGGATGGTCATGGAGGGACGCACCGACATCGGGGTACTGGCAGCGTTCCTTCTCTACCTGCGCAGGTTCTACGAACCGATGCAGGAGTTGACCATGTTCTACAACACGCTCCAATCGGCCACCGCGGCACTGGAGAAACTTTCCGGAGTGCTCGACGAGAAGCCGGAGGTGGCGCTACCGACCTCTCCGGTCGCCCTCCCCGAGCCCAAGGGCGTCGTCGAGTTCAACGACGTCACGTTCTCCTACCGTGACGACAAAGTCGTGTTGCCACGGCTGAACCTGATGATCCCGGCGGGTCAGACGATCGCGGTCGTCGGCGCCACCGGCGCGGGGAAGACGACCATGGCCAAGCTGGTGTCCAGGTTCTACGACCCGGTGTCGGGCGAGGTACGGCTCGACGGAACATCGCTCAAGGACTTGTCCGAGCATGATCTGAGCCGGGCGGTCGCCATGGTGACCCAGGAGAACTACATGTTCGACGGCACGATCGCCGACAACATCGCGTTCGGTAATCCGTCGGCGAGTCGCGCAGAAATCGAGGCCGCGGCTCGCGCCATCGGTGCGCATGATTTCATCACCGCGCTTCCCGACGGATACGACACCGACGTCCGTAAACGAGGCGGCAGGCTTTCGGCGGGGCAGCGGCAGCTTGTGGCGTTTGCACGAGCATTCCTGGCCGACCCCAAGGTGCTGATTCTGGACGAGGCGACGTCGTCGTTGGACATTCCCAGCGAAAGACTGGTCCAACGTGCCCTACGCACCATCCTCGCCGACCGAACCGCGATCATCATCGCCCACAGACTATCGACTGTGGAGATTGCAGATCGTGTACTCGTCTTGGAGGCGGGACGCATCGTCGAGGACGGCCCCCCGAAGGTTCTGATCAGTGGCAGCGGTCGATACGCCAAGCTTCACGAACAGTGGCAGGACTCTTTGGTGTAATGCGAACCGCCGCCCGGGCATTCCCGGGCGGCGGTCGTCACTCGGCCCGACCTGGTCCGACGAGATAACGGGTCAGATAGTCCCGCAGATCGTCGGCAACCCACAATCGGTCGTCGTTGGCGTGCCGCCACACGAAGACATCGGGGCGTTCTGGGCGCCTGACGAAGGCACACTGCTCGCCTTCGTCTGCGTCTCCGAAGAACAACAACGGCTCCAGCGGCATGTACAGCTCGCTGAAGCGCTCGTCGTGACGGAAAAAGTCATTGTCCTCAATGATGCGTTCGACCGACCAGACCAGTTCGGTTCCGTCGCTCCGGCGCACACCGTCGGTGTGACGCAGCAACGACTCAAGCTCATCGGGTAGGGGCTGCCCCAACCGGTTTTCCACCAACCGAAGGGTCTCCGATGACACCGGCGCGTTGAACACGGCACCGGGCCATACCTTCGCAATCAGTTTCGTCCACACTGCCACCGGCTCCTTGATCCGCGTAGCCTTTTGGCTTTCTGGCTGTATCGGTCATGTTACGAAGACCGAGCCAATATCCGGCGGAACTCTTTTCGACGTGCGCGACGACACCGTCGACAAGCCGACGCAGGCCGAAACTCACCACCGACCGCGCGTCGGACAGAACAGGGCCGACGAAAACGGCCTACCCGGCGAGTTCTGCCAGCGCGGGGCAACGGTCCGCGTCGAAAACCGTTGACAGAATCTCGCCGAAGTCTTCGCCGGAGCCCTCGTGCTCGTGCTGAAAATCCGGCGAGGACATGGCGACATCGGGCATCGTGGGATGGACCGGTTGCACGATCGCATTGATCGCCGCACTACTGTGGCTGGACCGCAAGCCCTCACCTGCCGCCCGGTGAATGTTTCGGGGTCGGCGCTACGCCGTCGGCCCTGGAATATCGGTGACGCCGCCAAGCGCATCGAACCGGTCAGCCGCCCGGGGCCGGAGGTCAGTCACCGCCACCGCCGCCGCCGTCACCACCACCCGAATCGCCGCCACCCGAATCGCCGCCCCAACCGGAATCGGAGTAGTCGTAATCGGCGTCGGCTCCGCCATGACCTCCTCCGCCACCGCTTCCTCGCCGGCCACGTGTCGCCGCCGCCACGCCGACGATGAAAACACCGACGAGCACCAGAATGATCACTGTTTCCGTGTTCATGTTGCACACGATAGCCACACAGGACAACACCGGGCATGGCTCCCGCCCCGGTCACGACCATCTCGGAGTCAACGGGTCGTTCAGCGAACGCGATCACACGTCGGTCGGTCAGAAACCGAAATCGCCGCCGAAATCGCCGCCAAAGTCACCACCGAAGTCACCGCCGTCTCCTCCTCCGGCGTCGCCACCGGCGTCATCGAATCCGTCGGCGTAGCCGTCGGAGTACGCGCCCTCTACCGCTCCGCTACTGAAACCGGGCATGATCAGAGCGTTGAAGATCATCATCGTCCCCAACCCCCACGCCCCGGCAACAAGCGCGCCCTTCCACCACGGTTCGGAATACCAGCCGCCCGGAACCGGGCGTCCTGCGACCATCCCACCCGGGTAGTAGTGCGCATTCTGTTGGCTCGGATGAGGGCTGGCCGTGTAGTGCTTACCTTCGACGTCGACCGACATCGGTTCCTTCACGGCACCCGCACGTTCCTGACCGGACAGACCGGGCATCTGCGGTCCGGGATCCATTCCCATGGCTTCACGCGCGGCACGTACATAGTGCAGCCCCTCCAAGGCCGTGTCCTTGGCCAGCTCGTACTGCCGAGTCGTGGTGGCCCGCTCCAGCTGCGACCCGGCCGCGTTATACCGCTCGCCCGCATCGACCAAAGCCTGACGAGCAGCAACGTTGTCGGAGTCCGCAACCAGATTCATGGTCTGTCCGCCGAGACGCTCATACCAACGTTGCGCCTCTTCCCGGGAATCGGCAAGACGCTGCTCCGCCTTCTGTTTCCCCTGAAGCACCAGGAAGGCGACCACGGCGACACCGACCAGCAGGATGATCCACAACATGCTTCAACCGTAGCGACACCAGCTGAGACGGCCCTGTGAAACCACCGCCGGACCTTCGCCCCCGCTCAGAATCAGTAGGCGACGGTCGTCAACGGCCACGTGGCGCACCCTGCATCCACTGCGACGATCTGCGCACGCGACGGGTGGGTGTACTCGCCATGTAACGCACGCCATTTTACTCAGAGGCAACGTCCAGAGCTTCAAGCCGACGCCGGGCTCCACCTGGTCTCCGCTCCGGGCGCCCGGAGGAACGTTCTGCCGGACTCGTTGCGGGGCTTCTCGGTGGGGCCTTCCCTGCGGTGGCGGCGTCACGGGTCGACATGGTGCAGGTGTTGCGGGAATGACGACGCGGCGTGTCGTGCGGCGCTGAAGAAACAGCCGTAACCTGATGGGCATGGCCTATGTGCTGATCGCTCTGTTGTGTCTGGTCGCCGGCGCCGTAGCCGGCTGGTACGCCGCGCAGGCCCGTCTGGGAACAGAGGCCGCGACCATGGCGGCCCGTTGGGAGGCGGCAAAAGAGAACGAGGAGCGACTGGAACGGTCGTTGCGGGCACTCAACGCCGACGCGGCCTCACAGTCCAAGGTGGCGCTCAACGAACTCCTCGATCCGCTACGTGAGTCACTTCGGCGATACGAGCGCCAGGTCGGTGAGATGGAGCGGCACCGGCTGTCGGCCTATTCGGAACTGCGCACCCAAGTGGCCCAGGCGTCGGAGACGAGTCGGGAGCTGCGCGATCAAACCGGTCACCTCGTCTCCGCGCTACGCGCTCCGCAGGTACGAGGACGTTGGGGCGAACACCAACTGCGACGTATCGTCGAGGCGGCCGGAATGCTCGAACACTGCGACTTCGACGAACAGGTGACCGCGACCGTCGACGGGAAACAGTTCCGTCCCGATCTCGTCGTGCGTCTGGCCGGAGGAAAAACCGTCGTCGTCGATTCGAAGGCCCCGTTCTCGGCCTATCTCGACGCCATGGAGATCAGGGACGAAACGGAGCGAAACGGGCGGCTCGACCTGCACGCGAAACACCTTCGCGCTCACGTCGACCAGTTGTCCAAAAAAGAGTACTGGCGGGCATTCGACACGACACCCGAGTTCGTGGTGTTGTTCATTCCCGCCGACGCGTTTCTGGATGCCGCGCTCGCACGTGACGCCAATCTGATGGAATACGCGTTCGCCCGCGACATCGTCCTGGCGACGCCGGCGACTCTGATCGCCATGTTGCGCACCATCGCCTACGTGTGGCGTCAGGAGGCGCTGGCCGAAGGGGCGGCCAAGGTTCACACACTCGGTAAAGAGATGTACGGGCGTCTCGCGACCATGGGCGGGCACCTGACCAAACTGGGCTCGTCGTTGTCGGGGGCGGTGTCGGCGTACAACTCCACCATCGGTTCCCTGGAGTCGCGCGTCATGGTGAGCGCGCGCAAGTTCGCCGAACTCGGGGTCGCAAGCGAGCGGCTTCCCGAACCGGATCAGATCGAGATCACCGCTCGTCAGGTGCAGCATGAGGCGCTGCGCGCCGCCGCCGGCGAGTCCGTCGTGTCGTTGGAGGACCGCCGCGGGCGGTAAGCGGTTCGTCTACTTGGCGGCGGCCGCCGCCTTCATGTCCTTCACGAGTTCGCGAGGCAACGAGAACGTCAGCTTCTCCTTGACCGACTCGATCTCCGACACCTCACCGAAGCCGTGACCGGCGAGATGTTCGATGACGCCCTGCACGAGATCGTCGGGCACCGACGCACCGGACGTCACACCGACGGTGGTGACACCGTCGAGCCATTCGTCCTTGATTTCGCTGGCGTAGTCGACGAGGTAACTCGTGTTGGCGCCTGCCTGCAGGGCAACCTCGACGAGACGCACCGAGTTCGACGAGTTGGTCGAGCCGACGACCAACAGCAGCTCGCACTCGGCGGCGATCTCCTTGACCACCTGTTGACGGTTCTGCGTCGCGTAACAGATGTCGTCGCTGGGCGGGGCTTGGAGAAGAGGGAACCGTTGCTTCAGTGCGTCGACGGTGTCCATGGTCTCGTCCACCGACAGGGTTGTCTGTGACAACCAGACGACCTTCTCCGGGTCACGGACCTTAAGCTTGTCCACGTCGTCGGCGCCGTCGACGAGTTTGATGTGTTCGGGCGCCTCACCGGTGGTACCGATGACCTCCTCGTGGCCTTCGTGGCCGATGAGAAGAATGTCGTAGTCCGCGGCGGCGAAGCGTCGCGCCTCCGCGTGAACCTTCGTCACCAGTGGGCAGGTCGCGTCAATGGCCTTCAAACCCCGTTCGGCGGCCTCCGTGTGCACCTCGGGCGCCACACCGTGCGCGGAGAACACGACGATCGAGCCGGGTGGCACCTCGTCGTTCTCCTCCACGAAGATTGCGCCCTTGGCCTCCAGGGTCGACACGACGTGTTTGTTGTGAACGATCTGCTTACGCACGTAAACAGGGGCCCCGTACAGCTCGAGGGCCTTCTCGACGGTGATCACAGCACGATCGACTCCGGCGCAGTAACCACGAGGTTTCGCCAAGAGGACTCGCTTCGCGGGCTCAGACATGTGTTCCATGGTACGTATAGACGTTCGCACGGGGGCGCTGCCGTGAGAGGCTTCACCGTCACAGGGGTTGCGTAGTCTGGCGAAGTGACCTTGCCTGAGCAGACGACCGGCACAGCACCGCCGCAACGCAGCAGTCCCGAGTCGCCGTGGCCTGTGCGTGTAGTCAGCCAAAAAATCGGCGACTGGATCGCGCGACTGGGGTCTGTGTGGGTCGAAGGCCAGATCACTCAGTTCAGCAAACGCCCCGGCGCGGCGTACGTCTTCTTGACGCTTCGTGACGCCGCCGCCGAGATCAGTGTGAGCGTTGTCGCCACCCGCTCCATCGTCGAATCCTGCGAACCCGCGCTCGTCGAGGGGGCGCGGGTCGTCGTGCAGGCCAAACCCGACTGGTATGCGGCTCGCGGGACCCTGTCGTTGCGTGCCTCTCAAATTCGGCAGGTCGGCCTGGGTGAACTGTTGGCCCGGCTGGAACGGTTGAGAAAACAACTGGCCGCCGAAGGCCTGTTCGCCGCCGAACGCAAACGTCCGTTGCCGTTCCTTCCCCACCGGATCGGACTCATCACGGGCCGAAACTCCGCGGCGATGCGCGATGTGATCGAGAATGCGACCGCCCGGCTGCCGTCGGCTCGTTTTGAGGTTCGCGAAGTTCCGGTGCAGGGGGCCACCGCCGTGACCCGGATGTTGGAAGCCCTGACCGAGCTCGACAACGACGACTCCGTCGACGTGATCATTCTTGCCCGAGGCGGCGGAAGCGTCGAGGACCTTCTTCCGTTCTCGGACGAGACGTTGTGCCGGGCGGTGTTCGCGTGCACGACGCCGGTGGTGTCGGCGATCGGGCACGAACCGGATTCTCCGTTGCTCGATTACGTCGCCGACCTTCGATGCTCGACACCGACCGATGCGGGGAAGCGGGTGGTCCCCGACTTCGCAGAGGAACAACGCGGCCTCAATCAGGCCCGCCACCGGTTGCGTCAGGCGTTGACGCAGAAGGTGGAGCGCGAGTCTCAGGGGTTGGCCGCGCTGCGGTCCCGGCCATGCCTGGCACATCCGCAGGTCATGGTTGATACACGCCAAACCGATGTCGAGCAGTTGCTGACCCGGATGCGACGTGCCTTGGCCACTCGCCTCGACCACGCCCATCGCGACAACACCCACCTGAGGTCTCAGTTGCGAGCGTTGTCGCCGCAGGCGACATTGGACCGCGGCTACGCGATCGCTCAGACCGGTGAGGGTGCGGTCGTTCGATCCGCCGACGAGGTCAACGTCAACGAGCCGCTGACACTACGGTTGGCGCGCGGCCAGGTGAGCGTTCAGGTCACCGACGGTGAGCCGGCCAAGAAACCAAGCCGACAGGAGAAGTGACGATGTCCGATGACATGCTGGACTACGAGCAGGCCCGCGCCGAACTGGTCTCCGTCGTGGAGAAACTGGAGGTGGGCGGCGCCAGCCTCGAGGAGTCCCTGGCCCTGTGGGAGCGAGGCGAACGACTCGCCGACCTATGCCAGTCCAAACTGGATGGCGCCCGGGAACGTCTGGCCAAGGCTCAGGACATCGAAGCCTGAGCCACCGGGCAAGCGCGAGGATGTGGCGGCGCCGTAACAGCGCCGCCACACCGTGACGTCTCGAACGGGCCTCGCCTCGCAAGGCGCGGAACCACCCCTACGAACCGGGAAGGCAACGAGACGGGCACCCGGTTTCAGGCGCCCGGCTCCAACTGTCCTGTGATCATCAACATGACGATCGGGTTGTCCGCGTATGCGGCGTTCTCCAGAATCGGGTCGTCCTCGGCCGGGAATGCCTTGACCCGCTTACCGTCGCCCTCCTGGGTCGGGTTGTTGCCGTACCGTTCGAACATCGGAATGATCGGCAGCAGCTCGTTGAATGCGACCGCGGCCATCGTCACGTTCGCCTTCTGCTCCGCCTCGTCGAGACCCTGCCCGGCGGCGTTGACGACCTTTTCGAGGTCGAGTTCGCCATAGGCGTCGGTGTCGACCTCCAGATCGAAGGCGATGCCGTCACCGCCGATGTTCTGAGCGATCGGGGTGTTGTGCGTGAAGAGGTCCGCAACGAACGCGAAGTGCGGGTGCGGGTGCTGCGATGAGCCCCACACGTTGATCGCAAACTCG
>DHCFI07803__coassemble_1890_pt1 | contig 11014 bp, 10 predicted proteins | sample DHCFI07803__metabat2_low_PE_023 | metagenome-assembled genome bin DHCFI07803
GCGCCAAGCTGCTGTTCGCCTACGCGGAGGCGACGGTCCCGAAGTTGACCGTCATCACGCGGAAGGCGTACGGCGGGGCCTACGACGTGATGGGGTCGAAGCATCTGGGTGCGGATCTCAACTTCGCGTGGCCGACGGCTCAGATCGCCGTGATGGGTGCTCAGGGGGCGGTGAACATCCTGTATCGACGCGATTTGGCCGAGGCCGCCGACCCCGAGTCCCGCCGGTCGGAGTTGATCCGCGAATACGAGGACACCTTGTGCAACCCGTACGTGGCCGCCGAGCGCGGTTACGTCGACGCGGTGATCGCGCCGTCCAAGACGCGGGTGGAACTCATCCGTGGATTGCGTCTTCTGCGTTCGAAGCGGGAATCGCTTCCTCCGAAGAAGCACGGCAACATCCCGCTGTAACGCCTTTCACCGGCGACTCCGGGTGAGCGAGAGTGTGCGGGTCGCACCGTGCATTGTCATTTGACCGCGCGGTGGCGGCGCCCGTTCCGCCCCGATTCCGGTAGCTTCGTTATGGGTGCGTGATCTTTTATGAGGTCGACGACGGGCCTGTGCTCCGCGGTGTCGATCATTGCGGCCTGGTCCGTCGACCCATTGGAATCTACATTGGAGTCTGATATGTCGATGCTTGACCATGACTGCTTTAACAAGGTGTCTCGGCGATACGCGATTTTGATCGATGTCGGATACCTCTACGCAGCCGCCGCCGAGGTCATCCTCGGAGTCACTTCCCGCCGCGAATACAAGGTCGACGCAGAACCCCTGATTTCCTCGCTCATCGCACGTGCCAACAGCCGACTCCCCGACGGCGAGCTGTTGCGTGTCTATTGGTTTGACGCCGCCAGGGACCGGGTGCCCACCGTCGATCAACGTGTGATCGCCCACATGGAATTGGTAAAGGTCCGTCTTGGCAATCTCAATTCGCGCGGTCAGCAAAAAGGGGTCGACGCGATGATTCGAACCGACCTGGAACAGTTGTCCCGTCACCGCGCCATTCACGAAGCGGTCCTTTTGGCCGGAGACGAGGACATGGTGTCCGCGGTGGAGGTCGCACAGGCCTACGGCGTCCGGGTCCACGTGTGGGGTGTTGAGCCGCCTTACGGAACCAACCAGGCGGAGCGGCTGGTGTGGGAGGCCGACACGCTGGACATCATCTCGGCCGACGACTGCCGCCCGTATTTCTCGAAGCTCGGCACCGCGGCGGCCGCCTCGACCAAGATCGCAGGCGCTCCCATCGCCGAACCGGTACCTCAGCAACCCTCACCGGCGTCGGTTTTCGGCCAACGGCACTCGGTTGCGGTGACCATGAGCGCCGCCGACGCTCTGGAGGAGGCCGAGCAGGCAAAACCGATGTTCGTCCGTTCCAGCAGCGGAGGGAAGTACGACCAGGAGACCGTCATCTCGATCGGCGAATACGTCGCACACAAATGGATTCTTACGCGTGGTCGTGAGAACATCGCGGATCTTCTCCCGGGCCCGACGCTTCCCACCGTCATCGACAAGGAGCTTCTGGTCGAGGCCGAGAAGGAACTGGGATACTCGCTTCGCGACCACCCCGGGGCCCGCATCTGGGTCCGCGACGGCTTCTGGGAACGTGTGAACCGCGAATTCGATATCGAAAGGTGATCTCATGGATCTGTTGGTGACGAGCGGCTCCCCCACCGACGTCGAGCTTGGTGTGATCTGCGCGGTCGTTTCCGCCTCGGAGGCCCCTGACCAGCCACAACGCCGCCCTGTCCGGGGGGCGTGGTCCCACCCCGGCCGAACGTTGGGTATGTCACGCAACTGGCGTGATTCCACGCTGCCGCCTTTGGTCACCGGTAGCGGTATCGCTTAGGCTGCGCGCATGAGGTTCATTTTGGCTTCGGCCTCCCCGGCACGCCTCACTGCGCTTCGCTCGGCGGGTATCGACCCGGAGGTCATCGTCTCCGGTGTAGACGAGTCGACCGTCACCGAGGAATCACCCGGTCGGTTGTGTCGTGCGTTGGCCAAGGCGAAGGCCAAGGCCGTCGCCGCCGACATATCCGACGGTTATGTACTCGGCTGCGATTCCGTACTCGAGTTCGACGGTGAAGCGTGTGGCAAACCCACGGCTCCCGAAGATGCGATCAGCCGCTGGAAGGCGATGCGAGGACGGTCGGGCATCCTGCACACCGGGCACTGCCTGATCGACACCTCTCGAGAACGGCGTCTCATCCGGTCGTCGTCCACTACCGTGCACTTCGCAGATTTGACGGACCGCGAGGTCACCGACTACGTCGCCAGCGGAGAACCGATGCGTGTTGCCGGTGGCTTCACGATCGACAGCCTCGGCGCACCCTTCATCGAGCGCATCGACGGCGATCCCGGTACCGTGATCGGGGTCTCACTGCCGCTACTGCGTCACATGTTCATCGCCTGGGGCGTCACCATGGCGCAACTGTGGAATGTGAAGGTGTGACGACGACTCCCTCGGAACGCCGTTGCGGCAGGGGCACCACGATCGTTATCGCGGTGAACGTCCGACATCGACGCGAGGAGCACCCATGAGCAACCCGATTCGGGAACACCCGTTGAAGGGGCAGTTCAACACCGAGACCGCCGACTGGCGGCGCACCACGAACGACGACGGATCTCCGGGGAAGCTGGAGATAGGTTTCGCCGACAACGGCCTGGTGGCGTTGCGGTATGCGGAAGAACCCGACGGGACCATCCTGATTTACACCCCCGAAGAATGGGACGCGTTCGTCGCAGGCGTCAAGGACGGCGAGTTCGACATCGAGGTTCTTCAAGAGGACGCTCGTCAGGCCGAAGCCGAGGAACAGGCCCGGTCGGCGGCTCGGAATTGATGTACCGGGGGCGTGACGCCCCCGGTGTGTCGAACAACCGTCATGCGGTAGCGCGGGCGAACCGACGTCCTGCGAAGAAGACCAGCAGGAGCGCCAGCGGCGCGAGGATGACGCCGGCCTGCCAAATCACCGGGTTCGTCAGGTCCCCGTTGAAAAGGGCTCGAGCCGCGTCCACCGCATACGCGAACGGGTTGAATGTGGCGAGGGTCCGCAACCAGTCGGGGGCGACAGTCAACGGCAACATGATGCCCGACAACAACAGCACCGGCTGAGTGATGGTGTTGAGCAGCGGTGCCATGGCGTCTTCGCTCTTCAGCACCAGCGCCACCCCGTAAGAAGCCGCCGACAGTCCCACCCCGATGGCCACCACGATCAGCAGCATCATGGCCAGTCCCGGCCAGTTGACGGGCAGGCCCGCCAGCGGGCTTGACAACAGGACGAGAACCACCGACTGAAAGACGAGAGTCGATACGTCGCGTGCCGAACGACCCAGTAGGAGAGCCATCCGGCTCACCGGGGTCACGCGCATCCGCTCGAGTACGCCTTCTCGGACCTCCGCTATCAGCCCGAATCCCGTGAACAGGGTCCCGAACATCGCCATCATGATGACCAGCCCGGGGACGAAGGTCTCCATGGCGCCGTATTCGAAGCCCATCTGTCGAGTGGGCATGTTTTGCAGCAACGGCCCGAAGAGCACCAGGTAGTACAGCGGCTGAATGAGCATCACGAACAACCAGACCGGTTGCCGCACCACCAGCCCCATCTGCCGCGAGTAAACGAGCCAGGTGTCACGAACGAGTTTCATGGGTTGCACCTTCTGCAGGTTCAGGAAGCCGCTTCACGCAGCGAACGTCCGGTTTGTTTAAGGAACACGTCGTCGAGGCTGGGGCGATGCAACTCGATCGACGTCGGAGCGATGTCGGCCGTGTCGAGGGCACGGAGAATGTCGGGAACGGCAACCGATCCCTCGTCCACATACAGGCGCAGTGTGGCCAATCCGACGGTGTCGGGCTCGCCCGCTTCGATCCCGCGGACGAACGGTTTGTCGGTGAGCAGGCCGACGGCTCGGTCGGTGGGCGCGACCAAGCCGATGTCGACGATGTCTCCGGCGATCTGACGCTTGAGGTCACGCGGGGTGCCTTCGGTGACGATGCGGCCGCCGTCGATGATCGCCAGACGGTCGCACAGCGCGTCGGCTTCGTCCAGATAATGCGTGGTCAAAAAGATCGACGTTCCTCGCCGTCTGAGTTCACGCACCTCGTCCCACATGTGCGCGCGTGACTGGGGGTCGAGCCCGGTGGTGGGTTCGTCAAGGAACAACAGCTGCGGACGGTGAACGGTGCCCAGCGCCACGTCGAGGCGGCGTTTTTGGCCCCCGGAATAGCCTTTGATCTTTCTATCGGCGAATTCACCCAGTTCAAACGCGGTGATCAGCTCGGCGGCACGTTCACGACACGCCGCCTTCGGCATTTCGTAGAGCCTGCCCTGCATGATCAGTTCCTCGCGAGCGGACACCTCTCCCCAGGTGCCGCCGGACTGCCCGACGTACCCGACGGCCCGCCTGACATCGGTCGGGTTTCGCCGTAGGTCGTGTCCGGCGATACGGGCCGTGCCTCCGGACGGTTCGAGAAGGGTCGCCAGCATGCGCAGGGTGGTGGTTTTACCGGCACCGTTGGGCCCCAGAAATCCGAAGATCTCACCTTCTTCGACGAAGAGGTCGACGCCGCGCACGGCTTCGACCTCTTCTTTACCTCTACGACTGCGGTAGGTCTTCCGCAGTCCGGACGTTTCGATCAGCACGACGTTTCCTCTCCATACACAAAAGCCGCCACACGCGACGCCAGTGCGACATCATTCCGGTTCGGTTTGACAGTAGCAAGGCCTCAATTAAGACGTCAAAAGAGATGTTCCACACGGACTGCGAACGAGGAGACGTCCGCATTACGCCCCGGAAGCCGTGGGGCCAAACCGTTCTCGCCTGCGGCGCCACACTCCGCGCGACCGGTCTGCTCTCCGCCGGGTGTGCTCACCCTCACGGCGGTCTCTCGGACTTCCACCCTCCGCGACGGACTATTACACTCCTGGGGTGCCCAGATCGGGCGCCGCCGATCGGTACTGCCTCGGGACGAGGTAAAGGGAGCCGACCGGGTCCGGTTACCCACCAGGAGGAGTACGTCAGGTGCACAAGGTGCTAGTCGCCAACCGAGGCGAAATCGCTGTACGAGTCATCCGTGCCTGTGTCGATGAGGGCCTGACCAGTGTCGCCGTCTACAGCGACTCCGACCGCGACGCACCTCACGCGCGACTTGCCGACGAGGCCTACGCACTCAACGGCGTCACGGCGGCCGACACCTACCTCGTGTTCGACAAACTTCTCGACATCGCCGCACGCAGCGGCGCCGACGCGATCCACCCCGGTTACGGTTTCCTGTCGGAGAACGCGGACTTCGCCCAAGCCGTGATCGATGCCGGCCTCACCTGGATCGGCCCCACTCCGCAAGCCATCCGCGACCTTGGCGACAAGGTCGTGGCCCGGCATATCGCCGCTCGAGCCGGTGCGCCGTTGGTCCCCGGTACCAGTGAACCGGTCGCCGGACCCGAGGAAGTGCTCGCGTTCTCCGATGAGCATGGTCTTCCCATCGCGATCAAGGCCGCATTCGGGGGCGGCGGACGCGGCTTGAAGGTCGCTCGTGAGCGCGACGAGGTGGCGGCTCTCTACGAATCCGCGGTTCGCGAAGCGGAGGCGTCGTTCGGGCGCGGTGAATGCTTCGTCGAACGTTATCTCGACAAGCCGCGGCATGTTGAGGCCCAGGTCCTGGCGGATAAGGTCGGTAACGTCGTCGTGGTCGGGACCCGTGACTGTTCCCTTCAGCGGCGCCACCAGAAACTGGTGGAGGAGGCCCCGGCACCGTTTTTGACCGACGATCAGCGTCACCGCATTCACTCCGCAGCCAAGGCGATCTGCACAGAGGCCGGATATCACGGAGCGGGCACCGTCGAGTTCCTGGTGGGCCAGGACGGAACGATCTCGTTCCTTGAGGTGAACACGCGCCTGCAGGTGGAGCACCCGGTGAGCGAGGAAACCACCGGCATCGACCTCGTTCGTGAACAGTTCCGCATTGCGCGCGGCGAGTCCCTGGACATGCCGCAAGACCCAGCGCCGCGCGGCCATTCGATCGAGTTCCGCATCAACGGTGAAGACCCGGGGCGCAACTTCCTTCCGGCACCGGGGACGGTCACGAAGCTGCGGCTGCCCAGCGGCCCGGGCGTGCGTGTCGACACCGGTATCGACGAGGGTTCGGTCATCGACGGCAACTTCGACTCTCTGTTGGCGAAGGTCATCATCACAGGCGCCACGCGTGCTCAGGCGATCGAGCGTTCACGCCGGGCACTGGCCGAAATGACCGTCGAAGGCATGGCCACCGCGCTGCCATTCCATCGGGCGGTGCTCGACGACCCCGCGTTCACCGAGGAACCGTTTACAGTCCACACCCGCTGGATCGAAACCGAGTGGGACAACCGTGTGCCGCCGTTCACCGACGCCGCGAGTGTCGACGAGGCACAACCGCGACGTGAGATCGTCGTCGAGGTCGACGGAAAACGCGTCGGGGTGAGCCTTCCGGCAGATTTCGGTGGAGCCGGCGGTTCCTCGGCCGGCAGGGCTGCACCCAAGAGGACGTCGAAGCGTTCGACGGCCACCGCCGCCGGTGGCGACGCATTGGTCTCGCCGATGCAGGGCACGGTCGTCAAAATCGAGGTTTCCGACGGGCAGACCGTTGCCGAAGGTGACACTGTGCTGGTGTTGGAGGCGATGAAGATGGAGCAACCGCTCGCGGCGCACAAGGCGGGCACTGTGACCGGATTGTCGGCCGCCGTCGGCGACGTCGTCTCGGCAGGTGCCGCGCTCTGTGAGATCAAAGAATGACCATCCGCTAGCTGCGAGGGATTCATGCGGTTTTTGAACGGGGATGTTCCGACCACGGACCTGACGTATTCGGACGTGTTCATGGTGCCGACACGTTCGTCGGTGGCGTCACGTCTGGCAGTGGACCTGTCCACTCGGGATGGCTCGGGTGCGACGGTTCCGATCGTCGCCTCCAACATGACCGCCGTCTCGGGGCGGCGTATGGCCGAGACGCTGGCGCGTCGGGGTGGACTGGCCGTCATTCCGCAGGACATCCCGGTCGACGTCGTCGCCGATGTCGTCTCGTGGGTGAAGAACCGTGCGACCCAAGCGGATACGGCGTTGACCCTCACCGGTGCCCACACCGTCGGTGACGCGTTGGCGCTGCTCCCCAAGCGCGCGCACGGTGCGGTGATCATCGTCGACGAGGACCAACGACCCGTCGGCGTCGTGACCGAACACGACTGTGCCGGTGTCGACCGCTTCTCGCAGCTGAGGTACGTCGCCACGACCGACGTGTTGACCATCCGTTCGGGAACGGCCGCCGAAGACACCTTCAACCGGCTGTACGAAGCCAACCGCAAACTGGCGCCGGTGGTCGACGACAACGGACGGCTCACCGGGATCATCACGCGTGCCGGTGCGCTGCGTAACACCCTGTATCGGCCCAATGTTGATGCGGACGGTCGGCTGCGGATAGCCGCCGCCGTCGGCATCAACGGCGATGTGACGACCAAGGCGATCCAGCTCAGGGAGACCGGCGTCGATCTTCTCGTCGTCGACACCGCTCACGGTCACCAGGAACGGATGCGTGACGCCTTGGCGCTGGTGCGAAAGGCCGTCCCCGATCTTCCGCTGGCGGCCGGCAACGTCGTCACCGCCGCAGGTGTCGCCGATCTGGTCGACGCCGGTGCCGACATCGTCAAGGTCGGTGTCGGGCCGGGCGCGATGTGCACCACGCGGATGATGACCGGCGTGGGGCGGCCACAGTTCTCGGCGGTCCTCGAGTGCGCAACCGAGGCGCGCCGTCTCGGCAGGTACGCGTGGGCCGACGGCGGCGTTCGACACCCCCGTGACGTCGCGCTCGCGTTGGCCGCGGGCGCGTCGGCGGTCATGGTGGGATCGTGGTTCGCAGGGACGTTCGAGTCACCGGGTGATCTACAACGCGACGCTGACGGGCGACTGTACAAGGAGAACTTCGGCATGGCGTCGGCCCGGGCGGTGAAGCTGCGTACCGCAGCCGATTCGCCGTTCGAGCAGGGCCGCAAGGCGCTGTTCGAGGAGGGCATCTCCACCTCACGTATGTACCTGGATCCGGCGCGCCCCGGTGTGGAGGACGTCCTCGACTCGATCGTGGCAGGGGTACGCAGCGCATGCACCTACGCGGGCGCAGGCAATCTCGAGGAGTTCCGCGAACAGGCGGTGATCGGTGTCCAGTCGGCCGCGGGGTTCACCGAGGGCGCGCCGCTCTCCGACTGGTAGCCGCCGCGACGGCGAACTCGAAGCGCCGGTGCATCCGCCGCTCGGGTGTCCGGGGATGGCGAGCGGCGGATCAGCGTTCCTACGTGAACTCGTGCTGCATCAGTTGCCGCGCCGCTTCGGCCAGGGAACCGGAGAACGACGGGTAAATCGTGATGGTCTGGGCCAGCTGCGCGACGGTCAGGTGGTTTTCGATGGCCAGCGAGATCGGCAGGATGAGTTCACTGGCGTCGGGTGCGACCACGACACCACCGACGACCAGCCCCGAGGCGGGGCGGCAGAAGAGCTTGACGAACCCGTCGGCGTTGCCCGACATCTTCGCCCTGGCGTTGCCCTCCAGGGGGAGGGTGATGGTGCGGGCGGGTACCCGGCCGGAGTCGACGTCGGCCTGGGTTGCGCCGACGGTGGCCAGCTCCGGGTCGGTGAACACGTTCGCCGCAACGGTTTGCAGCTGCAACGGTTTGACGGCCTCACCAAGCGCGTGCCACATGGCGATGCGGCCCTGCATCGCGGCGACGGACGCCAACATGTGAACACCGGTGACGTCACCGGCCGCATAAACTCCGGGAACGCTCGTGCGGGATACCCGGTCGGTTTTGATGAATCCGTAGTCGGTCAAGGTCACCCCCACATCCGCAAGGCCGAGCCCCGCGGTGTTGGGGACCGAACCGACCGTCATCAACGCGTGAGATCCGGTCAGTCGTGTGCCGTCTGCCAGGTCGACCTTCACGCCGTCGCCTTCAGCGGCGACGCTCATGGCCCGGGCGTTGGAAATGATCGTCATGCCTCGGTCGACGAACACCGATTCGATGGCCTGCGCCGCGTCTGTGTCCTCATGTGGAAGTACGTGGTCACGCGACGAGACCAACGTGACGTCGACGCCCATCGCCAGGTATGCGGAGGCGAATTCGGCACCGGTGACACCGGAACCCACGACGATGAGCTTTTCCGGAAGCTGTTCGAGGTCGTAGACCTGCCTCCAGGTGAGGACGCGTTGACCGTCCGGGCGGGCGTCACGCAGAATGCGGGGGCTGGCGCCGGTCGCGAGCAAAACCACGTCGGCCGTGAGCTCGTAGGCTGAACCTCCCGCGGGGACCACCTGGACTCGGTGACTGAAATCACTGTTCCGACCGACAAGCTTGGCTCGACCTGTGACGTAATCGACGCCCACTTTGACCAGTTTTGTGCAGATGTCCGCCGACTGTTGCAACGCCAACATCTTCACTCGGTCGTGAACGGCGGTGGCGTCGACGGTGATGTCACCTGCTCGAACTCCCAACGCCTCCGCCCGGAGCATCGACGTGCGGGCCGTGGACGAGGCGATGAACGTCTTAGAGGGGACGCAGTCACTGATAACGCAGGCCCCACCTGCCCCGGTGTCCTCGACCAGCGTCACTTCCGCCTCGAACTGTGCCGCGACCAGGGCCGCCTCGTACCCGGCGGGCCCGCCTCCGATGATGACAATCCGCGACACGATTCGATCTCGCCCTTCCATTAGCCGACAACTACCGCACACCGATTGTCTCTCACGCTATCTTCTAAGCGTGCTGCTGTATGCCGCCTATGGTTCTAACCTCGACCCTGGACGTATGCGTGCCACCTGTCCTCGCTCTCCCATGGTGGGCACAGGTTGGCTGGAGGGTTGGCGACTCACCTTCGGTGGTCGCGAACTCGGATGGGAGTCCGTTGTCACGACGGTGGTCGAAGATCGGGACCACCGCACTTTCGTTGCGTTGTACGACGTCGAGTCCACCGACGCGGGCACGCTCGACGAGCTTGAAGGAGCCGCCGGCGGAACGTATCGCCGCCTTCACACCACCGCGGCCACGCTCAACGGTGACAAACCGGTGTGGCTGTACGTGTTGAACGGCTACGAAGGTGGACTTCCCAGCGCCTGGTACCTCACGGAGCTGGCGACCGCGGCCGAACGGGCCGGAGCACCCGAGGACTACGTTTCGGCGCTACGAAAACACCCGACCGCACCGCAGTGACGTGGTGGCCGACCCGGAGACGGGCGGCCACCACATCCGTGGTCAGCAGGTCGCCGACGCGCCGGCGGCCAACGCCGTGTGAACGAGGACCCGGACGCCGTGCGCGATCGCGCGCTCGTCCACGTCGAACTCTCCCTGGTGAATGTCCAGATGCTCGCCGGGGCGCCCCACACCCAGCCTGGCCATCGCGCCCGGCACCTGCTCCAGGTACCAGGAGAAGTCTTCACCGCCCATGCTGACGGGTGTTTCGACGACCGCCGACTCCCCGAGGGCCGCTGCAGCCGCCCCAGCGAACACGGCGGTGGCGACCCTGTCGTTGACCACCGGCGGCACACCGCGGGTGTAGATGACCTCGGCTTCGGCGCCGGTCGCCCGCACCACGTCGTTGACGATCTGGGTCACCATGTCGGGCACGGTTTTCCATGCGTCGCGGTCCAACATGCGGACAGTGCCGCGCACGCTCCCCTGCTGTGGGATCGCGTTGGCGGCGGACCCGGCGTTGATGGCGCCGAAGACGACCGCGCAGCCGGTTCGCGGGTCCAGGCGACGGTCCAGCAGAGCGGGCACGTCGACGACGACGCGAGACAGCGCGTGCACCAGGTCGGTGGTCAGATGGGGCCGCGACGTGTGGCCGCCCTTACCGGTCAGCACGACCTCCAGCATGTCCGAGGCGGCGGTCAGCGGACCGGAGCGCACCCCCACCAGCCCACACGGCAGTTTGGGGTCGCAGTGGAAGGCGTAGATCGACGAGACACCGTCGAGGGCACCGGCCCGCATCATGACGGGAGCACCCGACGGGAACCG
>DHCFI07803__coassemble_1893_pt1 | contig 10989 bp, 9 predicted proteins | sample DHCFI07803__metabat2_low_PE_023 | metagenome-assembled genome bin DHCFI07803
GGGCGAGCTACGCATCCACAGCGAACGCCATCGGCAGGGCCGAGATTCAATACATCGTCAACCCACGGTGGTGGGGACGCGGCGTGGCTACCCAGGTGGGGCGACGGCTGCTGCACGTCGCGTTCATTCAACTGGACCTGCACCGAGTCTTCGCTACCTGTGATCCACGCAATATCGGATCCCAACGGGTTCTCACCAAATTGGGCATGACGGTCGAGGGGACGTTGCGGCACACCATGAAACTTTCAGACGGGTGGCGTGACTCCACGGTGTGCGGTGTACTACGCGACGAGTGGCCTTCGGGCCACGACACCGAGTGAAAACCTCGCCTGTGTGGAAGGGTTGGTCGACATGCGTATCGAGTGTGTACACGGTGACATCACCGAACAAAACGTCGACGCGATCGTCAACGCGGCCAACTCGTCGTTGCTGGGCGGCGGCGGTGTCGACGGCGCGGTCCACCGCAAGGGTGGCGATCGGATCCTGGCCGAATGCCGCAGCCTTCGCAAGAACGAGTACGAGCACGGGCTGCCCACCGGCCAAGCAGTGGCGACCACTGCGGGTGACCTGCCCGCACGATGGGTTGTTCACACCGTCGGCCCCGTCCATTCCGAATCCGAAGACCGAACCGATCTGCTCAGATCCTGCTACCACAACTGCCTCGCCGTCGCCGACGACCTGGGAGCCGCCTCCGTCGCCTTCCCACTGATATCCGCAGGCGTGTACGGATGGCCGGTTGAGGATGCCATCGATCAGGCGTTGCAGACGATCAACACCACCCAAACCTCTGTAGCCCTCTGTCGGCTTGTCCTGTTCACCAAGGAGACTCACCGATTGGCACAGGACCGTCTGATACGGCTGTGACCGAAAGCGGCGTGTGATCGGCGCTGACAACTGCTATCGTTTGAAACATGTGGATGATCTGAGCGCAACATGCGTATTTCCTGGCGGTCGACCAGGGATATTACACGACTTGCCAAACCTCCCGGGCGTATCCGGTGACGGTCACGCGCCCGATCCAGTCTCACTAAGGAGACCCCACACCATGACAGAATCACATGATCACCAGGTTGCGCCCGAAGCGACCGAGGACGAAGCCCCGGAACCACTGAATCGCGCCGAGCGACGTGCCGCAAAACGCAACAAGGGCAAGAACAAGACCAAGGGCATCGTCCACGGCGTGCGAGGCCAGGCCTTCACACCCAAAGACCTCAAGGTTGCCGGGCATAAGGAGTTCACCAACCGTAAGAGCGGTTGAGTTCCCCTAGCCGACGGACGTCTGACGGCCACCGTTTTCGCACCCACCGTTCCCGTCCACGGGACGGTGGGTGTTTCTCGTGTGAGGAGAAAGTTTGTCCGACGAGGGCTTCGACTGGGCGGCGGAAGCTGCACACCTGGTCGCCAATGCACAAAACGACGCCGAGTTCTACGACATCATGGCCGCAGAACTGGTGCGCGACACCGATGACATCGTGATCGACTTCGGCTGTGGCGGCGCGGGCATGGCGGTCGCCATGCGGCGACGATCCCGCAAGATCAACCCGTCGTTGCGCGTCGTCGGTCTCGATGCGCACCACGAGGTCTACGCCGAGGCCGCGGCCGACCACCCCGACATCTCGTTCGCAGTCGCATCCTTTGAGGACTCTAGTGATGAGATTCGGCGGCGGGCGGGGGGCGCCGCCGACCTCATCTGGGCGCGTGGATCACTGCATCACGCCGATGACGAACAGTCTGCGCTACGCACACTCGCCGACGTACTGAAATCCGGCGGCACCCTGGCGGTGGCCGAAGGCGGAACCACCGTGGCGCATCTTCCCGATCATCTGGGTATCGGCGAACCCGGAATTCACCACCGACTGGCAGCGGCCATGCACCAAAACTATCGCCGTTTGATGGCCGACGCCACGCCGATGCCGTACGGCTGGCCCATCGGATTGCGCAACGCGGGGCTGATCCGAATTCACACTCGCAACGTCTTGTTCGACAAGCCGGCGCCACTGGAGGGCGCCGATATGGACCACGTCCTCCGCAAGTACGCAAAACAAGTCGAATGGGCGGAAGATTTCCTGGAGCCGGACGACCTGTCGGCCTGGCGACAACTGTTGAACCCCGAGGACCCTGCGTGGTTGGGGGCACGTGACGACCTGTTCTGGCTCGCCGCCCTCAGTGTCCACATGGGCGTTAAACCGACGGAGTTACCGCCTTTGCGCATGAGGACGGCACCGACTAATCGGTCGCCCGTCTCCGCCGAGCCAGGCGCTTTCGGGCATTATAATCACGCATACGCTGCGGGTAGCCGACCTTCGCCACCTCGTAGACCGGCATACGAAGCCGATCCCCCAACCGGAAAGCCGCAGCGGCACCGTCGACACGGCGACGTGTCCACTCACCGTCGTGGGCGATGAGGATGACCGTGGTCTCGGTCACCGTCGTGCGTGGCTCCACAAAGGCTTCCACGCCGGTACGTGTGGCGTGGAACTCTTCCAGGTGCTTGGTGTCGTATTTTTGGGCACCTCGGTCGAAGGTGGCCCGCTTTTTTCGTCGAAACCAGGACAACGGTGGCCCCCTTTCACCGGGGTCGGATCCCGCAAGTTTACGACGACAACAATATACGTCGATGTGTCCGGCGGCACAGGGGCGCGAACGTGCACGCTGAGTTCGGGCGAGGTTGAATGGTGGTGCGCACGCAAGCTAAGGGTCTGGCCACAAACCGGCCCCGGCAAGTGCGAGGATGACCCTTGACTGTCGACAAGAATGACATGGGAGTTTTCGTGAGCGACCCGAACCAGGGCTACGACGTAGTGATCCTTGGCAGCGGTAGCGCCGGTTACGCCTGCGCGTTGCGCGCCGCGCAGCTGGATCTATCGGTAGCCATCATTGAAAAGGACAAGCTGGGCGGCACCTGCCTGCACACCGGCTGCATCCCCACCAAGGCGCTACTGCACGCCGGTGAGGTTGCCGACTCCACCCGGGAGGCGGCACAGTTCGGTGTCAAGGCCGAGTTCTCCGGCGTGGACATGCCCGCGGTCAACAAGTACAAGGACGGCGTCGTCGCCAAGCTGTACAAAGGCCTGCAAGGCATGTTCAAGGCGAACAAGGCAATCACGTTCATCAACGGAAACGGCAAACTGACCGGCCGCAACACCGTCGACGTCGACGGCAAGCAGATCACCGGACGACACATCGTTCTGGCCACCGGCTCGTACTCCAAGACTCTGCCCGGACTCGACATCGACGGCAGCAAGGTCATCAGCTCCGAGCACGCGCTCAAACTGGACAAGCTCCCCTCCAGCGCGATAATCCTCGGCGGCGGCGTCATCGGGGTGGAATTCGCGAGCGCATGGAAGTCGCTTGGTGTCGACGTGACGATCGTCGAGGCGCTGCCTCGTCTGGTCCCGGCCGAAGACGCCGACTCCTCCAAAATGTTGGAACGCGCGTTCCGCAAGCGTGGCATCAAGTTTAAGACCGGCAAACCCTTCGAGACCGTTAAAACCAGTGAAACCGGTGTCGCCTTGACTATCGCCGGAGGCGAAACGGTCGAAGGGGAACTGCTGCTGGTCGCCGTAGGCCGTGGTGCCTCCACCAGCGGCCTGGGCTTCGAAGAGCAGGGCATAACCGTCGACCGTGGGTTCATCCCCACCAACGAACACCTCCAGACAAACGTCCCCGGCATCTACGCGATCGGCGACATCGTCCCCGGTGTCCAGCTCGCCCACCGTGGTTTCGGCCACGGCATATTCGTCGCCGAGCACATTGCCGGCCTCAACCCGGTGCCGATCGACGAAGCCGGTATCCCCCGCGTCACCTACACCGAACCCGAGGTCGCCTCGGTGGGTCTCAACGAGGACAAGGCCCGCGAGAAGTACGGTGACGACGCCGTCAAGACCTACAACTACAACCTGGCCGGAAACGGCAAGAGCAACATCCTCAAAACCCAGGGCTTCGTCAAACTGGTGTCGGTCAAGGACGGACCGGTCGTCGGTGTGCACATGGTCGGCAGCCGTATGGGCGAACAAATCGGCGAGGGCCAGCTCATCTACAACTGGGAGGCGTTCCCGTCCGACGTCGCTCAGCTGATCCACATGCACCCGACCCAGAACGAGGCCCTCGGAGAGGCGCATTTGGCTCTCGCGGGCAAGCCGCTGCACGCACACGCCTAACTCACCACAGGAGCAGTTGAAACCATGCCGGTATCGGTAACCATGCCCGCCCTCGGCGAGAGCGTCACAGAGGGCACCATCACGCGATGGCTAAAGCAGGAAGGCGAGCGAGTCGAGGTCGACGAGCCGCTTCTCGAGGTGTCCACCGATAAGGTCGACACTGAAATCCCCTCCCCCACCGCTGGAGTCCTGACCCGCATTGTGGCCGGGGAAGACGACACCGTCGACGTCGGCGGAGAGTTGGCGATCATCAGCGAAGAGGGTGAAACCTCCGACGCCGATGGCGACTCCGGTGCCGGTGCGCAGGAACAGGACCCAGAACCGGAGCCGGAGCCTGCCGAGCAGACGCCAACGGCCGGTGACGACCAACCGAGCTCAGGGGACGGATCGGGTACCGATGTGCCCATGCCGGCATTGGGCGAATCCGTCACCGAGGGAACCATCACCCGCTGGTTGAAATCGATCGGGGACACCGTCGAGGTCGACGAACCTCTCGTCGAGGTCTCCACCGACAAGGTGGACACCGAGATTCCGTCACCGGTAGCGGGCACCCTTCTGGAGATCAAGGTCCCCGAGGACGAGACCGCCGACGTCGGGGCGACACTCGCTGTCGTCGGTGACTCCGCTGGCGCTTCACCGGCCAAGCAAAACCAGGAGAAGCCGGAACCGAAGAGCGAGCCAAAACCGGAGCCGAAGACCGAGCAGCAGGCAGAGCCCTCTCGGGCTGAGACCGTTCAACAGAAACAGGCCGAGGAAAAGGCCTCCGAGCCCGAAAAGACCTCGGCTCTGCAGACCGCACCGGAACCGAAGAGCCAGGTCTCCTCGGGCAACAGCGGTGTCTACGTCACACCTCTGGTGCGTAAGCTGGCCAATGAAAAGGGCGTGGACCTGAGTACGATTTCAGGCACCGGTGTGGGTGGCCGCATCCGCAAACAAGACGTGGTCGCCGCGGCCGAGGCTGCGCAGAAGAGCAAGCCGTCGCCTGCGACGAGCGCTCCAAAGAGTGCACCGGTACAGCCGAGCCCGTTGCGTGGCCGTACGGAGAAGATCTCGCGTCTTCGCCGGGCGATCGCCAACAACACTTTCAACGCGCTCCACAGTCAGGCACAGCTGACGACCGTGGTCGAAGTCGACGTCACCCGGGTTGCACAGTTGCGTGCCGCGAACAAGGACACGTTCCTCCAGCGACACGGTGTCAAGCTGTCGTTCCTGCCGTTCTTCGCCCTCGCCGCCGTAGAAGCCCTGCAGCGGTACCCGCAGATCAACGCACAGATCGACATGGACGCGGGCACGATCACCTATCCCTCATCGGAGAACCTCGGCCTCGCCGTGGACACCGAGAAGGGTCTGATCGCACCGGTCATCCACAATGCCGGTGACCTCAACCTGGGCGGTTTGGCCAAGCGCGTCGCAGAACTGGCGGAACGCACACGCGACAACAAGCTGGTACCGGACGACATCGCGGGTGGCACGTTCACATTGACCAACACCGGCTCACGCGGAGCGTTGTTCGACACTCCCATCGTCAACGCCCCCCAATCGGCCATGTTGGGCACCGGCGCGGTCGTCAAGCGGGCCGTGGTCGTCAACGACCCCGACCTTGGAGAAGTGATCGCCCCGCGGTCGATGGTCTACCTTGCCTTGTCCTACGACCACCGTCTGATCGACGGTGCCGACGCTGCCCGTTACCTGACGGCGGTCAAGGACCGGTTGGAAGCGGCCGACTTCGAGGCCGCACTGGGACTGTAAACCTCTGTATTCGAATCGTTTGCGGGCTGTCATCCGACCGGGATGGCAGCCCGCAAACATTCCTGCACCCGCCCCGCCACCACAAGTCGGCCGACAAACTCCGATCGGTTGACATCATGTGAACCTCGCCGACCTTCAACGCGGCTGACACAATGTGTCCATGAAGATCGTGATCGCAGGTGGATCCGGCCACCTTGGAAGACATCTCGTTCGTCATCTACGCCATGGCGGCGACAAGGTCGTGCAGTTGGTCCGTCGTCCATCGGCCTCCGACACCCAAGTGACATGGGACCCCTACGACCGTGAGCCGGTCACCGAGGCGCTGACAGGCGCCGACGCCGTCATCAACCTCGCCGGCGTCGGGGTCGCCGACAAACGATGGACGCCCGAATACAAGGAACTCATTCATTCGAGCCGCGTCATACCAACCACCAAACTCGCGGAAGGCGTCGCCGAAGCAGGCGTACCCATCATGCTCAACGCATCGGCCGCCGGCTGGTACGGCGACACCGACGGCCGATTGGTCGACGAGTCCTCACCCGCCGCCGACGACTTTCTCGGGCGAAACTGCCGAGACTGGGAAAACGCGACCATCGCGGCGAAACAGGCCGGCGCCCGGGTCGTGTTCCTCCGTAGTGGACATGTGTTGGCCGCCGATTCCATCATCGTCAAACGGATGGTCCCAATCTTCAAGTTCGGTCTGGGCGGGCGTTTTGGCAACGGCCGCCAGTATTTCCCCTGGATTTCGCTTCTGGACTGGATACATGCGGTCGGCCATCTGCTCACCGAACAGATTGAAGGACCGGTCAACATGGTGGGCCCCCACCCGGCGACGAACGCCGAGCTGGTGCGCGAGCTCGGCACGCTGCTCCACCGCCCGGCTTACTGGGTTATTCCCGCTGCGGCACTTCGTCTCGTCGTGGGAGAAGCCGCGGTCGAGTTGACCCGAGGAGCGCGCATCGACGCCTCGGTCCTACGTGAGTCGGGTTACCGATTTACGCATTCCACGATCGGGGACGCGCTGGCTTGGGCGGTCAATTCACGTTAGGCAACAGTTCATGAGCCAACCGAGTGATGTTGGCTTCGACCTCGTCCGGCGACGCGGCCCCCTCGACCATCAGCAACGCCCGTCCCACGCCGCCGGCTTGCATCGATGTGCGCAGCCGCCGCGCCGATCTCGCCGGGTTTCCCACCAGGTGCGTCTCGATGAGACGGTCAACGTAAGCCGATTGGTCGGCGCTACCCTTCGTGCCGTCGACGCGACGGTAGTCTCCCACGCCGGTGGACAACCATTCCGTCATGGGGCCGCGTAGTCGGGAAGCGGCACGATCGTCATCATCGTCGGCAAACGCCAGATAGACCGCGGCGTGTTCAACCGCATCGGCGTCGTGACCGTGTTCAACGGCAACTCGCCGCCATCGGTGCACCATCGCGGCCTTTTCCGTGTCCGTCGTGTGAACACCGAGCAGCAGAGGCAATCCTCTTTGGGCTGCCACGTCGACAGTGGCGGCGGATGTGGCCGCAATCCATACGGTGAAGCCTTCGCCGGGCCTGGCCCGCACCGGGACCGGCCGAAACGTGAAGAAGCGGCCGTCGGACGAGACGCGCGACTGCCGGAACCACGATAGGAGCACATCGAGTGTCTCTACGAATCCCGATTCGAAACGCTCGTGGCCGGTGCCGAACACCTCAAGATCGATCCAAGGGCCACCACGCGCCACTCCAAGGCGAAAACGGCCGTTCGAGAGTCCGTCCAACATCACGGCCTCTTCTGCCAAGGCAACCGGATGGCGGTTGGACAGAACACAGGCAGCGGTCCCAACGGTGAGACGTCTGGTCGCCGAAAGGATCGATGCCGCCATGACCGGTGTCGACGGGCAGGCGCCGTAACGGATGAAGTGATGCTCGGCCAGCCATACGCCACCGAATCCGCATTTTTCGGCCGCTACGGCGTATCTGAGCAGATTCCTCGGCACCGCAGCCGGATCATTGTGGACGGCATCGCCCACAAGGAACAGATCACACCGCATGAATCGCACTCCTACAACCGTGGTCGTCGGTGACGGCGGCCGACCGCATGCCACCGACGACTTTCCGTCAGCAGTCCCGCAAGGCCGGCGATTGGTTACGCAGTTGTCCTACGGGAGAAATGAAACGTCGGTAGCGATCTCCGTCCACGGCCGTTGGGCGAAACGCGGCGACCCGGTGACAGTTTTGGAAGGCCAGTTTGACTCCGAAATGGCGTTCCATTCCGCCTCGAATCGCGTCCGAAGCCATGGCTCGCAGCAGTTGCCCTCGTGCAAGCTCGTCCGGTGGTGGCGTCACGTTGTCCGCAAAATCCTCGTCACCTCTGTCGAGGTCGTCAACGATCCGACTGACGGTCGCCCACGCGAATGGAAGCGAACCACGGACGCACTCCGCAAACTCCGCGTCGGTGACGTCGCCGCGTTCCGCCTTCTCCAAGAGCTCCGTCGATACATCGAGAGACATGAATATTTCTCCTTTTCGATCGTTGTGTCGATGTTTTCCGAAATAGCCGTTTCGCGCTGTCGCCAATCAGACACAACCGCATCGATCAGGGTGACTAAAAGCCGGAGACCGCCGACACGCCACAACCCATCACGAAATCCGGGTCGATCTGTTCCGCCAAATCGACACCAACCCGGTCGTTCCCCCAGGCATTCGCGTTGCGCAGATGAAAAAGATGCGCGTGACGCGTCAACCTTTCCCAGTCCTGACCTTCCCGGTCCACCAAGGCGCGGGCGGCATCCACCACAGCGAGATTGGCCGGCTCCACATCCTCGATCGGCGCGACACGGCCACGCTCCATGGCTTTCACGTAGGCCGACCGGCCGCACCAACCCAAGAGTGCTTCGCCCACATGCTCCCGGAGGAACGTCACGTCACCAGGCTCGTCAACCTTGTTGCCGATGACCGATATGGGCACCTCATAGTCGGCCGCGTGTTCGACGTACTGGTGATAGACGCCGACACTACGCACCGTGGGTTCACACACCACAAACGTTCGGTCGAATCGGGTGAACATACCGGAGGCGAAGGCTTCGGCACCGGCAACCATGTCCACCACCACATATTCGCCGGGTCCATCGGCAAGATGGTTGAGCATGAGTTCTACCGCCGCCACCTTCGAGTGATAGCAGGCAACACCCAGATCACCCTCGGCAAATCCACCGGTCACGGCCAACCGAAGACCAACCACCGATCGAGTAAGACGCTGCAACAGTTCATCACCGTCGTCGAGCGACAGCAACCGGGATCCACGACCCGGAGGGGTGGTTTTGATCATGGCCTCAGCCGATGCGATGCGCCGGTTGTCGCCCCGCAGATGATTCTTTATCTCGGCAACATGCTCACCCAGCAGCGGCAATGTCACAGCCTCGGCCTCCGAAAGCCCCAATGCCACGGCCAGATGCTGGTTAATATCGGCGTCCACAGCAAACACACGCCGTCCTTCATGGACTGCACGACGCAGCAAACAACGCCGCCATCGTCGTCTTACCGCTGCCACCTTTACCGACAAACGCGACCTTCACGCACATCCTCCTTCCAGCCCGCTCGGGCTTAATGAAATTGCAAATCAATTTCATTACGAAGAAGGCGAACGGTCAAACCGACACGCCATCCCGCTACCGGAAATCTCTTGAACCGTTCGGGCGGATAGGAAGCTCCAGCTCCGTCAATCTGTCGGCCACCAGGTTCACCACCCCGGGGACGCCCTCCAAGACACCCCGGACCTTAAGCACCGTCGCCGTCCTGGCAACCCGTCGATATCGCCGCCACAACCCTTCCGAACAGATCACGTTCAACATGCCCGTCTCATCTTCCAGGTTAAGGAAGGTGACACCACCTGCCGTCGCAGGACGCTGCCGATGTGTCACCACTCCGGCCACCCACACCCGTTTTCCCTTGGGCTGACCCTCCAACGCGTCGATCCGCAAAACTCCACCCGCATCCAGCAACCTACGGGCGAACTGCACCGGGTGAGAGTCCGGCGACAACCTAAGCGCCCAATAGTCGGCGCCGGACAACTCCACCGTGCTCATCCCGGGCAAAGCGGGGACCGCGGCACCGATCGTTGCCCCCGGCAACATCCCCTCCCGATCCCGGACCGCGATCCCGACCAGCCACAGCGATTCCCGTCGTCCCAACCCGAAACCGGCGAAAGCGTCCGCCGTGGCCAGCGTTTCCAACTGGCCCGAGGATGCCCCGCTTCGTCTGGCCACATCAGATATATCGTGGTAGGGCTGACCGGCGACGATCCGCTGCGCCGTCGTGCGGTTGATGCCTCTCACCTGTGACAGCCCCAACCGAATAGCCGCCGTTGCGTCGGCCGCCTTATCACTCTCATCGGACTCCAAACACGAGCCGACTGCGCTGCGATTGATATCGGGTCGGTGAACCTTCACTCCATGCCGACGCGCATCCGCGATCAGGGTGTCAACGGAGTAGAAACCCATCGGTTGCGAATTCAGCAACGCGGCGGTGAACGCCGCCGGATAGTGATACTTCAACCAAGCACTGGAATAAACGATGTAAGCAAAGCTGGCGGCGTGGCTTTCAGGAAAACCGAAGTCTGCGAAACCCGCCAGCTGATCGAAGATCTCGTTGGCGGCCGCGTCCGTAATCCCCCTCTCGGCCATTCCCGAGTACAGGCGCCCTTTAAGCCGTTCCATTCGCTCAACCGACCGCTTCGAACCCATCGCTCGGCGAAGTTGGTCGGCCTCCACCGGATCAAAACCTGCCGCATCGATGGCCATCTGCATCAGCTGTTCTTGGAACAGTGGCACTCCGTAAGTAGTCTTCAGCGCCTTATGCAATGCCGGGTGTACCTTCTCACGCCACCTGCTACCGCCCTCCTGCTTCGCTTCGGCTGCCCGCCGTTCCAAATACGGGTGCACCGACCCTCCCTGAATCGGCCCCGGGCGAATCAACGCGACCTGCACCACAAGGTCATAAAAACGGCGAGGTTTCAACCGCGGCAGGGTCCCCATCTGAGCGCGAGACTCCACCTGAAACACACCAATGGTGTCGGCTGCGCACAACATGTCGTACACCGCAT
>DHCFI07803__coassemble_1896_pt1 | contig 10976 bp, 9 predicted proteins | sample DHCFI07803__metabat2_low_PE_023 | metagenome-assembled genome bin DHCFI07803
CGACGCCACCGGTGCGTGCACGCAGGACCCGGAAACGGTGGCCAGGGGTGCGATCACCGTCCACTCGGCGGAGGTGACCGTCGAGGGCGATGAACTGTCGGCGTCGATGAAGATCGAATCGACGTATGAGGAGCCGACCAACGGACTTGTCGTGCTTCTTTTTCGCGACGGTGACGGCGACATCGTCGGAGGCGGTCCCTACCAGGGAATGTCGGGTAACGGGGCGGAGATCGGACCCGTGTCACCGGGATCGTCGACGGCCGAGGTGACCGTGGACATCGCCGGATTCCTACCCGACGATGCCGACCTCGACGAGACCGACCTGTATATCGTCCGTCGTTGATGTCACAACCGCACGCCCACCAGCGTCGGCTCGGGACGCATGGTGACGCCCAAATCCCGCGCAACGGTGTCTCGAATCTCCCGCGCAAGATTCAACAGAGCCGCTGTCGTGCCGTCACCGCGGTTGGTCAGCGCGAGCCGATGTTTGTGGGAGATCGCGACGCCGTCCTGCCCGTAACCGGGATCGAATCCGGCCCGGCCGATCAGCCAGCCGGCGGGGACTTTCACACCGTCCCCCGCAGGCCAGTGCGGAGGGGTGTGGTCGACGCGTTTCCGCAATACCTCGAATTCGTCGGCGGTGATGACCGGATTGACGAAGAACGAGCCTGCACTGTAGGTGTCGGGGTCGTCTGGATCGAGAACCATTCCCTTGCCGCGGCGCAAACCGAGCACGGTCTCACGAGCCAGATCCAACGTGACGGTGTCACCGACCGCCGCCCCGAGCGTCTTAGCGGTTTCGGCGTACCGGATCGGTTGGGAACGTGCTGATTTCGCCAGCCTCAACGTCACGGTCAGAACCACGTACCGGTCGGTGTGTTTGAACAGACTGTCGCGATATCCGAAGCGGCAGTCGTCGTTGCCGTAAACCCCGACGGTGCCGGTCCGGCGGTCGAGGACGTCGGCCTGGACGAAGACTTCGCTGATCTCCTGCCCGTAGGCACCGACATTCTGAACCGGCGTCGCCCCGACGGAACCCGGGATGCCGGACAGAAATTCGATACCCGACCAACCTTCGGCAACGGCTTGGCGCACAAGCTCGTCCCAGGTGTGGCCCGCCTGCACGGTCACGGTGACGTGGTCTTCCTCGTCGGTGACCGCGACCCCGTCGGTGCGGATGAGCACGGCGGTCCCGGCGAACCCCTCGTCGGCGACGACGAGGTTGCTTCCACCTGCGACCAACAACAGTGGCGTTCCCGTTTCGTCCGCCGACCGGACGGCGGCGAGAAGCTCGTCGCCGTTGTCGACTTCGACGAACGAATCCGGTTCGCCGCCGAGCCGCAACGTGGTGTAGCCGGACAATCGGCCGGTGGTCTTCCCAAGCACGGCAATACCCTACTAGCCTCACTCCGTCGTCAAACCCGCTGCTGTGCGGTGGGGTGCGTCGGTGGCGCGCAGCCCACGGCCGTCGCCCGGCAACGAGCGGGCACACACGCTGAGCGGGAACATTTCCCGAAGTTGCACGTCACGCGCGCAGATCTTCGTCGGCGACACTGTCATCTCGAACACCCGCGCGCCGTCGTTCCACGTCAACTCGAGTGGAGGTCGACGGCGGAGATTCGGGAAAGGTGTTCGGCGTGTAAGGGGCTCGAGTAACCGCCGTGTAAGGGCTTAAGCTTACGGTCTCATCAGTCGGCAGACGGGAAGATGTCGTGGACAAGGCGGGATACACGGCGGGTTGGCAGCGGGAGTTCGAGTTGTTCTGGAGCGCTGTTGTATCGGCCGATCTCGATACGCCTGTTCCGAGTTGTCCCGACTGGACGTTGAACGATCTGATCGTTCACATGGACACCGTCGCGCGTCGGTATGTGCGCCGGATCTGTTCACCCGAACCGCCGGCGCCGGAGGCGCGGTCGACGACCAAGAACGTCGCGGATCCACGGCCCGCCTTGGCCGAGTCCGCAGCGTCACTGACGACGTCGCTGTCGACGGCGGAGTTCGACGACACGGCGTGGAACTGGGCACCGATGGCCGACACCGCGTGGTTCTGGTTCCGGCGTGCCGCCTGCGAGACCGCCGTGCACCGGTGGGACGCGCAAATGGCGGTGGCAGGGGCCGAACCGGTGGCGGCGGAGCTGGCCACGGAGGGCATCGACGAGGTTCTCGACTCGTTTCTGCCGGCCGGCCGCCGGATGTCCGAAAGCGATGCGTCCGGGCTGGTGCATCTGCTCGCCACCGACGTGGACAGGGAATGGTTCGTTCGACGGGACGGACGGCGTTACACCCTCGTCAGTGGAGACGATCAGGACCTTCCGGGGCAGCCGGTTCACGCGCGGGCGGCCGGGCCGGCGTCCGACGTGTATCTGGCCTTGTGGGGACGTGTCCCGTTCAGCGTTGTCGACTGTGAGGGCGACCCCGAACTCCTTGAGGCCCTTCGCGCGAAGTGAACGGCTGTTCCAACGTGGGCGTTGTTTGTTGTCGCAACCGGTGCGTAGTCTGTCACGCATGACTGAACATGCTGGACACGATCGACGACCCCCGGCTGTCCACCGTGATAGCGAGGTGGCCTCATGACCTGGCACACCGATCCCCTCATCGGCTTCGACACCGAGACCACCGGCGTCGACAACGGGACCGACCGTATCGTTACGGCCGCCGTTGTGGACGGTGCCGATGTGTCCACATGGTTTATCGACCCGGGTGTGGAGATTCCCGCCGCCGCCAGCGCCGTGCACGGCATCACCACCGAGCGGGCGCAAGCCGAGGGCGTATCACCGGCCGAAGCATTGCCCGAGATCGTGCGTGCCTTGACCAAAGCCGCGGAGGAGAACGTTCCGGTGGTCGCCTACCGTGCGGGATTCGACCTCACGCTGCTGGCCAACGAACTCGTCAGGCATGGGATTCCACCGGTGCCCTGGAACGACCTTCGAGTAATCGATCCATTCATTTTGGATAAACGATGCGACAAGTGGCGTAAGGGAAAACGGACCCTGAGCGCGGTTTGCGAACACTACGACGTCCTATTGACACAGGCCCACAGCGCCGCCGCCGATGCGACGGCCGCCGTGTCCCTGGCCCGTGCCATCGGGCACCGCTACGGGCAGGTCGCCCGTATGAACACCGCAGAACTCCACACCGCGCAGATCGGCTGGCACGCCGACGACGCCGCTTCGCTGGAGGCCTATCTGCGCAGGCAGGGACGTGACGAGACGGTGGATCGGCGTTGGCCCCTCCAACTTTAGGTGCGGAGACCGTGTGCGTCGACCGGGACGATTCAGCCGGAAGCCACGCGAGGCGGGTCGGGGAGTCGGCGCCCGGACCGAGCGGCCGCATAGACGTATCCGTCGGGGCGTACAACCACATCGGTGACTCGCCGTTCATCCAACCAGTGCAGCAGCGTGCCCTGTTCATCGACGATGGTTCCCGGCGTGGGTTGGTCTTCCGCAGCGGCAACCGTGAACCGTTCAACGGTCGACCAGTGCGGTTGGGGCGTGGATTGTCCGGTCGTGAGCAGTACCCATCCCTTGGGCAACGCGTCGTCGAGTAGGCGGCGTGTTCCATCGGATGTGCGCACGTGAACCTGAGGCAACATCGCGCCCGACGCCCGCGTCCGAGGCCGGGCGATCAACCCGTGGCGATGACGTGCGGCCGGTATCCAGTTCGCATCCTGCAACCGATCCGCCATGCCGGGAATCGTGTCGGCCGTCCGTAGCGCCAGGTTCCGAACGCCGGCCACCACTCGTCGGGGTTCGGTAATGATGCGTCCCACGAAGACCGCGTTGTTGGACATACGACGTACATGTGCACGACGTTCAACCTCATAGGAGTCCAACACCGCCGGGGGAAGTGTTTTACGTATGACGGCCTCGAGTTTCCAACACAGGTTTCCCACGTCCCGTATGCCGGCTCCCATGCCCTGGCCTATCCACGGTGGCATGGCGTGAGCGGCGTCCCCGGCCAGGAGAACTCGACCGGCCCGCCAGCGTTCTGCCACACGAACATGGTGCTCATAGGTCACAGCCCGCAGTATCTCGACGTCGTCGGGGCCGATACCAAACCGAGACACGAGCCGATACACGACGTCGTCGTCGACTTTGTCACCGTGGTGGCCGGGCGGGATCGGGAACTCCCATCGGTGATGCCCCAGCGGCATAGGACAGTCCACTGCAGGCATGGACGGTACGCAGTGGAATCGCATGTGGTCGCCGCCCGACCACGGTTTGAGAACCCGAGCGTCGATCACCATCCAACGCTTCGCGTGGGTGCGCCCTTGGTAGGCGATCTTGAGCCGGGATCTTGTCGGGCTGGAACCGCCGTCGGCTGCGACGACGTAAGCGGCCGTCACGCGGCTCGTCGCACCGGACGGCGCCCGAACGACAAGCTCCACACCGTCGTCATCCTGACGAAGTCCGACACATTCATGACCCAACCGAACATCCACCGACGGAAAGCGGTCGACTCCTGCACGGAGCACCTGTTCCAGCGCCGGTTGATAGAAAAACATCTGCGGCGGATGGCCATGCCCTCGTGACGGCAGCCGCGCGGTCAACATTGGACGGCCACGAGCATCCACGAAAGCGACCGGACGGTCGATCAGCATGTCCCGTTTAAGCCGTTCGGCCAACCCGACCCGCTGCCATATGCGCATGACCTCCTCGTCACAGGAGACGGCTCGAGCCCTTGGAAAAACGTCCGGGGCCCGCTCGAGAACCACTACGCTCAAACCCATGGAGCCCAGGAGATTCGCCGCCGTGACACCGGTCGGTCCGTACCCGACGACGGCGACATCGACGGTCTCTGTCTGTGGTGTCGGAGACACGGGCACCCTCACCGCTTTCAAGGGACGACCCGGCGACAGTACCCGAGCCGCGGGACGTCGACGGACAGGCGGCCGGTGGGCTCGGGGGTGCGGGTAGCTGTTTTACGTTCACGCCCCACCCCGTCCTGGGGGCAAACCACCCGCTGGGGTCGGTAACGAAGATCTCACACCGTGTTCTCCAATGTCAACGCGATTTCAGGTTTCTTCAGGTTTGGTTCCCCGCCCCACCCGCCGTCCCGGCTTTCCCACCCGTTCCGCCGTCCCGGCTTTCCCACGCGCCCGCCGGTCCACTTCCCGATGTCCAGTGGCCTCCGCTGCAACGTGGGGCTCCTAGTCGTAGAGCCGCCCGATCGATGTCCGCAACGAGCACGCGACGTCGTCGACCGTGAGGTGCGCTCGGTCCTTGACAACCAGACGACCGTCGACGACCACGTGTGTCACATCCTGGGCGGTGGCGGTGAAAACGGTGGCGGCAACGGGGTCGACTCCGCCGGCGAGCCGCACCGAGTCGGTGTCGACGGCAACCAGGTCGGCGGACAGCCCCGACTTGATCTCTCCGACGCCTCCGCCGAGTCCGGCGCTGATCGCACCGCCGAAGGTGGCTGCGGACAACAAGGCGTCGGCGGAGTGTCCACCTCGTCGCATGGTCTGCAACCGTTCGTTGAGTTCGACGGCTCTTGCCTCTTCGAACATGTCGATGACCGCGTGACTGTCGGATCCCAGCGACAGCAGGCTTCCGGCTTCTCGTAGTCGGGCTGCGGGCCCGATCCCGTCGGCGAGGTCGCGTTCGGTCGTCGGGCAGAAACAGGCCACCGTGGAGGATGAACCGAGCAGACGAATGTCGGTGTCGGTCAGGTGGGTGGCGTGGACGGCGCTGGTAGCCGGTCCGAGGACTCCGGTTTCGTCGCACAACTGTGTGGGCGTGCGGCCGTGTACGGCCAGACAGGACTCGTTTTCCTTGACCTGCTCCGACAGGTGGATGTGAAGCGGCATGTTGAGCCGATCGGCGGTGGTGGCCACGTGCCGCATCGCCTCGGGAGGGGCGCCGCGCACGGAGTGAATGGCCGCACCGACCGTGATTCCCGGGATCGCCGTGGTCGCTTCAAGACGAGATTCCCATCGGTGAACGTCGTCGTCGGCGAAGCGCAGTTGGGGGCCCGCGAGTGCGGTTCCATCGACATCGGCCTGCATGTACAACGTGTCGAGTAGAACCAGCCGTATACCGGCCTCGGCGGCGGCCTGTGCGAGTACGGCCGCCATGTGCGCAGGGTTCTCGTAGGGTGTGCCGTCCCGACCGTGGTGAACATAGTGGAACTCCACGACCGTGGTGATACCGGCCAGCACCATTTCGGCGTAGGTGGCGCGTGCCAGGCCGAGGTAACGCTGGGGACTCAGTCGTTCCACGACGGTGTACATCTGCCGCCGCCAACTCCAGAAGTCCCCGGTGCCGCAGTGCGTGCGCCCACGCAACGCGCGGTGAAACGCATGCGAATGCGCGTTTACCATCCCCGGGATCACGAACCCCGGCAACCGGATCGCGTCCCGGTGGGGGACGGAGTCGTCGGTGACGTCGACGATGCGCCCGTCGGCGACGTCGATGGAAACCGACCGCGACACTCCCTTGTCAGCGGAAAGCCAAGCCTGGTCGGCAAAGTAGCGGGTCAGCATGCCAGGTCTCGCAGCACGGCGGTCAGGGCTTCGGCACCGGCGATGCAGTCGGCCGTCTCCGCAAACTCCTCGGGGGAGTGGGAGATACCGGTGGGGTTGCGCACGAACAGCATCGCGGTGGGAACGGCCGAGGCCAGGATGCCCGCGTCGTGACCGGCACCCGTTGCCAGCATCGGCACGTCACCGAGGACACTCGCCAACCGGGATCGTAGCGGCACGTCGAAGGTGACCTCGGGACTGAAGGATTCCCTGCTGATCGTGACTTCGGTTCCGTCGCGTTCGGCCCGGCTGACGGTCGCCGATTCCACTTCTGCGACGACCTGGTCCAGTGCCTGCTGGTCGGCCGACCGGGCGTCGAGCCACCCGGTCACCTTTGACGGGATCGCGTTGGTCCCGTTGGGGGAGCAGAACACTCTGCCGACGGTGGCGACGGCCCCGGCGATGCGGGCCTTCTTCCTGGCGGCGAGCACGGTGTTGGCGTAGGTCAACATCGGGTCGGCACGGTCTTCGAGCCGTGTCGTCCCCGCGTGATCGGCGCGACCACGAAATTCCATGCGCCAGCGGCCGTGCGGCCAGATCGAGGTACCGATGGCAACCGGTGCGTCCATGTCAACCTGAGCACGCCCCTGTTCGACGTGAAGCTCTACATAGGCACCGATGCGAGCGAGGCGTTGTGCGTCGTGGCCCAGCCCTGCCGGATCGAAACCGGCGGCGGCCATGGTGTCGTCAAGTCGGTGGCCGTCGGCGTCGACGAGGCCTGCGGCCGTCGCCGGGTCGATGGCGCCGGTCAGCAGACGCGAGCCCAGGCAGGCGATACCGAATCGGCCACCTTCCTCCTCGACGAAAGCCGCGATACCGATCGGGCGACGAGGAACGGCGCCCGCCGCGCGGAGTGCGTCGACGGCCGCGAATCCGCTGACTACGCCGAGCGGACCGTCGAAGGCTCCGCCGTCGGGCACCGAGTCGAGATGGCTTCCGGTGACGACCGCATCCCCGGCCGTGGGGTCACCCCACCACGCCCAGAGGTTGCCGTTGCCGTCGGTTTCCGATACGAGGCCGCGCTTGGCCGCCTCCTGATGAAACCAGGCACGGCATTCGACTTCGGCCGCCGTATAGGAGAAACGCCGATAGCCGCCGGTCGAGCGAGACCGGCCCACCGGTATCAGGTCATTCCACATCTGTTCGAACTGCACGGGGCCAGAATAGCGATCTTCAGACTGTGGTCGGCGTACCGATGAGCCCGTGTACGCTACGTCGCCATCGGGGGCTCGGGTAGTTCTTGGGAGGGGCCGACGATCAGGGGTGCGGGAAACACGTAAAGGTCCCGATAGGTCAGACCGTCGGCGGGCGGTTGGTACTGGTCAGGTAGGTCGCTTGTGTCCACGCCACTGTCGTGCGCGGTTTCGCCGCTGCAGACGGTGTCGTATACGCCGTTAAGACCTTTTGCGATCGTTCGATCGGCACCGGTGATCTCCGCTTTTGCGCTTGCCACCGCCGACGACATGTTGAGCAGCACCGACAGGACGGTTTCACCGCCAAGCGGAACTTCCTGAGTGTCTTCTCCCTCCGAACCGACCGTGCCCTGAGCGACCGTGATCGCACCGGAGACTATCGAGACCCCCGCGCCCGCCAACGCCAACGAGCCTCCTCCCGATGCCGGAATCGCGATGATTCCTCCGGCAATCGACAGCAGACCACCCGTGATGGTCAGGAATGACGAGAAGTCGGCCTCGGACGTTGTTTTCACCGCCTCCAATGCGGCCAGTGTTTTCTTGGCGATGTCCTCGAGGTCGGCACGGTGACGTGACCATGCGGCCCTGATGGCCGACGCGCCGTGCGCGAGGACGGCGGCGGTGGCCGCCTGGTTTCCGATGACTCCGGGAAGGCGGTACCAGTAGTGATCACGGAAGTCGCGGCCTGCTTCGCTCTCCCAACCTTCCACCGCCGTGGAAGCGCTGCGATAGGGCGCGTCGGCCGAGCCCACTCCGGTGTGCTCGTTGTACAGGGCGGTGGCGGCATCAGCGGCGGACGACACCATCGTGTCGAACTGGTCGGGGTCGGGACCTACGTTCTCCAACCAACAGCCGTGAACCCAGTCGATGGCATCCTCTATCTCTTTCCAGTCGGCCGCGGTCCCGAGATAGATGTTGTTCAACAGCATGTCACCGACCTCTTTCATTCCATACGGCCTGTTCCGGTGGAATTGGTCGGCTTTTTCAGGATCGTCGCGGGCCAGTTCCATTACGTCCAGGTATGTTTTTCCGGCCATCCACGCGACTTCCGAATCAAGCGGGATCAGACCCCGTTCGTGTTCTCCCATGACCTCGTATGCCAGGTCGTGGATCTGCCGGGCGTAGCCGTCGGCTCCGATGAAGGCTTCGCGAGGGGTGAATGGTGCGGACGGTGCGAACATCTGGTCGTTCATTATCGAGATCGCCTTTCAGTATGTCTTCACTCGGTGGTGGGCGGGATCAGCTCGTCACGTTCCTCGTCCGTCCAGATTCGGGTGCGGCCGTTGTAGTCGTCGTCGAGATAGTCTTCGACGGCCGCGCTCAGGCCGGTGGCGTTGTTTCCGTCAGTGGTTTCATAGGCCCAGGCGACCCGTTCCAAGGCGTCTCCGACCTCGAAGATGTTCGTTACCGAGGCGGAGATGATGTTCTGTAGTTCGTCGCGCAGCAAGATGAAGTTGGCGCCTGTGGCGCCGACCGTGTCGTAAACGCCGTGTGCGTTGTTGACGGAGTGTTCGAAGGCGCCGTCGTGTGTGGCGGTGCCGGCGAGCTTGCTTCCGGCTATACCGAGGCTTTCGCCTATGCGGGGGATGTAGGACGTACCGCACAGCCACAGAGCTGTGGTGTCGGTGACGACACCGACGAATTCGTCAGTCATGATGTCGGCTCCTTAAACAGGGCGATGAAGGAGAGGAGCGGAAACCGTCTTGGCGGTCGTCCCCAGATTGAAATGTTTGTTCTTGAGTTCGTTCAGCTGATTCCGGTGATGAGCCTGCATGTTCTGGAGGGCGCCGTTGACTTCGTGAACCAACCGTGGTTCGGTCATTCCCTCCATCGAGCCGGGTCGTATCCTCACCGAAAATTCGGTCATGTTGACCGAGCTGATGCGAAGCATCTTCCCCGGCGACATGCCGATCACCCGCATCGATCGCACCTCGGCGCGATAGCGGCGGATGTCGGCGTCCCAGTGGTCTGCGGTCGGCGGCCGTGAACCCGCTTCCGCCAGGAGTCGGTCCACGGTGGTTTTATAGTCGTTCCACAGTAGGTTGAGCCCGGTGGCGAGCCCGTGGGCCAACGTGTCCGGACACCGGATATACCGCTGAAGAGCGTCGGGGTCGGTCAGACGAATCGCGACTCGACGGTGGTCCGTCAATCTCATGACGATCATCCGGTCCGGCGAGCGCGCCTCAAAAACCATGCTGTCGAGTTGGGCAATTCGTGTCATACATGTCCATGGTGACGTTTGGTAGTCGGTCGGAATGGTTCATGCAACCACGCTCCCGCCACCTGTACCTCCATCGTTCGGACAGACCACGATCGACGGTGCTCATCGTGGAAAGAAGCCGTCCACGTGGCCAAGCGAAAAGGGGACCGGTGAGAGGCGACCTCTCACCGGTCCCCTTTCCTTGACGATTTCCTGTGGTTACGTGGCGATCAGGGCTGGGGCGGGTTCTCCGTCGTCCCGAATATGGGAGGACCTTCAACTCGTGCCGTCGGCACCCGGGGCGTCGAGCCGACAACTGCCTGAAGCAGCACTGTCATCGGCCCCGACGCGGCTCGTACGCGCTGGGGGGCCTTTCATCGTGAACGGGTTTCAGCGGTTCTCTGTCGTGTCCTCGCATATGGCCAACGGAACGAACGAGACGGTGCACGTCACCGGCTGGACCCGAGTTCCCTCCACCGTGTTCTGATACGTCCTCAGCCCATGGCTTCGCCCGAAGCGAACGATGTTGTTGCCGATTCGATCCGCCGGGATCGGCCCGATGAAACGGCTCCGGCGGAAAAGAGCGAAGGCCGGGCGTTGCTCGCGCACATATTCACCCTTCGGGCCACATCGGTCACCGATGTGGCCCGAGACCGGTGCCTTAGTTCACTTCCCCCAACACCTCACGGGCGAGGAGCGTCCCTCCCGCGACCGCAGCGGGCATGACGAGTACCGCGCCCAGCGGGATGAGGAACAGCAGGAAGATCGCCACACCGAAACCGTAGGTCGTGGAGCGACGTTTCTTGAGAAGTTTCCGGTACTCGCGATACCGGACGGCTCGCCGGTTGAACGGATAGGACATGACCTCAACCGCCAGGAACCAACCTCCGATGAAGGCCCCCAACACGATCGCGATCACGGTGCCCACGATGGGAATCAACCCGATGGCGAACAACAGGACGCCCAAGACGATCGAGGTGGCCAGGAGCCGGAGTGCATCGCCGGCGGCGTGAAGAATGCCGGTCATGACGCCGCGCTCGTCCTCTTTCACGGGGCC
>DHCFI07803__coassemble_1903_pt1 | contig 10949 bp, 13 predicted proteins | sample DHCFI07803__metabat2_low_PE_023 | metagenome-assembled genome bin DHCFI07803
CGAAGTCGGCAGCGGGTACGCCGTCGTGGGCAAGTGCCGTATAGAAGACGCGAGTCCCCGTGACACCGCTGCCGAACGCGCGGCTGTCGGCGGCCGTCGCGCCGTAGCCGTGAGCGAAAACCGTGACGGGCGCCCCTGTGCCCCGGACCAGTACCGTCACCAGGGGTTGGATCCGCCGTCACGGATGGTGGGGCGGATGTCCAGCAGGTACACCAACGCCGCAATGAGGCCGATGATGCCGAAAATCCCCAGGCCGCCACCGCCGAACCCCAGGGCGGTCAACAGCAGCGTTCCGGCCAGGATCGCCAGCCACACTCCTTTGCTGAGGGGACCGGCCATGGTGAACGAGTCGGGACGCTGCAGCGCACAGTGCGCAAGGGCCACGACCGAGAGCAGGCCCGTGCAGGCCAGCAGAACGATCATGGAGTAGTACTCGATGCTCAGCGCCCAGTTCATTCCCCAAGCCTAATCAGTGTGTCGCCGGTTCGCATATCGGTGTGCCTATCCGAATGCACCGCCGCGTCGTTTCAGCAAGGCGTAGAGGCTTTGCTGAATGTTCTCCTTGACCCGGTCGGCGAGGTTGAAGACCTCCATGGGGTCGTCGGCGGATTCCGCCATTCCGGTTGTCGAGATGGGTTCGCCGAACTGGATCATCCATTTGCTGGGCAGCGGGATGGCGCCCAACGGCCCCAGTGCGGGGAACGTGGGTGTGATCGGGAAGTAGGGCAGACCGAACAGTCGCGCCAGCACCGGGATTTCGCCCAGGATGGGGTACGTCTCCTCGGCGCCGACTATCGAGACGGGAATGATCGGGGTCTCGGTCGCCAACGCCGTGGCGACGAACCCGCCGCGTCCGAACCGTTTCAGTTTGTACCGTTCCCACACCGGTTTGCCGGTGCCCTTCACGCCCTCGGGAAAGACCCCGAGAATTTCGCCGGCGCGAAGCAGTCGTTCGGCATCGGGATTGGACGCCAACGTGGCGCCCGTCTTCCGTGCGTACTCGCCCAGTAGCGGAGCCTTGAACACGAAGTCGGCGGCAAGGAGCCGCAGATGCCGTTGGGCCGGGTGTTCGTCGAACAACGCGAGCTGGAGCATCATCGCGTCGAGGGCGATCGTCCCGGAATGGTTGCCGACCAGGAGCGCTGCACCGTCGTCGGGCACGTGTTCGATCCCCAGCACCTCGACGCGGAACCATTTCCGATACAGCGGGCGCAGTGCGGGGAGCGTGAACTTCTCGGTCAACTCCGTGTCGAATCCGAACTCGTCGACCTCGTAGTCGCCGGCGAGTCTTCGGGAAAACAGGTCGTACAGTTCGTCCAGTTTGTGGGCGACGCGATCGTTATCGCTCACTCTCGGGTCCCTTCCTGCCGATCACGTCGCGTATCTGGTCGAAGAAGGACGGCCCGTCACCGGTGGTTTCGGGGTCGCCCAGCACCGACATGAGCGCGTGACCGGCGACGAAGTCGGCAAACGCATCGGCGGTGGGGCGAGGAGTGACACCGAAGTATTCGGTGAGTTTGGTGACGTCGACGACACGGCCGAACCGGAGAAAGTCCAGCTGGTCAAGGGAGAAATCGACGATGTTGCGGCCCCGTGCGGCGGCCGCTACGGCCCGCAGCATGGCCTCGGGCGTCGGTGCCGCCACGCGTCCGGCACGCCGGATCGCCTGGGACAGGAGAAGCACGCCGGGCCCCGCGACGTTGAACACCTCGGGTCGACCGGATGGACCGGTACGACGATCGAGGGTCACCTCGTGGAGTACGTCGAGGGCGTCCTCGATGTGGAGGAACTGCACGCGAGGGTCGAACCCCATCACGGTGGGGACGACGGGCAGCGAGAAATACCGGGTGAGCGACGTGTCCGACGTGGGACCCAACAGCGGCGCCAACCGCAGCACCGCAACCGTGACGTCGGGGCGGCGGCGTGCGAAACCGCGGGTGTAAGCCTCGACGTCGGCGACGTCGGAGGCGAAGTCGCCGCGGGGAGCGGCGCGAAGTTCGGTGTCTTCGGTGAAGATCGCGGGGTCGCGAGCCGAAGCGCCGTAGGCGGCGACGGACGATTTCACGACAAGCCGCTGCACGGCCGGGCTGCGCTGACACGCGGCCAGTAGGTGCATGGTTCCGATGACGTTGGATTCTTTTTGTGCGCTACGCCCCCCGGAGCGAACCGCCGACGCCGCCACGGCGGCGTGAACGACGGTGTCGACTTTGGAGCGGTGCAGTATGCGGCTGAGTGTGCCGTTGTGTAGCGCCCCGGTTTCCACGCCGATGACGTCGGCCACGGTGTCGTCACCGGTGAGCATCTCGATGAGACGACCACCGAGGTAGCGATCGGCTCCGGTGACCATGACCGTGGTCTTCTGGCCCGGGACCCGCTCGCCTGCGGTGTGTGCCGCCTGTTGATCGTGCATCAGCGAGGCCTCTCACTGGTGGCTGCCCCGTGGACCGGGGAGCGGCATCGGCCGTGTGCGTTTACTTGCCTTGGCGGCGACGTTGAACGCGGGTACGGCGCAGCATCTTGCGGTGCTTCTTTTTCGCCATGCGCTTGCGCCGCTTCTTGACGACCGAACCCATAGATGTTCCTCGCAGTGCTAGTCAGGAGTTGGTGAGTATCAGGCTAGCGTGACGACGTCGAGGTGAAACGACGAGGTCTCCTTACGCTCTGATACGACGGTTACGACGACGGGTCACACGACCCGTCGTCGTAACCTGCTTCAGGTCGATGATCCTACGCCTGGTCCTTGAAGGTCGCCGCCAGGTAGTCCTGTACGGCGTTCTCCGGTACCCGAAATGACCTACCCACCCTGACCGCGGCGAGGTCACCGGCGTGAACGAGCCGGTAAACCGTCATTTTGGAAACCCGCATAAGGGATGCCACCTCGGCAACGGTCAAGAACTTGACCTCTTCGAGAAGACTGCGTGAACCCATGACTTCTCCCACCATGTTTGTACGCCGACCAGTCAGGATTCCCCGCCTGGCCTCGACACACCCCGATGGTGCATCGAATACCAACAGTAATGTGGTAATGCGCAAGTTGGCCATGGTTCGGTGTGTTGTGCCTGTTGCCGGAGGGTGTGCGTTATCCTGCCAGGCTCACCGGGCTCCGAAAAGTGTGACCAAGGTCGCACCTTCCGGTCAGTCGGTGATCGACTTGATAAAGGTCGCGCACTCGTCCACCAGGTCGTCGTAGGGCACGCCGTAAACGGCTTGGGTGGCCTCGTCCGGGTTGTCGCCGTTGCGGGCGACTCGTTCGAACAGGTCCATGAACTGGTCCTTGCCGTACTCGTTGAAGAGGTAGTACACCGCATACATGGCCAGGCCGTACTTGGCGGAACCGGTCAGGCCGTCGTCGGTGTTGTACACCGGCTCCAGATCGCCGTCCCACAGGTCCTCGTCGATATAGGCCTGTACGTCGCGTTGACGCAGGTAGGTGTCGAGGTCGACGCTCGGGTCGTGGTCGATGACCTCGGCGATGCCCTCGACCATCCACCAGTCCTCCGGCTGCGAGGTGTTGGTCGGACTGTGGTTCAGGGTGGCCACGTGCCCCAGTTCGTGACGCATGGTCGAGTTGAAGTCGTCGGTGTCGATCACACGGTCGATGTGCATGACCACCTCGTAGGCACCCGACGCGAGTCGGCCCTGCTCGTCGAGGTAGGGCACCGGCATGGCGAAGCCGACGACGTTGTCCATGTTCGCGCCTTCGAGACCGTACCAGCGGCTGAACTCGGCGTTGCCGGCCAGATACACCAGATACTTCTCGACCTCGCCGTACACGGCGTACTGGTCGGCGTTGACGGCGGCGTTTTCGGCGCTGGCGAGCGCGTCGTCAAGCTGGTGTGCGTAGTGGGACGGGGCGGCGACGATCACCTTGTCGCCGCTGACGGCCTCGATCTCCTCGACTTCCCACGGTCGTGGGCCGGTCTCGTCGGAGTCTTCGACCTCGGAGATGTAGAAGCCGTCGCGATCGTCGTTCCAGACGGTGTCGAACACGATCGCCGCGTCGGAGCACTCCTCGCCGATCACGCCACCGAAGCAGTAACTGACGCCGAGTCGGAACGCGAATTGTGTGTCCGACAGCTGCGACACCGTGCCCTGGATCATGTACTCGTACTTCGAGACCTCCAGGTTGCGCAGGCTCGTGAACTGCTTCTGCATGTCGGGGTGGAGGCTGGGGGCGAAGACGTCCAACCAGCCCTGTTCGTCACCGGCCAGCAGCGCGTCGGAATGGTCGTCCAGTTCCACCTGTGCGACGGCGGTGAGGTAGTCGAGCCTGACCTTCGGGTCGTCGCCGTCGGTGGGGCTGGGGATGGCGGCCGGCTGCATGGTGCCGCCGGCTCCGCCGGTGATGGTGAAACCAAGCGCGATCGCGCCGATTCCCACGATGAGGCTGAACACGATGCAGAACACGGCCACGGACCGTCCACGCCGACCGGGAGTCGGAGGCGGGGGCGGAAAACCGGGTGCGCCGAAGCCCGGTTGCATACCGGGTATGCCTACGGCGGGTGGGCCGTAACTCGAAGGCGAGGCCCCGGGGGGCTGGCCATAACCGGGCGGTGTGCCGGGGATCGTGCTCGGTGGTGGCCCGGGAGGGCGCATTGTGAGGGGCGCCTGTTGGGGCGCGGAGGCCGACTGGTGCGGGATGTCGTCGACGGGCACGGTGTTGCCGTGCCCGAGTGGGGTCAAAGCGCCGCTCGGCGCGGGGGTCCCCCCGACCTGGTCCTGCCATTGTGGAATACCTGGCGTCGAGGGCGCCCGTTGTTGGGGTGGGGCCCATGGTGAGTCGTCACCATGGGCGGGGTTTGTTCCGCTCCCGCCATCGGATGGCACACCGTAAGTCACTGCAACACAGTATGGCGGCCTTGCCAACGCCTGCCAGACGGTCTTATTGCGATTGAATAACGATCCCGATTTCGGAACAATCCTCCCAAATGTCCGTCGATGGGGCTTTGTGTCGCGTTACCTAACCGCTACAGCTTCGTTGGGCAGCCGTAGACACCAGCACTTCGCGAATTGGCGAAAGGCCGCCCACATGTCCGACCCCGGATCCGAACCCCGTGACAGTCCGTCCCTACACCGCCGTCGGCTCGGCGTGGTCCTGCGACGCTTCCGGGAACGCTCGCTGATATCGCGCGAAGTCGCCGGCCAGGAACTGGACTGTTCCGAATCGAAGATCTCACGCATCGAGAACGGTGACGTCCGTGTGCATCAGCGTGATTTGTACGCGCTGCTCGACCTCTACAGCATCGATGACACCGGAGTGCGCGCCGATCTACGCGAAATGGCCGCTCGAGGCGGTAAGCGCGGTGGGTGGTGGACGAAGTACAACAACGAGGTCACCGGAAGTTTTCGCCGGTTCATGGAATTGGAGACGGTGGCCACGGCGATCCGACGGGTCTCGGTTACGGCCGTCCCCGGAATCCTTCAGACGCAGGACTATGCCCGTCAGGTGATCGCCGCGACCGCTCCCCATTACACGGACGAGGTGATCGCTCGTCAGTTGTCGCTACGAGCCGAACGGCAGAAACGCCTCACCGAGCCCGATCCTCCCGACAACTGGATCGTCCTTGACGAGGCGGTGCTGCGACGTGCCGTCGGTGGCCGCCGCGTCATGGTCGGTCAACTGTGCAGGCTGTTGGAGGCGGCAGAACAACCCGGTGTTCGTATGCAGCTGTTGCCGTTCGACGCCGGTGCACACCAGGCAATGCCGGGTTCGTTCGCCATCATGCGTTTCCTGCCACCGGATCCCGACGTTGTATACAGCGAGGGCTTCACCGGTGAGGTGACGTTGGACGACCCGGCAGAGCTGCGGTCGTGCTCCCTCGTCTTCGATCGTCTGGCGGGTGAGGCGCTCGACCCGGAAAGGACGAAACGCTTCATCCGACGGGTGATCGATGAATATTGATCCAACCGAGGAGGGGTTATGCGCAAGCATGAACACACACCAGTGGTGTGGCGCAAAAGCAGTAGGAGTTTCGCCGGCAACGAGTGCGTCGAAGTTGCGTTGGCGGGGGACGGCCGAGTGTGGGTGCGCGATTCCAAACTGGAAGCCGAAGCTCCCGTAATGAGTAGCACACTCCACGCATGGCGTGACCTGATCGCGGAGGTCAAGAGTCAGCGGTTCGACCACTGATGTGACCGCCCCGCTGGACACTGATAAGCCTGCACCCGGCGGCGGTTCGGGTCCAGCCCGAAACCCTACTTCCGACCCCGCAACGAACGCGCAAAGAACGCCACATTGGCCGGACGTTCCGCCAGGCGCCGCATCAGATAGCCGTACCACTGATCGCCGTACGGTATATAGACCCGAACCTGATATCCCTCGGCCGCAAGCCGCAGCTGTTCATCGGGGCGGATGCCGTGAAGCATCTGGAACTCGAACGAGTGAGGTCCACGATCGAACCACTTCGCACGGTCGATACCGATCTCGACCAGCCGAGGATCGTGTGTGGCGAGCATCGGATAACCGTCACCACGCATCAACGCGTTGAGACACCGCACGTAGGAGCGGTCGATGTCGAGGCGATTCTGGTACGCCACCGACTCAGGTTCCGCATAAGCCCCCTTGCACAACCTCACACGTGAACCCTTGCCCGACAGTTCTTTACAGTCGGCCTCGGTACGTCGCAGATAGGACTGCAACACCGCACCCGTGGACGGGTACTTCTGTCGGAGTCCCTGTATGGCGTCCAAGGTGATGTCGGTGACCGTGTGGTCTTCCATGTCGATCGTGACCGACGTACCGACGGCGTCGGCCGCAGCACAGATCTCGGTGGCCATGCTCGTCGACATCGACTCGTCGAATCGTTGACCGAGCGCCGACAGCTTGACGCTGACCTCCGATGCCGAGGCAAGGCCTTCGTCACCCAGCGCCCGTAGCAGACGCAGGTACTCGTCGCGCGTGTCTTCGGCCTGAGTGGGGGTCAGTGTGTCCTCCCCCAGATAGTCCAGACTGACTTTGAGGCCCTGATCGACAAGCTCACGGCTGGTGCGCAGTGCGTCTTCGGTACTGGTCCCGGCGACGTACCTCGACACGATCTGGCGGCTGACCGGTGCAGTGGCCACCACCTTCTCCATGCGGGCAGACCGGGCAGCGGCGAGGATCATTGATCGCAGCATGGTCCGAGAGTATCGGCCCCGCAGGCCAGGTGGTTGTCCGGGCGCGCCACACCCGGACGGTTGGGGCCGAACAGGCGGCATCACTCGGCCGTTTCGGCGGGTAAAACGTTGGTCAACCGCTTGCCACGGCCGTTCTCGAACCCCGGGGTGCGGTACCACTGGTGACTTTCGCGCTTGTTGTCTACCGTGGGTGTGTGGACTTCGACGCCTACGCCCAAACGGCCGCCGACCTCGCCAACGCCGAACTGTCCGACCTGGAAGACCTCCAGGCGTTCTTCGGCGACCGACTGTGGTGGGCGCAACGTGTCACAGAACGAGATTTGTCTGCTTTCCGTCGAGTTAAACGCCGCTTCCGAGAGGTGTTCGTCAAGGGTGCCGACGGCGACGACCACGCTGCGGTCGATGTGCTCAACACACTCCTCGAGCAGTTCCCCGTACAACCCCGTATATCCGGTCACCGCGGCGGTGACTGGCACATGCATGTGACCGGCCGCGGTTCCTCGGTCGCGTCCGAGTTCATCGCCGGCGCGGCGTGGGGCCTGTCGGCCTGGTTGTGCCGATACAAGGGTGCTCGGTTCGGAGTCTGCGCCGATTCACGATGCGGAAACGTGTACCTCGACACGTCGTCGAACCGTTGCCGCCGCTTCTGCTCGGAACGTTGCGCAACCCGCTCCCACGTGGCCGCTCACCGCGCGAGAAAGAAGGAGGCGGCGGCCGCCGCCGCTTAACGCGTGGGCGCGGCTTTAAGATGCCGCCGCGCGAACGCCAACGACTCGGCGAGATCGGCTTCTCTGACCGTGCGGTGTCCGGCTTTTCGGGTGGACACCTCGACGGCGACGGAGAAGTCCCGATCTTGACGGTCCAGGAACTCCAGCAACTCTCCACACGGTTGGTTGCCGCGTCCCGGCACCGCGTGCTCGTCCATGCCCGGACCGGTGCCGTCGCCCAGGTGGACGTGGGTCAGACCCGGCCCCATACGGTCGGCGAGTTCGAGAGCATCGGTGCTGGAAGCGGCGCAGTGTGACAGATCCAACGTGTAATTGTCGTAACCGGGGGTGGTCGGGTCCCAGTGGGGCGAATACGGCGCGAATCCACGCTTGGCCATCTTTATGGGATACATGTTTTCGACCGCGAAGGCGACGCCGGGAAACCGCTGCCGGAGTTTCTTCAACCCATCGAAAAAGTGACGCGCGTACTCACGCTGCCAGGCGAACGGAGGATGTATCACGACCGTGTCGGCGCCCAGGCGCTCGGCCATGACCGCGGCACGGCGTAGTCTTTCCCAGGGGTCCTTGCTCCAGACTCGCTGCGTCATCAGCAGACACGGTGCGTGGACCGACCTCACGGGTACCCCGTAATGGTCGACCAGGGTGGCCAACGTCTCGGCGTCTTGGCTGACCTTGTCTGTCCACACCATGACTTCGATCCCGTCGTAACCGAGTTTGGAGGCAAGCTCGAAAGCCACGGCGGTCGGCTCGGGATACACCGACGAGGTCGACAAAAGCACGGGTGCCGATACACGGTCCATAACGTAAGGGTAACGATGCGCTCCATCCGCACGTTGTGTGGTGGTAGTGGGAGGGGAATTGAGATGACGAGCAGCCCACCGCCCGAAGTGGGGCTTGACTACTCCCGGGAATGGATTGAGATCGCCGACCCCGAGGAGGAGGACGGCGTGATACGAGCAGACCTGACCTGGTTGTTGTCTTCGTGGCATTGCATTTTCGGTAATGGTTGCCCGGGTATCGAACCGGAGCAGCCCGACGACGGCTGTTGTGTGCACGGCGCGTTTTACACCGACAAGGACGACGAGAAGCGGGTACGTAAAGCCGTGAGCAAACTCACGCCGACGACCTGGCAAAACCACCGGAAACGGTTCGCCGACACCGTCGAGCACGACACTCTCGCCGACGACGACGGTGTGGAACAACCGGCACGGAAGACCGCCGTCGTCGACGGTGCCTGCGTGTTTCACAACCACGCGGGTTTCGAGGGCGGCACCGGGTGTGCACTACATGCCCAGGCGATGCGCGACGGTGTCCACCCGATGGAGTACAAGCCCGAGGTCTGCTGGCAGCTGCCGGTCAAGCGTGACTTCTCGACGGTGCAACGAAACGACGAGTCGACTCAGCACATCACGTGGATAGGAGAGTTCGACCGGCGTGCATGGGGCGGTGGCGGCCACGATTTCGGGTGGTGGTGCACCTCGGCGCCGCAGGCTCACACCGCGCCCGAGCCGGTGTACCGCAGCTATCGGACCGAATTGATCGAGCTGCTCGGCAAGGAGGGCTACACCCGGCTGGAGGCCGTTTGCGATGCCCGCTATGAGGTCGGTTTGGTCGCCGAACACCCGGCGACCGTCGAGGGACGCAAGCTGCTGCCCATTACGCCGGTGTAAGACGGCTTTCGCGTCGGTCGGTGCTTTCTCGTACGGTTGAGTGATGCGGTTCTCGAAGGTGACCGAAAACCGTGTGAACCCCTGTGCGGGGCTCCCGCCGTTCGGTGGCTTGACGTCCGAGCGAGTCGGTTCGGCCCGGTGCCGGGGAGCCGTTCACTGCCGGATCAGCAGCACCTTGTCGGCTTCACCGGGTCGGCAGGCTCATCGCCTCGTCGATGCGGTACAGCAGAAGTCGGTGCGTGATGAGTCGATCCGGTTCGATCCGGCCTGATTCGACAACGGCATGAGGTCCTCCCGGTGTCCTGCAGGCGCACCTCGCAGATAGGCGCCACGCTTGTTGACGTGGCGGGCCACATCGACCGGCACGGGGTCGGCCGGATGCCCGATGACGACGGTGGTGGCCTCACGCCGCAACGTGTCCAGCATCGGTGGCAGTCCTCCGGGCGCCCCGGAGACGTCGAATCCTGCATCGAATCCGCCGCGGGCGCGCCTCGTGGCGTCGGTGACGTCCGTAATTTCGGCGCTGGAGGCGGCCACGTGAGCACCGACGTTGCGGTTGTTTGACAGCGGAACGGGTTGGGTTCGACGGCGGTGACCTGCGCGCTCATGGCGACGGCCGGCCGAATGATCGCGCGGCACGACGGGGCCGCAACCGTTGACCGGGACGGACCTTCCGGCCACGTTGTGGCCGGACCGTTGAACCGCGTGCACGGCCACGCCCGCCGACTCCAACAGTGCGGCCGTCTCGATCGGCACCGGGACACAGACCTTTCGGGAACGGTGACGGCTTCGGCGAACACCCCGTCGAAGTGCATGCCCAGAATGCGTGTATCGGCGCACGTGTGGGCGCTTCCGGCGCGACACGGATAACAGCGGCCGCAGAACAGAGGGCGTCGAATGCGACACGGTCGCCGACTCGCCGGTTGTGTACATCGCGTCCGACCTCGACGACGGTGCCCTCGCCGTCGTGTCCCATCACGACCGGAAGCGCAGGAGTCTGGGGCCGGGGTTAGGCGTGTCCTGTTGTGACGCTGCGGAGGTCGAGGTGGGGCGCGTCATGCTGCAGCGTGGCGACCGGCTGGTTCAGGCCGCCGATCACAGCACATGGGGCGGACATTCTTTTAAGACGTGCTCCCCCTCCGCCGGTTCAACGTGGTTTCCTCACGGCGGACGTTGCGAACAATGCAGCCGGGAGTGGGAGTCATCGCGGAGGTCGAACGATCGTCACCGTCGAAAGGTCGACGAAGGTGGCCACACACAACAGCGCGAGAAACACCACGGCCGGGTTGAGGTCAACGCGAGGAAAGATCGGAACATCCACCGCGACGTTCAAGCCGCTGTCAGAGTGGCGCCTTCTTTCCAGACGCCTCTGTGACACCACGTGGGCGGGGTTCGGCAACGGTAACGCCTCTCTATATCGCCTGAGGGTCCTCGC
>DHCFI07803__coassemble_1909_pt1 | contig 10883 bp, 11 predicted proteins | sample DHCFI07803__metabat2_low_PE_023 | metagenome-assembled genome bin DHCFI07803
TTCCCCGACGCTGGCGCTCGTTAGCCACCACGTTGAGGAGATCCCGCCCGGCTTCACTCACGGACTGCTGTTGTCCGACGGTGCGGTGGTGTCGTCGGGGCTGCTCGACGACGTACTCACGTCGGAGAACCTGACCAAGGCGTTCGACATTCGGCTGAACGTCGAAAAGCGTGACGGCCGGTACGCCGTGCGTGCCGTGTGAAGATCGACGGATCACAGGCTCCACCGGTCTAAGCCGTATCAGGGCATAGGCTGAATCGGGTGAGGGAACGAGCACGGATTCAGTCGGGTCGGGCCGTCGTCGTTGCGATGGCGATCCTGTCGTTGCTGTTGGTGGCCGCGATCATGCAGCCGGTCGACCGCCGACCGCCGGTTTCGGCCGTGGACGCCGTCGAGCTCGCCGAACAAATGGACATCGACCCCACCGAGCTCATTACCACCTCGTTGCCGCAGCGTTACCATTCTCTGCCTCCGGATCTGGCCGCCGATATGGCGGCCGACGACCCCGGGTTGGCGTTGACTTTGAACGAGCGGGCACCGTTGGCGACGTCGAGCGTGCCCGCCGAGGCCGGCCTGGCCAGGTTGATGTCCGGAGAGATGGACGCGGTGACGGTCGACGAGGTCTTCGCGCAACTGCCGAACGACCTGGTGGAGTGGTTGGCCGTGTTGTTTCCCTCCGCGGTGGGGAACCTGGAAGGCGCACCCATCGACGTGCGGATCAACGCGAACGCGATCCGACTGGCGGCCTCGGTGGCGGCCTCGCGGTCCTGGCCGTCGCCTCCCCGACCCTGGACGCAGGGCGATCGTGAACCGCGGCCCGATTTTCAGCGGGTCATCGACGGTGGGCACCGACTCGTCTACTTCGATCCGCTCGCCAATCGCGGCCAGGGGGCGTGGGCGGAGCTGGTCGGGGATCTGGATACGGCGTCACACGTCGGAGTGCTGGTGCCGGGTGGTTCGGCGTTTGTCAGCAGTGACAACTTCACTCGGTATTCGGGGCGCGCGGCCAGTTTCGTGTCGGCCGCCGAGGGAGAGCTGGCCATGGTGGTGTGGGCGGGCTCGCCGTTCCCGTCGGGCTGGATCCAGGAGTCCACCCCCTCCTGGGCGCAGGACGCAGCGATCGAGTTGACGGCGTTCACGGCCGACCTGCGGCACCGACTGCCCGCACACGTGTCGTTGACGGTGGCGGGGCACTCCTACGGCGGCGCGGTGGTCGGCCTGGCCGAGACGTACGATCTTGACGCCGACCGAGTCCTCCACCTCGCCTCGGCCGGGGCCGGATACGGGGTGTGGTCGCCACACGACTACGCCAGCCCCTGTAGGGAACGCTACGACCTGATGGCTCCGGGGGACCCCATCGGTTACGTCCAGAACATTCCCGACGCGACCGGGCTGGGGCACGGCATCCGGGTCTCGAGCATGCCCGGAGTGAAACGCCTCGTCACGGGCCGGCTTCCCGATGACCCCGATGCGCTTGACGATGTCAACCGGACGTTGGGAAGTATGGGCATCACCGGTAAGGAGATCGGTGGGGTGCACGCTCACAGCGAGATATTCATTCCCGATTCCGACGCCTGGCGGAGCATGCTCACCGTCTTTACGATGGGCGAGCCGACGTTGCTTTCCGAGCAGCCGCCTTCCCTGCCGGACTGTTGAGGGTTGGTGAGCAGCGGACCGACGGCGGTGGGTTCGTCGCGACTGCGCGCCTGAAGCGATACCAGGAGTCGGTGTGCCGAAGTACGTGAAGCTGGTCTTGTTGTGGTTGTGTTGTGTCGTCGTCGTGGCCGCGTGTATTACGACGCTGCGAGACCCGGTGGAGTCGCCGTTGCCGTTGGGGGCCGACGGCGATCCGGTGGCGATCATGCCTCTGGGGGACTCGATCAGTGGTTCAACCGGATGCTGGCGGTCGATCCTGTGGAACCGATTGGTGGACTCGGGTTACGACAACCTTGATTTCGTGGGCAAGCGCGAAGGGCCCGAATGTGACGATGATTACGACGACAACAGTCGCGCCTACAGCGGCTTCGAGGCGACCGGCATCGCCGAGGAGGGCCTGTTGTTCGACTGGCTGGCGAGGGACCCCGCGGACGTCATGCTGGTGCATCTGGGGTCCAACGACATCCGACGCGGAGACTCCACAGATGAAATCCTTAAGGGCCTGTCTATTCTGGTTGACCAGATGAGGCAGGTCAACGCGAACATGGTGATTCTGGTGGCACAGATCATCCCCATGACCGAGACCCCGATGGACAAGGAGTGTGTGCACTGTCCGGGCCAGGTCGACGAACTCAATGCACGTATCCCGAGCTGGGCGAAGGCTCATCAGTCCCCGGAGTCACCGTTGTTCGTGGTGGACCAGAACGACGGCTTCGACGTCGACGCAGATACCTACGACGGCCTGCACACCGGCGGTTCCGGGGCACAAAAGATGGCCGACAAATGGTTTGAGGCCTTGGAACGGGTTCTCGCACCGGTGTGAAGGCGGCGCGGCGACCGGCGCAACGGGATGCGCCGTACGTGTAGCCTGCCCGTGTGGCTCGTTTCGTGAATCTTGAGACCGACGAAGGCATTGGCGTCATTCGGTTGGACCGTCCCCCGATGAACGCCCTGAACACCCAGGTTCAGGAGGAGTTGCGTGAAGCCGCCGTAGCGGCCGACGCCGATGACGACATCAGAGCAGTCATCGTTTACGGCGGCGAGAAGGTCTTCGCCGCGGGCGCCGACATCAAGGAGATGGCCGACATGGGCTATCCGGAGATGTCCGACCGGGCGCCGCAATTGTCCGCGGCGTTCAACGCCATCGCCCAGATAGGGAAACCGGTCGTCGCCGCCATCACCGGATACGCCTTGGGCGGCGGATGTGAACTGGCGTTGGCATGCGACATTCGTATCTGCGCCGACGACGCCAAACTCGGGCAACCCGAGATCAAACTCGGCATCATCCCCGGAGCGGGTGGCACTCAACGGCTTCCGCGGTTGGTCGGCCCGTCGCGTGCCAAAGAGCTTATCTTCACCGGCCGCATGATCGACGCCCAGGAGGCGTTGCGCATTGGCCTGGTCGACGACGTCGTTCCCGCGGCGGAGGTTTTCGAAGCCGCCAAGACATTCGCCTCGGTGTTCACCGACGGCGCGCCGCGCGCGTTGCGGGCTGCCAAACAGGCCGTCGACACCGGTCTGGAGATGGAGTTGCCGGCGGGCCTGGCGTGGGAGTCGCAGTTGTTCGCGGGCCTTTTCGCCACGCACGATGCACACGAGGGCATGAACGCCTTCACCGATAAGCGGAAGCCGGGATTCACCGGCAAATGACGACGTATGAAGAGGTCGAGGCCGCTCGATCCGACCCGAAGCTCGCCAACGTTCTCTACCACGACTGGGAAGCCGACACCTACGACGAGAAGTGGTCGATCTCGTTCGACAAACGCTGTATCGACTATGCGCGTGATCGATTCGTATTGGCCGCGGGCGCGGACGATTGGCCCTATCCGACGGCGTTGGAGGTGGGAAGTGGCACCGGCTTCTTCCTTCTCGACCTGATGCAGGCCGGCGTTGCGAAAAAGGGCGTCGTCACCGATATCTCACCCGGGATGGTCGATGTCGCTACGGGCAACGCCGAACGTCTGGGGTTGGACGTGGAAGGCCGCGTGGCCGATGCCGAAACGATTCCGTACCCGGACGATTCGGTTGACCTCGTTGTCGGGCACGCCGTCCTGCACCACATACCCGACGTACAGAAGGCGTTCGGTGAGGTCCTACGAGTGTTGAGGCCGGGCGGCAGGTTCGTCTTCGCCGGGGACCCGACGCGAGTGGGCGATTTTTACGCGCGCCGTCTCGGCCGCCTGACCTGGTGGGCCACGACAACCGCGACGCGACTGCCCGGTCTGTCGGATTGGCGTAGGCCGCAGGTCGAACTGGACGAATCGTCGGCCGCCGCTGCGCTGGAGGCCGTCGTCGATTTGCACACGTTCGTGCCCGGTGAACTGGCGACCATGGCACGCGACGCGGGAGCCGTCGACGTCCAAACACGCACGGAGGAACTCACCGCGGCGTTTCTGGGATGGCCGGTGCGTACGTTCGAAGCCGCCATTCGACCGGAAAAGCTCGGCTTCGGGTGGGCCAACTTCGCGATGCGCAGCTGGCGGATACTGGCCGCGTTGGACGAACGGTTGTCCCACGTGCTCCCTGCCGACCTGTTCTACAACGTGTTGATCACCGGACGCAAATGTGGCGGCTGAAGCCACGCTTTTGGCCAAACCACCTGCGTTACCTACGTTTCCGGCTGCTGTATCGACGGGTTCGCGTCTCGGGAATGGTATACCTGGGCGAATCCGTCGAGATCGTGGCCAAACGTGGTCACGGACGGTTGACGATGGGCCGAGATTGTCACGTCGGTCGTCACAGTGCCGTCCGAGCGCACGAAGGTAATGTCCACATAGGCGCAAGGGCGGTGCTGGGCTCTCGTGTCACGGTCAACGCCTACCTGGACGTACACATCGGCGACGACACGTTGATCGCCGACGACGTGTACATCATCGACTTCGACCACACGATCGATTCACTACAACGCCCCATCAAGGACCAGGGCATCACCAAGGCGCCCGTACGCATCGGTGACGACTGCTGGTTGGGGACCAAGGTGGTCGTACTCAAAGGAGTGACGATCGGCGACGGTGCCGTCGTCGGTGCGGGCGCGGTCGTCACCAAGGACGTGCCCGCGCGTGCGATCGTGGCCGGAGTCCCCGCGCGTGTGATCGGCCACCGTGAAGAAGACCGCGGACCGTGACACCGACGAGTTCGATCACACCGGACCGATTCGATCGGCTCGACCAAGCCCTGCGGCTGTTAGGTTCGACCGATGGATCGCACTATGCGGGTGGGTGCTCACGGCATCCTCACCGACGACTCCGGCCGTACACTGCTCCGGCAGTCCACCTCGCAGACCGGCGGCTGGTGGGTCCCCGGTGGGCGGGTACCTCACGCCGAAAACCCCGCCGACACGGTCGTCCGACGATTCGCGGCCGAAACCGGACTGGTCGTGGAGACGACCGGCCTGCGGTCGGTAACGTCCGCGGTCGTTCCCGTCACCGGCGAATGGTCGGAACACAACACGTTGATCCTCTACGAGGTGAAAGCCGTCGGTGGGACCCTGCGCGACGACAGCGGTGACGACGACACCCATCGATGGTGCGATATCAAAGACCTCGCCGGGCAGCCGATGTGTCACACCACATCGACGATGCTGCGTCTACCCGCCACCGGACTTCCGACACCGCCCACCGGGCGGGCTCCCGCCGAGCCGCCGGGTAAGTTGCTGGAACAACGCGTCGGCGCATATGCGTGGCTTACCCGCCCCGACGGTCGCGTGCTCCTCACGATGATCCCCGAAGGTTATTGGGCGGCCGGACGGTGGCACCTGCCCGGCGGTGGCGTCGACTTCGGTGAGACACCCGAGCAGGGGTTGGCACGCGAGGTATACGAGGAAACCAGTCAGCAGGTACGGCTGCGGGGTCTGCGCGGCGTCGCATCCAGACACGACCCCGATTCGGTGGCCCCCGATGGCAGGCCGTCCGACTTCCACGGAATCAACATCGTTTGGGACGCCGAGGTCACGCACGAGGTGCCCTTGGAGATCCTGGACGTCGGTGGTTCGACGAGCGACCTACGTTGGTTCGACGTGGCGGAGATCGAGGCGCTACCCAAAACGGCGGCTGTGGAGGCGGGTCTGGCGTTGCGGTGAGACACGGTCACCGTGGCAGGCGGACCGTCACCGACAGGCCGTGCGGCTCGGCGTCGGCGAGATGGATCTCGCCGCGATGAGCCGCCACCAGCCGGGCCACGATCGACAAACCCAGGCCGGTGCCACCGAGGTCGCGATCACGTGAATCGTCAAGCCGGGTGAACCGATCGAACACACGGAGTCGGTCGGTCTCGGGGATCCCCTGCCCGTCGTCGACGACGGTGATCGATACCGAGGAGCCGCCCGATGCGCAGGCCAACCTCACGTGCGAGGTCGCGTGCCTTACCGCGTTGTCCACCAGGTTGATGAGAATGCGCCGAATACCGTCGACGTCGGCGTTGATCAGGACCGGTTCCTCCGGTAGCGCGGCGTCGACGTCGACACGGGCATCGGAGTAGTCGGCGGCGGTGTCACGCAGAAGGTCGACCAGATCCAGCTCAGCGGGTCTCCACGGTTCGTCCGTGTCGTCCAGCCTCGCGAGCAACAGTAGGTCTTCCGTGATGCGGGAGAGCCGGCTGACGTCGCTCAGCAGATTGTCGATCAGCTCGTCCTGCGCCCCGATACGGGCCGCCACCTCCAACTCGGTGCGCATGTTCGCCAACGGACTGCGGAGCTCGTGTGCGGCGTCGGCGACGAACTCCCGCTGCTTGGCTCGAGCGGCCTCGACCGGGCGCAACGTCCATCCGACCGCCCACCACAGGACCACGCCCACCACGGCCGCGAGCGCGGCGAACGTGATCGCCAAACCGGAAGCCAGCTTCGGTACCGCATCGAGTTCGTCCTCGGACACCGCCACGAGGATCGTGTGATCCCCGGCCCGGGCGGCGGTGACCCGCAACGTCCCGTTCAGGCTCGCGCGGCTTCCCTCGACCGTGACGTTTTCTCCGGCCAACGCCGACTGCCACATGTCGACTGGCAGAACCGGTACCAGTGGATCCGCGCCCAACGACCCCCGTTCATACCGTGCGTCGGCGTCGAACACCTGGACCACGGTTGCGTCCCTCCCGGTCGGTATCGGATCGGGAAGTTCACCCGCCTCCAGGAGAACGACCACGTCGGACGCGGTCTGCTCGGCCGCCGAATCCACCGAGTGACGCAGGGACATGTGCAACGCCAACACCAGAACACCACCGCCGACGGCGAACCCGACCAACAGACCGATAACCCCCAACGCCACCAGGCGCACTCGCAGCGGCAGCCCGTTCCGAAGCCGGCTCATGGGTTCTCGGCGGTCAATCGATAACCGGCTCCACGTACGGTCTGGAGACTGCGCACACCGAACGGTGCGTCGATCTTGCGGCGCAGATACCCGATGTAGACCTCCACCAGGTTGACGTGGGTGTCCTCGGCCGCCGACCAGACGTGATCCAGGAGCGTCACCTTGGGTACCACCTGTTCGGCATGGTGCATGAGGTACTCCAGAAGCGCGAACTCCCTGGTGGACAACGATATGGGCGTGCCGTCGCGTTCAACCGACCGTCGTCCCGGGTCCAACGTCAACGTGCCGACCGACAACACCGACGGTCGCGCCGGTTTACCTCTGCGCAGCAGAGCCCTCAATCGAGCGAGAAGCACGACATAGGAAAACGGCTTGGTCAGGTAGTCGTCGGCTCCCAGATCGAGGCCGTCGGACTGGTCGTATTCACCGTCCTTGGCCGACAACACCAGAACCGGCACCCAGTTGTTCTCCGCGCGAAGTGTCCGAATGACCTCGTAGCCCGACAATCCGGGCAACATGATGTCGAGAATGACTGCGTCGTAGCTGCCGAACCGTGCCGCGTCGAGACCGCTTTTGCCGTCGTGGACGACTTCGACGGCAAATCCGTCGGCGCGCAGGCCCCTGGCCAGAGCAGTGGCCATGCGGCGTTCGTCCTCGACGATCAGTAGTCGCATGCATCGACGGTAAACGATCGCGCCGACGGCTCAAGAGGATGCTCCGGAGAACCGCCTCGCGTATACAGGCGGTTCATCGACTGCACGGCGAGATCTGAACGAGTCCGGCACCGGCTTCTCAGGGCCGACTCAGGCGCCACCACGCATGATGGGCACAACGTCCTTCCGTTGAAAGGGGAAGACATGTTTCACCGGATGCGGCGGTATTCGGTACCGCTGGCCATAGCGGCGGCTGCTGTCGCGACCGTGGTCGGTGCCGGGCTCGTCTCCGCCGACGGTTCCCCCGACCTGCCGGAACGCACTGCGGCAGAACTGTTGGCCGAACTACAGGATTCCGATGTGCCGGGTTTGTCCGGGACCGTCGTGGCGCACACCGACCTGGGCATACCCGCGATCGCCACGGCCGACGACCTGCTGGCGCCGGGCAGCCGGACCGTCCGCATGTGGTACGCGGCACCTGACCGAGTGCGCCTCGCCCTGCTGGATCAACTGGGCGAAACCGATGTGATCCGCAACGGCGCCGACGTCTGGCAATGGGACAGCCGACAAAACCATGCGACGCATTTCACCATGTCCGGTGAGATCGCCGATCTGCCCCTGTGGCCACCGAGCCGATTCACGGCGACGTCACCCATGGAAGCCGCCGAACAGGCGCTTGCCCGCATCGAACCGGAGACCGACGTATCCACCGACGGTACCGCCGAGGTCGCCGGGCGAAGCGCCTACGAGCTGGTGCTCGAACCCAAGGAAGAGACGTCATTGGTGTCGCAGGTTCGGCTCGCCGTCGACGCCGAGACGGGGGTGCCGCTGCGGACGCGGGTTCTTGCCGTCGGAGTGGCCGAGCCCGCCTTCGAGGTTGCGTTTTCTCGCGTCGAGTTCGATGTACCGGACCAGGAGAACTTCACATTCAACCCGCCGGCGGGGGTCGACATCGTGGAGGGCACCGACGAGGCCGACAGATTGTTCGACTCCGGGCGCGGAGAACGCGACACCGATCCGATGTTGGTGGGCGAAGGATGGACCACCGTGGCGGTGACGGACTTCGACATCGACAGGTTGACCGCCGAACTCACGGCGCAAAGCGGCGAACAGATCGACCCCGTGACGATCCTGGACGGTTTCGACCCCGTGGAAGGTGCCTGGGGCGCGGGGCATCTGATGACCGGCGCCCTCGTGAGTCTGCTGGTCACCGACGACGGGCGGTTGTTGATCGGCGCGGTTACCGATCAGCGGCTGTTCGACGTGGCGGCAGACGTATGAGTCCGTTGCGCCGTGAGGGGGAACCTTCCGGCGACGCGGTACGGACTGTCGGGCTCACCAAACGCTACGGGGCGGGACCACCGGCGGTCGACACGATCGATCTACAGGTGCCCTACGGAGCCGTCATGGGGTTCCTCGGCCCCAACGGCAGTGGAAAGACGACCACGATTCGGATGTTGTTGGGGCTGGTCGAGCCCGATGCGGGCCGGTGTGAACTGTTGGGTTCGGGCATGCCCGAACAGTCCATGTCCGTGCTGCCGCGTGTGGGGGCGCTCGTCGAGGGTCCCGGCTTCCATCCGTACCTGACCGGGCGCGACAACCTGCGGAGGCTGGACGCCGCCGACGGCACCACCGCGTCCTCCGACGCCGACGACCGCATCAGTCTGGCACTGGACCGTGTCGGCCTGTTGAAGGCGGGACGCAAGACGTACCGGGCCTACTCGATGGGTATGAAACAACGTCTCGCGATCGCCTCGACGCTGCTGCGCCCTCGAGACCTGCTGATCTTGGACGAACCCACGAACGGACTGGACCCGCAGGGCACCCGCGAGGTGCGTTCACTGATCGCCGATGTGGCCGCCGACGGTACGACGGTACTGCTCTCGACACACCTGTTGGCCGAGGTGGAGCAGGTGTGCAGTCACGTCGCGATCATGCAGCGGGGAAGAATGAAGGCCCAGGGGCGATTGCGGGACATGACGGGTCGTTCCGCGCAGCACGTACGCGTCGACTCCCCGGACCCGCGTGCGGCGGCGGCCGCCTTGTCCGAGGCGGGCTGCCACGACGTGGCCGTGGACGAGAAGGGCGCGGTCGGAACGCCGGGGCCGCAGACACCGGAGAAGATTATCGACTTGGTGGTGAGACGGGGCGTTCCGGTCACCGGCTTCAACGTCGTCGTTCCCGGTTTGGAGGATCTGTTCGTGGAACTGACCGGAGAGGGTTTCGATGTCGGCCGGTGAAGCCGAAGGCAGGGTCGGCATGCGGTTGTTGACGTCGGAGCTTCGCCTTGTCCTTACCCGGCGACGCAACATCGCGGGCCTGATGATCCTCGCGGCGGTCCCGATACTCATCGGCATCGTCGTTCGTTTCGCGGGTGTGGGCGACGGTGCTGGACCACCGTTCACGTCGCTTGTCGCCGGTAGCGGCCTGTTTCTGGTCCTGACGACCTGGGTTATGCAGATGTCGGTGTTTCTACCGATGGCCATGTGCATTCTCGCGGGTGACGCGATCGCCGGCGAAGCCCATACCGGTACGCTGCGTTACCTTCTGGCAGTGCCGGTTGGACGTACCCGGCTGTTGGTGATCAAGTTCGCCTCGTTGCTGATCGCCGCCCCCGCAGGCGTTTTCATGGTCGGTCTGGTCGCGGCCGCGACGGGGGTAACCCTGTTCGGTGTCGGCGACATGGTGACGTTGTCGGGCGGGCGACTGCCATCCGGGGAGGCGTCGGCTCGGCTCTTGCTCGTCGGCGGGTATATCTCGGTAAGCCTGATGGCGGTGTGTGCACTCGGGCTTTTCGCTTCGACGTTGACCGAGCAACCGATCGGTGCCGCCGTCGGAACGTTTATGTGGGTGCTGATCGACCAGATCCTCGGTGGATTCTCGGCCCTCGAATGGCTGCATCCGTTCCTGCTCAGCCATTATTGGAACGATTGGGCGGGGCTGTTGCGGGAACCGGTCGACTGGGCCGGGGCGGGAGTGGGCCTGGTCGCCCCGGCCGTCTACATCGCCGTATTCGTGACGGCGGCGTGGGCTCGATTCACCACGACCGACGTTACGAGTTGACCGGCGCCGCCGAACCGCTGCCGCTTTCGGAGCGTTCGCGGGAGGTCCTGTTCAGCAACCAGTCGAGTTTCGGTTCGACGAGTGGGCGTGTCAGCCAACGAACCGGCTTGCTCATGAGGAGCAGCGCGATCGCCACTGCCAGGAGGGTCACCGTCACCGCTCCTGTGGCCGTGTGCACGAATTCGTTGTCGTACCAGCCCATTCCGTAGTTGGC
>DHCFI07803__coassemble_1912_pt1 | contig 10879 bp, 10 predicted proteins | sample DHCFI07803__metabat2_low_PE_023 | metagenome-assembled genome bin DHCFI07803
CCACGGTCGGTGCAGGTGGTGTGGCGGCCGGCTACACCGGTGAACAGCTGTCGACATACGTGTGGATGGGCCAGGGGATGCTCGGTGTCGTCATGTTGTGGGGCCACAACGACCTGGCCGATCGTGTTCGTTCCGGAGAGGTGGCGGCAGACCTGTTGCGGCCGGTGAACCCGATTTGGGTGTACCTGGCGGGCGACCTCGGCCGGGCGGCACACGCGGCGTGCACTCGTATGGTTGTACCGATCACGGCAGGTGCCCTGCTGTTTCCGTTCTACCGGCCCGACCGGTGGTGGACCTACCCGCTGGCGGCGGTGAGCGTGGTCCTGGCGGTGCTCGTCTGCTTCGCCCTGCGATACCTGGTGAATCTGACGTCGTTTTGGCTTCTGGACATCCGTGGCGTGAGCATGGCCTGGGTGGTGGTGTCGGGAGTGGGCTCGGGACTCTATTTTCCGCTTACGTTCTTTCCCGACGAGATCACGACGCTGTTGTACCTGGCCACACCCTTCCCGTCGATCATGCAGTTTCCGGCCGATGTCGCCGTCGAGTACGGCGGTGCCGGGGCGCAGCTGTCACGTATCGGTTTGCAGGTGATGTGGTGCGCGATCTGCATGGCGGCGGCGGTATTCGTTCAGAGCCGTGCCACTCGGAAACTGGTGATACAAGGTGGCTTACCGGACAATCCTCGCTCCGTACGCCAGGCTCGTGTCTGCGCAGATCCGCAGCCAGGCGCAATACCGCACCAGCTTCGTGATCGATCTGGTGAGCCAGACGATCTTTACGGTCCTGGAGTTCACGACCGTCTTCGTCATGTTTCAGGTCACACCGACTCTGGGAGGTTTCGAGTTCGTCGAGGTTCTGTTGATCTCATCGCTGTCGATCAGCGGCTTCACGCTGGCGGATCTTCTGGTGGGTAACGTCGAACGGTTGTCAATGTACGTGCGCACGGGCCTACTCGACTCGGTGCTGATCAGGCCGCGGAGGGTCCTTCCTCAGCTGCTGGCCGTCGATTTCCAGCTTCGACGGGTCGGAAGGGTCGGTTTTTCCGTCGCGGTTCTCGTCCTGGCCGCCGCCGCGGCAAAGCTGGATTGGACGTGGTGGCGAGTCGTTCTTGTGGTAGTGACACCGCTGACCGCGGCGGCGTTTTTCTCAGCCGTCTTCGTCATGACCGCGACGACGACGTTCTGGTGGATCGAGGCACGGGAGTTCGCGAACTCGTTCACCTATGGAGGACGCGACTTCACGACCTACCCGCTGACGATCTACGGCACGGGCTTTCGGCGGATATTCGGGCACGCTCTGGGGTTTGGTTTCGTCGCCTACTACCCGGCCTTGGTGCTGTTGGGCAGACAGGATCCGTTGGGGGCACCGACATGGCTGGGATGGGCCGGCGCACCGATCGCATTCCTCGCAGTGGGTTTGGCGGCGTTTCTGTGGCGCCTCGGTGTCCGACACTACAAGGGAACAGGATCATGAACGCTGTCATCGAAACCCGGGATCTGTGTAAGGACTTCACGACCCGGATCAAGACCGGGCGTTTTCGAAGCACACGTCGCATCATTTCGGCGGTGAAAGGCGTGTCGTTGTCCGTCGAGGCGGGTGAGACGGTCGGTTACATAGGCTCCAACGGGTCGGGAAAGTCGACGACGATGAAGATGTTCAGCGGTGTCTTGACACCGACTGCGGGACATGTACGCGTGTGTGGGCTCGAACCGGTTTCCGAGCGGTTGAGGCTTACCCGCCGGTTGGGCGTGGTGTTCGGTCAACGGTCCGCGTTGTGGTGGGACCTTCCGTTGAAGGAGTCTTTCCGGCTGCTGCGCCATGTTTTCAACGTGCCACGGGCCGATCATGCCGCGCGTTTGAAACGATGCCGTCGGTTTCTGGATTTGGACGAGTTCATGGACACGCCGGTGCGGCAGCTGTCTCTGGGGCAACGCATGCGTGGGGAGATAACCGCAGCGTTGCTCCACGGCCCCCAGGTGCTCTTTCTCGACGAACCCACCATCGGCCTGGACGTGGTCTCCAAACAGGCGGTCCGTCGTTTCCTGGCCGACCTCAAGAGTGCAGGCGACACGACCGTCCTGTTGACGACCCACGACCTCGCCGACATTGAGCGACTGTGCCCACGACTGATCGTTATCGACCGCGGTCGTATCGTTCATGACGGTGGCCTACGAGACCTACGCGACCGCTACGGGGACGGTCCGGAGGTGGTCGCGGAATTCGACGTCGAGTTTGATGTTGCGTTGGGGCCGGACGGCGTGACCGCCGAACGCGTCGACGGTGATCCCCGCCGGATCCGGTTTCGGTTGGATCGTCATCGTTCCCCCGGCGAGGTCGTGGCATATCTTGCCTCCCGTGCCCCGTTGCGCGACGTGTCGATCACGGAGCCGAATATAGACACCGTCGTGGCCGCGTTGTACCGCGATGGGCGCGAACCCTCGTAAGGAGGGAACCCGATTGCTGTACTACGGTTTGTAGAACCTTGAGCGGGAGGAAACACGATGATCGACTGGCTGACCAGTGCCGTCCAACTGGTCGCTCTGCTGTTGGGTGCCTGGTATTTGATCGACGCCGTTCGAAAAAAGCCGGTGTCGCGGCTCCATCTGATCGGAGTCTTCGTGCTGGGGGCGATGGTGACGCTGCAGCTGGTCGTGTCGATCGTGAAACTTTTCGATCAGCAGGTATCCGGCGACATGGTCATGTTCATCGGGTACCTCGCGATCCTGGTTCTTGTCATTCCCGTCGCGGTGTTGTGGACTCGCATGGATCGCTCGCACTGGAGCACCGCCGTGGTGTGTGGTGCGAGCCTGACCGTGGCGGCCATGATGCTGCGGATGGACCAACTGTGGGGGTTGGCAGGTGCCTGACCCGTCGACATCGGAAACGGACGCCCCGAGCCGGCAGGGGCCTGGGCGGTTGATAATCGCCGTCTACACCCTGTTCGCAGTAGCCGCGTCCGCTCGTGCCGGTTGGCAGATCGCCACCGATTTCGAAACCGCGCCGACGGCCTACGTTCTGTCGGCCGTTGCGGGACTGGTGTACCTGGTGGCCGCGGTCGGGATCGCGCGGCGGGACCATACCTCGCACATGGTGGCGTGGACGTCCTGCTCGATCGAGCTCGTCGGCGTACTCGGTGTGGGAACCTTCAGCCTTATCCGGCCGGACCTGTTTCCGGAGGCGACGGTGTGGTCACACTTCGGATCCGGCTACCTGTTTGTTCCCGTGGTTCTTCCGATTCTGGGCTTGGCGTGGCTGAGGCGAATCAAGCGGGATACGACAACCGTGGAGAAGGTCGACTCACGGTCCTGAGCGGTGCGGCTCCAACGTATCGGTGGTGGTGGGCATGGGGCTTCACGCCCAGACCACCGATGACGGGAACTTTAACGGACGACCTTACCCAGTTCGGATTTGGGCGTCTTGTACGTTATGTGCGGTCGCGGTTGCGGTTGACGCATCCGACGGAACATCATCGACCGCGAGATCGCATACCAGTACAGGCCGGCTTTTCGCTGCGTCGTCTTGGGGAAACGATCCCACACGGTTCGTTTCACCTTACGGCTCAAGATGATGCTGTCGATGATGAATGCAACGAGGATTCCCACCCACAGGAGCAACGCGAACTGCTGCACTTGCTGAGAGGTCCCCGCCGACGACACGAACATGATCGCGATGGCGATGACGAAGAAATACTGTCCGATGCTTCGACGTGCATCGACCATGTCCCGTACGAAGAGCCGCTCGGGCCCCTTGTCTCGAGGCATGTGGTACTTGTCGAACAGCGGGTCGCCCCGGTTCTGGCCGTCGACGATTCGCTGCCGCTCCGCGCGACGCTGAGCGGCAAGCTCCCTGCGTGCTTCCTTGTCCGGCTTCGGTCCGCGTTCCTCCTTGGCGCGTTGCCGCGCCTCCTTGTAAGACATGGGAGGGTTTTTCGGTGGCCTCGCACGTTTCCCGCTCGGGCGTTTGGGGGTCGGTGCGGACTTGTCCCGAGTGGATCCACTTCCCTTGGAGGGTGCTTCTTCCACCGTGTCGTCGGTGGTGGTCTCGCTCACGATGCTGCTCTCCGATTCGGCGTCCCTATCGCGGGACGGTCGATTGAACAAGGGCACGGTCGGCAAGACTACCCGGTCACCGTAGGTCAGGGCCTTTCGACGTTGGCGCCCAGTGCCGCCAACTTCGCATCGAAATCCTCGTAGCCGCGAGTAATGTAACGGTCGACACCGAAGACCCGGGATGTGCCTTCGGCCGCCAGCGCCGCAATGAGGTGGCTGAAGCCGGCACGAAGGTCCGGGATCTGGAGATCGGCCGCATGCAGCGAGGTCGGGCCCGCGATAACGGCCGAGTGCAAAAAGTTTCGCCTACCCCAGCGGCACGGAGTACCCCCCAGGCACTCCCGGTACAACTGGATGTTCGCGCCCATCTGGCGCAACTCGGCGGTGTAACCGAATCGACGTTCATAGACCGTTTCGTGAACGATCGACAATCCGTGCGCCTGTGTCAACGCGACGACCAGGGGCTGCTGCCAGTCGGTCATGAGCCCCGGGTGCACGTCGGTCTCCAACGCCACCGGTGACAGCTCGCCGCCCGGGTGCCAGAAACGGATGCCCCCGTCGGGCCCGTCGTCGATGTCGAACGCGCCGCCGATGGAACGAAAGACGTTGAGGAAGGTCATCATGTTGACCTGGTCGGCGCCGCGGACGAAAACCTCGCCCTGGGTCGCCAGGGCTGCCGCCGCCCAACTTCCCGTTTCGATCCGGTCGGGGACCGGACGATGACGGTAACCGTGCAGACGTTCGACGCCTTCGATTTCGATAACGCGGTCGGTGTGCACCTTGATGATCGCGCCCATTTTCTGCAGGACGCAGATCAGGTCGATGATTTCGGGCTCCACTGCGGCGTTGCGAAGCTCGGTGACACCCTCGGCCAGAACCGCGGTCAGCAGAATCTGCTCCGTCGAACCGACCGACGGGTAGGCCAGCGTGTACTTGATGCCTTGTAGGCGTTGCGGCGCCGACAGGTGCATCCCGTCGGGTTGCTTGTCGATGACCGCACCGAATTCGCGCAACGCGTCAAGGTGAAAGTCGATGGGGCGTCCGCCGATGTTGCAGCCGCCCAGGTTCGGAATGTAGGCACGGCCCAACCGGTGAAGGAGAGGTCCGCACAGCAGAATGGGGATCCGACTGGATCCTGCGTGCACGTTGATTTCGTCTACCCCGGCGATGACCACGTTGGTCGGGTCCATGCGCAGGGTCTGGTCCTCTGACATCGCGGTGCGTACGCCGTGCAGTTCCAGCAGCCCTCGAACGATGTCGACGTCACGGATCGCCGGCACATCGTGCAGTGTCGACGGGGTGTCGCCCAAGACCGCAGCGACCATGACCTTGGAGACCAGGTTTTTTGCGCCGCGGACGCGGATTTCGCCTTTGAGAGGGGTACCGCCGTGCACCACGAGAACGTCGTTGCTCAACACGAGCCTCCATATCACGGGTGGATTGCGATCGAAACAATTTTTGAGTGCCGGTTGCTGAGCATAACGGCTGGACACGTGTGCACGTGGACACCTGCGACGAAGACGGCACGCTCGATCGACTGTTCAGGCTAGCGACCCGTATTCGTGGGTTGGTGACCGGCTCTGGCGGCTTGTCCCGAAATGCACCGAACCCGTGTTCTCGGGCTGGTGCGGCCGGTCGAATGCCCGGTGAAACCGTGGATCGCTTGCCCGCGATGGAGAAACGGCGGCCGGCCGACGGAGCCGACCGCCGTCGGTGGCTAGGGAAGCGCCAACATCCGGTCGAGGGCGACCTTGGCGTGATGTGACGTGTCGGAGTCGACGCTGATTTTGTTGGGAACACGGCCTGCGACGAGCTCTTCGAGCGACCAGACCAGGTGCGGCAGGTCGATGCGGTTCATCGTGGAGCAGTAACAGATCGTCTTGTCCAAGAACATGACCTGTTTGTCGGGATGTTGGTGTGCCAGGCGACGTACCAGGTTCAGTTCGGTTCCGATCGCCCACGAGGATCCGGCGGGGGCGGCCTGAAGCTTCTTGATGATGTACTCCGTGGAGCCGACGTGGTCGGCGGCGTTGACGACTTCATGTGTGCATTCGGGGTGCACGAGGATGTTGACGTCGGGGACACGGCGTCGCATGTCGTTGACGCTGTCGAGCGTGAACCGTCCGTGAACCGAGCAGTGGCCACGCCACAGGATCATCTTCGCGTCCTGCAGTTCTTGAGCCGACAACCCGCCCTGCGGTTTATGCGGGTTGTAGGTGACGCAGTCGGCCAGGTCGAAGCCGAGTTGGAGAACGGCCGTGTTGCGGCCGAGGTGTTGGTCGGGAAGGAACAGTACCTTGCGGCCCTGCTGGTAGGCCCAGTCGAGCGCGCGCTTTGCGTTGGACGACGTGCACACGAGCCCGCCGTGCTTCCCGACGAAGGCTTTGATGTCGGCGGAGGAGTTCATGTAGGTCACCGGCACGACGTCGTCGCTGATGCCGATGTCGGTCAGCGTGTCCCAACATTCGTCCACCTGCTGCCGGGCGGCCATGTCGGCCATGGAACAGCCTGCGGCGAGGTCGGGGAGCACAACCGCCTGGTCGTCGGTGGTCAGAATGTCCGCCGATTCGGCCATGAAATGGACCCCGCAGAAGACGATGAACTCGGCGTTGGGGCGGGCTGCGGCCTGTTGTGCAAGCTTGAACGAGTCACCGGTGACGTCGGCGAACTGGATGACCTCATCGCGTTGATAGTGGTGCCCGAGGACGAAGAGCCGGTCGCCCAGCGCTTTCTTGGCGGCGGTGGCCCGTTCGACCAGGTTGGGGTCCGAGGCGGGGGGCAGTTCACCGGGGCAGTCCACGCCTTTTTCGGATTGGGGGTCGCTTCCTCGACCCAAAAGCAGCAGGGCTGTGGCGGTCGGGGCGGGCTCGGTGAAGGTGCTCATGGCAACTCTCCAGGGCAACAGGTATTTATCGTCGGTTTGACGCGTATTCATGATTCTCTCATAACGGGTCCACCCGGTGAGTCAAAGGCCGATGTGACGCTCACCGCCGAAGACGGTGATCCGACCTCGCTAAGGTCGTCGGCGTGCGCATTTTGATCAGTCCGGACAAATTCGCCGGAACACTCTCGGCCCCCGAAGTCGTCAACGCTCTGGCCGAAGGCTGGGCCGACGTGGCACCGGACGACGTGATCATTGGGCTGCCGATGTCCGACGGTGGACCGGGCATGATCGACACCCTGGCGGCGAACCTGGACGGTAGAAGGACGCCGATCACGGCGGTGGACCCACTCGGTCGGCAAGTGACCGCGAACTCTCTTTACGTGGGGGACACCGCCTACATCGAGAGTGCACAGGCGTGTGGGTTGCACCTGCTGGCACCGGATGAACGTGACCCCATGCGAACAACCTCGTACGGCGTGGGCACGCTGATAGGCCACGCTGTCGAATCGGGTATGCGCACCGTCGTCGTGGGCCTCGGAGGCTCGGCGACCAATGATGCGGGCGCCGGCATGCTCACCCCCTTGGGGCTTACGCCGGTGGACGCGGCCGGGCGGGCACTGCCGTATGGGGGCGGCTGGTTGATCGACTGCGACCGCCTCGAAGGAGCGGCGCGGCTGCGAGGTGTAGAGCTGATCGCCGCCACCGACGTCGACAACCCGCTGTGCGGGATCAACGGTGCGTCCGCGGTGTTCGGGCCGCAGAAAGGTGCCGACCCCGATGCCGTGCAACGGCTCGACTTCGCGCTGTCTCGGTTTTCCTCGGTCTTGGAACGCGACGTGGCCGACGGTCGTGGCGAGCTGTCACAACGTCCCGGCGGCGGCGCCGCGGGCGGCATTGGCGCGGCGCTGTTCGCGTTGGGGGCGCGGCGTGAATCCGGGTTTGGCCTGGTCGCCGATGTCGTGGGACTGTACGAGGCGATGGACACCGCCGACCTTGTAATCACCGGTGAGGGGTCCTTTGACCATCAGTCGTTGCGTGGAAAGGTCGTCTCCGGTGTCGCCGAGGCCGCCGGCGAACGAGGACTCCCGTGTCTGGTGGCGGCCGGGCAGGTCACCGTCGGGCGTCGGGAGATGCTGTCTGCGGGTATCACGCGGGCGGTGTCGTTGGCCGAGCACTACGGCTCGGTCGAAGAGGCGATGAGTCGCCCTGCGGAAGGGCTGCGCGCGTTGGGGGCCCGTTTTGCCCGGCAGTGGCGGCGTGGTTGAGACCTCGATCACGAAACAGCCCGGGAAACGGCCCGCCGACGTGAACACACGGCGGGAATGAACGGCCCCGGTTGGATGTTCGCTACCGTGGAAGCCAGACCGATGTTCTTTACAGGGAGACACACCGTGACCGAAACGCAAACCGAGACCACCAACCCGACCGGTGTCGTACTCACCGACGTTGCCGCCGAGAAGGTAAAGGCGTTGCTCGAGCAGGAGGGCCGTGACGATTTGCGGCTTCGAGTCGCGGTCCAACCGGGCGGTTGCTCGGGCCTGCGCTACCAGCTTTTCTTTGACGAACGCTTCCGTGACGGGGACGTCGTCTCCGGTTACGACGGTTTCGAGGTCGTCGTGGACAGGATGAGCATCCCGTATCTCGGTGGTGCCAGCATCGACTTCGCCGACCGCATCGATGCTCAGGGCTTCACCATCGACAACCCGAACGCCGGTGGCTCCTGCGCCTGTGGGGACTCGTTCCACTAGTCCGTCAGGTGTCGCGGGGCCGGTCGACCCGCCTCGTGACGCGAACGCCCGTTGGGCGCGTGGCCCGTGAAACGGTGGGACACCGGCGACCGACACGAAGACGTCTCTCCGGTGCTCCGAAGCGCCCGAACAAGGTTTGAGCCCGGCCGGTAATCTGGCCGGGCTATTTCATTGTTGCCTCTAGCTAGGAAACCCTCGATGAAGATCGCCGTCACCGGTTCGATCGCCACCGACCACCTCATGCACTTCCCCGGACGTTTTAACGAACAGTTCCTCGACGGGAAGCTTGAGAAGGTCTCTCTCTCGTTTCTGGTCGATGACCTCGTACTCCGTCGGGGCGGTATCGCCGCCAACATCTGTTACGGCATGGGTCGGCTCGGTCTGCAGCCGATTCTGGTTGGAGCAGTGGGCAAGGACTTCTTCGACGACTACCAGGGGTGGCTGGCCGGATTCGGTGTGGACACCGAATCGGTTCACGTCAGCGACACCGCACACACCGCACGCTTCGTCTGTACGACCGACGAGGACCTGTGTCAGATCGCCTCGTTCTACGCCGGCGCGATGGCCGAGGCCCGCAACATCGATCTGGAGCCGATTCACAAGCGAGTCGGAGGCCTCGACCTCGTACTGGTCGGCGCCAACGATCCCGACGCCATGCTGCGTCACAGCACACAAAGCCGTGAGATGGGGATCCCGTTTGCCGCGGATCCCTCGCAACAGCTCGCCCGTCTCGACGGTGACGGAGCACGGCAACTCATCGAGGGCGCCAAGTTCCTTCTGACCAACGAGTACGAGAAGGAACTGCTCGAGTCGAAGACCGGCCTGACCGAGTCCCAGATTCTCGACAAGGTGCAGGTACGGGTCACAACTCTGGGCAAGGACGGCGTCGAGATCGTCGGCCGGGGCCTGGACCGCATCCATGTCCCCGTGGCACGTGAGATCGACGCCTACGACCCGACCGGCGTCGGTGACGGATTCCGGGCCGGTTTCTTCGCGGGCCTGTCCTGGGGTCTGTCGGCCCGTCGCGCCGCCGAAATCGGCAGCATGGTGGCCACCCTGGTGCTGGAAACGGTCGGCACGCAGGAGTACTCGATCGACCAGGCTTCGTTCCTTCGTCGCCTGGGCGAGTCCTACGGGCCCGCTTGCGAGGCCGAAGTCTCGTCGCACCTGACGATCGCTTGACGTCGAGCGGTGTGGTCGAGCGTTACTCGACCACACCACCTTCATCACGCAGCTGCTTCATGACCTCCGGCAACGCCCGGGTGAATCGCTCCACGTCGTCGTCGGTCACTCCCCGATGCAGCGACACACGAATGTTGCCGTGGGAAAGAACCCCCATCGCCTCCAGTACGTGCGAAGGCCGGATCGTCGCGGCAGTACACGACGAGCCGGCCGAGACCTCGAAACCGGCTTTGTCCAGCGCCAACAACATCGGTTCTCCGTCCTCGAACGGATAGGAGAAAGTCACGATATGGGGCAGTCGCTCGTGGGGGTTGCCGACGACCTCGACCCAGCCGATCTCGGCGGCGCGCCGTCGGATCAGGTCCGTCAGCCGCCGCAGACGGCGATCATTCGCGTCCCGTTCGGCGATCATCGCGCGTAGTGACGCCGCGGCGGCCACGATGGCGGGTAGATTCACCGCACCGGTGGCCAGAGGTTGCCCCGGGTCGTGTGGCCACGGGTTACGCCAGCGGGTATTTTTATCGACCACGAGAAGTCCCACACCGGCCGGTCCGCCCCATTTCCGCGCCGAGCCCGTCAGAACCGACCAGCCCGACGGTATCGGCATGTGCCCCAGGCTCTGTGCCGCGTCGACGACCAGGACCGCCGGGCCGCAGATGTCCGCTATCTCGGCCACGGGCTGGACGGTGCCGACCTCGTGGTTGGCGCTTTGCGCGGCCACCACGGTCGGCGCGACCTCGGCCACGACGTCACGGAGCCGATCGAGGCGGACCCGGCCCGAACGGTCGACCGGGAAACCGAATGCACGCCCTCCACGTTGTTCATGCCATGCCGCCGCGTGCAGCACCGACGAGTGCTCAACCTCACTGTGGATCAGTACGTTGCCCTGCCGACGGTTCCCGTCGAGGGCGCCTATAAGGCCACTGTGAACGGCAGCCGTCCCGCTGTGGGTGAAGCGAACCTCATCGTCACCGACAGCGAGCACCTCGGCCACGCCACCTCGAGCGGCGTCCAAC
>DHCFI07803__coassemble_1914_pt1 | contig 10861 bp, 10 predicted proteins | sample DHCFI07803__metabat2_low_PE_023 | metagenome-assembled genome bin DHCFI07803
GTTGCTGGGGATCGTCGTACTCGGTGTCCACTTCGGTACGTTCAACATCACCGCGTTGCTGTTGGCGATCCCGTTGGCCGACCCGGGTGTGCTGTTGGCGGCGGGCCTGCCGATCCTGGCCGGCGCGATCGGTAAGAGCGCCCAGTTCCCGCTCCACACCTGGCTTCCCGACGCGATGGCGGGACCGACTCCGGTCTCGGCTCTCATCCACGCCGCCACCATGGTGGCGGCCGGCGCCTACCTCCTGTACCGGCTCCTGCCTTTGTTTACATCGGATCTCCTCGGGTTGGTTCTGGCGATGATCGCGGCCGTCACGATGGTGACCGCCGCGTTGGCCGCGTTGGCGTCCGACGACCTGAAACGGGTGTTGGCGTGGTCGACGGTCAGCCAGGTGGCGTTCATGTTCGCGGGGATCGCCGTGGCCGCCGGTGACGCGGCCATGTTCCATCTGTTGAGCCATGCGGCGTTCAAGGCGTTGCTGTTCTTGGGGGCCGGGGCTGTCATTCACATGGTCGCGAGTAACGCGATGTTCCGGATGGGCGGTCTCCGGCGAGGCGCGCCGGTGACGTTTTGGACGATGACGCTCGGCTTCGCGGCGTTGGCGGGTCTACCGCCACTGTCGGGTTTCTGGAGCAAGGAAGGCATTCTCGCGGCGGCCGCCGCAGCCGACACGTCCGCGGGCACCATCGTGCTGTGGGCGGGGATCGTGACCGTCGGAATCACCGCCGCCTATGCGACGCGCGCTTGGCTCCGCACGTTTTTCGCCGACCGCCGAAGCCCCGCCCGGCCACACGATCCGGGACCGGCGATGTGGATCCCACTGGTCGTGTTGTCCGTACCGACCGTCCTGTTGGGTGCGGCCGGGTTCGTCGGTCCGGTCGCCGTCGCCGAACTTCACGTGTGGCCGACCGTCCCGGTACTGGCCGTGGCGGCGCTGGGAGCGGGCGGCATGTGGTGGCGATGGCGCGCGAACCCGGCGGTCGACCCGGTGACCGGGCGGGCCGCAGCCTTCGCCGCCGACGGTTTCGGCTTCGACGGTGTGCAGGACCGCCTGGTGACGCGGCCGTTGCGTGGGCTGGCGCGGGCCGTTCGGCGTGGGGACACCGGGCTCGTCGACGGCGCGGTCGAAGGCGTCGGGCGGTCGACGTCCGCGATGGCGGCGCTGGTGGCCCAAGCCCATACGGCAGGGGTGCCCCGACACCTGCTATCGGCACTGGCCGGCGTAGCCGTCATCGTGTTGGTCGGCCTGGCCGCCTACTGGGGAGGTTTCGCGTGACGTTCGTGTTGCTCTCCACCGTGGTGCTGCCGACGTTGGGCGGACTGGTGGCGATGGCCGTGCGCAACCGGGTCGGCGCGTGGATCGCCACCGGTTTCGCGGTGGCGGCGGTCGTGGCGGCGGCGGTGTTGCCGGTCGCGGCATCCGACGGTCCGTTGTGGCATCGTTTCGACGTGCCGTGGGTGGAGCCTCTCGGGTTGCGCTTCGATCTGGGCGTCGACGGGATCTCATACCCGTTGATCGTTCTCACCGCCGGACTGACGGTGCTGTGTTGCCTGCACGTGCTTGTTACCGACACACCGCGCGGGGCCCAACTGATCGCGTTGCTGTTGGCCGTCGAGGTCGGCATCGTCGGTGTGTTCCTGTCGATGAACCTCGTCGTGTTCTTCGTCTTCTTCGAGGTCGTCCTGCTGCCCATGTACGCGATCATCGCGTTCTGGGGAGGTGCGAACCGGCGTCACGCGGCCGTGAAGTTCGCGCTCTACACGCTCCTGGGTTCGCTGCTGTTGCTGGTCGGGGTGTTCGTGGTGGTCTCCGGCACCGGGACGGGCGACATCGTGGCGTTGACACAGTCGCGAGGCGCCGGCATGTCGGACCGGACGCAGCTGCTCGCGTTCGCGCTGTTGGGCGTCGGGTTCGCGATCAAAAGCCCACTGTGGCCTTTGCACACCTGGCTGCCCGATGCACACACCGAGGCACCGACCGTCGGGTCCGTGATGTTGGCCGGTGTGCTGTTGAAGATGGGTACCTACGGGCTGATCCGTGTCGGACTCGGTGTGACTCCCGCCGGAGTCGAAGCAGCCCAAGGTGTCCTGACGGTGCTCGCGGTCGCGGCGATCATCGTCGGTGGGCTGGTGTGTCTGGCCCAGACCGAGCTCAAACGCCTGATCGCCTATTCATCGGTGGGGCACATGGGTTTTGTGCTCCTGGGAATCGCCACACTGTCGAGCGTCGGCGTGAACGCCGCCCTGTACGGCAACATCGCCCACGGGCTCATCACCGGCCTACTGTTTTTCCTGGTTGGTGCGATCAAAGACACCACGGGTACCGGTGACCTCGATCGGTTGGGTGGTCTCCGCGATGTGGCGCCCCGACTGGCGGGGGTTCTCGGTTTCGCCGCGTTGGCCTCACTTGGGTTGCCGGGCCTCGCCGGCTTCTGGGGTGAGGCGTTCACCGTGTACGCCGCCTTCGACGTATTCGACGACTGGGGGGCTGTCGCGGCGGTGCTCGCGGCGTTGGGCGCGGCCTTGGCCGCCGCGTACCTACTGCGCATGTTGCGCAAGGTTTCTCACGGACCGCCGTCGACGGCCGTGTCACCGGTGGACGACGCGACCACCACATCGCAGGTGGTCTTGTGGGCGCCGTTGGTCCTGGCGATCGTCGCATTCGGGATCATGCCGTGGGTGTTGCTCGACGGTTTCACCGGTGACCTTCTGGAGTGGATCACACGATGAACCAGACCATCGATCACGTCGCGCTGTTGCCGGGCTACGCCGCGGCCGGAACGGTCGTTCTGGTCCTGCTGTTCGATCTGGTCTTCGGCCGCCGGGGCGTGACCTCGGCCGTGGCCGCGATCGGTTTCACCGTCACGGCGACGGCCGCCGTCGGTGTTGGGCTTGCGCAGCCACGCGAGACGTTCTGTTCCGAAGCGGGCTGCTCGTTGGTCACCGGTGTCCCGGGGACGGTCTTCGTCGTCGCGTTGACGGTTCTCGCGTTGGCGGTCCTGGCATTGTCGTCGCCGCTGCTGCGTGACGGCCACGCGCCCGCCGGGGAGTACGTGTTCCTGTTGGCGTGCTCGTTGACCGGAGGCGTGATACTGGCGTATGCGCGCGACCTGGTCACGATCATTGTCGCGTTGGAGACGTTGACGTTGCCGTTGTACGCGCTGGTCGCCATGCGCGGTGAGAGCCGACGCAGCGCCGAAGCCGCGGTGAACTTTCTCCTCGTATCGGTGGCGGCCGGTGCGGTGACCCTGTTCGGGGCCGGGATCTTGTTCGTCGCCGGTGGGGCGGTGCACCTGTCGGCTTTGGCACAGACTTTGACCGTGACACCGTTGTCACTGGTAGGCGCCGCGATGGTCGTGGCCGGAATGTCGTTCAAACTTGCCGCGGTGCCGTTGCACGGCTGGGCGGCGGGCACCTATGACGGAGCGCCGCTCCCGATCGCCGCCTACCTGTCGACCGCGTCGAAGCTCGGCGGTGTGGCCGCGCTGTTGTGGGTGGTCACCGAGGGCTTGACCCCGATCCTGGGCTCGGTGTGGCCGGTCCTTGCGGTGTTGGCGGTCGCGTCCATGACCGTTGGCAACCTCGTCGCGTTGCGGCAGCACCGCACTGTTCGTCTCCTGGCATGGTCGTCGATCGCTCAGGCCGGGTATCTGCTGGTGCCGTTGACCGGCTACGCGGCATCCGGCGGGTCAAGCGACGCCGCAGCGGCGGTCCTCGTGTTCGCGTTGCTGTACGTGGTGATGGAGCTGGTCGTGTTTGCCGCTCTCATCACGCTGCGGGGGCGTGAAAGCGACGGTGGGCGGATTGTCGACCTGGCGGGTTCGCTGCGGACCTCGCCGGTGGCGGCTGTGGCGCTGTTGTTGGCGTTGGCGGCGTTGGCGGGGCTTCCACCGGGGCTGGCGGGACTGTTCGCCAAGGTCACGGTGCTCTCGGTCGTCGCGGAGCCGTTGCCGTGGCTGGCCGTCGTGGTGGCCGTGAACGCCGTTGTCGGGCTGGTCTACTACATCCGTTTCGGTGTGGCCGTCGTCCGCTCCGGCGGTGACACGACGCCCCCGGTTCGGACCACGTGGCCCGTCGCGGTGACGACGGCGGTGGCGACCGTGGTGATGATCGTGGTCGGGTTCGCGCCCCAACTGGTGTGGGCGACGGCCGTCTTCTGACCGCCCCGCCGGAGCGGCCGCGGACCGGTACGCGACCGTGACGAGCTTGGGAAGCGGCGTATCCGGGTAGATCACAGTTGGGAAGACAACGCGAGATTACGGCGTTACAGGGTTTGAATCCGCGGCCGTGGGACGTCGCGGAAGTGAGCCGGGGGGTGGCATGAAGCATCGCAACGGATTGAAGACGGCGCTGCTGTTGGGTCTGATGTCGGCCTTGATCATCGCGGTCGGGTACTGGATCGGCGGCACAATCGGTCTCGTGATCGCCGGTGTCGTCGCGATCGGCATGAACGCATACACCTATTTCAACTCCGACAAGCTTGCGCTGCGGTCGATGAAGGCCAAACCGATCACCGAACAGCAAGCCCCGCAGTTGTACGCGATGGTACGAGAGTTGTCCGACAAGGCGGGGCAACCGATGCCCCGGTTGTACGTCAGCCCGACGCAGCAGCCCAACGCGTTCGCTACGGGACGTAATCCGGAGAACGCGGCGGTTGCCGTCACAGACGGCATCGTGCGGATATTGACCCCAAGGGAACTGCGTGCCGTCATCGGGCACGAACTGTCGCACGTGTATAACCGGGACATTCTGATCGCCAGTGTCGCCGGTGCGATGGCGAGCATCATCGCGGTCCTGGCCAACATCGCGTGGTTCATTCCGCTGGGCAACGACCGTGGCGGTCCGAACCCGCTGGTCCTGTTGCTGACGATGATTCTGGGTCCGATCGCCGCCGGTGTCATACAGATGGCGATCAGCCGTAGTCGCGAGTATCAAGCCGACGAGTCGGGTGCCGAGCTGACCGGTGACCCGCTGGCGTTGGCGAGCGCGTTGCGTAAGATCTCCGGTGGCGTCGACAAACTGCCGATGAAACCCGAAGGCCCCGTTGCGGAGACCGCCCACATGATGATCGCCAGTCCGTTCGCGGGCGGCGGTTTGTCCAAGTTGTTCTCCACCCATCCGCCGATGCCCGAACGCATCAGGCGGCTCGAGGCCATGGCGGGCGCGGTCCGGTAAAGTCGAAGGTTGCCTATAGATTGCCGCCAGATGAAGGGAACGCTCGTGAGCGACAGGACGATACTGGTGACCGGGGGATCCGGTTTCATCGGGAGCCACCTGGTCCGTCGACTCCTCACCGAGTATCCGAGCGCTCACATAGTGTCCCTTGACAACTACTTCACCGGTCGGCGGGACGTCGAATGTGACGACCCCAGGGTCACTTACATCGAGGCCGACACCGCCTCGATCAACAAGGTGTGGCCACAGCAGCAGATCGCCGACCCGGACCTGGTGTTCCACCTGGGGGAGTACGCCCGAATCCCGCAGTCTTTCGACGAGTTCGACCGCGTATGGGAGTACAATACGTGGGGCACCAAGGAGGTCGTCAAGTTCTGCAACGACCGGGGTGCGCGGCTCGTGTACGCGGGGTCGAGCTCCAAGTTCGGTAACGACGGTGAGGACGAAAACCTCAACCCGTATGCGTGGACGAAAGCCAAGAACGGTGAACTGATCCGCAACTACGGCGATTGGTACGGGCTCGACTACGTCATCACCTACTTCTACAACGTCTACGGGCCGGGGCAGATCGAGGAGGGCCGGTACGCGACGGTCATCGGGATCTTCGAACGGCAATACCGTGAGGGTGAGCCGTTGACGGTCGTGTCACCCGGCACACAGACTCGCGACTTCACCCACATCGACGACACGATCGACGGGCTCGTCATGTGCGGCGAACACGGCAAAGGCGACGGCTATCTGATCGGTAGCGGCCACGAGCTTCCGGTTGTGGAGGTCGCGAAGATGTTCGGCACCGAATACACTTTGGTGCCGTCGTTGCGCGGTGAACGGGTGCGTGGCGAAGCCGACAACTCGAAGATGCGGACGCTCGGCTGGGAACCGCGTCGCACGGTCGAGAAGTACGTAGCCGACGTGGTGGCCGCACACACCGCGCGGTAACCCGTCCCCTCTGGACCATCTTGCAGCCGGTCCGTGAGTACAGGCCCGGCTTTCCTTCCTGGGCGCCGCACGGATGAGCGCCCGTGCGGGCCGGTCACCGGCCCCGCGAATGACCTCCGGATTCCGGGACCCGACGCTGTACTAGATTGGCGGCAGCGTCGCGTGTCGGTGGCAGATCGTGCCAGGCATGGAGGCGTGGAACCCGAAGGAGAACGACGATGAACACGTCGACTTCTTCGTCCTCACATGGCTGAGGGCGAAGAGACCAGGCTGATCGCCTGGAGCAGCGAACTACGCAATGTACACCAACGTCTGCGTGAAGCCCTGAACATCGCACAAGAGGCGCTGGAGTCGGGCGAATCGAACGACACCGCAACCCGTGACCTTCTGCTGTATTGTCGCGGATTCTGCACCGCTCTGACTCGACATCACGAAGGCGAAGACCGTGAACTGTTTCCCGCGATAGCCGCCGCGTACCCACAGTTGCGAGAGACCTTGGAATACCTGGAACGAGATCACGCGATGATTGCGCACCTGGTCAACCGGTTGGAGACGGTCATCGCCACGGCGTCACCATCTGAAGTGGCTCAACACCTCGACGGCATAGCGGCGATCATGGAAAGCCACTTCGCCTACGAGGAACGGAAACTGTTGACGGTGCTCGAAACGCTGGAACTCGACACCGACCCTCGTACCGTCCTGGGGCCGCTGTGATCGGACCGTCGTCCACCACGGCATAAAGCCCGCACCGAGACCCGAGTCCGTCGCATGAACCGTGAGCCGAAGGTCGTGCCCTTAGGGCACCCATCGTCGACCTACGCAAAGGCATCCACAAAGTACGGACTGTGGTGCGTCGGTCGACGGTGCAACACAAGTCGGTGTTAGCGGAGCCGCCGGTAGTCCGTGCTACCGGCGGCTCCTTTGTCGCCGCGGGTGATTCGTGCTGTGTTTTTGGTTTACGAATTACCGTCCGGTTGTTTCTTCTCTGCCGGTGGCTTTGGGGGTCGCCTGTTGGCGGCTCCTCTGTCGCCGCGGGTGATTCGTGCTGTGTTTTTGGTTTACGAATTACCGTCCGGTCGTCCCTCCCTACCGGTAATTCGTAAACTGCACCGCGACTTCCAGGTCGGCTTTCTTGAGCATGGCGATGACCGCCTGAAGATCGTCCCGTTTCTTGCCGGAGACGCGGATCTGCTCGCCCTGGATTTGAGCCTGAACTCCCTTGGGGCCTTCGTCCCTGATCATCTTGGTGATCTTCTTGGCCTGGTCCTGAGCGATGCCCTGCTTGAGGGTGCAGTCGACCTTGTGGGTCTTGCCCGACGGGCGCGGCTCGCCGGCGTCGAGGGATTTCAACGAGATACCGCGTTTGACCAGTTTGTCCTTGAAGACTTCGAGTGCCGCCTTGACCCGGTCCTCGGTTTCGGCGGTCAACGTCACCGCCTCATCGCCTGCACGTTCCACTTTCGCGCCGGTGCCACGGAAGTCGAAGCGGGTGGACAGTTCTTTAGACGCTTGATTGATCGCGTTGTCCAACTCCGCGACATCCACTTCGCTGACGATGTCGAATGACGGATTCGCCACGGTGTGCCTCCCTGTTGTCCTGGTGTATCGACCGTCGAGCCTACGGCCTGAGGTAAACGTCCAGTTGGCGGGAGCGTGGATACTCGGACCATGTCGACCGATGCACTCGTTGAAGAACACGACCCGGCCGGTGACCCCATACGGCGGCGGACGGGAGCGGCGCGACGTGTCTCCAAGTGTCTTTTGTGGTTGTCGGTGGTGCTCTGGCTCGTTTTCGCCGGGTGGCGGTTGTTCGGTGCCGAAGCCAACTGGTTCGTGGTCGTGGCGATGGCTTTCGCGCCCTTCATGATGTTCGCCGGAGTGGTCCTGCTGCTGTGGGCGTTGTGGCTGCGAGCGGGGGTAGCGTTCACCGGTGCGCTGTTGAGCATCATGGCGTTGGTGGCGGTGATCGTTCCGCGCGCGATCGGTGTGGAGTCTCCGGCGGCCGACGGTTCGGCGTTGACGGTGATGACGGTGAACCTGCGCATCGGTGGTGGTGACGCCGAGCGGGTCGTGTCGTTGGTCGACAGGTATGACGTGGACGTTCTCGCCGTTCAGGAACTCACCGACGAGTCCTTGGCTGCTCTGGAGCGGGAGAGGTTGTCGGCTCGGTTGCCGCATCAGGAGTATGTGACCGCCGAGGATGCCAGCGGCTCCGGAGTGTTTTCGGCGGTACCCATGACGGTCCGGGACCCGGTGCCGGGTTTGTTCTTCATGCCGACGGTTCGGTTGGCTTTGCCCGACGAGGACGAGGTCCTGTTCACCTCCGTGCATCCGATGGCACCGTTGGGGCCGTCGTCGATGTCGGCGTGGAACGAAGATTTGAGGTCGTTGCCGGCGGCGGAGCGAGATGGTCCGATCAGGATTCTGGCGGGCGATTTCAATGCGTCACTTGATCACCGGATCCTGCGTGATCTCATCGACACCGGGTATGTCGACGCGGCGGATGCGACGGGTAACGGCCTGACCGGTACGTGGCGACCGGTCGGTGGCTGGAGCGGACTGGTGATGCCCGTCGCGTTGGATCGGGTGTTGGTCGACGACCGTGTCGCGGTGCGGAGCTTCGCGATTCACCACGTCGAGGGCAGCGATCACCGTGTTGTCGTAGCGGATGTCCGGTTGCCGTGATCCGGTGTCGGCCCCCGCGTGTCGGCTGATGGGAACCCAGTTGCACACGCCCCCCGGGGACCCGTTATTCTTTCCGCGGCACGTATACATGGCGCGTTGCCCGAGTGGCCAATGGGAGTGGACTGTAAATCCATCGGCTTAGCCTACGTAGGTTCGAATCCTACACGCGCCACCAGCCACAGAACGGCCCCTGAACAGCGGAAACGTTGAGCAGGGGCCGTTCTTTGTATCGAGCGGCATGATGCCGCAGGCTGACTTTCTCCCGGCTCGTCATTCCCGTTCGGGCCCGAATCACGAATCTGCCCACGTCGCCGACTTCCAAGCGGGAACGGCTTACCCGAATTGTCGCGCCGGGCGCGAACGACGCGGCCGATATGAAGAGGGGCTGCGCGCCCTGCGGTCTCTTTGCCACCGCTGTGCCCATCTCTTACGAGGCGAGGCGACCCGCCCCCGACGAGCTCGCCGATTCCCCCGTCGCAAAGTGCCGTGTCCATTACTGTGGGTAGCGTCCATGGGTGTCATGGGCGCGTATTCGTGGCTTTCGGGGGAGACACACATGTCCTGGCAACAGTTCGGCTTCTTCGCCGGGTTTCTGTTCGTCGCGCTGTGGTCGCTCGCGGGCGTCGGGGCGGCGTTGGGGGCTTTGATCGTGGGGCTCATCTGCTTCTACATCGGCCGTGTCCTGGACGGTGACGTCAACGTCGGCGAGATTGTCGAGCGGTTCACCCCGAGCAACGGAAGGCCTCGTTGACCACACGTGAGGAAAGGTGACGATCATGGCCGAGAATTCTGGAAACGGCGATACCAACAACAAGGCGGCTTCGAACCAGCCGAAGAACACACCGAAACGTAACCCCGGGCCGACGTCGCGGTCGAAGTTGACCAGTGAACACGGCAGTACCAGCATCGCCGACACGGTCGTGTCGAAGATCGCGGGTTTGGCGGCCCGGGAGATCCCGGGAGTCCAGTCGATGGGGTCGGGTATGGCCCGGCGCATGGGGCAGTTGCGGTCGCTGGCCGGCGGTGCGGAGACCCTGGCTCAAGGTGTCTCGGTCGAGGTCGGTGAACGTGAGGCGGCGGTGGATCTGGACATCGTCACCTGGTACGGGCAGAGCATCGTCGAGGTGACCGAGGCGGTGCGTTCGAACGTCATGGATCGGATCGAAACCATGACGGGTTTGAAGGTCGTCGAAGTCAATATCAACGTCGACGACGTGTTCGTCGAAGGTGACAACGACGATGAATCGGAGTCGCGGGTTCAGTGACGACGGCGATGGACCGCGGGCGTCTCGCGCATGCCCTGCGTGAGGCGGTAACGCGTGTTGACGGTGTGAGCAGGCTTGTAGGTGACGGGCCTGTGGAGGTTGCCGCACAGTACCCCGGCGGCAAGGTGGAGGGCGTGAGCGTGAGCGGTGACGAACCGCAGGTACACATCGCGGTGTCGACCCTGCCGGTGGAGCCCGTGGCGGCGCGGGCGTTGTCGGCCGCGCGTGGAGTGATGACCGCCGCCGGTGACGATCGGCCGGTGCAGATCGTTGTCGCCGATATCGACGTCGAGCGGCTGGAGTGATCGTTGCGCGCCTTCAATCGCTTGGCTTCGTTGGTGCTCGGACTGCTGTTGGTTGCCGGTGGCGTTCTGTTGGCGGCCGAGGCGATCATGGTGTTGTTGAACCGTCCGCCGGTGTTGGTGCCGTTGTCGAGTTGGTATGACTGGCTCCGCTCGGTCACGTTGAACGGCGCGGTCGTGTTGGCGGTCGCGGTCGTGTTGGCCGTGCTGGGACTGGTGTTGTTGGTGGCTCAGCTGCGTCCGTGGCGTCCGGTGCGGGTGCCGGTGACGGTGGACGACAACTGGTACGTGCAGCGGCGTGGGGCCGAACACGGGTTGGTGCGGGCGGTCGACGATGTACCGGGTGTGACCGGGGCGAAAGCAAAAGTGGGCAAGCGGTGGCGGTGCCGGGTGTGGGCAACCGGGGACGCCGATTCGCGTGCCGATGTGGATGCCGCCATCGATGAGGAGTTGAACCGCATGTCGGTCCCGGACGGTCGTCGCGTCCGGGTCAAA
>DHCFI07803__coassemble_1917_pt1 | contig 10815 bp, 7 predicted proteins | sample DHCFI07803__metabat2_low_PE_023 | metagenome-assembled genome bin DHCFI07803
CTGATATTGACTTGTAGTTCGCGTGTTTCGTCACCGCATCGACAAGTGGATGTGATTTGTGTGGTCGCTGGAAGGATCGCCGCCCCCACCGTTGTATGCGATCCATCCCTGGGCCGGATCCCAGTACTGGTTGTACCAAATGACATACATGACGCCCAGTGCGCCGGCGTTTTCGACGAACCAGGCTGCAAGGTTGTCCCCGTAGGCCTTTTCTTCGCCGGTGGCCACGCCGCCGAACCCGCGGCTGCTCTGGACCGAGAAGTCGCACGCCCGTCCTAGTGGGTGTTCACCGAAGGTCCCACCTCGATAACAGGCGACGTATCGCTGAAAACCGCTGATTTGGGCCTGCTGGAGAGCGTGCATGGTGCGTGGGGTCAGACAACCCCCCGTCGTTGGGTCGCCGATGGAGCAGCTCTCGTAGGGGAGAGAACCGTCGGAGTTTCTTGGGGCCGGGTCGGCAGCGCGAAAATCACCCGGCGCCGGTCCCGGCGTGGCGTTTCCGCCATTCGCTGCGATGGCGGTTGCGGCGCTGTCGCGCGCCGTGCGTAGGTCGTCCAATGCCTTCTCGGCGGCGGCGATCGCATCCTCAAGGCCTTGTTCTTCGGCTTCGAGGTTCAGCTTGGATTGTTTCAGGTCGGCGAGTTTGCGGCCGCTTTGTTCGCCCAGGTAGCTCACGACGGTGAACCCGTCGATGGCGACGTCCGGAGAGCCGGTGGCCAACACCGCGGCGACAGAGGTCAGGCTGGTGTTGCTGTAGACGACCTCCGCGAAATCATTGACCTCGGCGGTGAGCACCTTGATCTCTTTTTTGCTGGCGGCGATGCTGTCGGCGATCTCGTCCTGTCTTTGTTCGGCGGTGGCGAGATCTTCTTCGGCGGCGACGTAGTCCTCGATGGCGGTGGCCAGGTCACCGCCGAGATCGGATTCACCCTCGACCGGGTCGGCTGTGGCCGGTTGGACCGCCAGAACGAGGGCAGCGGCGACGATGGTGATGACGACCAACCGGAGCCGAGCCGACGGGGTGGAAAACGCAGCGAAGAACGGCAACGGGGCCGACCGGTCCCGTCGATTGGGGCGACCGGCACGAAGGTGCCTGTCAGGGGTCACATGCACATCCTTTTCTTCGTGTGCCTACCGGGTTAGCTGTCGGGTTCGGGCCGAAGAACGCCCTACCGCTCCGGCGAGCGGATTCACCCCGGCCTCGCTCGCGTACAGCGAGGCTGTGGGTCCCCGGTTCGCCTCTGTGCGGGCGATTCGGCATGTGGCCGGTCACTCGTCATGCGAAATGCGCAACAAGTGGCGGCCAGGCGACAGCCTAAAGCCCGCGGACCGCTCCGATCTCATCGGGTCCGTCCGCGGGCCGTTCTATTCGTTCAGGGCAGCCTTGACTTCGGCGATACCCGCGTCGTCGTGTATCTCGGTGAATATCTCCAATGCCTGCTCCAGCGAGGCCACGGCGGCCGGCTCGTCACCCCAGGAACGGTAGAGCGCCGCGAATCGCTGTCGTACGTGGGCAACGCGATGGCAGTCCTTCGTGTCGGTGGCCAACTGCAACGCCAATTGGAGTTCGGTGTTGGCTCCGACTCCGTTGTCCAGTGATAGGAAGGTCCCGGCCAGTGCCCAACGCGCGTAGCTCTCGCCGTAGGGATCGCCGGCTTGTTTCAACTGTTCTGCGGCGTCGCGGAACAGTGACGCCGCCGCGGCGTTGTCTCCGGTGAACCGGGCGACCGCTCCCAAGCCGCAGACTGCCAGGGCCGCCTCTCTGTCGTTGCCCAGTGCTCGTGCCAGCACGCGAGCCACATCGAAGCACTCGTGTGCACCACCGAAGTCGTCGGTGTAGATGTGCCACTGACCCAAACCCCGCAACATCGTCGCCTCGCCTTCGGTATCGCCGCACTTGCGCGCCGCCACCAAGGCGATACGTGCGCATCGACGCCAGTCGTCGAGTCGAATTTTGAAATCGAGGTAAGGCACGAGGGCCGCGGACAGACGCCATGCCGAGGAGGCCAGTCCTGCGGTGGCCGCCTGCCGGACCAGGGCCATGATGTCGTCGCAGTTGTCGGCAAGCCATTCCAGCGCATTCGCGGGAGGAGGCACCGCGGGAACCGACGGCACCGTCGTGGTCATGGTGAACTGGCTGACTGGCAGTTCACCCACTGCGGCTTCCACCATTGCCTGCTTTTCGGAGCAGGTGCGGCGTAGCTCGGCGGTGCGCACGTCGGTGTGCCGGGTGCGCGCCGTCGGTGCTCCCAGCAGTCGCCGGTGAACCTGCTGCGATTCCTCACTTGGCTCGATACCCAGTTCATCGGCGAGAGTGGCGCGCAGTTTGGCATAGGTGTCGATGGCTTCGGCACGTTGGCCTGCACTGGACTGTGCGGTCATCAGTTGTCGCCACAGGCTCTCCCTCAAGGGGTGCTCGGCAATGAGTCCGCGCAGTTCACCGACGGCTTCGCTATGTTGACCATTATGGACGTATAGAATGGCGCGCTCCTCCAACGCGTCCAGTCGAGTGTCAATGAGCTTCTGAATATATGGAATCCACGGCGGAGGACCCTTGATATCGGCCAATGGTTCACCGCGCCAAAGTTTCAGTGCACGGTCGTAGACACTGATGGCGTCGGCCACATGACCCTGGCTCGCGTCGTGCCGGGCTTGCGCGAGAAGGTCGGTGAATACTTGGACGTCAAGTTCGCCGGGTTTTACATGCAGTACATATCCGCTGCGTAGGCGGTTCAGACGCCCGTGCAGCGCACGGCGAAGGACCGTCACGTAGGAGTACAGATTCGCGCTCGCGGACTTTGGGGGTTGAGCCCCCCAAACGACGTCGACGAAACGATCCAGCGGTAGTTGTTCACCGGGAGTCAACAGAAACGTCGCCAGCATCCGGCGCGGTTTCAAGCCGCCCAATGGCGCGTCGTGACCATTAACCCGTGCGGTGAGTGCTCCTAAAAGGCCAAATTCAAACTCGGGCATTTGTGGGTTCCTCTCTCGGGGTTATTGGTTTTGGTGTTGTAGAGCATTTATATACACCCATCGAAGGGTGTTTGTGAAGCCCCGGAAAAGGGAAACATTGTGAAATTAGGCGCCATCGGACAATGTCGAGCCCCCATGTGCGATGCGTGCGACCTGCTGATTCCGCCGGAGGTGACGGTGATGCGGTTGCCGTCTCGTCCGGCGGGGTAGTGTCACCTGGTGCTTGGTTTTCCACGTCCCACGAAGATCCGGCCCGTCGCGTTGACCGAACTGGCCGAGAGCCTGTCGACCTCCGTCTCATCCGACGCGTACGTCACCGGCGTCAGTCTTGCTTCGGGCAAGGTGATGCCGGGCGATCTGTACGCGGCGCTGCCGGGGAGTAGAAACCACGGGGCCCAATTTCTGGCCGAGGCCGTCGAACGTGGCGCGGTCGCCGTTCTCACCGACGACGTCGGCGCCAAGATCGCGGTCGATCACGCCCTACCGGTCCTGGTCGTCGCGAACCCGCGAGCGGCTGTGGGGCCGGCAGCGGCGTTGATCTACGGCGATCCGACCGCGACGCTTTCGGTCATAGGTATCACCGGGACCAACGGCAAGACGTCCACGGCCTACCTGGTCGAAGCAGGCCTGCGTGCGGCAGGACGCAAGACCGCGTTGATCGGTACCGTCGAGACACGAGTGGGCGACGAAACGATCGAGTCCGAACGCACCACACCCGAAGCGCCGGAACTACAGGCATTGTTCGCCTACGCCCTGGAACAGGGCGTGACCGATCTGGTCATGGAAGTTTCCAGTCACGCTCTGGCGCTGTACCGGGCCGAGGGCATTCGATTCGCCGCAGGCGGATTCACCATGTTCGGATTGGATCACCTGGACTTCCACCACGACGTCGACAGCTACTTGGCCGCCAAGGCAATGCTTTTCGACGGACGCAGCCACACCGAGATCGTCAACCTCGACGAGCAGGCGACCGCAGGCCTGATCGAGCCGGCAACGGTGACCTATTCGATCAGGGAGGACACCGCCGACTGGTGGGCCGACCAGATTTCGGGCACCGGGTTCGATCAGACCTTTGTCACACATGCGCCCGATGGCGGAATTCATGATGCGTCGGTCCGGCTTCCCGGTCGACACAACATCTCCAATGCCTTGTTGGCGATGGCCTGCCTGGAGGCGGTGGGGGTCGATCCCGCGACGGCGGTCAAGGGGGTGGCGGCCTGTCCGGGAATACCGGGGAGAATGGAACTGGTCTCCGGCGACGGGCCCGTTCGCGGTGTTGTCGATTACGCGCACAAGCCCGATGCGATCACCGCCGTGTTGGAAGCACTTCGGCCGATTACTCCGGGCCGCATCATCGTGGTGCTGGGCGCCGGCGGCGAACGTGACACCGGGAAGAGGCCGATCATGGGGGCGGCGGCCGGCGAACGTGCCGATCTGGTCATCGTCACCGATGACAACCCTCGCAGTGAAGACCCCGAGGCGATTCGAGCCGGGGTTTTGGCGGGTATCGGGGAAGCGTCACACATGGATGTGGCCGGTCGCGCCGAGGCTATCGGTGAGGCCGTTAAACAGGCGAAACCGGGCGATACCATCGCTTTGCTCGGCAAGGGGCACGAAACACGCCAGGAACTTGCCGACAGCGTTGTGCCGTTTGACGACCGGCGTGAACTGGCCGCCGCGTTGCAGGCGGCGTACGGCACACGGACCTGAATCGAAACGCCTACCAACTCGTCCGACCGATCACGCATGTGACCGTCGGTCGACGTGTACGAAGGAGCGCGCCCGAGTGATACCCATGAGCCTGGCCGATGTCGCCGCCGCCGTCGATGGTCGCCTGGTGGGCGTCGACGACGCCGACGTCTTGATCACCGACACGATCGAGCACGACTCCCGCAATGTGAGGGCCGGTGGTCTTTTCGTGGCGTTCGTGGGGGAGAAGGTCGACGGGCATACCTTCGCTCCCGCCGCGTTCGACAGCGGCGCCGTTGCCGTGCTGGGTAATAGGGCGGTCGACGGCCCCACAATCGTGGTCGACGACGTTCTGTCCGCCTACGGCCGGTTGGCGCGGGCCGTGGTGGACCGGCTGCCGGGCATGACGGTCATCGGCATCACCGGTTCGTCGGGCAAGACGTCGACGAAGGACATGGTCGCTCAGGTATGTGAACGTCTCGGGCCGACCGTGGCACCGCAGGGCAGCCTGAACAACGAGCTCGGTCTGCCATATACCGTGTGCAAAGTCGACGAGTCGACCCGTTACCTGGTGTTGGAGATGGGAGCCAGGGGGATCGGTCATGTCGAGTATTTGTGTGGGATCGCTCCGGTCGATGTCGCCGTCGTTCTGAACGTCGGCAGTGCTCACCTCGGAGAGTTCGGTTCAGTCGAGGCCATAGCGACGGCGAAGTCTGAGTTGGCACGGGCCGTGGGCAGTGGTGGCGCCGTCGTCCTTAACGCCGACGATCCTCTGGTGTCGGCGATGGGCGACTCGGCGACGGCCACGGTGGTGCGTTATTCCATGGCCGAGGCGCCCCAGGCGCAGGTCACGGCATCCCATTTGGCGGCGGTGGGCGGACGATTCTCGTTCGTTCTCACCACTCCGCGCGGACAGGCCGAGGTTGAACTACGGCTTCACGGTGCACATCAGGTGTCGAATGCGCTGGCGGCAGCTGCAGTCGGTGACCAGCTCGGCATGGTAACCGCGGACATCGCGGCGTGTTTGGACGCGTTGGAACCACGTTCCGCCAGGCGTATGGACGTATTCACACGAAAAGACGACGGCATCACGGTGATCGACGACAGTTACAACGCCAATCCCGCTTCCATGGCGGCGGCGCTGTCGGCGTTGGCCGATGTCGGCCAGGGGCGACGCAAGATCGCGGTGTTGGGTTACATGGCGGAACTGGGTGACGGTGAACGTTCCGCCCACGAGGAGGTTGGCCGATTGGCCGCCGAGGCCGGCGCGGAACTGGTCATCGTGGTCGAGGAATGCGCCTCGGGGATCGCCGCCGGCGCGGCGGCGTGTTCGGTAGCCACCCGCCAGACCTTTGACCAGGACGAGGCCATCGCCCTCCTCGATGAATTGTCACGACCGGGTGACACCGTGCTTATCAAGGCGTCTCGTTACCGCACGTGGCGCGTGGCCGACTATCTTCGTAGCCCCCAGCATCTGACGAAGGAGGCCCACGCATGAGGGCGGTAATCGTCGCCGCGTTCGTGGCGTTCGCGATCTCTCTGTTTTTCACCCCATTGGCGGCCAAGGGATTCCGCAAGCTCAAAGCCGGACAGCCCATTCGCACCGATGGACCCCAGACGCACCTGGGTAAGCAGGGAACCCCCACCATGGGTGGGGTGGTTTTCATCATGGCCACCGTGCTGGCGTACCTGGCCGGTCACGCCGTCCTGATCGCTCTGCCCGAAGGCTACAACCGACCTCAGGGAGTCACCGCCACAGGAATCGTCCTACTGGGCCTGTTCGTCTGCATGGGGCTTGTCGGCTTCCTCGACGATTTTCTCAAGGTGCGGCGCAAAAATTCCGGCGGCCTTAACAAACGCGGCAAGTTGATCGGCCAGATCGTGGTCGCGGCCGGCTTCGGTTATCTCGCGCTGTATTACGAGGGTTCCATCGGGATGACGGTGGCCAGCGACCACATGTCGTTCATCCGTGACATCGACTGGCTGCAACTGTCGAAGATCGGCGCCGTCATCATGTTCGTGTTCGTGGTGATCGCCACATCCAACGGTGTGAACCTTACCGATGGGCTCGACGGGCTGGCGACCGGTGCATCCATTATGGCGTTGGCTGCGTACATCATGATCGCCTTCTGGCAGTATCGCCACTGGTGCTACGGGGAAAACCCTCCGTCGGCCCTGTATTGCTACGACGTTCGTGACCCGTTGGAGATCGCCTTGATCGCCGGCGCGGCCGCCGGTGCGTGTTTCGGCTTCCTGTGGTGGAACACCTCGCCCGCGCAGATCTTTATGGGAGACACGGGCGCCCTCGGTCTCGGCGGTCTCATCGGTGGCTTGGCTCTTTCCACCAAGACGATCATGTTGCTGCCGATCATCGGTTCGCTGTTTGTGATCATCACCTTCTCGGTCATCATTCAGGTGATCTCGTACAAGACGACCCGGCGCCGCGTGTTCCGTATGGCCCCCTTGCAGCACCATTTCGAACTGGCCGGATGGAGCGAGGTCAACATTGTGGTTCGGTTCTGGATCGTGGCCGGGATCGGTGTTGCCATCGGAATAGGCCTGTTCTACGCCGACTTCCTGCAGGTGGCCGGTTAATGACACGTTATCTGGTGGCAGGTTCCGGCATCGCCGGCGCGGCGATGGCGAAAGTGCTCATCGCTGCAGACGACGACGTAACCGTTTACGACCGCACCGACTCCGACGACCTCGCGGCTTTGGCCGACATGGGCGCCAAGGTCGTAGTGGGAGAACCCGATTCGACCGCGGTCGTCTCCGCGGTCGAAGGTGCCGACGACGTGGTGGTGTCACCGGGCTTCCCGCCGCATCATTCACTGGTGAGAGTGGCACTCGGCCTCGATAAACCGGTCTACAGCGAACCGGAGCTTGCGTGGCGGCTGCGACCCGCCGACGCGGCCCCCTGGCTCGCGGTCACAGGTACCAACGGCAAGACCACGACCGTCACCATGCTCGCGTCCATCCTGGCGGCGAACGGTCTGCGGACCGAGGCCCTGGGGAACATCGGTCGCTCACTTGTCGACGCGGTCACGGCGGATTACGACGTCCTTGCCGTCGAACTGTCCAGCCAGCAGTTGCACTGGTCCAGCAAGTTGGCTCCGGAGTACGGTGCCCTGCTCAACCTTGCCGAGGACCACTTGAGCTGGCACGGTGGTTTTGACGCGTACGCCCACGCCAAGACCGCCGTCTGGCGCGGTGGGACGTGCGTGGGAAATCTGGACGATCCCGAGGTGTCGACGCTGTTGAAAGCCGGTGATCGGTGCCGAATCGGCTTCACGCTGGGCGTGCCGGGGCCAGGACAGTTCGGAGTCCGAGACGGAATGCTCGTGGACCATTCCGGTCCCGAACCTGTTGACTTGATCGCCGTGGAACAGGTTCGTCCTGCCGGGCGACACCACGTCGCCAACGCGTTGGCCGCATCCGCCTTGGCCCGCTCCTTCGGGGTCACCGTTGATGCGGTCGTTGAGGGCCTGGTCGGGTATGAACCCCAACCACATCGGAACGTCCTGGTGACCGAGGTCGACGGGACGTCCTATGTCGATGACAGCAAGGCGACCAACCCCCATGCGGCCGCAGCGGCACTGGAGGCATACGACTCGATCGTGTGGGTCGCCGGTGGCCAGCTCAAGGGCGTTGACGTCGATCCGTTGATTGCTCGTGCTGCACCACGATTGCGAGCCGCGGTCGTGTTGGGTGCCGATCGGCGGGAGTTTGTCGATTCGTTGCGGCGACACGCCCCCGGGATACCCGTGGTCGAAGTGACACGCAGTGATGATGAAGTGATGGACGAGGTGGTGACCACGGCGGCGCGTTTGGCGTCCTTTGGCGACGTGGTGCTCCTGTCACCTGCGGCGGCCTCGTACGACATGTTCAGCGGGTACGCGGAGCGTGGTCGGCGGTTTGCGACGGCGGCGGAATCGTTGGCGGGGCTGAATCGGCCATGACGACGCTGACCAAGCGGCCGAGGTCGGGGCTGTCCGCATTGCGGGGGCTGCTCGATCGGCCGTTGGCGTCGTACTTTCTACTGCTGGCATCAGCCGGACTGCTGCTCCTTATCGGGCTGGTCATGGAGTTCTCGGCGACCATGGTTCGTGCCTACGAGCTCGAGGGAAACGCTTTTTCCGCGATCCTGAGACAGGGCATGTGGGCCTTGGTCGGCCTGGTCGGATTCTGGTTGGCGCAACGTATGCCGGTGAGCGGATACCGTCGAATCGGTCGGCCTCTGTTGATCGTCACAGGACTTATGCAGGCGCTCCTCATGCTCATGCCGAACACCGGTGGGGACACTTTTGGAACCTCGGAAGGGCACTGGATCTCCGTCGGCCAGTTTCAGTTTCAACCGTCCGAGCTGATGAAGTTCGCCTTCCTCCTTTATGCCGCATCCCTGTTGGCCAAGGCCGGGCCCAAGGTCGGTTTGTGGCGTGAGCTGGCGGTGCCGTTGTTTCCGGTCGCGGCGGTGGTATTCCTTCTCGTCGGATACAGCGACCTGGGAACCATGCTGTGTTTGGTCGCCATCTTCTTCGGGCTTTTGTGGTCGGCCGGCGTCAGGCTTCGCGTGTTCGTCGCCATGCTGTCGGCGGCATTCGCCGGCGTCCTGATGCTTGTGCTGGTGGCCAGCTATCGCATGGAACGGTTCATATCGTTCCGTAATCCGGAGGAATACGCATCGGACTGGGGCTACCAGGCCGTCCAGGGGTACTACGCGATCGCCACCGGTGGTTGGTTCGGTGTCGGCCTGGGCGAAAGCCGTCAGAAGTGGGAGTGGCTCCCCAACGGGCACAACGATTTCATATTTGCTTTGATTGCGGAGGAATTGGGCGTCGTCGGCTGCGTCGTGGTCATGGTTCTGTTCATGGTCTTGACGTACTCGGGCATGCGTATTGCCGCACGTGTCGAGGATCCGTTCCGCCGACTCGTCGCAGCGGGGCTGACCACCTGGATAAGCGTGCAGGCGGTCATCAACATCGGAGGTGTGGTCGGCCTGCTTCCCATCACGGGGCTGCCGCTACCGTTGATTTCCGATGGCGGTACGGCGTTGGTCGTCGTATTGGTGGCCATCGGCATGCTGGCTTCCTTTGCGCGCGCCGAACCGGCGGCCGCCAGAGCACTACATGCGCGAAACCCGGGGCGGTGGGTGCGTCTTCTGTGGGCACCGCTGCCTCCCAAACCCCAACCGGCAAACCGGAAAACGAGGAGAGACGAGTCTTGAGTCAGCTGCGATCGGTGGTCCTGGCCGGCGGTGGAACCGGTGGGCACATCTACCCGCTGTTGGCGTTCGCCGACTGCCTGAGAAGAAACGACCCGAACGTGCGTATCACGTGTTTGGGCACCACCAAGGGCATGGAGAACGAACTGATCCCGCCCACCGGATACGACCTACGCATCGTCCCGGCTTATCAGTTGCCTCGCAAGGTCAACATGGACTTGGTGAAGACGGCTCCGCGTATGATGCGAGCCGCCAAGGTGACACGTTCCATCCTCGACGAGGTGGAAGCCGATGCGGTCGTCGGGTTCGGTGGTTACGTCGCGGTACCGGCGTACTTGGCAGCCTGGCGTCGTAAGACGCCCATGGTGATATTCGAATTCAATGATCCGCCGGGCGTGGCCAACCGGTTGGGGATGAGATTCGACCATCGTCTTGCACTGGGATTCCCACATCTTCCGCAGACGGTGCCGGCGTTGAAAGACGGCGAGGTCACCGGGGTCCCATTGAGGACTGGCATTTCCCGGCTCGACCGGTCGGCGATGCGGGCGCAGGCTCGGGCGCATTTCGGTCTGGACCCCGACCGGCCGACGCTGTTCGTCTTCGGTGCCTCGCAGGGAGCCAACTCCATCAACCAGGCGGTGGCCGGCGCGGCCAAGGCCATCACCGCAGCCGGTGGCCAGGTTCTGCACGTCATCGGTGCCAGGCGTGACGAACCGGTCGAGATCCCCGCCGACATCTCTGGTCCATACGTGACTCTGCCGTTCCTGAAGGAGATGGAACTCGGGTACGCGGCGGCCGATGTGGTGTTGTGTCGTGGAGGGGCCATGACCTGTGCCGAAGTCGCAGCCGTCGGCCTTCCGGCCGTTTACGTCCCGTTGCCCTGGGGCAACCGCGAACAGTACAAGAACGCCGGCCCGGTCGTGGCCGCCGGT
>DHCFI07803__coassemble_1919_pt1 | contig 10800 bp, 11 predicted proteins | sample DHCFI07803__metabat2_low_PE_023 | metagenome-assembled genome bin DHCFI07803
CGACGCCTGGCGCCACCGCCGGGGAGCACCCGACGCCGGGCGGCTGACCGCCCTTGGAGATCAACCGCATAGTGGGCTCGGTGCCGGGGACGTCGATGGGAAGTCCCGGAGGCGCCGACGACGTCGTGCGGGCAACCAGCTCGCGCTTGACGATGCGGTCCTCCAACGAGTGGTAGGACAACACCGCGATACGACCGCCGGGGGCCAAGGCGTCCAAAGCGGATGGCAAAGCACGCCTCAAAACGTCGAGCTCACCGTTTACCTCGATCCGCAGCGCCTGAAACGTTCGCTTGGCCGGGTTGCCGCCGCGACGCCGTGCCGCAGCCGGAATCGCGTCCCTCACCAGGTCGACCAATTCGCGACTCGATGTGATCGGAGCCTTTTTGCGAGCCGTGATGACGGCTCGAGCAATCCGGGAGGCGAAACGTTCCTCGCCGTACACCTTGAGAATGCGGGTCAGCTGCGTCTGGTCGTATCCGTTGACCACGTCGGCGGCCGTCTCACCGGTCGACTGGTCCATGCGCATGTCCAACGGCGCATCCTGGGCGTACGCGAAGCCACGGTCTGCGACATCCAACTGCATGGATGAGACACCGAGATCGAACAGAATGGCGTCGACGGCGGGGATGTCGAGATCGGCCAGCACCTCGGTGATCCGGTCGTAGACGGCGTGGACCGGAACGAAGCGATCTTTGAACTGTCGCAGTCTCTCACCGGCCAACGCCAGGGCGTCACGATCACGATCGACACCGACGACGGTCAGTCGTGGATGCGCGTTCAGGAGAGCCTCGGTGTGACCTCCGGCACCCAGCGTTGCGTCCACGGCTACGGCCCCGTTGTGGCGCAGCGCCGGCGCCAGAAGCTCGATGATCCGGTCTCGAAAAACCGGAACATGGGCTTCGCGCGGAGCACCGTACCGCGTCATCGTGTCGACCCTCCTCCACTCCCTGTCGGCTTCGCATCGTCGGGACCCCATCCGCTCGCCACAGACCTGGCACTGGGGAAGACGTGTCAGGTACGTGGCGGGCGGGTGGAGACCAGGCGATACGAACCCTCGCTCTTCCTTGCCCATCCTGCTTACAAGCCGGCCGGCAGCTCCCCCTCCTCGATGTCGGCGAAAGCCCCTTCGCTCTCGGTGAGGTAGGTCTGCCACGAGTCGGCATCCCAAATCTCTACTCGTGTACTGGCTCCGATGACGACCAGATCCCGTCCCAATCCGGCGTACTCCCTCAAGTGCGCCGGTATCGTGACCCGCCCCTGCTTGTCCGGTATCTCGTCGTGCGCGCTGGCGAAGAACACCCGGTTGTAAGCCCGAGCGGCCTTGTTCGTCATCGGTGCCCTGTGCAGCTCACCGGCGATCCGGCTGAATTCCTGCATGGGGAACACGTAAAGGCACCGTTCCTGCCCTTTCGTGATCACCAGGCCACCTGCCAGTTCGTCGCGAAACTTCGCCGGAAGGATCAGCCGTCCCTTTTCGTCAAGCTTGGGAGTGTGGGTACCGAGAAACACCGGTATCACTCCCCCTGGCCTGCCCGCCGAAACGGGTAAAAAGGTGCGGCGGCGGCGCCAAAGCCCCACCAGTGCACTCCACCTTACTCCACTCTCCTCCACTGCTATAGGGCGTTTCGGTGACACCTCGCAGTACGCAGGGTCAACTCGGCAGGTCACGCGAGTGGAGGAAAGTGGTGACGAATTCGCCCTTCACCCGGTCGAGGCATACGGAGCGTCCGGATCCGACAACGGGCCACCCACGCCGCGTGCGCTCGCTCCGCTCATAAGTCGTGGAGGTCGATATGACAGACTTTTCCCACGAGGAGACAGCGCCCGTTGAGAATGCGAGGAACACGTGACCAATCTGCCGGCGCGCGCGAAGTTCGCCACAGCCATGTTGCGCACCGCCGCCACCTTGTCGCGTGTCAGTGGCCGCGGCGACGGTTCGGTGATCGGTGGGCGCGTCGGACTGACCATCGAGCCGCGCCTGTTGTCCATGTTGGCCGATGGTCGCCACGTGGCGCTGATATCGGGCACCAACGGTAAGACGACCACGACACGGTTTGCCGCAGCCGCTCTGGAGGCCGCCGGACCGGTCGCCACCAACTCCTTCGGCGCCAACATGCCCACCGGGCATACGACGGCGCTGGCCAAGGCTCGTGACGCCGTCAACTGCGTCCTCGAGGTCGACGAACATTACCTGCCGCAACTGCTGATCGACGCCAAACCTAGAGTGGTCGCGTTGCTCAACCTTTCGCGTGACCAGCTCGACCGGGCCATGGAGGTATCCGGACTGGCAGCGAAATGGCGCACCGCATTGGAGCAGGCCCCCGACGTACCGATCATCGCCAACGCCGACGACCCCTGGGTCACGTGGGCCGCCGGTGCCAGCCGGAACGTCACCTGGGTCGCCGGCGGACAACGCTGGCAGGAGGATTCCTGGGTTTGCCCGGAATGCGGTAAGCACCTGGACCGTTACGGCGAATTCTGGCGTTGTACCGCCTGCGGCTTGACCCGCCCCACACCAAGCTGGTCGGTGGAGGCCGATACCGTCGTCACTCCCGAAGGCGACCGGGTGCCCTTGGACCTGCGGCTTCCCGGCCAGGTGAACCGTGCCAACGCGGCGACGGCGCTGGCCATCGCTGCGACCTTCGGCGTTACATCGGCCGACGGTGCGCCACGACTGACGAGTGTGAAGTCCGTCGCCGGTCGTTATGCCGTCGTGCGGCGCGACGGTCGTCGCCTCCGACTTCTCCTGTCGAAGAATCCCGCCGGTTGGCTGGAGGCGTTCGACATGCTTGAGCCACGTTGCCCGGTCGTACTGGCGCTCAACGCGCGCGAAGTCGACGGGTACGACACCTCGTGGATTTACGACGTGGACTTCTCACCCGTGCAGGGCCGCAAGGTCCTCGCCATCGGTGACCGCCGCATGGACTTGGCGGTGCGACTGCAGGTCAACGACATCGACTTCGATGTCGTCGACGACATCGGTGCAGCCATCCAAGCCGTCCCGCCCGGCGACCTCGAGGTCATTGCCAACTACACCGCCTTCCAAGACATTCGAGCGGAGTTCGACCGTGTCAACTAGCATCCTTCGCCTCGCCTGGATCTACCCGGATCTGTTGTCGACGTATGGAGATCGCGGAAACCTCCTGGTGCTGGCACACCGTGCGGAATCGCGGCAGATCCTCACCGACTCGCTCCTTGTCAGGTCTGATCAGGCGGTGCCGCGGGAAGCCGACGTCTACCTAGTCGGAGGCGGCGAGGACGGCCCACAGGCTCTCGCGGCAGAGAAACTAATAGCCGACGGTGCTCTGGCTCAGGCGGCCGACAACGGAAAAGTGATTTTTTCGGTGTGCGCCGGGTACCAGATCATGGGGACCAGTTTTGTCGCCTCGGGCAACAAGCACGCCGGGTTGGGTTTGTTGGACATGACGTCCGATCGAGGTCCGTCCCGCGCCGTCGGTGAGCTGGCGGGGGCAGTACACCCGCAGCTGGGTTTGGAGTCCTTGACCGGTTTCGAGAACCACGGAGGTCGCACCTACCTGGGCAACGAGACCGCTGCGCTGGTGCCGCAGGTGAGCCACGGCATCGGCAACGACGAGACCACCGAAGGTGCGTGGCGAGGCAAGGTCGTCGGCACGTATCTTCACGGTCCCGCGTTGGCCCGGAACCCTCAGCTGGCGGACCTGCTGTTGGCATGGGCCACCGGTACAGAGCTGGCGCCGTTCGACGAAACCTGGACGTCTCAACTACGAGCAGAACGGTTGGCTGCGCTCGCACACCATTAGGCCGAACCCCGCTCCGGATTTCCATGGTTGGTCATCCGGTGGTCAAACCGCCGCGCACCAGGCAAACTGTCCTCATGGACGAAGAGGGATCCGAAGCGGACGACGCTTACGAGTACGCTCCCCTGCGTGTACCTTCCGATGTCGACACGGTTTCGGCTCAGGAGCAGTTGTCAGTGGCAGCCGAGTACGGCGGCTGGGAACTGGCACGGGTCATGAAGTTCGCGGACGGGAGCCGCAAGGTCACCCTTCGGCGCAAGCCGGGCAAGAAGCTCCTGCCCGGCTTTTCCTATTAGGTCTTCGGCGAGACGTTCAGTCGTCTCCGCGATCGGGCTGATCGGACCCGGCCGGTGTGGTGAGAAACGAACGCTCGTCCAGCCGCCCCACCATGGGGTCGGCATACGCGATGGCGAAAGCCTCGTTCTCGGTGCCTTCATGAGTCTCGGCCACATCGAACCCGTGCTCAACATCGTTGACCACCACGATGCCGTCCAACGGGATGAGCTCGGGCACCTCGAGGCAGCGTAGGCTTCCGTCACCGGCGTGCAGTAGCTCAAGCACCGCGTCACCGATGCCTTCGACCGGTTGACCGTCCCCTTCGGGATCGGGTATCTGATTCCTGGCGTGCTCAGCGGCACGCAATAGGGCCGCCGAGCTGGGAACAAGATAGTCGCGACGTTGACGCACCGAGATAACGGTGGGTTCGGGGTCGGGTTCGACGGCCTCCTCCATGTGCGAGGAATCGGACCCGACCAGACTACTTTCGGCCTCCAACGGCTCGACGTCGAACGGTGTCACCTCGTCGAAACGGGTTCGCAGCAGCTCGTCATAGTCGAACGCGGCGTTGTTGAGGGCCACATAGGCCCGCCACACCGATTCGTCGTCGAGGCGCCCCTCGGCGGCCTGCACCTTCTCCAAATGTGCGCGCGCGGCCGTGATCATCGTTTCGAGCGCTACGGTCAGTTCGTCGACCATGGCGAGCCCCCATCAGCTGTTCGTCAAGAACCGGTCCAATACCCGTGCACCGAATTTCAACGCATCAACCGGGACCCGCTCGTCAATGCCGTGGAACAGCGCCGAGAAGTCCAAGTCGGCGGGCAGCTGCAACGGCGCGAACCCGAAACAGCGAATACCGAGGCGTTGAAACGCCTTGGCATCAGTGCCACCGGACAGCATGTACGGTACCGGACGCGCCGCCGAGTCGAAGTGGCGCAGTGATTCGGACATCGCGTCGATCAACGGACCGTCGAACGTGGTCTCCAAACCCGGCTGCTGATGGATGTGTTCGATGTCGATGCCTTCCCCGATGATTTCTCGCAGCTGGCTCAACATCTCCTCAGAACGTCCCGGCAGCGGACGGCAGTCGATAACCGCCTCCGCCTTGCCCGGTATGACGTTTTCCTTGTATCCGGCGGTCAAACCGGTCGGGTTCGCCGTGTGCCTGATCGTGGCACCGATAATGCGCGCAATCGGTCCGAGTTTCGCGATGACCGGTTCTGGATCGTCCATGTTCACATCGATCTCGAGTACCTCGGAAACCTCGTCCAGAAAGGCACGAACCGTCGGTGTCAGCTCGATCGGGAAGCGATGCCGTCCGACCTTCGCCACAGCTTCGGACAACCGGGTAACGGCGTTGTCGGGATGGATCATCGAACCGTGGCCCGGGCGATCCGAGACCGTCAAACGCAGCCAGTCCAACCCCTTCTCAGCGGTCTCGATCATGTACAACCGCAGATCGTTGTTGATGGTGACGGAGAATCCGCCCACTTCACCTACTGCTTCGGAAACGCCCTCGAACTCCTCGGGGTGTTCGTCGACGAGGAAATGGGCGCCGTACCGACCTGCCGCCTCCTCGTCCGCCAGGAACATCAGAACGAAATCACGGGGCGGCACCCGGCCCTCTCGTTTCCACTGACGCACCACGGCCAAAAGCATCGCGTCGAAGTCCTTCATGTCGACGGCGCCACGACCCCACAGGTAGCCGTCCTTGATTTCTCCGGAGAACGGGTCGACGCTCCACTCCGACGCATCCGCCGGCACCACGTCCAAATGTCCGTGCAGCAGCAACGCCGGGCGTGACGGGTCCGATCCCTCGTAGCGAGCCACGACACTCGTTCGGCCCTGGGCACTCTCATAGATGCGCGGGGTGAGCCCCACCTCGGAGAGTTTTTCGGCCACGTACTCGGCGGCGGCCCGTTCGCCCGCCGATGTTGTGGTGTCCCCGGTGTTCGTTGTGTTGATGCGAATCAGGTCACGGCACAGGTCGACGACTTCGTCGGTTGCCTGCGGTATGGGCTGCGTGCTGTCGGCGGTCATGAGCCATTCCTACCAGGCACGGGCGTAACACGCCATCGAGCCGCCCCGGACGTTGTTCACATTCGTTGCATGGCCGACCACGTGACCTCGGCAAGCAGAGCCTGCCCGGACCGGTTCGGGTGACGATAGTCCCACGCCGAGATGTGATCGAGGGTGAACGCGTGGTCGTGTACCGCCCCGCCGTCGTATACGCATTCGCCGGCGTAGCCTTCACACGCCGCAGCCAGTTGGACGTTGTATTCGTCGAGTCGATGCGCCACCGTCTGCCGACGGTTTTCGTCGTCGGGGTCTGTGGAATCGGGGTGGCTCAATGCCGTCGGGCAGGCGCCCGACAGCATCCAGGTGTTACGAACGTCGATGCTGTGGTGACCGATCTCCCACAACCGGATCAGGTCGGGGACACTGGCAATGAGCAGTCGTGGTGTTTCAGACTCGGCCAACACCGTCAACGCCGCGGTGACGTTGTCACCGAACTCTTCGGCCGACGTCATCTCGGCGGTCGTGGCTCTACAGGCGTCGCCGGCTCCGACAAGGACGGTCACGTAGTCGGCCTCCTGCGTGACCGCTTGACGCGCTTGAGCGATCAGGTCGGCCGATGTCGCGTCGGCGCGGGCGTTGTTGTACACGTTGCCGGTCAGGTCCGGGTTCGACGCCGCCATGCGTTGCAGGTGAGAGTCGACCTTGTCACTTTCTCCGGTGCTCCACGATCGGTCAAGGCAGTCGAAAAACCATCCGCAGGCGTTGTGGCCACGCGTGATCGAATCTCCCAAAGCGGCCATGGTGGTGGGCGGTTCGGGAGGATCCCCCGCCGCAGCGCCTCCCAAGGAGGCCAACACCGTCATCGTCGCCGCGGTCACCAGAAGAACCCGTATCGCGTGCATACCCACCCCCGAAAGCCGATGCGGCGTCCAGTGTGGCAAACGACCGGGTCCGGTGTGCACCTTCCGAGGTTTTCGGTCTTGATCCCGCGCAACCACCGAGGGTCGCGTCACAACGGAACGACGGAAGTCACCTCGGGCGCCTCAAGGACCGCATCGGTGATGTGCTCGGGTGTGCGTGCCGACACGTCGAACCACACCAAGGTTCCGCTGTTCTCGTTGGCAACGAACAACGTTGCGCCGTCGCGTGACAATGCCGCGTCGCGAGGCCACTCGCCTTCACAGTCTCGAGTCCCGATGAGCTCGAAGACCGTCGTATCGATCACACCGATCGAGTCGTGTCCTCGGTTGGTGACGTAGGCGCGGCTGCCGTCGGTCGACAGCACCACCGCACCCGGATAGTTGCGTTCCACCGGGTCCCCGTCGGATGACACGGTATTGACGGATCGTCCGGGGGTCAGCACACCCTCCACCGGGTCCCATGCGCATTCGACCAGTTCGGAGCTGAGTTCGGCGGTCACGTAGGCGCGGTCCCGTTCAGGGTGAAACGCGATGTGACGCACCCCTTGACCACCGACGAACCGAGCTGTCGAGTGGTGGTGCAGGGTACCGCTCGACTCGTCCAACCGGTACACCATGACCTCGTCGGTGCCCAGATCGGTGGCCAATACCCACCGTCGGCTCGGGTCTGTGACGGCTTGATGCGCGTGCGGACCGTCTTGGCGGGGCAGATCCGGTCCACTGCCCTCGTGCGCCACGACGCACGACGGAGGCCGCAGCGTCCCGTCCGCTTCAATGGGCAGGACCGCGACGCGGCCGTCGCCGTAGTTGGCGACGAGAAGGAACCGTCCATTCGGGTGCACCTGCGCGTGGCACGGCTGGCTCCCGCCCGACGGCTGGGGCTCGCCCCACGGTTCCAGGCCGGCGGCCGAAATCTTGAAGGCGTGTACCGACCCGGGCCCGCTGATGTCCTCACTGACCACATAGATCATCTGACGGTCCTCCGCCGCGGCCACGTAGGAGGGATTGACCAGACCGTGACGATGAGCAAGAGACCGCGTATCGACGTCGGCCGCGTACACCGCGACGTGACTTCCGAGGATCAGATGCATCCGGTGAGCATAGTTGACAAGGGCCTCGGCACCGACTCACATGGATGACACCGTCACTATGCGGGTACCGTTTCCTCACGTTCCTGATCGCGTGCGGCACGCTGCTTCTTGATGTAGCGCCGTGCCATGGGTTCCACCATTCGCGCAGCCAGCGGGCCCACGATGACCAGGATCAACACGTAGGCGGCCACCAACGGCCCCAACTGCGCGACACCCGGCGTCCCGGCGAGGGCCGGTGCCGATACCGCCAGGCCCGCAATGACGATGCTGAACTCGCCGCGCGACATCAGCAACACGCCTGTGCGCCAGGTACCGATCTTTCCGATTCCGGCGCGGCGTGCCGCAACGAGACCGGTGATGAGCTTGGTACCCGCCCCCACCACGGCCAACGCCGCCGCTATCCCCAGCACCGGTGGAAGGTCCGCGGGGTTGGTCTGCAAACCGAAGTACACGAAGAACAACGCCGCGAAGATGTCCTTCAACGGGTCAAGAGTCTTATGTGCGGCTTGAGCGACCTCGCCCGACAACGTGATTCCCACAAGGAACGCCCCGACGGCGGCCGACACGTGGACCTGCTCGGCGAGGCCCGCAATCAACAGGATCAGGCCGAGAACTTTGAGGACCAGAATCTCGTTGCTTGGGCTGGCCACGAAACGTTCGACCACGCCACCGAACTTTGCGGCGATCACCAACGCGGCGGTGACCGCGAGGGCTGCGACCGCCAAGCCGATGCTGGCCTGCGCCAACGCCAGTCCCGCCAGCAACGTGGTCATGATCGGCAGGTACACCGCCATCACGAGGTCTTCCATGACCAGAACCGACAGCACCGTGGGCGTCTCTCGGTTACCCATCCATCCGAGGTCTCCGAGAACCTTCGCCGTGACCCCGGACGACGTGACCAGAGTCACCCCGCCCATGACAAGGGCTGCGATCGGGCCCCACCCCAGGAGCAATGCCACGGCGATACCGGGAGTCGCGTTCAGAACGATGTCCAGCAACCCGATCGGGGCGCCGGTTTTCAACGTGCCAAACAATTCCTTTGTGGTGTATTCGAGCCCCAACATGAACAGTAGAAGGACCACGCCTATCTCGGCGCCGACCTCGATGAACTCGTCCACATCGGCGAAACCGAAAACCCCGCCGACGCCAAAGCCGAGGCCCGCCAACAGATACAGCGGGATCGGTGAAATACCAAAACGGCCGGCCAAAGCCGACAGGACGCCGAGGCCGAGAAACACGGCCCCCAATTCGACAAGAACCAGGACTATATGCGACACGGGCCGTTAGCCTTCTCGAAGGAGGGTTTCAACCCCCGAAGTGCCCGCGTCGGTGCCGATCACAACGATCGTGTCGTTGCCCTCAAACCGAAACTCCGGACGCGGACTTGCAATGACCTCGCCGTTGCGCACCACCGCGACCACCGACGCGCCGGTGCGGGCACGCGCGTGCGTGTCTGCCAAAGTACGGCCGTCATACGGGGAACCGGGTTCGATGCGAAGCTGCCGCGACACCAGCCCCTTGGTCTGGCGCTCCAAATCGGCCAGTCGCTCCACGATACGAGCCGTTCCCAACAGTTCGGCCAGTACATTCGATTCGTCACCGGTCAGTTGAATGTCCTCCGAGGCCGAATCCGGGTCGTCGGCGTCGTAAACGATCAACTCGCGCTTGCCGGATCGGTGCGTCACAACACCGACCCGGCGACCACGTTCGGTCTCGAACTCGTATCGCAGTCCGACACCCGGCAGTGGAGTACGCTCGACGTCCATCGAAGGTCCCTTTTCGATCTGGCGGGTCGGCCACCCGCGGTCCGCACGACGGAAAGGATCCTCCCATCGTCGTTCCGCACGGCCGCAACAGCCCCGGGACCCTACGAAGGGTCACTTTCCGTTTTCTTCGGCCACCTTGCGTCGAACCTCTTCCATGTCCAGGTCGCGCACCTTGCCGATAACCTCGTCCAGCGCCGAGGCGGGCAGGGCGCCCGGTTGCGCGAACACGAGGATCCCGTCCCGGAAAGCCATCAAGGTCGGAATTGAGGTGATATTCGCCACCTGGGCTATCTGGGGCTCGGCTTCGGTATCCACTTTGCCGAAGACAACGTCGGTGTGCTCCTCACTCGCCTTCTCGTACACCGGGGCGAAGCGCCGACACGGGCCACACCACGCGGCCCAGTAGTCGACAAGGACGATCCCATCGCCGCCGATGGTCTTCTCGAAGGTTTCGCTCGTCAGGTCGATGGTTGCCATCGGTTGCGCCTTTCGTCGACGTCGGATCCAGGAGGTTATACCTCCCCAGGGTATGAGAAGGCATTCTCACCCTTGGTTATTCCATACCCACCCGGCCACGTTGGGATTCACGCGCCGTCAACCTCAAGTCGTAGACGCTCCAAGACCACCGGATCGATGCGCCCCGGCAACATCCGCATCTCCAGGTTCGCCATGCCCGCCCAATCCAGCATGACCTCCTCCACCGGAGTCTCCTCCTCCCCCGTGTACCCAAGCCGTCCCAACAGCCCCCGGACTTCGTCGGCCACCTCTCCGACCAATGGCAACGCGTCCTCGGCTACCGGTGGTTCGAAGTACACCCGGTGCAGCCCGGCCAGCCGTTCCAACTCCTCCACGGGAGCCTCGTGATCGTCCACCCGCAGGTCTACCACCACGTCACCCGTGCCCAGGTATCCGCGGCCGACCCCCACCACGTACAACGCAGCGCTTTGTC
>DHCFI07803__coassemble_1945_pt1 | contig 10627 bp, 10 predicted proteins | sample DHCFI07803__metabat2_low_PE_023 | metagenome-assembled genome bin DHCFI07803
AGCGGACGGCCACTGTCGAACGGGTGGAGAGCACGACCGAAGCCCCCGTCTCCGGTGAACTGAGCGAAGGCGCGCTTCTCGAACAGAACCTTGTCGGGCACCAGACCGTTCCTCACGGTGTCGACGCGTCCCTGACCATCACATTGACGTGGAGCGACGGCGAGCAGTCCACAGTGACCGGCGACGCCGACATCGCCGAGTGCGCGGAGGAGCCGAGTCGGCCGACGCTCGACGTCGCACACACATGTGGCGGACTTTCCGTCACCGTCACCAACCCGGAGGACGGTGACCGCGGCCAGGTGGTTCTTTCACCCAGCGCCGGGAACATCGTCACCGTCGCCTTGTGGCCGGGCGCCTCGGAGACCGTCGAGTTCCCCAAGCCCGGCGGAGTCGACGCGTTCACCGTGGAAATCACGGGTGCGGTCAACGAGACCATCGTGTGGGATCCGCCGGAAGAGTGCCCCGCCGCAACGTTGAACGTGTTCAACGACTGCAACGGCATGACGTTCACGCTTGCCAACCCCACCGAGGGTGAACCGACCGAGGTGTCGTTCACGCCGACGGCGGGACCGGCCAGGACGGTGACGGTCCTGCCCGGCGATGTCGTCGAGGTCGTCTTCCCGGCACAGGGAAACGGCTTCACGGTGACCGTGAGCAACGACGAATACGTCGAACCCTTTCGATGGGCGCGGCCGGACTCGTGCGCGAGCCTGCCGGTCACCGGGGCGTCCAGCATCACGTGGGCGGTGACCGGGGGCGCTGCCGTCCTGCTGGGCGTGGGCCTTCTGGCGGTACAGCGCATAAGGCCGAGTGGCCGATGGTGATCGCGCCGTGAACCGTGCCCGACGTCGTATCAGATGACGAGGGTGACCGCGGCCGTCAACACCAACTGCCCCAATGCGACCGGGACGAGGACCGTCCAGCACAGCTTCTGGATCTGGTCCACACGCAACCGCGGGTAGGACACCCGCAGCCAGATGACGACGAACGACACGGCGGCGACCTTGAGGAGCGTCCACAGCCACCCCAGTTCCTCCGACGCGAACGGTCCACGCCAACCGCCCAGGAACAGCACGGTCGTCAACGCCGCTATCACCACGATTCCGGCGTACTCGGCCAGCAGGAACAACGCGAATCGCAGGCCCGAGTATTCGGTCATGTACCCGAAGACGAGTTCGGAGTCGGCGATGGGCGCGTCGAACGGCGGCCGACGGATCTCGGCCAGTCCCGCAATGAAGAACACGACGAGCGCCGGCAGCTGCCACAGCAGCCACCAGGGTTGCCAGGCCTCGACGATGCCGCTCAGCGAGAGTGTCCCGGCGGCCATGGCCACGCTGGCGGCGGCCAGGAGAAACGGAAGTTCGTACCCGAGGAGCTGGGCCGCCGCCCGCATCGCGCCCAACAGTGTGTACTTGTTGGCGCTGGCCCACCCGGCCATGAGGACGGCCAGGATCCCGATACCCACGATGGCCAGGACCATGAAGAGCCCGATGTCGAGGGGTTGCGCCACGAGGTCGCCGGGACCCAGCGGGATCACGAGGATCGCCAACAGGTACGGCAGAAGCGCGATCATCGGTGCCAGCCGGAATACCGGCTTGTCCGCCGCGGCCGGGGTGATGTCCTCTTTTTGCACGAACTTGACACCGTCGGCGACGAGTTGCGCCCAGCCGCGATAGGCACCCGCATACATGGGACCGAGTCTTCCCTGCATGTGAGCCATGACCTTGTGTTCGGTCTGTCCTACCAGGAGCGGCAGGATCAGAAAGGCGGCCAGCACCGCGGCCAAGCGGACGACGAGCTCAAGCCAGACGGGCATGCCGGTAACCGTATTACGTCGGCGGTTGCCGTTTCAAGCGTCGTGGGTTCTCCGGCATCGCCGTGGAGAACGGCCGCACGGTTCAATCGGTGCCGTCGTCCTGGAGCCAACCGTCGGGCACGCCGGGAGGCTGTACCGGACGGCGTTTGCGGGTCCCCTGATCGCCGCCGGGTTCCTTGGCTCCGGGCCACGGCTTGGCGACACGTGATGCGAGCACGAAGTCCTTGCGCAGCGGGTTGCCCTCGAATTCGGGGGCGAGCAGGAGCGGTGTGAGTCCCGGGTGTCCGGGGAAGTCGATGCCGAACATCTCGTGTGTCTCGCGTTCGTGCCAGGCCGCGCCCGGATATATGTCCACAATCGAATCAAAGGTCGGCTCGACCGACAGCGACCGCACCAGCATGCCCCGCTTGGCCTCCAGGGACCACACGTGCACGACCAGCCGCATACCGTCGTCACGTTCGTCCACGGCGGACAGCCAATCGAAGAAGTCGCAGCCGGCCTCGTCACGCGCCAGACGCATCGCTTCGTGCCACCGGTCGGGCGGGACGTCGACGACGGGACGCGAGCCTCCTTCGGTGTGTTCACCGGCGACGGTGTCAGCGATCTCGGACACCCACATGTCAGTGGCCTTCCGGAGGTGTTACGCGATCGGCGGTCAGGGAAGCGACATCGCGGCGCATACCGCCGACACCGGTCGACTCTCCCGCGATCTTCTCCTGCAGTTTCATGATGCCGTGGAGAAGCGCCTCCGGGCGAGGAGGGCAACCCGGGACATAGACGTCGACGGGGATGATCTGATCGACGCCCTTGGTGACACTGTACGAGTCCCAGTACGGCCCGCCGGTGTTGCTACACGCACCGAACGAGATGACGTATTTGGGTTCGGGCATCTGGTCGTAAAGACGCTTGATGGCGGGCGCCATCTTGTCGGTGACCGTGCCGGAGACGACCATCAGGTCCGCCTGACGAGGACCGTGCGCGAACGGGATGACCCCGAGGCGCATGAAGTCGTGACGCCCCATCGACGTGGCGATGAATTCGATGGCGCAACACGCGAGCCCGAAGTTGAACACCCAGAGGGAATATCGACGTCCCCAGTTGAGGATGAATCGGATCGGCTCCCCCAGGACGCCACCGATTCCCCGTTTACCGGGCATGCCCAGCTCTACTGCCACCGAAGAACTCCCTTCCGCCACGCGTAGCCCAGTCCCAGTACCAGGACCGTGATGAAAACGGCCATCTCGATCACCGTGACGAGCCCAAACCCGGCCTGCCGGTAGGTGACCGCCCACGGGAAGAGAAACACGCTCTCCACAGCGAACAACACGTACAGGAAAGCGTAAACGTAGTAGCGGATCTGCATTTGAGCCCAGTCACCGCCGACCGGGTCCAACCCGCATTCGTAGGTGAGTTCCTTCGCCGGTGTGGGCGCCTGGGTGCGAAGCAACCGGTTGGCCGCCAACGCGGCGATGCCGACCATCACGGCCAGGACGATGAGGAAGCCCAGTGTCGCGTAGTCGGCCAGGTAGGTGGTGCCCATGGCGTCAGCTTAGTGGCTTCGAGCCGGGGCGGGGTCTCCGTGTGTTCGGGTGGGCGGCGCGATGAGGGAGACGGCATGCCGGTGGACGGTGACGGTCGCGGGGAGCCGAGTGACCTCGTCGCCGTCGGCGCACACCGGGACGGGCCGGTCGGCGTCTATCGTGACGCTTCGTGCCGTGTAGACGTCGATCCGGCTTCGACGAATATGGGCCCCGGTCTTCGCCTCCGACATGAACGACGCGATGACGCGGCGGGGCATGTCTCCCACTGTCATCACATGGAGTTCACCGTCGTCGACTTTGGCGGGCGGGACGATGTTGAGGCCGTGCCCGTAGAAGCCCGAGTTGGCGACCACGACCGTGTGGCCCCGGAAGCGTCGCGCCGTACCGTCGCGGGACACGGTGTATCGCGCGGTCCGCCATGTCAACGCCGCCGCAACGGGTCCGAGCCGGTACAACAGCCGGGCCGGCACCCACCGGTTGGCGTTGATGATGCGGGTCGCCATCGAGTCGATACCGATGTAGACGTTTCCGGCCGCGTAGACCCCGTTGACTTCCAGAAGGTCAAAGGGCCTTGCGGGCGCGTTCAACAGCATGGCGACCGTTGCGTGGGCGTCGGTGGGAAGCCGCATGGCGGTGGCCAGGTCGTTGCCGCGCCCGGCGGGGACGATTGCCATGACGCCCGCCGCGGCTTTGACTCCGCCGGCGACGTCACGTACCAGTCCGTCCCCGCCAACGGCTATGACGACGTCGCCGCGGGTCGCCGCGGCACTCGCCTCGTCGACGGCGTGCTGCCGCCCGGTCGTGGTGACGGTCTTGACGGTGACCTGGGCGTGAGCCAGGCGCCGGGCGATCGGTTGCCACACCTGTGCGGCACGCCCGCCACCGGAGACGGGGTTGACCAGGGCGGTGAAGCGGCGCATGTCAGACGAGTATGCCCGGGTTGAGGATGCCCGTGGGGTCCAGTGCCTCCTTGACCGCCACGACGGCCACCATGCCGACCGCCCCGATCTCGGCCGCGTGGTTGTCGCGGTGATCGATGCCGATGCCGTGGTGGTGGCTGGCTGCCGCGCCCTGAGCTCGGATGGCGTCGTTGGCCGCCTTCTTCGCCTGTGCCCATTGGTTTACCGGGTCGTCGGTCTGGGCACACGCCACCGTGAAGTACAGGCTGGCACCTGTTTCGTAGACGTGGGAGATGTGGCACAGGACCAACGGCTGCGTACCCTGTGCCGCCAACGACTCGGTCAGCGCCGTGGTGACCGCTTGACGTACCGACGGCACGTTCGACCAGAACGTCGCCGTTTCGAGGGTCTCGATGAGGACACCGGCGTCGAGCAGCGGGTCTCGAAGGTAGGGGGCGCGGAAACGCCCGGTGCGCCACGCTTCACCGGGTTCGGCACCCAACGGGTGCCCGCCGTGTTCGGCGAGCACGTGTCCTGCGGCTTCCCGTCGGTACGCCACGTCGGCTTCACGGCCTTCGTACCCGGTGATCGCGAGGCAGCCTTCGGGGCCGCCGCCGAGCATTTTGGTCGGGTCTGAGAGGTTGATCTGCGTCTCGACCTCGTCGGACAGTCGTAGAACCGTCGGGAGTGGCCCGTCCTGCGCAAGAGCCCGCATCGCTTCGGTTCCCTCGGCGAACGACGGGAACCGCCACGCCTCGAAAATCCGCACGGCCGGGGTGGGGCGGACCCGCACGGTGACCGAGGTGATGACGCCGTAGGCGCCTTCGCTGCCGAGGAACAGTTGCCGTAGATCGGGTCCCGCCGCCGACAGCGGTGCATTGCCGATGGTCAGGTCGCCACGTGGCGTCGCGACGGTGAGCCCGACGACCATTTGGTCGAACCGGCCGTATCCGGCGGAGGATTGACCTGCCGAGCGTGCCGCGGCGTATCCGCCGATACTGGCGCCTTCATAGGACTGTGGAAAGTGTCCGAGCGTAAAGCCTTTGTCTCTCAGGAGTTTTTCGACGCGCGGCCCCCTGGTACCGGCCCCCAGCCTCGCGGTCCGCGACACTTCGTCGAAGGCTTCGAGTCGGTTGAGCCTGGACACGTCGACGGCGATCACGGCGTCGAACCGGTCCCGCACCGGATTGAGTCCTCCCACGACGGACGTTCCGCCGCTGTAGGGCACGACGGCGATCCGTCGCCGATCGCAGACCGCCAGGACCGCGACGACCTCGGCGTGGTCGGCGGGGTGGACGACCGCGTCGGGGGCGTCGACCGCGTCGCCGGATCGCAGTTTCAGGAGGTCGGTGGTCGACCAGCCTCGGGTGTGGGCCAGGCGGGTCTCGCGATCAACCGCGACGTATTCCTCCCCGACGACGGCACCGAGTTCGGTGCGGGCCTCGGCCGGGAGGCGCGACGGCGAGGGTTCGATGCGTTCGGGTGTGACCGGCGGGTTCTTCGGTGTCTTGACTCCCAAGGCGGCCAAGGCTTCCAACGCCGCCGGCGGCAGGTGCGCCGGCCGTTGTGGGTCGCCCCATCGGTAGGGGTGAAACGTCGTCACAGGCACGTCCGACTCGGTCATCGCAGCCACCTCGGTTCTCGCTGATACACTGAGACGCTAAATGTTACAGCGTCCCAGCATCGGAAGACCAGCCGGATGAAACCCGTCAACGCCATCCCGGAGGAGCGCATCCTCGACGCCGCCTACGACCTTGCCCTGTCGATAGGCACGCAACGCATGACCATGGCCGACCTGGCCCGGCATGCCGGCGTATCACGCGCCACCCTGTACCGCCGGTGGAAAAGCGTCCGCGACGTCGTCGCCGCGTTGACCACCCGCGAATGGACGGGCGTGGTCGAAGCGGCCCGGACCTCGTCCCCCACCGAACCCCTGCGCCGACACCTCGTGGCATCGATCGTCCGACTGGTAGGACAAATCCGGGTCCACCCACTGCTGCGCCATATCGTCGAGCAGGACCCCGACTTTCTGCTCCCCTATCTCCTCGAACGCCGCGGCGCCAACACCGATCAGCAGCTCGACCTGCTCGAATCCGATCTGAAAACCGGTATGGCCGACGGTTCGGTGCGGACCGGAGACCCGGCGCTTCGCGCCAAAGCCGTCCTGTTGACCGCATGGTCGTTCACCCTGACCGCACCCGTTCTGGTCGAGGCGCCCGAGGGGCGCAGTCCCGAGCTGGACGAACTCGACGCGGAACTGGCAGAACTTCTGGATCGGTACCTCAAACCATGACATCGACCGCCCTCAACAGACAGCGACGCTCCCGTGAACTGGAGGAGCTGACCGGCCCCGTGGACCTGCTCGTCATCGGTGGCGGGGTCACCGGCACCGGAATCGCCCTGGACGCGGCCAGCCGGGGACTGTCCGTCGTGCTCGCCGAGAAACAGGACCTCGCGCACGGTACGAGCCGCTGGAGTTCCAAGCTCGTGCACGGCGGCCTGCGGTATCTGGCCTCGGGACAGGTGTCGGTCGCCTACGAAAGCGCCGCCGAAAGGTCCATCCTCATGCGATATACCGCTCCCCACCTGACTCGGGCGCTCCCCCAGGTGGTTCCGCTTCTACCGAACGTCAATGCGGCGACGGCCGGGCTCATCAGGACGGGCTATCTCACCGGAGACCTGTTGCGCACCGCGGCGGCGACGCCGTCGTCCCTGCTGCCGCGCTCGCGGCGCCTTTCCCGAACGGAGGTGCGGCACTACGCCCCCACAGTTCGAGCCGACGGCCTGCGCGGCGGCCTCGTCTTCTGGGACGGCCAACTGGTCGACGACGCCCGACTCGTGGTGGCGCTGGCCCGCACGGCCGCAGGCTTCGGGGCTCGCATCCTGACCCGGTGCCACGCGAGCCAGGTCACCGGCAGCGGTGCGGTGTTGACCGACGAACTCACCGGCGACAGGTACACCGTGGACGCACGTATGGTCGTCAACGCCGCCGGCGTATGGGCCGGACAGGTAGCACCGAACGTGCACCTGCGGCCCAGCCGCGGATCTCACCTGGTGTTTCCCCGGGATGCGTTCGGCGGTCTGACGTCCGGTTTGACGGTCCCCGTTCCCGGACAACGAAATCGTTTCGTGTTTGCGCTCCCCGCCGAGGAGCGGGTTTACGTCGGCCTGACCGACGAGGAGACGTTCGGTGACGCTCCCGACGAGCCACGTCCGACCGAATCCGAGGTCGACTTCCTCATCGAGACGATCAACACGGTGCTTGCACGCCCGGTCTCGCGGGACGATCTTTTGGGTTCCTTCGCCGGTCTGCGTCCTCTGTTGAGCACCGGGGCGAAACGTACGGCGGACCTGTCACGTCGGCACGCCGTCTTGACCGCGCCCGACGGCCTCGTCACCGTGGTCGGCGGCAAATTGACGACCTACCGACGCATGGCCGAGTCCGCCGTCGACGCGGCGTTGAAACACGCGGGTCGGACGGCACGTCGATGCCGCACACGGCGCATACGCCTGGTCGGCGCGGCCGACCATCGTCGGCTGGCGTCACTGCCACAGCCGGCCCGCCTGATACGGCGATACGGTGTCGAGGCCCGTGACGTGGTGGGTGACGGTTCCGGGGCTGAGCCGGTCGCCTCCGGGATGGCCACGACCATGGCGGAGTTCCGGTTTGCCGTCACCCACGAACTGGCGCTGACCGTCGACGATCTTCTGGACAGGAGAACCCGTATAGGGCTTTCCGCCTCGGACCGGGAACGGGCAGAGCCTGCGGCACGTGCCGCGTTGGGCTAAGGGCACAGTCCGCAGCCGCCGCAGCTCCATGAACCGCAGGACTTACCGGCGTTCACGCACACGGTGCAGGTTCGTGTACAGCCCTGGTAGCAACCGTTGCCGCAGGCACGGTGCGACCGTTCCACCACGGTGTCGCAGATGTCGGCGGCAGCGGTTCCACCATTGAGGATTCGAGAGAGCACGCGGTCGGCGAGCTTGTTCAGGCTACGCATGGGGGCACCTTTCATTGGGGCGTCAAACTTCGACGCTCCCAGTAAACCGAGCGTAACCACACGAAACCCACAACCGCCGGTGCCCGAAGTGGGACACCGGCGGCGGCGAGGTGTCGTAGACCTGCGCAGCGGCGCGCAGACCCACAATGTGGTCGTTAAAGGATCGTCCAAGTGTCGGAGCCGGTCAACAGCTTCGCCAGTTCGGCGTCGGCGGCGCCGTCGCCCTGCGCGTCGGTGACCTGCTGACGGACGACCGCGTCATAGGTGTCGCGACGCACGGACCGGAACACGCCGATGGGTGTGTGGTCGAGGTTCTCGCCCGACAACCGAGACAGTGCGAACGCGTAGGACGGGTCGGGCACGGTCGAGTCGTGAACGACGATCTGGTCGGCGTCGACCTTCGCGGTCTCGGCAACCTCGACGCCCCAGCCGTTACGGACCACACAGTATTTGCCTTCGGGACCGAACACGATCGGTTCGCCGTGCGTCATCCGGATCAGCGTCTCGTCCCGCGATTCCGGCGACTTCAGCGTCTCGAAGGCGTCGTCGTTGAAGATCGGGCAGTTCTGGTAGATCTCGACGAAAGCGCTGCCCTGGTGGTTGGCCGCATCGCGAAGAACCTGCTGGAGGTGCTTGCGGTCGGAGTCGAGCGTGCGCGCAACGAACGTCGCCTCGGCGCCCAATGCCAGCGACAGCGGATTGAACGGCGCGTCCGCCGACCCATACGGAGTCGACTTGGTGATCTTGCCGGTTTCCGACGTCGGCGAGTACTGGCCCTTCGTCAATCCGTAGATCCGGTTGTTGAACAGCAGAATCTTGAGGTTGACGTTGCGCCGCAACGCGTGGATCAAGTGGTTGCCACCGATGGAGAGTGCATCGCCGTCACCGGTGACCACCCAGACCGACAGGTCCGGGCGAGCCGTGGCCAGACCCGTCGCGATGGCCGGTGCCCGACCGTGAATCGAGTGCATCCCGTAGGTGTTCAGGTAGTACGGGAACCGGGACGAGCAACCGATACCGGAAACGAAGCAGATCCGCTCCCGCTCCAGCCCCAGTTCGGGCAGGAACGACTGCACGGCCGCCAGAATGGCGTAATCACCACAACCGGGGCACCAACGTACCTCTTGATCGCTCTTGAAATCCTTGGCCTTCAAAGGAGTCAGCGGCAGGGATGTGCGCGTGTCAGACATTCTTGATGACCTCTTCCAGCACGGATTCGAGTTCATTGGACGTGAACGGGAGGCCACGAACCTGGTTGTAGGGGACCACGTCCGCGTCGAAGCGAGACTTGAGGACACTGGACAACTGGCCCAGGTTCATCTCGGGAACGACGACCTTGCGGTAGGACCCGAGGACTTCCGCCACGTTCGCCGGCATCGGGTTGAGGTGACGCAGGTGAGCCTGAGCGATGTTGACGCCACGTGAGCGCAGCGCCCGGCAGGCCGCTCCGATGGGCCCGTATGTGGAACCCCAACCGAGCACCAGGACCTCGGCGTCCCCGTCGGGGTCGTCGACGGCCAGGTCCGGCACCGGAATGCCGTCGATACGAGCCGCTCTGGTCCGGACCATGTGGTCGTGGTTGGCGGGGTCGTACGAAATGTCGCCCGTCCCGTCCTTCTTCTCCAGGCCACCGATGCGGTGCTGCAGCCCCGGCGTGCCCGGCACGGCCCACGGACGCGCCAACGTCTCCGGGTCCCGCTTGTACGGCCAGAACACCTCGGAGCCGTCCTCGAGCGTGTGGTTGGGACCGGAGGCGAACTCCACCGTCAAATCCGGAAGCGACGAAACGTCGGGGAGACGCCACGGTTCGGAACCGTTGGCCAGGTATCCGTCCGACAGCAACATGACGGGTGTCCGGTACGTGATGGCGATGCGACTGGCCTCGATGGCCGCGTCAAAACAGTCGGCGGGCGTACACGGCGCGATGATCGCGATCGGGGCTTCGCCGTGACGACCGTGAAAAGCCATCAACAGGTCGGCCTGTTCGGTTTTGGTCGGCAAACCGGTGGACGGCCCGGCGCGCTGAACGTCCACGATCACCAACGGGAGTTCCAGCGAGACCGCCAACGAAATGGTTTCCGACTTCAAGGCGACGCCCGGGCCGGAACTGGTCGTGATGCCCAACGCTCCACCGTAAGACGCGCCCAGTGCGGCCCCCACCGCGGCGATCTCGTCCTCGGCCTGGAAGGTCGTGACACCGAACCTCTTGTGTTTCGACATCTCGTGCAAAATGTCGGAGGCGGGCGTGATCGGGTAGGCGCCCAGGAAGACCGGCAGTTTCGCGCGCACACCCGAGGCGACCAGACCGTACGCCAACGCAAGGTTTCCGGTGATGTTTCGGTAGGTACCGGCCTGCAGATTCGCCGGCGG
>DHCFI07803__coassemble_1971_pt1 | contig 10397 bp, 8 predicted proteins | sample DHCFI07803__metabat2_low_PE_023 | metagenome-assembled genome bin DHCFI07803
TCAATAACGCTAGACATTAAAGCGGAACTCGACCACGTCCCCGTCGACCATCACATAGTCCTTGCCTTCCATGCGGACCCTACCGGCGGCTTTGGCCGCCTGCATACTGCCGGCCTCCATGAGATCGTCGAAGGATACGACTTCGGCCTTGATGAATCCGCGTTGGAAATCGGTGTGGATCTCGCCTGCTGCTTCGGGGGCCGTGGCGCCCTGCCGGATCGTCCAGGCACGAGCTTCCTTGGGGCCCGCAGTCAAGTAGGTCTGCAGCCCGAGAGTTCGGAAACCGATGGAGGCCAGACGGTCCAGGCCGGGCTCCTCCTGGCCGGTGGACTGGAGAAGTTCGAGGGCCTCGTCATCGTCGAGATCAACGAGCTCGGATTCGAACTTCGCGTCGAGAAGCACGGCGTCGGCGGGAGCAACCATCGCCTTCAGCTTGTCGGCCAGTTCGGTGTCACCGACCTGACTTTCGTCCACGTTGAAGACGTAGAGGAACGGCTTGGCGGTCAACAGGTGAAGCTCTCGCAGCGGCTCGGGGTCCAACCCGGCGGCGAAAACGGTCCGGCCCTCGTCCAAGACCGCGCGCGCGGCCTTGATCGCCTCGAGCTCGGCCGCCTTGGACTTGTCCATGCGGGCTTCCTTTTCCAGCCTCGGAAGCGCCTTGTCGATGGTCTGGATGTCGGCGAGGATCAGCTCGGTATTGATGGTTTCGATGTCGTCGGGTGGGGAGACACGGCCGTCGACGTGGGTGACGTTGCCGTCCTCGAAGACCCGGACCACCTGGCAGATCGCATTGGCTTCCCGGATGTTGGCCAGGAACTTGTTGCCTTTGCCGAGTCCCTCACTGGCCCCCTTGACGAGCCCCGCGATGTCGACGAACGTGACGGTGGCGGGAAGGATCTTTTGCGACCCGTGAAGCTGGGCGAGCTTGGGCAGGCGTTCGTCGGGAACACCGACCACGCCCGTGTTGGGCTCGATCGTGGCGAACGGATAGTTCGCCGCAAGGATGTCCGCGCGGGTCAGTGCGTTGAACAGGGTCGACTTGCCGACGTTGGGCAACCCTACGATTCCGATGGTCAGTTTCACCGCACGATGGTATCTTTCGACGCCGCCGAGCCGCCAAGGGTCGTCGAGCCGGCGAAACGGGCGATCGAAAAGGCCGCCACTCGTGTGTCGTGGCGTCGTCGACGGCTCCGCGACGGGACCGTCCCGAAACGCAAGGCGGCGGACGTCCCCGTAGGTACGCCCGCCGCCTCGCGGTGTCTATCAGCCGTCGAGTTGATCACGCCGGAAGATCTTGCGGCCCAACCACACGAGCGGATCGTATTTGCGGTCGACGACACGTTCCTTCATCGGAATGATGCCGTTGTCGGTGATCTTGATGTGTTCCGGACACACGTCGGTGCAGCATTTGGTGATGTTGCAGTAGCCCAGCCCCTGCTCCGCCTGAGCAAATTCCTTGCGGTCGGGTTTCGTGTCGAGGGGGTGCATGTCCAGCTCTGCGGCCCGAATGAACAGGCGCGGTCCGGCGAAGGCTTCCTTGTTCTCCTCGTGGTCACGCGTGACGTGGCAGACGTTCTGGCACAGAAAACACTCGATGCATTTACGAAACTCCTGCGACCGCTCGACGTCCACCTGCTGCATCCGGTATTCGCCCGGAGCGAGGTCGGACGGCGGTGCGAACGCGGGCATCGCCCGCGCCTTCTCATAGTTGTAGGAGACGTCGGCGACGAGGTCCCGCACGATCGGGAAGTTGCGGATCGGGGTGACCGTCACCGTCTCGTTCTCGTCGAACGTGCTCATCCGGGTCATGCACAGCAAACGCGGTTTGCCGTTGATCTCGGCCGAACACGACCCGCATTTACCGGCCTTGCAGTTCCACCGCACCGCCAGGTCCGGCGCCTCCGTGGCCTGCAGACGGTGGATGATGTCGAGAACGACTTCGCCCTCGTTCACCTCGATGTCGTAGTCGGTGAGTTCACCACCGTCGTCGTCGCCGCGCCAGATACGGAAATGGCGTGTGCTCATGACGTTTCACCGTCCTCATCGGTCGCCGTGACGGCCTTGTCGAACTCGTCGAGTTCGGCTTCGGTCAGGTATTTGGAAAGCTCCGACCGGTCGAACAACGACATCAGGGCCGTCGGCATGGTCGGCAGAGGTTGGCGTTTTAGGACGATTCCGGACTCGCCCAACGTGCAGACAAGGTTGACCTTGCGCCACTGGGGGTCCATGGCGGGGCGGTCTTCACGCGTGTGTCCACCGCGTGATTCGTTGCGTTCCAACGCAGCCTTGGCGATGCACTCCGACACCGTGATCATGTTTCGCAGGTCGATGGCCAGGTGCCAACCGGGGTTGTACGCGAAGCCGCCGGTCGCCTTGACCTTGTCCACCCGTTTACCCAGTTCCGACAGTTTCGTCAGGGCCTCCTCGAGTTCACCGGCTCGGCGAATGATGCCGACCAGATCGTTCATCACCTCTTGAAGGTCCTGCTGGAGGGTGTAGGGGTTCTCGGTCTCCTCGGTGAACGTGTCGACGAGTAGGCCTTCGGCGTACTCGGTCAACGCGGTCACGTCGGCCTCACGCGGCTTCGGTCGCGCATCCAGTGAAGCCACGTATGTGGCGGCGTGTTCGCCGGCGCGTTTGCCGAACACGAGCAGGTCGGACAGTGAGTTTCCACCCAGCCGGTTGGAACCGTGCATGCCTCCCGACACCTCGCCTGCCGCGAACAGACCGGTGACCTTTGACTCCTGGGTATCGGGGTCCACCTCGATGCCGCCCATGACGTAGTGACACGTCGGGCCGACCTCCATGGGTTCGGCGGTTATGTCAACGTCGGCCAACTCTTTGAACTGGTGGTGCATACTCGGGAGCCGTTTGACGATCTCCTCGGCCTTCATGCGGCTGGAGACGTCGAGAAAGACTCCACCGTGTGGTGAGCCACGACCCGCCTTGACCTCGGCGTTGATGGCGCGGGCCACCTCGTCGCGGGGGAGTAGTTCGGGTGGCCGCTTGTTGTTGTCGGGGTCGGTGTACCAGCGGTCGCCCTCGGCCTCGGTGGTCGCGTACTGGTCCTTGAAGACATCGGGGACGTAGTCGAACATGAACCGTTTGCCCTCACTATTGGTGAGGACACCGCCGTCGCCGCGCACCGACTCGGTCACCAGAATGCCCTTGACCGACGGCGGCCACACCATGCCGGTGGGGTGGAACTGGACGAACTCCATGTTGACCAGACTCGCGCCTGCGCGTAGTGCCAACGCGTGCCCGTCGCCGGTGTACTCCCACGAATTGGACGTGACCTTGAAGGATTTACCCACTCCTCCGGTGGCCAGAATGACGGCGGGTGCCTCGAACAGGACGAATTTTCCGGTCTCACGGATGTAGCCGAAGGCGCCCGCAATCCGTCCATCGTCGACGAGCAGTTCGACGATGGTCGTCTCGTGGAAGATCTTCAGCTTCGATTCGTAAGCTCCGGCGTTGCGTTTGTCCTCCTGCTGTAGGGAAACGATCTGCTGTTGCAGTGTCCGGATCATTTCGAGCCCGGTCCGGTCACCGACGTGCGCCAGCCGAGGGTATTCGTGCCCGCCGAAGTTGCGCTGGCTGATCTTGCCGTCCTTGGTGCGGTCGAACAACGCACCGTAGGTTTCCAACTCCCAGATACGGTCGGGCGCCTCTTTGGCGTGGAGCTCGGCCATTCGGTAGTGGTTGAGGAACTTTCCGCCGCGCATCGTGTCGCGGAAATGCACCTGCCAGTTGTCGCCGGAGTTGACGTTCCCCATGGCGGCGGCGGCGCCGCCTTCGGCCATGACCGTGTGGGCCTTGCCGAACAGGGACTTGGAGATGATCGCCGTCTTCTGCCCGGCCGTGCGCGATTCGATCGCTGCACGTAGTCCGGCGCCGCCGGCGCCGATGACCAGCACGTCGAAGGAGTGGCGTTCAATCTGTGACATGTGTGGTGCTCACTCCTTAATTGATGAACCGCAGGTCGCTGAACCAGCCCGCCGCCAACGCCATGACGTAGAAGTCCGCGATGGCGAGGGAGGCGAGGGTGTACCAGGCGTATTGCATGTGTCGTGCATTCAGCGTCGACACCATGCTCCAAGCGCGGTAACGAACCGGGTGTTTGGAAAAGTGCTTCAGGCGTCCGCCCATGATGTGGCGGCACGAATGGCATCCCGCGGTGTAGCACCACAGGAGAATCACGTTGGCCCACAGGATGAGATTGCCAAGTCCGAGCTGGAAACCGTTGGGACCGAACATGGCCAGGATCGCGTCCCAGGTGTTGATGACGACGATGACGGCCGCGAGGTAAAACGTCCAACGGTGAGCGTTCTGAAAGATGAGCGGGAAGCGGGTCTCGCCGGTGTAGGACTTGTGTCCGTCGGGCACCGCGCACGCCGGCGGCGAGAGCCAGAACGACCGATAGTAGGCCCGGCGGTAGTAGTAGCACGTCAACCGGAAGATCAGGAGAAACGGGAGGCTGAACGCCGCATACGGGATCAACGGGTTGTCGGGCAGTATCTGGCCGAAGTGGGATGCCTCGGGGACGCAGCCGACCGAGACGCACGGTGAGTAGAAGGGTGTGAGGTAACCGTACTCGGCGACCCAGTAGTCGCTTTGCATGAAAACTCGAACGGTGGCGTAGACGACCCAGGCGGACAAGCCGACGAAGGTCGCCAGCGGCGCGAGCCACCATCTGTCGGTTCGCAGGGTGCGTTCCGCGATCGCGGCCCGTGGACGCCCGGGTGGCGCCGAAGTGGATGTCATCGGAATCTGCGCTCCCTTGCGCGGTTGGTGAGCCGGCCGGACGTGCGCCCGAGTCGGCTGTGAGACAGCCGATCGGTTCGGCACCGGAGCCGGAAGCGGCTCACTGGATTGCTGCGGGCCCGCAGAATACCGCTTTTTGTAGTGAGGTGAATCATGCCTCGCCGCCGAGTGGGGTGTCTTGATGGGATGTCGATCACAAAGATGTTGCGCGCGGAGAGTAGTCGGATCTTGCATGGGTCCTGGTCGTCGCCTTCCTCTTGACGGGGGCCGTGTTCGCAGGAAGGCATCACTGTCGATAAGGGAGTTTCCCGGGACGTTTTGCTTGGTTCGTGACAAACATCCCCATTGTTCGAATGTGGTTTCGGTGTCCCATCGAGCCCGATCGGGCTCGCCCGTGCCCGTCGTGACCGTTGTTTCTCCCACCGGTTCTTCGGTGTCGACGTCAACTCATCGGTATTGCCCGGACCTGTGTTTCAGCCCGGGCTTCCCGTTTGCGTCGAACCGGTCTCGACGGCCGACGTGTGTTGATGAAAGGTCGGGTTGCGCACCCGTTGGCGCGGGGGTGGGTGCGTCTCCGTCGCCTGTTCCTTGTGCACACATCGCCGATCGCGTGGTGGTCGGGCATCCGAGCGAGGTCGGGGAGGCCGGGCGGATGCGCGGTTGCTCCACGCTCCTCTATTGCCGGGCTCTGTGTCCTGCCGGCGGGCGGTCGGTGTCGCCCGGAGATCTCTCTCGAGATTCGAAACGTCGGACCGTGGATTGCGTAGCCGGTACGGGGCGTGAAGCGCGCGATCGTGCTGTGCCGGACATACGTAAGGTCACGCGACAGTTCCTACGAGGGGTGTCGGAGGCCGACCATTCCGCCGTGTGGCCGCTACGGCGGGAATGCGACGTCGTTGGCCGTCGCGGAAATCCTTGGGTGGGGAAATGGCGCCGTTACCGCCCGTGGTCGGTTTCGGTGGTAACCGGGTGGTTCCATTTACCGAGCGACTCCTTCCCCGGATCCATAAAACCATCCATAATTGTGGAATGGCGGGCCTCATTTCCCTCTCTGTGTATTGCACATTGCCGTGCAATCGCTATCCCTCGGCCGAGTTCGTGCGAGCTGATGTCGGTTAAGGGCGGATATGCCCAATTTCATTTGCCCGGTTCGTGTGGTTTATGGAGCATTTCGGCTGCATTACCGCCCGTTGTGGCCGACTTGTTATCTGACCGTTGGTTTTTCGGTGCCGTGCTCACGGGGCTGCGGAGTACGGTGAGCGGCAAGCACGTTGTCATGGGAATCACTGATGAGTGTGCTCACTGACATGCAACTTGAATCGAATCCAGCGTGAGCAGAAGGGTGGGCCGATGAGCGACGTCGACCAGCGCTCGAAAACGTCACACACCAGTGACGTGCCAGGTGAATCGCCTGGTGCACTGGCCGTGGTGGACGACGAGCCCGCTGCCGAGGTCGACAAGGAGATCGTCGGGCGTTCGCCGATGCAGCTGGCCTTGCTGCGGTTGCGGCGTGACCGCACCGCGAAGGTCACCGGCAGCCTGATCATCCTGCTCCTGGTGTTGTCGTACGGCGCCCCTCTGTGGGCAAAACTGTACGGCTACGGCGCCTACGACCAGAATCCAGACAAACTAGACGGCAGCGCCATTCCGTTGGGCGTCCTGGGGGGCGTCAGCTGGGAGCACTGGCTCGGCGTTGTGCCCGGTAACGGGCAGGACGTGTTCATCACGCTCCTCTACGGGATCCGGACCTCGGTCTCCATCGCCATCGTCGCCGCGATCGTGGTCGTCGCGATAGGGGCGGTCGTCGGAGCGGTCGCCGGATATGTGGGTGGATGGGTCGACGCACTCATCTCCTGGTTCATCGACGTGATGCTCAGCCTCCCGTTCCTCGTCGTGGCTTTGGCCATCGTCCCGATCATCACCAACCTGGTACTGGGCGGTCACGGGGCGAGACCACTGTGGTTGTCGGCGACGATGTTGATCGTCACCTTCATGACCTTCTTCTGGATGAACACCGCACGACTGGTACGAGGACAGGTCCTGTCACTACGCGAACGCGAGTTCGTGGAAGCGGCTCGAGCCTGCGGTGCCGGGATGGGCCACATCGTCTTCAAACAGCTGCTGCCCAACGTCTGGGCGCCGATCCTCGTGTCGTTCTCCCTGCTGGTGCCGGCCCTCGTCTCGATGGCCGCATACCTCGCCTTTTTGGGAATCGGTGTCGGTGAACCCCACCCCGACCTCGGCCGTCTCGTTGCCAAGGCCGTCAACGGTGTGAAGGCACAACAGACCGGAGCCTGGTTCTTGATGATGCTCAGCGGCGGCACGATCTTGATGCTCGTGCTGACGTTCAACATGTTCGGCGACGCGGTCCGCGACGCTCTGAACCCGAAATCCAACAAGTAGTGCCTGGCACGCCCGCCCCTGGCGTTGTGGCTGGGACGAGTGAATGAGGAGTAAAAGTTGAAACGACAGGCAAGATTCGTTGCCGCCGGTGGTGTCGCCTTGGCGATGCTGGTCACCGGCTGTGCTGAAAACACCGGTGAGACCGACGGGAACTCACAGTCCCACGAGCAGCGTTCGATGGACATCATCGGTACCGCCGAGGAATCGCAAGGGCCGGCCACGCCGATGCCCGACGGTGTTTCCGGTGGAACCATCGAGGTCATCCAGAACGCCGACATGGCCCACTTGGACCCGGCACGTAACTACGTGTCCACCTCGATGATGGTCGGTAACGGCCTCATCTACCGTTCCCTCAACGGGTACCGCGAAGACGACACCGTGGGTCGTAAGGTCGTCGGCGACCTTGCCACCGATCCCGGCACCGACGTCAACGGCGACTGCACCGTGTGGGAATGGACGCTCAAGGAAGGCCTGAAGTACGAGGACGGCAGTGAGATCACCGCCGACCACATCGGCTACGCCGTTTCCCGTTCCATGGCCCAGGACGAAGACGGCAACCTCATGTACCCCGAGGGCGCCCAGTTCCTTCGTCAGTGGATTGACCCCGCCGGCGACTACGTAGGCCCCTACGACGGCGACCCGCTCGCCCCCGGCATCGAGGTCGACGGCAACAAAATCACCTTTACCTTCGACCAGCCCCGGTGCGAAGCCCCGTTCGCGATGGCCATGCCCACGACCGCGCCGATCCCGCCGGAGGAGGACACGAAGGACAAGTTCGACGTCCACCCGTTCTCCTCGGGCCCGTACAAGATCGAGAAGCGGGTCGTCAGCGAGGAAACCATCCTGGTGCGCAACGAGCACTGGGACCCCGAGACGGACCCGATCCGTCTGGCCTACCCGGACTCCTGGGTCATGACCTACGGCACGCAGCCCGAGGACATCACGACGCGTCTGGAGGCCAACGCCGACGGCGACGAGAACCTGATGAGCTTCGCCAACACTCACGCCGACCAGCTCAGCGCGATCGTCGGAGCCAAGGAGGACTACGAAGGTCGTTACCTCGAAGGCCCCCGCAAGTACACCCAGTACCTGAGCATCAACACCAACCGGGTGACCGAGTTGGAGGTGCGCCAGGCACTGAACCACGCGTTCAACCGTGAACGTTGGATTCAGGTCAACGGCGGTGAGTACTCCGCATTGCCGAACACCACGTTGATGGGGCCGACGGTGCCCGGGTACGTCGACTACGACGTCTACCCGTACGACGTCGAGAAGGCGAAGGAACTGTTGGGAGGCGAAACGGTCAAGATCCGTTACGCCCACCAGGACACCTCGAAGAACGGTGAGATCGCGGCGGCCATGGCCGACGAGTTCGCCAAGGCCGGCATCGAGATCGAAGCCGTCCCGATCGACCCGATGGACTGGTACGGCCAGATCGCCGACCCGGACAACGACTTCGACATTTACTGGAACGGTTGGGGTGAGGACTGGCCGTCGGGTTCGACCGTGTTCCCGCCGCTGTTCCACTCCAGCTCCATCGCCGGTGAGACCAACTACCCGTTCCTCGAGGAGCCGGAGCTGGACGCCAAGATGGACGAGCTCATGACCAGCCCCGACGGCTTCGAGGCCATCGCCGAGGAGTGGGGCAAGCTGGGCCAGGAGATCATGGAGAAGTATGCTCCGTCGATCCCGACCGACCTCAGCTTCGGAGTGTGGCTCACCGGTTCCAACATCGGTGGTCAGTACCTCCAGGAGAACATCTCCTTGATCGACGCCACCAAACTGTTCGTTCGTGAGCCGTAGGCCACCAGCGACGGTGTGACACGTCATCAGCGATGTGGTCGCCGCTCACGGCGGCGGCCACATCGCCCACCAGGTAAACCTTTTCCTCTTTAGATGGGCATCCTTCGATGTTGCGGTTCATCATTCGCCGTGTGCTGTTGGCAACCTTGACGCTCAGCATGGTCAGCGTGATCACCTTCGGGTTGTTCTTCGCGATCCCGGCCGATCCCGCCCGCCTTCAGTGCGGTGAACGGTGCACCGCCGAGCAGGTCGAGGCGGTCCGCCACAACCTTGGACTCAACGACCCGATCCACGAGCAGTACGTTGCTTTTGCCAAAGGGATTTTCGTCGGTCGTTCCTACGAGAACGGCACCGAGTGCGCGGCTCCCTGTCTGGGGCTGATGAACCTCGGAGGACGTGAGGTGACCGAGGTCGTCAAGGACGCGTTCCCGATCACCGCATCCCTCGCAGTGGGAGCGTGGATACTCCAGTTGACGCTCGGTATCGGATTGGGAATGATCGCCGCGGTCAAACGCGGCAAACTCATCGACAAGTTCGCCGTGGGAGTGGCACTGGTCGGTGCCGCGACACCCATCTACTTCTTCGGCGCGATGCTGCTGGTCATTTTCAGATACGAGACCAGTTGGCTGCCGCAGCCGTCATACACGTCCCCCTTTGAGAGCCTTAGCGCATGGTTCGTGGGCATGTTGTTGCCCTGGCTTACCATCGCTCTCATCGGTTTTGCCTTTGAAACCCGAATGACCAGATCCCAAATGTTGGAGACTCTGGACGAAGACTTCATCCGAACATCGCGCGCCAAAGGGCTTCGAGAACGGGCCGTCTTCGGTAGACACGCGCTCCGTGCCTCGGTCACCCCGGTGGCGACGTCGGCCGGACTCAGTCTGGCGGGCCTGTTGGGTGGTGCGGTCGTCACCGAAACCATTTTCGGCCTCAACGGTTTGGGTAAACGAGCCGTCGACGCCGTACGAGCGCTTGAACTGTCCATGGTGATGGCCACGGTCCTCATCGCGGCCCTGTTCGTGGTGGTGTCGACATTGTTGGTCGATTTGTTGTACGCGGCCATCGATCCACGGGTCCGCCTGAGTTAACGCCGCATCGACCACTGAAGGGATGAACCGGTGAGTACCGTGACCGCAACGCAGCCGGCCGACGGCGAGATCGTCGACGAAGCCCCATACCTGGAAGTCGAAGACCTGAAGGTCCACTTCTCCACCGAGGACGGAACCGTCAAGGCGGTCGACGGCCTCAGTTTCTCCGTCAAGCGCGGTGTCACACTGGGCATCGTCGGTGAATCGGGCTCCGGCAAGAGCGTTACCAGCCTGACCGTGCTGGGCCTGCACAACCCGGGCAATACGACGATCTCGGGTTCGATCAAGGTGGGTGGCACCGACATCGTCACCGCTTCTGCGGAGACGGTGCGTCGGATG
>DHCFI07803__coassemble_1996_pt1 | contig 10183 bp, 9 predicted proteins | sample DHCFI07803__metabat2_low_PE_023 | metagenome-assembled genome bin DHCFI07803
AACGGCTGGGTTTTCGCGGTGTCGGTGATTTCGGCCTGGTCGGCCTTTGTCCCCAGATGCACCAGGTCTATGGCACACAGCTCCGACCAGGTGCCTAGTCGGTCACGTGCGCCGGGCAGTTCGAGCCACGGAGATAGAAATCCGGGTTTCTGTGAGCCCTGACCGGGCGAAAGTACGGCAAGCACGGTTAAGACTGTCGCCGAAAGAGCTCCGGTATTCACATAACGCCACTGACCATATCTGATGAAATTTATTGGAGGGTTCCTACAAAAGGTGTTGGTGGGGTGGGGGTGACCTGCTTCAACGGATGATGTCCGCGGCCGGATCGAGGCGCCCTATGGCCAATGCCACACGCAAGGTAAAAGCCTCATGTGAGACAAAAGGCGAAAAACCGGTCACTTCTGCCACCCGTCGCATCCTATAACGGATTGTGTTGGGATGAACAAACAACGCGCGAGCGGTCCCTTCGAGAACACCCCCGTTGGCGATGAACGTGTCCATGGTCTCCAGCAAGGCGCCGCCGGCCCGTTCCAACGCACCGAAGACATCGATGCGCAAGGTTCGGCGCGCATCCGCGTCACCGGCCAACGCCCGCTCGGCCAACAACTGGGCGGCGGCCACCGGGCGAGGGGCGTCGGGCCAGGCCGCCGCGGCGCGAAAACCGGACATGGCGGCCTTCGCCGAAGCCCCGGCCTCCGCCAGGTTCGGAGTCACCGGACCCACAACGACGGGACCGTCACCGAAATGCCCCACCAACTGTTCGGCAATCGCAGTGGCGTCCGCGCTGCCCCCCATGACCATGATCAGCCGGTCACCGTGCAAACCGGCCAGAATCTCCACTCCCAGACGCCGCGTGACTCGGTGCAGACCGTGCAGGATCGCGGTGGCCTCCCCACCCGGGGAACGCCCCACCGCCACCGCGACCGGCCCCGTGTCGGCCCAGCCGAGTGCGGCGGCACGTCCGGCGAGTTCGTCGTCGTTGTCTCCCCGGAGCAACCCGTCGACCAGGAGCGCCTGAAGTCGTGCATCCCACGCCCCGCGCGACTCGGCCGCGCGAGCGTAAACCCGCGCGGCTGCGAAGGCGATCTCTCGCGAAAACCGCAATATCGCCCGCGCCAACAACTCCTGCTCGCCCTCGGCGGCCAGATCCGGAACACGCTCTTCAACCACGTCGATGACCACCTTGATCAACGCGACAGTGTGCTGAAGGCTGATAGACCGTGCCAACTCCACCGGGGCGGCTTCGAAGACCTCGTCACTGAAGCCAAGATCGTTGCCCTCACTGCGTAGCCACGCGACGAACGAACCCACGCCCGCCTGCGCAACGAGCATGACCATGGAGCGTTGATCGGCGGGAAGTTCCCTGAACCACAGCAGTCGTTCGTCCATGCGAGTGAGGCTCTGGGTCGCCAGTGAGCCTGCGGCACGTTCGATGCGCTGTATTGTCGCGGCCAATTCCATCGCCATAGGTTTCCACGCGCTCGCCGACGATGATCAGTCAGGTACGAAGCCGTTCACTCATCGTCGATGCCGCGGCCGAGTTCTTCGGCCACCGCGTCGTCGGTCGTGATCCAGGCGTGGCCGATGCGTCGCAGGATGTCGGCGACGTGTTCCATGTCGTCGCCTGCCGACGTGAATACCGAGACATCGCGTTGAAGGACCGCGGTAAGGCGCGGTTGAAAATCCAGCCCGGCAAGACCGAAAGCGTCCGCGGTGAATCGGGTCTCCGCCAGTGCACCGGAATCCGCCGCAGCGCGCCACTGCTGCCGACTGTCGCTGAGCATCGCCGTCAATCCGGCCATCGCGCGCGTGTCGTACCAGACGTTGTCATGCGCAGGTTCCCAACCATCGGCTTGACCCGCCTGGTTGTTGGGCAACGGCAACCTGAAGCCGTCACCGGACGGCACCAGACTCGTGATCGGCTCGAACGCCCGGTTGAGTATTTGGCCGGCGGTGTGCATCTCACACCGCATGTCCATAAGTGAGTTGGCGAGCTCTTCGACGTACCCGGCGAAGTCGTCGACGATCTCGATGACGTGAACGGCCGCTTCGTTGAAGTCCTCACCGGCGGCCGACACCGCCAGACGGACCTCGTCAGCCGTGCGGCCCACTCGATCGATCAACCGGTCCCACAGCAGAATCATTCCATCGCGGAAGGTGTCGACGGCCTCGGCGGCGTCGTCTGTCGACTGCTGCAGGTCGGTCAACGACTGCGTGAGCTGTGGCATGTACCCGTGGAAGGCCTCGCTGCCCTGCCCGGACCATGCATTGTCCAACTGGACCCGACACGCGTCCAGCTCGGTCACGATCTCGTTGAGTTCCGAGACCACGCTCGTCCGCAGCAGATCGGACCCCTCACTCAACAGTGCCGTGTCACCCGGGATGGCGCCCAACACCTTGTAGGAGTAAAGCAGTGTTTCGGTGGCCTCCGTCGTGACCCGCTCCGCACGACGCCACAAAAGCCTCGCGGATTGTCTGATGTCCTCGGGCAGCTCCGAGAGCACGGTTTCCATCGCGGTCATGACCACCCCTCAGCCCGACTTCGGAAGGCTACCGAAGCATGCCGCCACCGTGTCGGCGCCGGTCTCGGGGTTCTGACGCCACCCGTCGACGGTGTCACCATCGATTCTGATACGACTGAACGCGTGTTGGCGCAGCGCCATGACGGCACGGTCGACTGCGCGCATCGCCGTGGTGAAGTGGTACGACATCCGCTCCGCCGAGTGCTTCTCGGGCGCCCCCGGCCGACACTGAACCTCGTCGATGTCGAAGTCGGCGGTGCAGGTCACCGTGACCACGCCGCCGGGGGAGGAGGCGGTGACGCGGCGAAGCTCAAGCTCATCGAGCAGCTCCCTCTCCTGCTGCCTGACCGGGCCGACGGGGTTAGCGGCCTGAGCCATGGCCTTCACCTTTCTTGTCAAGGGCCGCGCGTCGAACGTCCGAACGGGCCAGCGCAGCCTCCCGGGCATAGGACCTGGCGTCGGCCACCGCCTGACAGAGGCGCTTCTCGCTTACTTTGTTGTACCGGTCGCTGTCAACCTCGACGAGGTGAACCCGTCCGTTCTCACGGCACGAGACCGTGGCCAAGCCGTCCGGGCTGGACCGTGTAGTCAAATCCGTGGGTGCGGCCCTCTCCGTGGCACGCAAACGATCGGCGGCGGCGTTCATCCGCTCACGGGCACCTTTGAGCCGTGCCAGATCGTCTTCGACTGCTCGAAGCTTTGCGGCGAAGGCTTCTGTCACGGTGGTTTGGTTTGTCGCACTCATATGATCCTGTGGTCGATCCGGGTCACCATGCCCACGCTTCCGGCGCGGGGCCGCCGTTTCCGACGGGAGGGAAGATCTCGTCCAGACGAGCCGTGGCGGCGTCGTCGAGATCTATATCCAGACTCGACATGGAAGCCTCCAGTTGTTCCACGGTACGAGGGCCGATGATCGGTCCGGTGACCACCGGTTGAGCCAGGAGCCATGCCAGCGCCACCTGGGCGGGTTCGTAACCAAGTTCGCGACAAAAGTCCTCCCACGAGAGTAGTTGATCGCGATAAGCCTGGGCTTTGTCACGGACCGTCTCCGCCGCAGACCGCCCCGTGGCGCCCGCTTCGATCTTGGCCAGGACCCCGGAAAGGACACCACCGGCAAGCGGTGACCACGGGACGACACCGAGCCCGTAATACTTCGCCGCCGGTATCACCTCGAGTTCGGCGTGACGGTTCATGAGATTGTAGACACACTGCTCGCTCACCAACCCAAGGCTTTGCCGCCGCTCGGCCGCAGCCTGAGCCGCCCCAATGTGCCAACCGGCGAAGTTGGACGAACCGACATAGCGGACCTTGCCCTGACCAACCAGGAGGTCCATGGCCTGCCACACCTCGTCCCACGGAGCCGAACGGTCCACGTGGTGCATCTGATACAGATCGATGTGATCGGTTCGCAGGCGACGCAGTGACGCCTCACACGCCGAGACGATGTGTCGGGCCGACAGCCCGCGATCGTTGGGGCCATCGCCCATGGTCCCGTAGACCTTGGTGGCCAACACCACCCGGTCACGGCGCCCCGAGTCCTGAGCCAACCAGTTCCCGATGATGTTCTCGGTGACACCTTCACCACGCTTCTTCCCGTAAACGTTGGCGGTGTCGAAGAAGTTCAGATCCAGGTCCAACGCGCGACTCATGATGCGGTGGCTGTCGATCTCGGACGTGTTGGGACCGAAATTCATGGTTCCCAAACACAGACGGGACACCCGCAAGGCGGTGCGGCCGAGGTTGGTGTATTCCATTAACCGATCCTCGCATTCGAGATGCCCGATGTCACCGACAACGGGCGGATATCGGCCGCGGGGTCGTCGGTTCGTCGTCCAGGACGGAGACACCCGGCCTTTGGTGGCGCGCCGCCCACGTAACACTGACCGCCGGACCGACCCAGGCGACGAGTTCGTCCCTCGTCATAGCGGTCAGCGAAGATATAGCGTCCCAACGCAAAAGCCGAGTAACCGGCCCGCGGTAAACGCCGCACCCCGTCATGTCTCACCCGGATCGGCGAGGATTCCGCGGACCAGGGGCAGCAGTTGTTCGGCAAAGATCTACCGCACCCGGTCAGCGGCCGTTTCGTCCGTGACACCACAACGCAGTAGCGCCACGCGTTTCGTCGCCATCCCACCGTTCGACGAATGGTTCACCAGCTGAATACCGAACGCTCGGGACCGATGTCGGCCGCGTTGGGGCAGGCGCAGGCCGGATTCGCGGCGTTGACGAACAGCTTTCCTTGTTGCCGGAGTAACGCACGACCATCGACAAGTCGATCGACGCCGCCGTTGCGATACCGCGGCTGGTGATGCGGTCGTATCCGGGTTGCCCGAACCGCCGCTTGGCCCCCCGCCGGGATGCGGCGCGTGTCGGGGCCGATCGAGGCCGCCCGGAGTTCATGCCGACGATGGTGTGGCAACGCCTGTTGACCGAAGCGTTCCCGGTTGCTAACCACTGTGAGGTCGCGCGCGGTGTATAAGCGCAAGGTTCGACATGCGGCGCTGAGCCCGGTGGCACCTTCTCCCCGGTTTCGGCGGACGCCGGCGTGCAAGCTGTCCGAAGTCGCCTATCGGGACCGTTGAACCTCAACGGGAATCGCCGGCACGGGCCTTTACCACGGGACAGGGCCACGGGACCGGTTGGCCGTCCTTGGGCGAACACCGTTGACACCAACGGCCGTAGATCGCATCGGGAAAATGCGACCCGTCCCTTGTCGAAGCAGCCACTGTAGGCCTCCTGTGCAGCGTCCCCATTGAACACGACCGGTCGGTCGCTGATCCATGCTAAGCACCCACCCGGACCGGGTGAGGTATTAGACCTATACCGCGCGTACAACCACCGATAACGGCACAAACAGCTGTATGTGCAATTCGTACAATCGGGAACCGAACGCCGATTAAGCACCCACGGACCGAAGATCGGGCCCACCCCAGAGGGCGAGCCCGATCTTCGTGTTCGACGTAACGACTAGTCGCCCGCGGTTTCGCCCGCGTCAGCCGCCGTAACGTCACCGATTGCATACTTCTGTGCAGCCTCGGCTGCCGCCTCGGGCGGAAGGTCGCCTTGGCGCGCCAGGCCGCGCAGCGCCGCCACCGTGACGGACTCGCCGTCGACGTGGAAGTGCCGACGCAACGCGCCACGGGTGTCGGACTGACCGAAACCATCGGTACCCAATGACGTGAACTCGCCGGGGACCCACCGAGAAATGAGGTCGGGAACCGCCCGCATGAAGTCACTGACCGCCACGACCGGCCCCGGAGCCTCACGCAGCTGTTCGGTGATGAACGGAACCTTCTCCTCCCCGCCGGGGTTCAAAAGGTTGTACTCCTCGACCTCGACGGCGTCCCGACGCAACTCGGTCCACGACGTGACCGACCAGATGTCGGCCGACACACCCCAATCCGACGCCAGCAGGTCTCGCGCCTTGAGCGCCCACTGCATGCCCGTACCCGACGCCAGCAGTTGCACACGCGGCAGGTTTGCGTTGGCCGGCGCCGACTCGTACCGGTACATGCCCTTGAGAAGGCCGTTGACGTCAAGATTTTCCGGCTCCACAGGCTGCGAAACCGGTTCGTTGTAGACGGTCAGGTAGTAGAAGATGTCTTCGGGGTTCTCGCCGTACATACGGCGGAGCCCGTCCTCCATGATGTGAGCGATCTCGTAACCGAACGCCGGGTCGTAGGACACGACCGCGGGGTTGGTCGCCGCCAACAACAGTGAATGGCCGTCCTCATGCTGCAGGCCTTCACCGTTGAGCGTCGTGCGGCCGGCGGTGGCGCCCACCAGGAAACCACGCGCCAACTGGTCGGCCGCCGCCCACAGACCGTCACCGGTGCGCTGGAACCCGAACATCGAGTAGAAGATGTACATCGGAATCATCGGCTCGTCATGGGTCGAATAAGCCGTTCCGGCGGCCGTGAACGCAGAAGTCGACCCGGCCTCGTTGATCCCCAGGTGCAGGATCTGACCCTTCTCGGCTTCCTTGTACGACAGGAACAGATCGCGGTCGACCGACAGGTAGTTCTGCCCGTGCGGCGAGTAGATCTTCGACGTCGGGAACATCGCGTCCATACCGAACGTACGTGCCTCGTCCGGAATGATCGGAACCCAGCGGGCACCGATGTTCTTATCCCTCATCAGGTCTTTGAGCAACCGAACGAACGCCATGGTCGTGGCGACCTTCTGCTTGCCCGAACCCCGCTTGATCACATCGTACGTCTTCGACGGGGGCAGTTCCAAAGCCTTGCTCTTGGTACGGCGTTCCGGGATCGGGCCGCCGAGTGCCGCGCGACGCTCCCTCATGTACTGGATTTCGTCCGAATCCTCACCCGGGTGGAAGTAGGGCGGCAGGAACGGGTTCTCCTCCAACGCCCGGTCGGGGATGTCCAGGTACAGACGGTCGCGGAACGACTTCAGGTCGTCCAGCGTCAGTTTCTTCATCTGGTGCGTGGCGTTGCGGCCCTCGAACTGTGAACCGAGCGTCCAGCCCTTGATCGTCTTGGCCAGGATGACCGTGGGTTGGCCGGTGTGCCGAGCGGCGGCCTGGTACGCCGCGTACAGCTTGTGGTAGTCGTGACCACCGCGCTTGAGGCCCCAGATCGCATCGTCGTTCATCGGTTCGACCATCTTCTTCGTACGCGGGTCGCGTCCAAAGAAGTGGTCACGAACGAAGCCGCCGTCTTCGGCCTTGAACGTCTGGTAGTCCCCGTCGGGAGTCGAGTTCATGATGTTGACCAGCGCGCCGTCGGTGTCGGCGGCCAGCAACGGGTCCCACTCGCGTCCCCAGATCACCTTGATGACGTTCCAGCCCGCACCGCGGAAGAACGACTCCAGTTCCTGAATGATCTTGCCGTTGCCGCGTACCGGGCCGTCGAGACGCTGCAGGTTGCAGTTGACGACGAAGGTCAGATTGTCCAGTTCCTCACGAGCGGCCAGGTGGATCGCACCCAACGACTCCGGTTCGTCCATTTCACCGTCACCGAGGAAAGCCCACACCTGCTGGTCCGAGGTGTCCTTAATCCCACGGTGCTGCATGTAACGGTTGAACTGTGCCTGGTAGATGGCGTTCAACGGTCCCAAGCCCATCGACACCGTGGGGAATTCCCAGAAGTCCGGCATCAACCGCGGGTGCGGGTACGACGGTAGGCCCCCTCCGGGGTGTGACAGTTCCTGTCGGAACCCGTCGAGCTGGTGTTCGGTCAGCCTCCCCTCAAGAAACGCCCGGGCGTAGATCCCCGGGGAACCGTGCCCCTGGATGAAGATCTGGTCACCACCGCCGGGAGCGTTCTTGCCCCGGAAGAAGTGGTTGAAACCGACCTCGTACAGACTTGCCGCCGACGCATAGGTCGAAATGTGGCCGCCCGCTCCGATTCCCGGGCGCTGAGCCCGGTGAACCATCATGGCTGCGTTCCAGCGAATGTAGGCACGGATACGACGTTCTACGTGCTCATCACCGGGAAACCACGGCTCGTCCTGAGGCGGGATCGTGTTGATGTAGTCGGTGCTGGTCAATGCCGGCACCCCTACCTGCCGCTCCCGGGCACGTTCCAACATGCGGAGCATGACGTAACGTGCGCGCTGCCGGCCACGCTCATCCAGGAGGCCGTCCAGCGACTCGAGCCACTCGGTGGTCTCGGCAGGATCGATATCCGGCAGCTGGCTGGGCAAGCCGTCGCTGATGACCGGGCGTTTGCGTTCCGTTGCCACGGGATGTTCCTCCGCTGATCGACGCTGATTTGTAAAAGGCGTGGTGTTACCTGCCTACTATCCTGCCTGCTCTGCCAGACCTGCTTGCGCACAGGACCCGAACTTCTGGGATGGTCGACACACTCGCGCGCCCATGAATCGACAGCATTGCGTATTCTCACGGTGCGGCGTCGCCAAAGCGACGCGAATCACGACAACTGCCGGCAACAGAGTCGGCAAGAGTTCGAGGAGGAACCACAACGTGAATGCCACGGCTGGGTCGGCCGACGGCGTACAGACCATCATCGACCGCTTGGGAATCAAACCGGACGGCATCGTCATGGAAATTGGTTTCGACAGCGATATCGACGCCGCCTTGCGCGAGGCCGTCGTGACTTACGTCGGGGAACTTCACGATGAAGGCACCGATGAAGTGGTGGACACCGTGCTGCTGTGGTGGCGCGACGACGACGGCGATCTTGTGGATGTGCTGATGGATGCACGCGGACCGATGGCCGACGACGGGATTGTCTGGCTGCTGACGCCCAAACCCGGACGCGACGGTCACATCGAATCGGCGGATATCGCCGAAGCCGCGCCCACTGCGGGTCTCCAGTCGACGTCTAGTCTCAACGCAGGAACAGACTGGGTCGCAACGCGACTGGTCGCTCCGCGCGGCCGCTAGCAGCAGCCGACGGTTATCCAACCACCACAACAGGAGATTAGATGCCGATCGAAGTGGGACAGACCGCACCCGCGTTCACGCTGAAAGATCAGAACAACCAGGAGGTCAGCCTCGCCGACTTCCAGGGCGACAAGAACGTCCTACTGGTGTTCTACCCGCTGGCCTTCACGGGCGTCTGCGAGGGAGAACTCTGTGGAGTCCGCGACAACCTGTCGAGTTACCAAAGCGACGACGTGCAGGTTGTGACCGTGAGTGTCGACTCCCCGTTCGCTCACAAGGTGTGGGCCGACAAGGAGGGCTTCGACTTCCCGTTGCTCAGCGACTTCTGGCCGCACGGAGCCGTCGCCGACGCTTATGGCGTGTTCGACGACGCCAAGGGCATCGCCAACCGCGGAACGTTCATCATCGACAAGGCCGGCAAGGTCGTTTTCGCTGAAATGAACCTGCCCGGCGAAGCCCGCGACCAGTCGGCGTGGCAAAAGGCGCTGGCAGAGCTGGTCGGCTGACACGGTTCCACTGTTCAAGCGGCATCGCTTCAGTAGGCCCGGGAAGCCTGATGTAACCTTTACCGGTCCACTGCAAGCGGTGGCGAGGGCGCTTAGCTCAGCGGTAGAGCACTGCTCTTACAAAGCAGGGGTCACTGGTTCGAAACCAGTAGCGCCCACCAGCAAAAACACCCCTCCACTCACCAGAGTGGAGGGGTGTTTCGTCAGCAGATAGTCAGCCACCGAAGACCCGGCCTACCTCATCATGTCCACCACTCAGGTGGTGCGTGTAACGGTTCAGGGTGGTCGAGGCTTGGGCATGTCCCAACAGTCGTTGGGCGATGTTGACCGGTACGCCCGCCGACACGAGCCACGTGGTGTAGGAGTGGCGGAGGTCGTGGAACCGGATTCCACCGACATCCCGAGTCGCGACAGCCGCCACGGCTTCGGCCTCCGTATCGAAGGCTTCCGACCGAATGACACCGCTCTCCACCTCCCAGACGGCCTCCCACTGTCCGGTGTGAACCTCTCCGACCTCACCCAGCAACCGGGCTCGGACGAGGGAAGGACGCCACACCTGTTTGCGGAAGTTGGCGCGTCGATGAGGTGAGCCCGTCGCGGTCGGACAAACCAAGTCCGATTGCGATGACGAACAGGCCGCAGTCAACATCTTGTGAAGAGCGTCAGGGATCGGGATCACCCGGTGACCGGCAGCCGTCTTCGGATGTTTCCGGACAGCCACAGTTCCGCTGATCTCGATGTCCTGCGCGGCGAGATCGAGCTTGTCGCGCAGGCAACGTCTGCGC
>DHCFI07803__coassemble_2026_pt1 | contig 9945 bp, 6 predicted proteins | sample DHCFI07803__metabat2_low_PE_023 | metagenome-assembled genome bin DHCFI07803
CAGTTCGTCAATGGATTTACGCAATTCCGTCAGCTCTTTATCGACCTCGGCCTCCACGGAGGTGTCGTCCTCGGAAGCTGCGAGCTCCCACAACACCTCGACGTCCTCAAGCCGTTGCCGCAACGAACCCACACGGTTCAACTCGTTTTGGACGTACGACAACCTCGAGGTCACCTTCTGGGCGTGGTTGACGTCGTCCCACAGGTCCGGCGCCAAAGCGGCGGCTTCGAGTTCGGTTTTCTCGCGGGTCAGGGCGTCAAGATCCAACACCGCCGTTACCGAGTCGAGGGTGGTGTTCAGGTCGCGCAGTTCAGCAGAGAAGTCGTTACCGGTCACAACTAGCGAGCTTACGCGTGCTATATCGCCGACGACATCAGGCGTACCGCGCCAGCGGCGTCGGCATCGTATTCACCGTGGGCAACGGCGAATCGGCGGAAGCGTGTCGGCCGGACAAACCGGCGACACGACAAGCGGGTGCCAACGGCGTTGGCACCCGCTTGGAGAAGAATTCCTACTTCTGACGCGCCCTCAGCCAACTGAGCGCAGCCTTGTGGTAGCCGATCGCGAAGTCCATCGCGGTGGCGGCACCGGCGTCGTCGGAGGCGAGCTCCTTCGCGCGGGCCCTGACGTCGGCGAGTGCCTCGGTGTGGTACTCCATGGCCGACTTGTACATTTCCGACAGCGCGGAAGGCGTCATGTGGCCGGCGAAAGCCGTGCGAAGCGCGACGGGATCGCGCAACTGACCGATTCCACTCTCGCCGTTGATCCACTTGGCGAAGGCGCGCTTACCCGATGCGCTGATCGTGTAGGGCACGCTTGCACGCGGCCCCGGCTTACCGACTCGGACGTACCCGACTTCGGCCAGCGCCGGAAGTTCGCGGTACACCTGACTGCGAGTCATGGTCCAGAACGGACCGAGGCGCCTCGTCGCCTCGGACATCAGCTGGCCACCTGTCATTGATCCGTCGTGCAGCAGGCCCAACAGGGCGGCTGCAGTTGCGTTGAGTTCTTTTCCTGCCATGTCGACAATGATGCCACGTCTTTATATTGGATTCAACCCCAGGGTATCTATTGTGCTCCTTTTCGATCCATTGGCAACTGTCGCAGCACAACCGTAGAGATTGACGACCGGAAAATCAGGCTCCAATATGACTCATTTGAGCCGAAACCGGTCAGTTACCACCAGGACCACCAGGCATTGGCGATCCAATGAGGTCTTCACCGCGGGAGTCTCCATCGGACCCACTGGAGTCACTTCCATCCCCCGAGTCACCACCTGTATCACCGTCCGAGTTGGAGTCGTCGAACGAGGTGTCGTCTTCGGGCTCTTCATCGGACGGCTCTTCCGAGGGGTCCTGAGACGGGGTTGAATCAGTGTCCGTTTCTTCAATGCCAGGTGATTCAGAAGTGCTTTCCTCTACACCTTTCGGCTCGGAAACAACACCCGAATCAGGCGACAAGCCGCCAAGCGCAAAGAAACCAATCGCTGCTATAGCAACAATGGTGGCCGCGGTACCCGCCAGGATCAGTGCCCCACGCCCCCGTTTTTGTTCATCCTTACGAAGCAACTCTTCGGAAGAAACGAACATCGCATCAATGGAATCAGCTTCATCGATCGCAACGGGAGGGGTCATCTCCATCGGCGCCCCAACTCCCACCGGCAGCAATACCGGGCCTTCATCGCGCGGACGCAACACCGGCGGCTCGGCCAACGCGGGAGCAGCGACATCCGTTAGCACCGGCATCACCGCACGAAGCATGCTCGGCAACGACTCCACCGCCGGCCGCGCCTCCGGGCGTCCCGCCAGGCAGGACTCCACGATGCTCCACAGCTCGGAAGGCACCTGCTCGGGGCGTAGCGGGATGCTGCTGCGGTGACGGGCCAGCACCTCGTCGATCGGACCCCCACGGTACGGGTTGCGCCCGCACAGCGCCTCGAACAGCACGAGACCGACGCCGTAGACGTCCGTCTTGGCCGAGGACGGCTCACCGTTGATGAGCTCGGGAGCGGCGTAATCAGGAGTCCCGTGGGTAGGGCCGTCCGGGGAGGCGATACGGCGAGCGACACCGAAATCAATGAGCCGGACCGGCCCACCGTTCGACGGCAACATGATGTTGCCGGGCTTGACATCGCCGTGGACGATCCCGGCCTCGTGAATGACCGCCAACACCTGAGCCAATTCCGAGACCACCGTCGCCGCCCGCTGCGGCGACATCGGACCGTTCTCGTTAAGGCTGCGTCGAAGGTCCACACCCTCGACCAGCTCCATGACCAGTGCCATCAGGTCACCGTTGATGATCAGATCTCGGGGCCTCACGATGCCGGGGTGGTCAAGTTCGGACAGTACTTCGGCCTCGTCCAGGAAGGCGGCGGCCATCGTGGGCTCGGCGGCGGACTCGGTGTGCAACACCTTCACCGCAACCATCTCCCCACCCACGAGGTCACGGGCGCGATGGACCACACCGGCCGCACCGCGGGCGATCTCGGCTTCGAACTGGTAACGGCCGGCAAGTGGCTGCTTCATGGTTGGGCTCCCCTTTAAGGTCTGCCACAACGGTATTCAGTGCACGCCGATAAGGCCGGACCCCCCATGCGGGGTTGGCACGAAACCGGGACTCACAGGTGACTGCGCAACTCCCACAGCTCCGGATAGCAACGCAACTCGACCCGCGAACGCAGGTATGCGCCCCCGGCGCTCCCTCCTGTGCCCGGCTTGGTGCCGATCTGGCGTTCCGCCATCAGTACGTGCCTCGCTCGCCACAATGACAGCGCCTGGTCGTGATCGACCAGGGCCTCGGCCAGATCCCACAGGAGACCGTAGGTGGCCCGATCGGCGGCGATACGTCGGAGAGCGGACTGGCGGCGATCGTAATCGGTCGTGTCAAATCCGGCGTGCCGCATCGCGGCGAGGAACCCGTCCCACAGACTCGGCTGATCGAGTCGGGCCCGCAGCCGGTCCCGCTCGGCTTCGGTAAGCCCACGGAAACGTTTTATGTAGCCGGGGTCTTTCATCCCCGATAGGAACTCGAGTTCCCGAAACTGGACGGACTGAAACCCCGAGGCAGGCGCCAACCGGTTACGGAAAGCGAGAAAGTCCTGTGGCGTCATGGTGTCGATGACGTCCACCTGTCCGACAAGGACTTTCATAATGGCCTTGCAGCGGTCGAGCCGCAGGCGGGGATGGTAGGTCTCTCCGTCGAGCATGCGATCACGGGCATCGTCCAGTTCGTGCAACATCAATTTGAACCACAACTCGTAGGCCTGGTGGATCACGATGAAAAGTTGCTCGTCGTGTGCCTCCGGGTCGGATTGCGGAATCTGCTGTTCCAGCAACTGCGGGATCCGGAGGTAGCTGTTGTATGTGAGTTGTCCACCCTGTTCGCCGAAGCGGGGATCGGTAACGCTGTCTGATGCCACAAAGGTCACGCTACCGCGCATCCCTGACGACCGCTAACCGTACGACATTGCATGTCAAGGACGCCACATACGCCTCGGGTGCCCGACGAGGAAACGTCGGGCACCCGAGGCGTTGTCACAGAGCGACTCAGCCCATGTGTGGGTAACGGAAGTCGGTCGGCGGAACGAACGTCTCCTTGATCGTGCGCGGAGAAATCCACCGCACCAGGTTCTGCCACGAACCCGCCTTGTCGTTGGTGCCCGAGCCTCGTGCACCTCCGAACGGCTGCTGTCCCACGACCGCGCCGGTCGGCTTGTCGTTGATGTAGAAGTTGCCCGCGGCGTCCCGCAACGCCTCGGCCGCCGTGTTGACGGCGGCCCGGTCGGTCGCGAACACCGCGCCGGTCAACGCGTACTCGGCGACGTCGGCAGCCTGTGCCACCACATCGTCGAACCGGCTGTCGTCGAACACGTGAACGCCGAGAATCGGACCGAAGTACTCGGTGCTGAAGATCTCGTGCTCCGGGTTGTCGGATTCGATGACCGTCGGTGCCACGAAGTACCCGACACTGTCGTCGGCCGTGCCACCGGTCAGCACCTTGGCCTTTCCTTCGGCGGCCACCCGGTCGAACAAGGCAGTGTGCTTGGCGAAGGCCCGTTCGTCGATGACGGCACCGCCGAAGTACGACAGGTCCGTCACGTCGCCGTACTTGACCTGCTCGGTCATACCGATCAGACGGTCCTTCAGGCCCGCGTTCCACAGCGATGCCGGAATGTAGGCACGCGAAGCAGCCGAGCACTTCTGCCCCTGGTACTCGAAAGCACCTCGGACCAACGCGGTCACCAAAGCATCCGGGTCCGCACTGGAGTGAGCGATGACGAAGTCCTTGCCTCCGGTTTCGCCCACGATGCGCGGGTAACCACGATACGAGGAAATGTTCTCCCCCACCGTGCGCCACAGGTGCTGGAATGTACCGGTGGAACCGGTGAAGTGGACACCGGCCAGGTCACGGTCGCGAAGGGCGACCTTGGAGATCGCCTGTCCGTCGCCGGTGACCATGTTGATGACTCCGGGCGGGAGCCCGGCCGCCTCAAGCAGCCGCATCGTGTAGTGGGCGGCCAGCTGCTGCGTCGGAGACGGCTTCCACACGACCGTGTTACCCATCAACGCCGGGGACGTCGGCAGGTTACCGGCGATCGCGGTGAAGTTGAACGGCGTGATCGCGACGACGAACCCTTCGAGAGGGCGGTGGTCGAAACGGTTCCACACCCCCGGCGAGGAGTTGGGCTGTTTCTCCAGCAGCTGCTGGGCGAAGTCGACGTTGAACCTCAAGAAGTCGATGAACTCACATGCGGCGTCGATTTCGGCCTGCGCTGCGGTCTTCGACTGTCCGAGCATCGTCGCAGCGTTGACGGTGTCCCGCCACGGACCCGCCAACAGCTCGGCGGCACGCAGAAAGACGGCCGCCCGTTCATGAAAACTCATGCTCCGCCATTGCGGCGCGGCCGCCTTGGCGGCGTCCACGGCCTTCTGAACGTCGGCTTCACTCGCGTTTCGGGTCGTCCCCAGGACCGCGGCGTGGTTGTGCGGCTGAACGACCTTGATGGCCTCGCCCGCACCGGTGTGTTCCCGACCGTCGATGGTCATCGTCAGGTCGTGGTCGATATCGGCAAGCTCGGCCACTCGCCTGGTCAGCGATTCCCGTTCGGCGGTGCCGGGCGCGTAACCGCGCACCGGTTCGTTCACGGGGGCCGGAACTTGGAACAGGGCGTCCATCTCGTGCTCCTTTGCAAGATCGTGTCTTGGTTCATGCTGTCACGGTCCCACCATTCTCATGCCCCAGCTTCCACTCGTGCGAGGCCCCGTACCCTGACGTGCGTGAGAGCCTCGAAGACCCAACCCGTCTCCTCCATCAACACGGCGATCACGGTCATCCTCTTCGCGGTGGCCGCCGTCTGGCTGACACTCCAGATAATGGCCATGCGCACGTTGGTCGCCGGCGCGGTCCTGATAAATCCGGCCGAGGTGGTGAATCTCATTCTCGGCCTGTCCGGCCTCGTCGTCGGCATCCTGTACGCCGGCGGCGTCGCAGGTGTGACGATGGTTACCACCGGTCGTCGTTACCTGGGTTTCCTTAAAGCCCTCCCCCGGCCCGTGACGGCCCTGTTGGGAGGTTTGCTTGTCGCCCTGGTGATGGCCGCCGCCGGTTACTTCGTCTTCGCCCAAACCCCGGGGTTGGGCGTTCTCATCGCCGGTGTGGCCGGATTCGCGGGGCTTCTCGGTGGTGGAATGGCGGCGCTGCGATCCAGTCACCTGGTGGTGGCCGGGCTGGCGGGAACCGCCGTCCTGCTCGTGGTGTTCTTCCTTCGCAGCTACTTTACTCCGGAACTTCTGGAACTCCTGGGCCGCGGCATCAGTTCGTACCGCACGTTGACGATCAGCAGCGGGCTCGTCGCCGGGTTGTGCGTCGGCATCACGGCGTTTTTGTACCTGCGCCGCGAGGCACCGAAAACGGGCCTGTACGGCTACATCGGCGCAGGCGCGGCAGCGGGCTTGCTCTGGCTGGTCGGTGAACTCATCACGCAGCTTGCGGCCACGCAACTGGCGACACCGAATTCGAACGGCCAGATCGATCTCGACTCGTTGAGCCTTCAACTGAGCGCTCAGTCCCAGTTCAATGGTGGAATGACCGCGTTGTTCGCCGGCGCCACGACCGCAGTGCTCGCTTTCGGGCTTCTCACTCCTCGCCAGAAGGAGGTCACGGCCGCTCCTCCGACGAAGAAGAAATCCTCGGCGAAGAAGGCGACGACGGTAAAACCCAAACAATCCACGCGTCCACCGAAGGGCTCGCCGGCCCGGTCTTCGGCCAAACCCACCCAACGGCGTAAGGACTGACGGTCTTTCAACACGACCTCGAGCTCGCTGGGGTCGTACCACTCGAGCTCGTGATCCTCACAGGCCGAGACGATGAATTCCGCGTCGGGGTCGCCGTGTCGAGCGGCCTCGACCACACGACAGGCAGCGGCCACGTCCGCTTCGGCGTCGGCACCGTCGACGTGGATGGCCGCCACCGCGGCCAGCGGGACCGCCGATGCGACGGTCACGTGACTGTCTCCCAGTTCACCCGGCTCATGACCGATCTGCCCGTCCGGTAGATCCGCCGATACGACGACTCGGCGAGCCGATGTACCGGTTTCTCCCGCCAGCAACGCGAGAGCGTCCTGTGCGGCACGGGTGAACGCCGCGTACTCGAGATCCTCGATGTCTCCCTCGGTGTACCACTCCCGCAAGCCGGGGGTCACCGCGTGCACCAGGTGCACGGGGAGTTCGCCGGTCTCGTGCATCCGGCGCAGCGAAGCCAGGCTGGCCGACAGGTATATCCGCGTCATTTAAACGATTATGCGTTCCTTCACACGTGTGGCACGCGGTGGCTCCGACATCGGGTCAGGAATGCGCGTCACGTTGCCGTGGTTGCCGTACCAAAGCGCACCCCGACAGCCTCCAGGTGCCCTCGACGTTGTGAACGGTGGCGTTCACCAGACCCGATGTGGAGAGGGTCGCCATAACCTCGAGTCGATCCTTGCCGACCGGGTGCACGCTCGACAGGCGCAATCGGACCGGGTCTCTCGTGGCGTCGACGAGGCGATGCCTCAAGCGGCAGAACTGTCGGAAAGCCGATTCGGTCGTGACCGCCCGCAACGCGGTCGGAGCGCATCGCCCGGACAGGACGGCGTCGCACAATGCCACGATGTGAGCGGCGACCTGTTCGCCGTCGTCGGGCGGTGATGTCGACGCCCGGACGACGGCGGGTGGGTTCGCCTGCGTCCGGCTGGTCGGCAACGGCCTCAGCCGGATGCGGTCGTGGGTGGCCCGCCGTTGGACGGGCCATCCCCTGGTGAGATCGAGCATGAGCTGATCACTTTCGGTGGGTGACGTTTCTGCCGAAAGCCTCGCAGACACGCATGCCACACCAGCAGGTCACACGCTGGAGAACCGCATTCTCGTTCAGTCAAATACCGGACAGTTCGGTCAGTTGCCGCCGGGAGCTCCGTGGCAACGCTTGTACTTCTTGCCCGACCCGCAGTGGCACGGCTCGTTACGTCCCGGGGCGGTCCCCACTCGTTGACCGGGGGCGGCCTTCTTCGCGCCGCTGGCGACCTTGGACGACGGACCGGACCGTTTGCCCCCGCGCAAAGCCGACGGGACCTCCTGCGAGACCTCGACGCCGCCTTCTCCGTCCAGGGTCGGTGCGGAGTAGCTGAGCTTCTCGGGCTGCGACGAAGCCGCGGCGCCACGGGCTGTCACCGTCGCCATCGCCGAAGAACTCGGGCTCGGCTTGCGACCCCGGCCCTTGCCCTTCTTGTCCGCCGCCGGTTGCTGTTCCTTTTCTTCGTTTTCCTGGACCTTGACGTTCAGGTTGAAGAGGAAACGGACCGTGTCCTCTTTGATGCCGTCCAACATGACGTTGAACATGTCGTAGCCCTCACGCTGGTACTCGATGACCGGGTCGCGCTGTGCGTAGGCGCGCAGCGTGATGCCCTCCTTGGGGTAGTCCATCTCGTACAGGTGCTCACGCCATTTACGGTCGATCACCTCGAGGAGAACGTTGCGTTCGAGGTTACGTAGGACCTCTTCACCGCCGACTTCCTCTTCACGCGTCTCATAGGCCTTGTGAATGTCGTTGGTGATGGCTTCGACGAGGTCCTCCGGCTCGAGCTTGTCGCGGCCGCCGGCTTCCTTCTCGACCTCTTCGACCGTGATCCCGATCGGGTAGAGCTCCTTGACGCCCTTCCACAGTTCGTCGAGGTCCCAGTCGTCGCCGTAACCGTCGGCGGTCGCGCCGTTGACGTAGGCGACAACAACGTCGTCGATCATGTTCTGGATCTCTTCGCTGACGTCTTCGCCCTCGAGCACGCGGAGCCGCTCCGAGTAGATCACCTGACGCTGCTTGTTCATGACCTCGTCGTACTTGAGGACGTTCTTGCGCTGCTCGGCGTTCTGGCCCTCGATCTGCGCCTGCGCGCTCTGGATCATGCGAGAGACGATCTTGTTCTCGATCGGCATCTCGTCGGGCATGTTCAGACGGCTCATCATCGCCTCAACCGCCGAGGCGTTGAACTTGCGCAACAGGTCGTCCTGCAACGACAGGTAGAACCGCGATTCACCCGGGTCACCCTGACGACCGGCACGACCCCTCAGCTGGTTGTCGATACGGCGGGACTCGTGACGTTCGGTGCCGAGCACGTACAGTCCGCCGGCATCGCGGACCTCCTCGCCCTCGTTGTCACATTCCTCGGTCCACTTCTCCAGGGCCCGATCCCACTCTTTGGCGTACTTTTCCTCGTTGGCCTCGTCAATGCCCCGGTTGCGCAGTTCGGCTGCGGCGAGATACTCCGGGTTCCCGCCCAGCAGGATGTCGGTACCACGGCCGGCCATGTTTGTCGCAACCGTGACCGCGCCCTTACGTCCCGCCTGAGCGATGATCTCGGCCTCGCGAGCGTGGTGTTTGGCGTTCAGCACCGAATGTGGGACACCACGTTTACGCAACAGGTCCGACAACAACTCGGAGTGGTCGACGCTCACCGTACCGACCAGTACCGGTTGGCCGGTCTCGTGGCGCTCGACGATGTCTTCGACGACGGCCTCGAACTTCGCGGCCTGCGTCTTGTAGATGACGTCCACCTGGTCTTTACGAACCATCGGCCGGTGCGTCGGAATCTCGACCACGCCGACGTCGTAGACCTTGTTGAACTCCCCCGCCTCTGTGGAGGCGGTACCGGTCATACCCGCCAGCTTGTTGTACAGGCGGAAGTAGTTCTGCAGGGTGACCGTGGCCAGGGTCTGGTTCTCCTGCTTGATCTTGACGCCTTCTTTGGCCTCGATCGCCTGGTGCATGCCCTCGTTGTAACGACGACCGGCGAGAACACGTCCGGTGAACTGGTCGACGATCAGGACTTCACCGTCGTCGGAGACGATGTAGTCCTTGTCCTTCTTGAAGAGTTCCTTCGCCTTGATCGCATTGTTGAGGAAACCGACCAGCGGCGTGTTCGCCGACTCGTACAGGTTCTCGACACCGAGGCGGTCCTCGACGCGGGCGACGCCCTCCTCAGAGACGGCGACGGTGTTCTTGGCTTCGTCGACCTCGTAGTGATCGCCGCGCTTCATACGCGAAACGATCTTGGAGAACTCCTCATACCAGCGAGCGGACTGCTGCGCGGGCCCGGAGATGATCAGCGGAGTCCGGGCCTCGTCGATCAGGATCGAGTCGACCTCGTCGACGATCGCAAAGTTGTGGCCGCGCTGGACCCGGTTTTCCTTGCTACGGGCCATGTTGTCGCGCAGATAGTCGAAACCGAACTCGTTGTTGGTTCCGTACGTGATGTCGCAGTTGTAGGCGTCGCGGTGTTTGGCGGCACCGGCACCGGGCAGGATCACACCGACGGTCAGCCCGAGGAACCGGTGAATCTCCCCCATCCACTCGGCGTCACGCTGCGCCAGATAGTCGTTGGTGGTGATGATGTGAACGCCTTCGCCGCTAAGCGCGTTC
>DHCFI07803__coassemble_2055_pt1 | contig 9743 bp, 6 predicted proteins | sample DHCFI07803__metabat2_low_PE_023 | metagenome-assembled genome bin DHCFI07803
CTCGGTGGCCAACCGCATGGCTTTACCCAGGCGTTCGGTGGCGACGTGTGCCTCTCCCGCCTTGGCAGCGGCCACGCCTTCCTGAATGGCCGAAGCCAATTCGGCCTGACCTGTGTAATGAGCCACCTTGTGGTTGAGTTTGGTGGACAGCATGGTGTCTCCGGACCAACGTGCGGTGATCATTCCGCGCGTGAGCTCGATGTCGCCGGACAGGATGCTGATGCGGGCCGCGAGACGGTCGTCGTTTTCCTGAATGGGGGGAACATCGACGCGGATGTGGAACTCGCGGCTTTCGGCGCCCCATGCCCCCGTCGGGTAATCACCGGTCTTGTCGTCCAGTTCGGTGCGGCGGCTGGTGAGGTCGACGATGCTGGGGTTCATTTGTTTGATGAACCGAATGTCGTTACGCGCCGGAGTGAACACGCGCATGGTGAGGTCGCCGACCGTCTTGGTGGCGGCCTCACGTGAAATTCTGCTGAAGCCGTCGGCCCATTCGGACTGGTCCGGCAGGCCCGATGCGGTGCCCAACAGACGATCGGCGATGAGACGTATCTCGCTGCCGTCCCAGTCCTCGCCGATACCGCAGGCGTCGCACACGAACCGGCCCTGGCATTCGTCTAGGGCCGCCTGCAACGTTTCGGATGTTTCGTGTTGATTGAACCCGTCGGTCAGCAGCAGGCCGTGACGAATCTCGGCTTCGGTGTCGGCGAAAACCTTGTTGGCCAACGTGAGCCACGTGCTCATGGCCGTGCCGCCACCGGCTTGAAGACGGTCGACCGCGCGGGCTGCTTCGGCACGCGTCTGGGCATCGGCGATCGCGGTGGTTTCGGTGTCCGGGTAGACCATGAGGGCGGTCGCCGCCCCGCTCACCACGGCGAACCGTGTGCCGTCGGGAAGATTCTGGACGAGTTCACGGGTGGCGCGTTTGGCTTCGGCTATGCGCGATCCCATCATCGATCCGGACGAATCGATCATGATGACCTGAGCTAGACCGGCTTGCCGACCGAGAGCCGGCGGTGCGGCGTCTTTACCTGCCGTGATGGTCACAATCGCGTCGACAACGGTGTCTCCGACACCCATGAACTCGTTGTGGTCGACGTCGATGTGGAAGCCGGAATCCGTCATGAGTTCGATCCCTTCCGATCGTCCATTGGCACCGGTGGGTACGCGGCGACGACGACACTGATGTTGTCGCGGCCACCGCGCCGACGTGCCCATTCCGTCAACGCCGTGGCGATGCCGGCGTGTGAGAGAGCGGGGTCGATGATGTGAGCGAGTTGATCGTCGGTTTCCAAATACCCCGACAGTCCGTCGCTGCAGATGACGAGCAGGCCCGGTTCGTCTGGCGTGATGAGGCGCATGTTGGGTTCCAGCTCGGGGGCATCGGCGCCGAGCCAGCACAGGAGAGCATTGGCGTACGGGGTGTGGTATCGCTCGTCGTTACTTGGAACGTTCATAGCGGCCAGACGACCGGTGTGGGTGTCGTCGACGGTGAGACAGTATGCGCGGTCCTTGGTGACCCAGTAAGCGCGAGAGTCTCCGATCCAGGTGATGTGGATGCCGTTTTCGGAGAGGATGGCACCGACATAGGTGCAGCTGGGGGGATTGTCGGGGTGCGGTCGGCCGGCTGCCGCTGCGGCCCGCTGAGCCTCCTGCACTGCGGCCATGGCGGCCTGTTCGACCGTCCTGCCGTCGGCCAAGGCCGCGAGCGTGGTGGCTATTCCTGCTTCGACCGCGTCCAATGCCGCCAACTCGGAGAACGTGGACGACGACACGCCGTCGCACACGAGCCCGGCGGTGACCTTCTGGAGTCGTCCGATGGCCATGGCATCTTGGTTGTAACTGTGCCGCTTGCCGAAATCGGTCGCGGCGGCGATGGTCGACAGGTCCAGCTCGGTGCGATCACTGGTTCGTGTCCGACGTTTGCCGCAGCTCGTGCAGTAGCCCTGTCGGCCGAAGTCGTCACCACCGCATTCGGTGCAGGGCGTCTTCGGTGCGGTGGAGGAGAGCCAGTGGCCCGAATCGGAAACCGGTGCGTGCAGGTCTGCGCCGCAAGCTTCGCAGCCCAGGTGCCCGGGCTCGGCCGGTTCACCACACACCGGACATTTCAGCGATTCGGTCGTGGCGTTCATGTCACCGTCCAGGGTCGGATGTCGTTGGCGCGGTCGATGTATGCGATCCGCTCGGTCGTGCCGGAGCTGGTCCGGGCGAGTTCCCGATAAGTGTGTTCCAATCCCAGCCGCAGCGATTTCTCGTCAAGCGCATGCCCAAGGAGGACCGCACCCGGTTGGGGGCCTTCGTCGGTGATGCGATCCAGGCAACCCAGAAGGATACGGGCGGCGAACAGAAGCCGACGTTCGGTGGCCAGGTCAAGACCGCTGATGCGGTCGGCGGCGTTGCGCAGTCGGTCCAGAGTCGGCGGGTGTCCTGAACCGAGAAGGAGCCCCACGACGCTCACCTGGGCGGTCGTGTGATGGCTTGACGACGCCGGTATCGAGTCCAGGACGTCGATGGCCTGGCCGGGATTGCCGGATAGAGCCAGCAGCCGTGCCTGCCCGAACGCGGCCGCCGGATACCGGCGGTCGGTTTGCCAGATGCGTGTGTAGTAGCCCAACGCGGCGGTCGTGTCTCCCGACAGTTCGCATGCCGCTGCCAGGGCCAGTCGTGGTGCGATCTCGCCAGGGAGGTGACTGTAAACCCAGTCGAAGGCGCTACAGGCGTCGGCGTACTCCTCCCGGAGCAGCGAGATGATGCCGCGCCACCAGGTGATACGCCAATCGGTGCTGCCTTCGACGGTTCCCGCATATTGGTCGAGGTTGATAGCGGCGGCACGTAGATTGCCGTAGGCGAGGTTGGTGCGGATTCGACGCAATCGGATTTCGGGGCTTTCCGACGGGGCACCGGAGAGCTCGTGAAGCAGTTCGATCGGGGTGGTGGACGACAGTGTCGCCAGGAAACCCGCATTGGGGTCGTTGCCGTCGACGAGTGGAATCGGTAGTGCCTGGGCTATGTCGGGGCCGTGTGGTCGGCCGAAGTCGCCGGTGGTGGAGTCGGGGACGGCGAAAGCGCGTTGCTCGACGGTGAACAATGCGGACGCGGCCCCCTGCGGGTGCCCCGATTCGACCGACTGGACTTCCTGCTTGACGCCGTTGAGCTGTTCGAGCATCTCCTCCGCGGTGGCGAACCGTTGTGCAGGAGCGGGGTGGGTGGCGCGCAGCAGTAGACGGTAGAACGAGTCGTACCGCGCCAGGAGAGGCTCGTTGTGGGCGCTCGGCAGCTGATTACGGAACTCGGTGCTGAACCCGTGGAATTCAAATGCGAGAACGGCCATGGACCGTGCGACCGTGTAAAGGTCCGACGTGATCGACGGCCCGTGGTTGATGATCTCGTCGTCACTGACTGCGTATCCGGGAGTGCCGAAGATTGCAGATTCGGTGTCGTCTATGCGTCGGACGGCGCCCAGGTCGATCAGTTTCAGCCAGGATTCGACGTGAATGACGTTGTCGGGCTTGAAGTCGCAGTACAGCAGGCCCTGCTGGTGCAGGTACCCCATGGCGGGAAGAATCTCGGCCACGTAGGTGAGGACCTGAACCAACGGTAGCGGTACCGGTTTACCGAACTCGTCGGTGGCGTTTCGGCGGAGGTCGCGGAGCGATCGTCCTGGGATGTACTCCATGACGATGTAGTTCAACGGTTCGTTGGTGCGCGGGTCCGGATGCCGTACGAAATCGTAAATCTGAACGATGTTGGGGTGGTCCAGAGCAGCAAGAAAGCGTCGTTCCGCAATGGCGGCTTCGATTGCGTCCGGGTCACTGGTATCGATAAGGCCTTTGAGGACCACCCATCGTTCGGCCACGTCGTCGCCGATGTTCTGGTCGCGTGCCAGATAGATCCACCCGAGACCACCGTGGGCCATGGCCCCGAGGATTTCGTAGCGGCCGGCGACCATGTCTCCGGGTTGAAGGCTTGGGACGAACGAAAACCGATTGCGACATTGTGGACAAAACCCCTGTGCTCGGCCCGTTTGGCCGTCTACACCGCGGCGTCCGACCTGGGTACCGCACTGGCTGCAGAAGCGTTTGTGCTCGGGAACCTGCGGGTCACGAAGCACCGCTTCGGACGGGTTGCGGACGGGCACCGGTGGAATGTCCTGCATGCCGCCACCGAACCGTGATCGCGTCGAGCCGGTGACCGGTTGCGTTCCCGGCCCTCGGGAGAGTTGGCTCGGCGGTGACGACGTGCCCTGCGTTGAGATGGTCCCCGCTCGAGTGTCGACGGAGACGACCGCGCCGGGTTGCGGCGCAAAGCTGTTGGCCGGATCGGCGGGGTGAGGTGAAGGAACGCCCGTCGCCTGCGACTGCCCTGCACCCGTCTGAACGGGGGCACCGGCTGAATCGTTCGATCGCTGCGACGGGGGAGCCGTGGTCCCGGTGCCGGAAGCGGGCACGGTTTCGCGGTTCCCGCATTCTTCGCAGTAGCCTTCGGGACCGTAGCGTCCCGTGCAGTCGGGCTGGACGCAGGACCGTGAGCTCATCCCGATGTCTCCTTTGTAGCGGCGATGGTGATCGCGTCCTGGAATGTCGATAGCGCGACCGTGGCCGCCGGCAGATCACACGGCGCCACCTCCAGCAGATGTTTCGCCTCCTGCAGCGCGCGCTCGACGTTCGGGTTTTCGATGACTCGAACCCGTGCGGCTTTACGCGCGTATGCAGCGAACCGACCGCGCAGTTCCGATCGCCGGTCCAGCAGAGCCTGTGAGGAGCGCGCACGGTCTCGAGAGTTACGCAACGCCTGGCCGATATCACCGTCGAGTTGGTCAAGTTGCTGTAGGAGTACGTGCCAACTGCCTTCCGCGCCGAGCCCTTCGGCGGCGGCGACACGCTCGGAAAGATCCGCCGACAGCGGAACAAGCGCGCTGGGCGTGGGATTCCCGATCTTGGCCGTGGCCAACACGAAAAGTTCGGTTTCGTCTCTCTCGGCGGTGACCAGCTCCGAAACCTTACCTCGCAGCCCGGCAAGGCGTTCCGGATAGTCGGTGCTCAACGCTTCGAGGCGATTGATGAAACCGGTGAACGCGGTCAGCTCGGCCTCAAGCACGTCGAACGGTTCATCCGACTGCCCCAGAGGGTCGGTCAACGCGGCGTCGACGACAGGCCGGACCTGGTCGCGAAGCCTCACCAGTTCATGGTTGTCCTGCATTCCGTGAATCGACGCGTCTCGCTCGATCTGGGACAACAAAGAGGTCACCTTCACGACCTTGTCCGCGATGCGGCCACACGCGGCGTCGAACCGGTTCGTTGCCGACAACAGGTTCTCTGCCTCGACGGTGAGCTTGTCGGCCAACGACGCCAGACCGATGTGGGAGCGTGCGGAACGTAGGCCGTGTCGAATCGGGAACCCGGCGTCGTCGAGCTTGACACGAGTCGACAGCAGCGCCTCGATTTCCTCGTCGGGTCGACCGCCTGCGTGAGCGAGCTTGTCGCACCAATGACGCAGTTCGTCGAACCGGGCCCACAGTCGCTTGTTGAGCCCCTCCAACTCGTGTGCGGTGTCGGCGGTCTCGCCGGAAACGGCTCCGTCGCCGGACCGAAACCCCGCATGGTCGGCCAACGGATAAATCGACGTCGCGATCTGTTGACAGCGGCGGATCAGGCTTGCAGCGCGTTCACGGGGTTCCATGTCACTCATCTCGATACCGGGCCGGTGGCGGCGAAGCGTCACCGAGCGTGGACTTGAGAGTGGCCTCATAGATGTCGTCCCAGGTTCCGTCCTCACGTATGCGCTCCAACGTGGCATTGACGAACCGGACGAGATCGATGTGGTTCTTGTTGGCGGCGACTCCGTAAGGTTCGTCGGATATGCGTTCACCGATCACCTTGGTATTGGGATCTTGAGCGGCCATGCCCGCCAGAATGACGTCGTCGGTCGACATCCCCGCCACGTAACCCTGTTGCAGCAGGATCATGCAATCGGCCCAATCCCGCACCGAAACGGGAATTGCGTTCAATTCCTGCTGGATGCGGCGCAACGACGTGCTGCCCTCTGCAGAGCAAACCTTCTCTCCCGCCAGATCGGAAGGATCGTCGGACGCGGTGTCCGGAACCAGAACCTTTTGGCCGGCGCGATAGTACTCGGTGGAAAAGGCGACGTTTTCCCACCGCGTGCAGTTGATGGTCATGGATCGCACGACCAGGTCGACCGATTGCTCCTGCAGAGCCGGCTCGCGCTCGGCGGAGCTCATGGCCTTGAACTGGACGGCATCCTCGTCGCCGAACAAATCAAGGGCGATCTGTCGGGCGATGCGAATGTCGAAACCGTCCATTTCGCCGGACAGGGGATCCCGGTAGCCCAGCAGATAGGTCGTCTGGTCAACACCGACGATGAGCCGCCCCCGGTCCTTGATCCTCGCCAGTTGAGGGCCGTCGGGGTCTTGAACGGGTTCGTAGCTGGCCAACGGATCGCACGATTCGTCGACGGTGGTTTCGTCCGGCACATCGGCCGGATCCGTGACGCCTTGGGGAAGAAACGAAATCTGGGGTGGCTCGACACTGTATCGAGGGTCTGTGGAGCCGCACCCCACCAGCAATCCGGCCATCATCACGACCACGGCGACGCGAATACGTTTCATAACTGGCTTGGTGATCATCGGTACTCCGCAATCCGTCGTTGCACCCCGACCGCGCAGGCGAACATCGCGAGCACGGTGATGGTGGTAAAGCCGATACCCGACGCGGTCAACGCTCCAGCTGCAGCGTCGGTTTCCTCGATGAACTTCGCGGCGGCCAGTTCATTGGCCCCGGTGAGTGCCTCATCGAGCGCTTCGAACGCGGCACCGGCTTGGCCGCTCTCGATTCCGACGGTGGAGGCCACGGCTCCCGGATAGTCGCCGTTGTCGTCGAGCTCGCGCAGTGCCGTATGAGCAGACCGCCAATCTCGGGCGGCGCCTATGGCGTCGTCGATGTAGGTGGTCAGTTGTGGGTCGTCGAAGCGCTGCGACAACTCGACCAGGATCCCGCCCTCACCGTCATCACCGATCAAGTTGACCATGATGGCGTTGAACTCGGCTTCGTAGTCGGTGTCGGTGCCTTGGGCGATGAGGGTGAGCGCCTCGTTACTGCGGGCCTGCTGGACGTCGATGTGCGCACTGGACAACGCCTCCAGCGGTTCGGTGCCGTTGTTGTGTCCCGCGGCGATGTGGCTTGACACGTTTGCCCACGACACAAGAAGCCACACCAGCATGACCAGCATGGACGTGATGGCGGTAACCATGCCCGGATTGACGAGTCGCTTGGTGCGGCGAGACAGGTTGATGTGCGAGTGGACCAGCCAGGCCAAGGCGGCGACCAGCGCGACGGCGGCCACCCAAGGGAACGCCGTGGTGTGCTTTTTTGCGTCGTGGAGGTCACCGGTGGCCTCCAGCTGCAGTTGGTCGACAGTGGGAAGCATGTTTTCGTGTGCCAGGGCGGACGCACTGCGTAGATATCCCAGACCCAATGGCAGCCCCTGGCGGTGATAGGTGCGGGCGGTCTCGATCAACCCGGTATAGACAGGCAGAGTTGCGGATAGTTCGGCAACCATGTCGGCCTGATCGGCGGCTGTGACCTCGCCGGCGAGAGTTGTGATCGCGGTGCCGGCGCGACTTATCGCGTTTTCGTAGTCGTCGGTGAGTTTTTCGTCGGCAGCTTGGCCGGGGAGGAAAGCCGACGCGGCCGCCGCGTCGGCGTCTGACAGTGCCCGGTACATCTCGAACGCCGCAATCGCCATGCGTCCACGTTGTCCCGATGCTTCGTCGATCGCCGTCGACCGGTTGAGAGAGTCCGCCAACGAGGCCGCACCGGCGATGACGATGAGAATCAGGGCGACAGCCAAACCCGCGGTGAGTTTTGAGGGTGTGGTCGTGGGTCGGAAACGTTTTTTCGGGCTGACGGCGCCGCGTTGGCCGGGGATTGCAGGGGTGGCTGTCGGGGCCTGCCCAGCGGGGGCTGTGTTCGTGGGCACGGCTGTCACCGCCACCTCCAAGTGATCGATTCCCTGACATGTTAACCAGTCCGACCAAACAGTGTGGTCAGCCGTTTGCGGGGGGTGAGACGGTGGTAATCCGGTGCATTCGGTCGTGTTGTTCACCGACGCCGGATGAATTCTATGTGGATGCCGCCAGATCGGTGGGAGTCGATCGATCGGCCGCCAGGACTTCTCGGGGACGAACGAGCCGTAGTCGTGCCCGAAAGGCCATCGTCCGTCCCGGGCGTCGTCGATCAGGTTCGTCGCGTTACGCCGGATTCGCCGGGCTTTCGCCGCGTCCCAATATCCGTGTCTCCCCGTCTTCGCCTCGAACTCGGCTTCGTCCCGCAACCCGGCCCGACCAGAGGCGTCGAACACCACGTCCAGAGCGTGGTCACTGCCGTCGAGACCGTGCCAGCCTTCGTGTCGCCAGCGGACGACCGGCTCACCAAGATCTCCCTTGATCTCGCGTAGCCGACCGGCGGCGGAGTACAACCACCACACCGACCACGGCTTACCCACCGGGAAACACAGCAGTGCCCCGGGACCCTGCCAGAGGTCGTGTCGATACGAGCGGTCACCGATCCTCTCCTGGAAAGCCACCTCACGCAGTCGACGGCCGTGGCGTGTGCTGCCGCGCACGATCGGCGTACTTTCACACACCCACGCGGCCAACCCGTCGGAGGTGTCGTCGACGACGATGCCCGGCAACACCCATCGAGCTGTGCCGAAGCGGCCGAAGCGGATCAGCATGGTGGTGCCGATGGGCAGGCGGGACGACATGACAGGATCGTAGTGTCGGTGCCAACGGCAGACGGGAGCACACTCACGTGGACGATGCGGACTGGTTGGCTGAAGCCGTGCGGTTGGCCGCCGAGGCACCGCCTTCGAAAGACGCGTTCAGCGTGGGCGCGGTGGTCGTGAGCGGGGATCGGCGCATCGGACGGGGATATTCACGACAGACAGCCCCACACGACCATGCCGAAGAGGTCGCCCTTCGCCAGGCGGCCGGCGAGTGGTCCGGGGAGCTGACCGTCACCGTATACAGCTCGATGGAACCGTGTGGTCGTCGTTCTTCGCGGCCACTCACATGTGCCGAACTCATCATTCGCTCCGGCATCAAGCGTGTGGTGTACGCGATGGCCGAACCCGATACGTTCGTTGTCCCCGAAGGCGTCGACATCCTTCGCCGGGCGGGCGTGGAGGTCGTGCAACTACCCGAGCTGGCAGACGCCGCATCCCGTGTCAACGATCATTTGCGTCGGTCGGCGTGAAGCGGCGATCGACGCCGTACGCCACAATGGCGACATGGCTCTGTTGACCGTATCCGAGTTCCAAGACCTATCGGACCCCGTTGTCCTCGACGTGCGGTGGAGTTTGGCGGGAGGCTCCGGTACGGCCGACTACGCCGCCGGCCGTCTGCCCGGTGCGGTGTTCGTGGATTTCGACGGCGAGATCTGCGGCCCGCCCGGTGACGGAGGGCGCCACCCCTTGCCGGACCCGGCCGTTTTGGAGGCGACGCTGCGTCGGGTAGGCGTCGACGACGATTCGACGGTGGTCGTCTACGACGCCGGAGACATGATGTCGGCGTCCAGGACCTGGTGGACGTTGAAGTGGGCGGGTCTGGTGAATGTGTACGTCCTCGACGGTGGGTATGCCGCCGCAGTCGAAGCAGGCCTTGGCGGTGACGCCACTCCCGTGCAGGCGGCAGAGGGCACGACGACGGTCCGGCCCGGAAGCCT
>DHCFI07803__coassemble_2065_pt1 | contig 9705 bp, 7 predicted proteins | sample DHCFI07803__metabat2_low_PE_023 | metagenome-assembled genome bin DHCFI07803
GTAATCCCGAACGTGCCGCAACGCGGGTTCGCGAGATCGCGGTCGACGGCGGCGGGGTGATATGCAGCCAGGCACCGGTCATCGCCGACATGTTGGCGATCCTCGCCGACTCCGACGATGTGAAGCTTCCCAGTCTCCGTACGGATCCGGGCCAGGCGTGGGCGTTGTCGTTTTCCGGGCAGACGCTGGTGGCGGCGCAACGCCTGTGAACCGGGTCGTCTGTACCGTGACGATGTCCTGAACGTAACCGCCCACCGCCGCCGAGGACGGCTCCGAGGTTGCCGCTACGTTGGTCAGCGTTGCCTACAGAGGAGTTGTCGAGTTCATGGCCGCCGTTCTCATCGGTGCCTTCAGTGCGTTCGCACTTGCACTGACGGTCACCCCTTTTGCCATCCGCCTCCTGAGGCGGGCGCACCAGCCCATCCGCAACGAGCTGGGGCTGGCCAGCAACGAAGGGAAACAACGCACCCCGACCATGGGAGGCATCGTCTTCATCGGTGCCACGGTCGTCGCCTACGCTGTGGGACACCTGGTCATGATGGCGTCAACGGGCTCCTTCCGCCCCACAATGACCGGCCTGGTCCTGCTGGGCCTCTTCGTCGGCGGCGGTTTCATCGGCCTGCTCGACGACGTACTGAAGGTCGTCAAGAGACACCCCGGTGGCTTGGCCGGACGATACAAGATCGTCGGGCAGATCAGCGTGGGCGCGGGTTTGGGTGCCCTGGCGTTGTACGTGCCCAACGCTCACGGATACACCGTGGGAAGCCAATACCTGTCGCTGGCCCGCGAGTTGCCGTGGGCCGACATCGGAAAAATCGCCACCGTGGCCCTGTTCGTGCTCATGGTCGTGGCGACCTCCAATGCGGTCAACCTGACCGACGGGCTCGACGGCTTGGCCGGAGGTTCGGCCGCCGCGGTCAGTTCCGTCTTCATGTTGATCGCGTTCTGGCAATACCGGCACTGGTGCGGCAACTCCGGTGAACTTGCCTGCTACCCGGTGCGCGACCCGTTGGACGTCGCGCTGATCGCGGCCGCCGTCACCGGTGCGCTCATCGGCTTCCTATGGTGGAACACGTCTCCGGCCCAGATCATCATGGGAGACGTCGGATCCTTGGGGCTCGGGAGTCTCTTGGCCGGCTTCGCCTTGGCCACCCACACGATCCTGCTGCTCCCGATCATGTGCGGTTTGTTCGTGTTGGTCACGATGTCGCGTGTCATCCAGTATGTGTCGTATAAGACGACGGGTGTACGCGTGTTCCGAATGTCTCCATTGCACCATCACTTTGAAATGGCCGGCTGGAGTGAGGTCACGATCGTCGTCAGGTTCTGGATGCTGTCAGCCGTCGCCGCCGCATTGGGAATTGGATTGTTCTTTGCCGACTACCTACAGTACGCCGGATGGTGATTAACGTTTAAGGGTTTATGGCCGGATGGAATCCGCGTGAACAAAACGTTGGAAATCGACTCGTTCATATATCCGAATACCCGATAAGCTTCCGGCCGCCCGACCCGATAGCTACGGACAAAACATGAAACCATTAAGGGGAACGGTCTCACATTTGAGGCCGTTCCCCTTAATTCGTTTTTGCTCTTGTAAGTGGCCCATGCCAAGAAGTGTCCCGCAATCGGTCAAGTCCCGCCCATCACATACGAGCGTTATGCCCACCAATATGGCTGGAGAGGATACGGTGCGTCACTCTGAACGCCGGGATCGAATCGACCCCCAAGACCGCAACCTCCGTTCTGCACTGTCGTCGCAAGACCCCGCGGCTTTACCGCTTGCGAGCGGTCTTCTTTGCCGTCTTCTTCGCTGTTTTCTTCGCCGGAACCCGCTTGGTCACGGACTTCGCCGGCGACGACTTCGCAGCCGTACGCACCGTCTTCTTGGCTGCCGCCTTACGTGTCGTCGCCTTCTTCGCCGGTGCGGTCTTCTTGACGGTCGTCTTCTTCGCCGCCTTCTTGACACTGCGCTTCGGCATCTTCTTCTCGCCCGTGACAAGTTCCTTAAAGCCCTGGCCTGGGCGGAAAGCGGGCACCACCGTCTTTTTCACCCGCACGGCTTCGCCCGTACGCGGGTTACGTGCCATCCGAGCAGCGCGCTGACGCTTCTCGAAGACACCGAATCCAGCAAAGGAGACCTTCTCTCCTTTGGAGACCGCGCGCTGAATTTCCTCCAGCATCGCGTCGAGCGCCTTGAGAGCCGTCTTCCTATCTCCCAGGTGGTCGACGAGCACATCGATGAACTCGGCCTTATTCACGAGATTTTCCCTCCCGACAACACATGTAATGGTTCTGATGAACCGTAATCCGCACGTTATGCCGATTCGAACGCGCGCGCAACCATATCAGAGAGAAAAAGTCGTTGTGTCGCAAAGTTTTTCTAGCTTCACGCCTGAGGATCGCAGTCAGGGCAACAATATTGCGTTACTTAGTGCCCTTGAAGAGTGCGAGGAAGCCACTGCGGACGCACGGTTTCGAATGCCGTGATTTGTGACTCATCGCGAAGCGTCAAGTCAATATCGTCCAGTCCCTCCAGCAACCGCCACCGGCTGTGGTCGTCCAGTTCGAATTCGCAGACCCGTTCTGCCGCACGTACTTGACGTGCGACGACATCGACGGTCACCGGTGTCGACGGGTCACTCTCCAAAACGCCCCACAACCACTCCACTTCCGACGTGGGCAATTCCACAGGCAACAGTCCTCCCTTGAGCGCGTTACCACGGAAGATGTCCCCGAACCGGGGTGCGATAACCGCACGGAATCCGTAGTCCTGAAGCGCCCACACCGCGTGCTCGCGGGACGAGCCGGTCCCGAATTCCGTCCCGGCGACCAGAATGGTGGAATTCGCATGTGCATTCCGATTGAGAACGAATTCGGGGTCGTCGCGCCACGCGGCGAACAGACCGTCGGCGAACCCGGTGCGCGTGACTCGTTTCAAGTACACCGCGGGGATGATCTGATCGGTATCCACGTTGGAACGGCGTAGCGGCGCGGCCTTGCCGGTGTGGACGGTGAACTTCTCCATGGCTGATGATCCTCTTCGTCATGGCGTCGGTACACGCCTGTATCAACTGTCTGCTTGGCGGTTTGTCCGGCCGTTCGGAGTGAGCCGCCGACCGACTAAAGGTCGGCGGGCGCGGTCAACCGTCCGCTCACCGCGGTGGCCGCCGCGACCGCGGGTGACACCAGATGTGTACGGCCACCACGTCCCTGTCGCCCCTCGAAGTTGCGGTTCGACGTCGAAGCCGCTCGGGCGCCGGGCTCGAGCTGGTCGGGGTTCATCCCCAGGCACATGGAACAACCGGCGAAGCGCCATTCGGCGCCGGCACCGGTGAACACCGCGTCAAGACCTTCGGATTCGGCTTGTGCACGTACACGAGCAGAGCCCGGCACGACCAGCATTCGTACGGTGTCGGCGACTTTACGATCACGCAACACGTCGGCGGCGACCCGAAGGTCCTCTATACGACCATTGGTGCACGACCCCAGGAAAACCACGTCCACGGTGACGTCGCGGAGCCGTGTTCCCGGCTCGAGGTCCATGTACTCCAGTGCCCGTTCGGCCGCAGCGCGATCCACCTGATCGGTGAATTCGTCGGGAGAGGGAACCGTCGACGACAGTGGCCGCCCCTGCGCCGGATTGGTCCCCCACGTGACGAACGGGGTCAGTTCGGCGGCGTCGATGCGGATCTCGGCGTCGAATTCGGCACCGTCGTCCGTGGTGAGGTTTTTCCAGGCGGCGACCGCCTCATCCCACTGTGAACCGGTCGGCGCGTGCGGTTTTCCACGGAGGTACTCGAAGGTGGTTTCGTCGGGGGCGATCATGCCCGCCTTGGCTCCCCATTCGATCGACATGTTGCACACCGTCATCCGCGCCTCCATCGACATCGCGCGAATGGCCTCACCGCGGTACTCCACGACATAACCACGGCCTCCACCGGTCCCGGTTTGCGCGATGACGGCGAGAATGAGGTCTTTGGCCGAAACCCCTTCGGGGAGACGACCGTCCACGGTGACGGCCATGGTCTTCGGTCGTTGCTGTGGGAGGGTCTGCGTCGCCAAAACGTGTTCGACTTCGCTGGTGCCGATACCGAACGCCAATGCTCCGAAGGCACCGTGTGTGCTCGTGTGGGAGTCCCCGCACACCACGGTCATGCCCGGCTGCGTCAATCCCAGTTGAGGACCGACAACATGCACCACGCCCTGTTCCGCGTCCCCCAACGGGTGAAGCCGTACCCCGAACTCGTCGCAGTTGCGGCGCAGCGCCTCGATCTGGGTGCGCGACACCGGATCACTGATGGTGAGGAGATTGTCGGTGGGAGTGTTGTGGTCTTCGGTGGCGATGGTCAGGTCCGGGCGTCGGACTTTGCGGCCGGCTTCGCGAAGTCCGTCGAACGCCTGCGGACTGGTGACCTCGTGAATGAGGTGAAGGTCGATGTACAGCAGATCCGGCTCGCCTTCGCGAGACCTTACGGTGTGTGTCCGCCATACCTTCTCCGCCATGGTCGCCGGTGTGCTCGTTGACATCACAGGGCACCCTTCCCTAGACTTCCCGCATTCTGGGAGATACATTTCATCTCATGGGAAACAGTATCAGCGGTGTAGGCGTTCTCGACAAGGCCATGTTGATTCTCACGGCCTGCATGGAAGGCGCCAGCCTGGCAGAGCTCGTTGAACGCTCCGGACTACCCCGCGCCACCGCGCACCGATTGGCTCAGGCCCTTGAAACACACCGACTGCTCGTTCGCGACCACGAGAACCGATGGCGCCCCAGACCACGACTGACCGAGCTCGCCGACGCGGCACCCGACGTGCTATTGACCGCGGCCGAACCGGTACTACGACTCCTCCGGGATCAATCCGGTGAAAGCGCCCAGCTGTACCGTCGCCGTGCGGACGAACGAATCTGCGTCGCGGCGGCCGAACGCGGCAGCGGTTTGCGCGACACCGTACCCATCGGTTCGGTTCTGCCGATGTCGGCCGGTTCCGGTGCGCAGGTACTGCTGGCGTGGGAGCCGCCGGAGGCGGTACTGCCACTACTACCCAAGTGCCGCTTCACTGCACAGGCCTTGACCGAGGTCCGACGCCGCGGATACGCCCAAAGCGTCGCGGAGCGGGAAGCCGGCGTGGCGTCGGTGTCCGCCCCGGTTCGCGACCGAACCGGTCGAGTCGTCGCCGCAATCTCCGTGTCCGGGCCCATCGAACGACTGGGACGGCGGCCGGGGGATCGTCTCGCCATGGCCGTCATTCGGGCGGGGCAACGGCTCTCGGGCCGCTAAGGACCTGGGCCAACGGCGGGCCGCATACCCCTTGTGTCGGCACGTGTCGACGTCCGGTAGAGTTTTGTCTCGGCACCACCCATGGGGTATGGGGTAATTGGCAGCCCGACTGGTTCTGGCCCAGTTAGTCTAGGTTCGAGTCCTGGTACCCCAGCAGCGTCAAAGATCCCGATCGCTTCTAGCGATCGGGATTTTTGTCGTTGACGGCCGCGACCACGCCGCATTCGACTCCAGCGCCCCGCCAAAGGCATGGCTCTCCCTCCCCACGGCATCGCTCTTCCACGCGAATCTCGATGGACAACGTGACCGCGACCACAGGCGTCGACAAGGTCGACCTGATACCGTGAAAGGAATATTTCATATCCAACTTGGAGGCTGTTTATGCCCTTGGGTTACCCACGCTTTCCCACCGTCCACGATCAGACACTCGTATTCACCGCCGAGGACGAGCTGTGGTCGGCCCCCACTGAAGGCGGGGCCGCAACACGCCTGACCAGCGGAAAAGCAGCCGCGTCGTTCCCGGCTTTTTCCCCCGACGGTTCCCTGATCGCCTACGTCGGACACGAGGATGGGCCGTCCGATGTGTATCTGGTGTCGTCGAAAGGCGGCGAGGCTCGCCGCCTCACCTACACCGCGGGCGAGGTCACCTGGGTCGGTTGGGAAGCCGACGGCCGACACATCCGATTCGCCGGAAGTTTCCGCAACTACCACCCCCGAGACATGCACCTGTGGCGCATTGCGGTTGACGGAGGGGAACCCGAACCGCTGCCGTACGGACGAGGCAGCAGCATCGTCACCGACGAAACCGGGTTGACCGTCATCTCGCGCGGGCACACCACCCGCAGCGCCGCCTACCAGAAGCGCTACCGCGGCGGGACCGCGGGGCACCTGTGGATCGACTCGAACGGCAGCGGAAACTTCACCCGAATGACCGGACCGGCCGGCTTCGTGGAAAGCCCACAAATCCTTAATGGCCGCGTGTATTTCCTGTCGGACCACGAGGGCGTCGGCAACGTGTACTCGTACCTTCCCAACGGAAGCGACCTGCGCAGACACTCCGATCACTCCGACTACTACGCACGCGGCCTGTCAGGCGACCATCGCCGCCTGACCTACTTCGCCGGCGGGCGACTGTACGTTCTGGACCCACAGGAGGATTCCCCTCGCACCGTCGACGTGGAGATCGCGGCCAGCCACCGGCACCGCAATCGCAAATACGTGGACGCGGAACGGTTCCTGCACGGCGCCACCCTGACTCCGGACGGTTCCCGCCTGACCGTGCAGACGCGCGGCAAGTTGTACACCATGGACAACTGGGACGGACCCGTGTGGCAACACGGCGTCGCCGACGGGACCGCTTATCGACTGCCCACCTGGCTTGCCGGCGGCACGCGGCTCATCGCCGCCGCCTCCGATCGACACCGTGACGAAGTGCTGGTCGAACTGGACACGGTCGGTACAACACCTCCGGTTCAAGTGACCGACGGAAGCCTCGGCCGCGCCTTGGAGATCACGTCCTCTCCCATTGCGGAGAAAATCGCCCTGAGTACCCATACCGGCAAGGTGGTGATCGTCGATCTGTCCGGCCCGGAGGTCGAGACCACCGTGGTCGCACAATCCGACTACGGCACACCCGCCCACCTCACGTTCTCTCCAGACGGAAAATGGTTGGCGTTCGCCCGCCCGCGCCCGTCGCCGGACGGCTCCATGTCCACCAGCGAGACCAGTGTGTCGTTGGTGGACCTGTCAACGGGACGGGAACATCCGGTAGCCGTCCCGGTTCGTTCCGACTCAAAGCCTTCGTTCGATCCCGACGGGCGCTACCTCTACTTCGTCGGCGATCGCGAGTTCAACGCCGTTTACCAGGATCTGGACTTCGAGCTGGCCTTCACGTGGGGTTCTCGGCCGTACGCGGTGGTACTCGACGGCCGGGCCGCACCGCCGTTCCTCGGCGGGGAATCGGAATCCGATACGGACGGCGACAACGACACCTCGGACGATCTCACCGTCGACACCGACGGATTGAGCAATCGGATCGTGCCCTTCCCGGTCGAAGTCAACCGGTTCAAAAAGGTGTTGGGGATCAAGGGCAAGGTTCTCACGCTGACCAACCCGCCGCGCCCTGTCGATTCCAGCGCCATATTCGACCCCGGCGGTGTCGCCGGCGTGCTGGAAAGCGTCGACCTGACGACCGGCAAAACCGAGAAGGTCGCGGACGGTGTCTCCGACGTCTGGTTGTCTGCGGACGCGTCCCGGATCCTGTACAAGAGCGGTAAACGCCTGCGGGTGTTGAAAGCCGGCGAGAAGGCGCCCGACGGCGACGCCGCAGGTCGAGACACCGGATGGATCGACCTGGGCCGGATCAAGGTGTCGATCGCTCCGAAAGCCGAATGGCCGCAGATGTTCGCCGAAGCGTGGCGCCTCGAGCGTGAACACTTCTGGCTGGCGGATATGGGTGGCATCGACTGGGACGAGGTCTTCAACCGTTACGCCCCACTGGCCGAGCGGGTGACGACCAGGTCGGAGTTCTCCGACCTCATGTGGGAGCTTCAAGGTGAACTGGCCAACTCGCACGCGTACGAAATGCTGGGTGATTACCCGTCCGGTGACCGGTATCGACAGGGATTCCTCGGTGTGGAGTACTCCGTTGACACCGACTCCGGCGCCTACCGCATCGCCCGAATCCTCGAGGGTGACCGATGGGAACCGACTCGCACGTCCCCGCTCCATCGGCCCGGGGTCAACGTTTCCATCGGGGACGAGCTCCTCGCCGTCAACGGCCAAACCGTCGATCGGGACAACCCGCCCGGTGAGCGGTTGGCAAACCTGGGCGGCCAGGAGGTCTTTGTGACCGTCCGCACCGGGGATGAGGAGCCTCGGACCGTCAAGGTCAAGGCACTCGATTCAGAGCGGGCGATCCGTTACCGCGACTGGGTCGAGGAGAACCGTCGCATCGTTCACGAGGCGACCGACGGCAAGGTCGGTTATGTTCACATCCCCGACATGGGTGCCGACGGCTTCGCCGAGTTCCACCGCAGTTTTCTGGCCGAGCACCTGCGTCCGGCCCTGGTGGTCGATCTTCGCTTCAACGGCGGCGGACACGTTTCACCGCTGTTGTTGGACCGCCTGTCCCGGCCACGTACCGGGTCGGTGTTCGCCCGCCATCAAAAACCCGGCATATATCCAACCGCTTCGGCGCCGAGTGTTCTCGTCGGTCTCATCAACGAGAACGCCGGGTCGGACGGAGATTTGGGCAGCCATCACTTCCGGGCGCGTGGTCTGGGGCCGTTGATCGGGACTCGCACTTGGGGAGGGACGGTCGGTATCAACGTTCGGCATTTCCTGGCGGACAACACACTGGTTACCCAACCCGAATTCGCCATGCACCTGGCCGACAACGGTTGGGGCCTGGAGAATCACGGTGTCGATCCCGACATCGAAGTGGACTACACACCGCAGGACCACGCAGCGGGGGTCGACCCTCAACTGCGACGCGGTATCGAGGAGGCTTTGGCGCGGCTGGAGGACGAGCCGAGTGATCGGTTCTCTCTTCATCCGTTCCCGTCGAAGCGGGCGCCACAGTTCCCGCCCCGCACATAACGGTCGACGCTCAGCGGGATCCTGCACCGTGGTGCGGGGTCCCGCTTTGTTTCTCAGACCGGGGCGTCCTCGGTTGCTCGGCGACAGCCGATCCACGTGACCCCTGCCCTTCCCGACGGCATCGGCGGCGAGACCCGCGGGGAAACGCCATGATTCTCTTCCATATACGACTGTGTCACCGTGCGATGCGATCACTCTGTAATAACACCGGCCGGATCCGAAAGACCACCGATACGACGAGTCCCGGGCCGCCCGGCGCATCGGCTGAAGTCGGGCTGTACACGGATCACGCAGGTTACCGATTTTTAGTCCCGGCCACAGGCGGCTTCTTGTGAACGCCTGCGTGGTCTACCGAGCGAACGCCGGTTATGACCGGCCTCTCTCGGCCCGTGGAATCACGACCGCGCGCAGCCGGACGAAGGCGACTGTACGTGCAGCTCGGAGACGACTGAATCCTCGACAGAAGGGTGCCGGGTACCACGGCCGTCTCAGGTCTTCATCGCCCCTTCGCAGTTCCCTTCCATCCCTGCTTCGGCGGGCGCGGCCCGAGAGACCGCTTCGCGGAGCCGCCATCGGTTTCGACAACGGTCGAACACGTCGCGGTGACGTGTTCGACCGTTGTCGTCTCACTGAACCGCCGATTATTGACGACGGTTCATCGACTCCTGCAAGGCCCGACGGGCCTCAGCGCGGGCCTGATCCTCGGTGGCCCTGCGGACCTTGGTACGAGTACGGGCGGCCGACGAGGTGGAAGCTGCAGACATGGTGCTCTCCTAGCACGAAAAGATCGGGTTTCTGTGTGGTCTTGTCCGTCGCCGTGGTTGCC